>JAABVA010003651.1_pt1 | contig 14569 bp, 14 predicted proteins | sample 5560331 | NCBI WGS metagenome assembly JAABVA01 (sample SAMN12812661, study PRJNA571458) | rock metagenome | isolation source: Antarctica rocks | place: Antarctica: Victoria Land, Mt New Zealand sud | collected 2016-01-07 | reverse complement strand
GGCGGCGGCCAGCCGCTGCGCGTCGCGGCCGCAGATGGTGACATGGGCACCGGAGTGGACGAGCGCGGCGGCCGTACCCAGGCCGATGCCGCTGCCCCCACCGGTGACCAGTACGGACTTACCGCTCAACCCGCTCGCGGCGCTTGGTTCTGCTGTAAACATGGAACACGTTCTACCACGACATGGGGGCGGTGGGAACGCCTGCGCTCGAGGCCGGCCCCTGGTGCGCGGGCCGTCGTTGCCGGCGGTGCAGATCCGCCCCCCGGTGAAGTTCTGGGCTCGTCCGCCTGGCACGGCGTACTCCGGTCCGTTGACCTGACCGAGGGGGGAACTGGTCCCGCCGAGCGCGGCGTACTGCGCGAGGATCGCCGAGCCCGGGATGCCTGCTGGAGCGCCCGAGCCCGCGCCGGGCGATCCGTTGGCCAACGCGGACAGCGAACCCGAGCTGCAGCAGAACGCGGAGATGTCCACGCCGGTGCTCACTCCCGGGATGGAGCCGCGGTCGGTGTACTGCCAGAACGTCCAGCTGTTCCAGCCGCCGATGAGGGGCGTGTTGGGTGCGGAGCCGCCGTTGTAGTCGGCGATCCACAGGGGATGCCGGGTGAATCCGGTGTCGTTGCCCATCGCGCTGCGCCAGAAGTATGGGTAGGTGTAGATGATCGGCGTGCGTCCGGTGAGCGCGGTGATGGTGTCGAGCCAGCTGTGCACCCAGGTCACCAGCCGGCCAGGGGAGAGCCCGCCGGTGTCCTCGAGGTCGAGCACCGGCGCCAGGTCACCGTTGGCCTGCATCCGGCCGGCGACGGAGACGAAGTACTGCGCCTGCTCCGCCGCGGAGGTCGGCGAGCTGTCCGGCCGGGCGTAGTGATAGCTGCCGCGCACCATCCCGTTCGCCTTGATGGCCGACCAGTCGGAGCTGAAATATGGGTTCACGTAGCCGAGGCCTTCGGTGGACTTGACGAAGGCGAAGGCGCGTCCGGAGTTCTTGACCCTGCTCCAGTCGACGCTGGTCCCGTTCAGGTGTTGGTGGCTGGACACGTCGGGACCGGTGATGTCAGCGGCCGCGACACCGGCCGCGACCAGCACCATCAGGGCCGCGATGGCCGTCGCAACCGTGGCTCGGGGACGGCGACGCGCCGCGGCAATCGAAATACGCATGGGCTGAGACTTAGAGGTACTAGTGTGATTGTGGGGAAAATTGTTACAAATGAGTCCACTGGTAATCGTCCAGCGGGCATCGCGGGCTGCGTCGAGCACGGATTCAGCTGGGGTACTCCTTGCCCGCCCGGAGACGACAGGCTATGTCGGGCAGACGGCGCAGACCGGCGAGCTCAGGACGGGTGCGCGGCGCCCCCGCTGTCCCTGGCGTCGGGATGGAAGCTGACGTCGACCTCCTCGAAGCCCTTGCTGCGTTGCGCCTGGGCCTGGGTGGAGTACACCTGCCGGTCGCCCGGGGTCAGCTCGACGTTGTCGGTAAACGGCGTCAACAGCGCGCGGGGATGCAGCGTGTCCACCCGGACGACATTGGCCTCGACGCAGAAGACCACGGCGATTGCGGCCAGGTATAGGAAGGCGAGCAGGCCGAGCACCAGGGCGAAGACGCCGTTGATCGCGCTCGCGCGGGCCACGACGCGACCGACGAAGGTGGCACCGAACATCTGCAGCAGCTGCCAGATCACCGCGGCCCCGATGGCGCCCGGTGCTACGTCCCGCAGGGACAGCTCACGCGTGCAGGCCAGCCGGAAGGCCACGGCGAAGGTTGCCGCGTTCAGTGCCACGGTGCCCAGCGTGAACAGGGTGCCCACGCCGGGGCCGCTGATTCCCAGGGCGTGGGCGTAGTTGCCGGCGATTGACAGTGCCGTGATCCCGAGCACCGCCAGTCCGACGGTGCCGATGAGCAGCAGGCTGCGGGCCCTGGCGGCAAATGGGTTGGGGCGGTTGTTCCGCGGCACGCCCCACGCGGTGTTCATGGCGTGCTGGAAGGCCTGGGCAACACCCGAGGCGCCGTACACCGACCCGAGAACCCCGATGACGATCCCGGTGGGGCCGCCGCCCATCCGCTCGGGATGCTTGAGCTGCTCGCCGATCACCGGGAACTGCCCCAGCGCGGAGTCCAGCACCCGCTCCTGCAGCTGCGTGTCGCCGGCCAGCACGTAGCCGAGCACCGTGGACAGCAGGAACAACAGGGGAAACAGTGAGACGAAGGCGTAGTAGGCGATCAGGGCGGCGAGGTAGTTGCCCTGGTCGTCGAAGAACTTGTAGACCACGGCCAGCGGGTAACCCGCCCAGGGGTGGCGTTGCTGGAACGCATCCAGCCGCTCCGTCACGGTCATGCGGTGTCCCCCGAGTGGCTTGTGGTTCAGATCTCGACGCCGTTGACGGTGGTCGTGATGCCATCGCCGGAGAAGCATCGCAGACCGGCGGCCGCCCGCACCTCGTCGTGCGGCTCCGGGTAGCCCCAGCACACGTCCGGCAGGCCGGCGGCGTTCCAGTAGCTGGCCTCGCCCTTGTAGGGACAGGCGGTCTTGGTGTCGCTCTCTGAGAGCAGCTCGGTGTTGATGTCGGACTCGGGAAGGTAGAACCGCGTCGGCAGGCCGGTCTCGAACAGCGCGAGGGGCGCGGTGCTGTCCGCGAGCACGGTGTCCCCGGCGCTGACGACGACGTGCCGGGAGGACGCGCGCACATCCACGCGGTGAAACGGGTCGGTGGGGTGGCCGTGGACCTGCTCGTCCTCCTCCCACCACTCGTCGAGTGCGTACATCCGCACGGAGCACATCCCCGCGAGGACGGCGGCACCCGGCAGCGGGTCGGGGTAGAACCAGACGGCGTCGCGCTCCAGGGTTGCACCGACGCGAAGGTGGTAATAGCTGGCGTCTCCCTTGAACGGGCAGTGCGTGTGCGTCTCGCTGCGCTCGAGGACGCCGATGGAGAAGTCGTCGACCGGCAGGTACCAGACCGGGAGCAGGCCGGTCTCGTGCAGCATGACGGCCCGGTCGGTCTCCAGCACGGTGGTGCCGTCTCGGCTGCCGCGAATGCGCCGCGGCTCGGGATGCGCATAGAGCCCATGGGCCGGCAGCGCCGACCAGATGTCGCCGTTCAGCTCACCCTTGGTGGGGCGGGCCAGGGGCCGATTCCGATGGTCAAGGACATGCGCCGAGCGTAGTGCGACCGGCCCCTGATGCGCGTTCAGCGGGCTCAATGCTGTCGTGGAGCAAGAATTTCGACATTGAGCCCGCTGAACGCGTTATCGGGAGGAGGCGTCAGGCCTGCAGGGAAGCCTCGATCTCCAGGGTGACGTTGATCTTGTCGCCGACGACGACGCCGCCACCCTCGAGAGGCATGTCGATGTCGATGCCGAAATCGCGACGGTTGAGCACGGTCTTCGCCTCGAAGCCGGCGACCGGGCCGTTGCCCATGCCGGCGTTGACGCCGTTGAACTCCAGCTCCAGCTCCACCGGGCGGGTGACCCCATGCAGGGTGAGTTCACCGTCGAGGATGAAGTCCGAGCCGGACGCGCGAAGGCCGGTGGAGTGGAAGGTCATCGTCGGGTACGTCTCGACCTCCAGGAAGTCCGCGGAGCGGATGTGTCCGTCGCGCTGGGCGTTTCCGGTGTCGAAGGAATCCACGGCGATCTCCGCGGTGGCGGTCGGCTCGCCGTTCTCGGGTACCTCGATGGCGCCGGAGAAGGTGCGGAACGAGCCCCGCACCTTGCTGACCATCAGGTGGCGGACGCTGAAGGAGACGTGGGAGTGCATGGGGTCGATGGTCCAGGTTCCGGCCGAGAGTCCGGTGAGGGCGGTGGCAGAAGCGGCGGTGGTCATGGCATGTCCTCCAAGGTAGTTTCGATTGAATGTTCAACCAGATAACCATGACTGCCACGGATCTATTCCGCCTATCCCGGGCCAGTGGTGGCGCATGACACGATCACTTGCAGGACGAGCACTTTGTGGGAGCGGGAAATGTGGCAGCTGGCAGTAGATCTCGGGACCTCCCGGACCGTTGCAGTGCTGTCCGAGAACGGCTCGCCACCGCAGGTGGTGGAGATCGACGGCGGTGTAACCATGCCGTCGGGGGTGTACGCGGAGCCGGACGGCCGGCTGCTCGCCGGCCGCGAGGCCCAGCGGCGCGCTGAGCACGACCCGGTCCGTTACGAGCCCCATCCCACCCTGCGGATCGGGGAGACCGATCTGCAGCTCGGTGAGCGCGTGGTACCGGTGGTCCAGGTGTTGGCCGCCGTGCTGCACCGGGTGGCCGAGGAGGTGCGCCACCGCCTCGGTTACCACCCCGAGCGGGTGTTGCTGACCGTTCCCGACTCCTGGGGAACGGCCGGACGTAAGGTGCTGCACGAGGCGGTGGCAGCCACCCCGTGGGTCGACTCGGAGGTACGGCTCGTCTCGGCAGTGCTTGCCGCGGCCGCCCACTGCGCGGCACAAGCCGGTGTGCCTACCGGGCAGCCGTTCGCGGTGTACGACCTGGGTGCCGATGGATGCAGCTGCGCGGTGCTGACCGCCGGCCGGGGCGGCGTCGCCGTGCTGGCCACCGCCAGCGGAGCCGGTGTCGCGACCGATGGCCCGCTGGTGCCCGCCCAGCTGGAGCCCACCGTTGCCGTGCTCGCGGCGGCGGTGCAGCAGGCGCAGACGGCGCCGGACGCACTCGCCGGGGTGTTTCTGGTCGGTGACCTGAGCCGGGTGCCGCTGGTAGCCGAGGTGGTGGGTGCTCGGTACCCAGTGCTCGGCAGCGGCGAGGATGCCGCGGCGGCCCTCGGCGCACCGCTGCTCGAGCCACGCAGTCCTGCCGCCGCACCCGTGCCCGGGCCGTGGTCGGCACCGCCGGCATCCGCCTATCAGCCCGGTCCCCCCGCGGCCATGTTGCCGTCCCCGGCCTGGTACCTGCCGCCCGGTCAGCGGTACGTGCGCCGAACGCCAAGGGCAGCAAGGGTTCCGGTGTGGCAGTGGCCATCGTCTGTGCTGCCGCTGCGGTGGTCCTGTTGCTGGTGGCCGGCGTCGTCGTCGTGGTGCTCAGCAATCGGTCGTCGAGCACGGAAACTGTCGCCACGACCACCGCGCCGGTCGAGACGCCGCCGCGCACCAGCAGCCGAACCACGGCGCCCAGGACGCCGACAGCCCCGACCTCCGTGCCCCCGCCACCACCGGTGGTGGCCGGTTGGCAGACGGTGGCCGCCCCCGACCGGAATACCGCCTACGACGTCCCCCCCGGCTGGAAGGTGGCGACGCAGGGCACCATCGGCGGCTTCGAGACGAAGCGGGGCGACCGCGTCGTCGGCAAGGGCTATGCCAAGTTCGGTGACGACTTCTGCGAGAAATATGCGGCCAAGGCCACCTCGGCGCTCACCAACTCGCCGAGCAACGATCCGGCGGTGGCCGCGCGGGAGGTGGCAACGCGTTGGGCGACTGTTGCGTTCACCTCCGACGCCACCGGTGCCGTACCGCCGCTGCAGACGGGCGAGCCCCGTCCCGTGCCCTCGCTCGCCGGCAAGAGCGGGGTGCTGATCGAGGTGAGTGCGCCGCTGGAGAAGGAAAGGGATTGCTCGGCCGCGTCGGCGTCCATGTACGCCTTCGCGACGCCCAGCCCTGGGGGCGGCATGCTCGTGCTGGTGATTTACGCGGCCAGGGGCGTTGCCGATGCGGTGAGCCCGGAAGCGGTGCAGCAGATGCTGAGCAGCGTTCGTCCGTTGTAGCAGGCGGCGCGTCAGATCCGCACCGACCGCGCTACGGTGAGGTCGACAGCCCGACCCGGTGCCGCGGCGTCGTCGCGTGCGCACCGGCGGATACGTTCGGGTGCGGGGGATCTCTGGTGGTGCAGGAGGATCTGTGGGTACAACGCAACCGGACGTCCCCGACGCGATCGACCAGATCGTGGGTCAGTGGGCCGAGCAGGCTCCGGATCTGGACGTGTCGGCGATGCAGGTGCTGGGCCGCTTGCATCGCTCCTACCTGAAGTACCAGGCAGCGCTCAACGTCCTGTTCGACCGGCACGGAATCAACACGGCGTCCTTCGACGTCCTGGCGGCGCTGCGCCGCGGCGGACCGCCCTACCGGATGACGGCCGGTCAGCTGGCCGCCTCGTCGATGGTGACCACGGGCGGGATCACCATGCGGCTGGACCGGCTGGAACGGGCCGGGCTCGCGATCAGGGAACGCGACGCCCAGGACCGGCGGATCGTCTATGCGCAGCTGACCGACGCGGGTTTGCGGGTCGTCGACGAGACCGCCCGCGCCCACTTCGCCAACGAGGCCCGGATGCTGGCCGAGTTGAGCCCCGAGGAACGTCGGCAACTGGCTGTGCTGCTGCGCAAGCTCGAGCACTCCCTCGACGTCAACGTGGTCGGTAACGGGTCGGGCGACCTCAGCCCAGCGCGCTAGTGCACCGGCGTCAGACCCGAGCCGGCACCTTGTTGTCGTGCTGCGCGGCGGACATCTGTTCGGCCTGCTCTTCGGCCTTCGCCTTGTAGAGGCGGCGCAACCGGATGACCCCGAGGTCGTGCTGGTACAGGTTTTCCGCCTGGTCGGCATCCGGCGCCATGGCCTCCAGCATGGCGCGGTCCTGCTCGAGCACCCGCCAGTGCCGTTGCTCCAGCGTCGTGCGGTACAGGAAGCGCCAGACGTCGCGCTGCCATCCGCTGACCTTGCGGTAGCGCCAGAAGAAGACGGCCGTGGTCTGCGCGTCGATCGGCGTGCCCATTCCCACGATGCCGAAGGGCCCGCCCGGTCCGGCGCTGGTGGGATAGGGGATCTCCAGGTCAACCCAGTCGACGCCGGTGCTGCAGAACTCCACCCAGTCGAAGTTCACCCCGCGCTGGTCGGTCTTCTCGAAGAAGAAGCCCCGATCGGTCTCCCTGATCCGGAAGCGGGCCGACTGCGCACCACCGGACATGGAGTGCGACTCCCGGTGCAGGAAGGCGCCGTGCATGGGGTCGAGCAGGTTTTCCAGCGTGAAGCGCCACGGCGTCTTCCACTCCGCGTAGCACAGGAAGCTGGAGATCTCCTCGTCCTGCAAGGGATCGGGAAGCTGCAGCGGAGCGGGCTCGGAGTCGGGATCGGTACCGAACCAGGCCAGGATGGCACCCCCGACCTCGGTGGTCGGCAGGCTCGTCACCAGGTGCTTGCCCTCCAGGTTGCAGCCGGGCATGCCCGGCACGGAGAGCACTTTCCCGGTGCCGTCGACCTGCACGCCGTGGTACTGGCAAGCGATCCGGTCGCCGAGATGCTGCCCTTGGGACAGCGGTGCACCCCGGTGCGGACAGCGGTCGGCGAGCATTCGCACCGTGCCGTTGGACTGCCGGAACAGCAGCCAGTCCTCACCGAGGCGGGTGATGCGTCGCATCGCCCCACGGTCCACGAAGTGCGAGGGGCACACCGCGTGCCACTGCTCGCGCATCCCGGTGGCGAATATCTCCTCGGCGGTGAGCGTCTTGCGCATCCTGTTGACCATCAGTTGCCCATCCCTTGCATCTCGGTGGTGAAGCTCTCCGGAGTCCACGGCTGCCCGGACGGACTGGGGATGCCCAGGTCGTTGAGGCCGGCGACCAGCGCATCGAGTTCGTAGGCGCCACCGGCGAACACCTCTTCGATCGCCCCGGCGAGCTTCACCTGATACGGCGTGGGATCGGTGGCACGGGACTGGTGCTCAACGAGATAGGTACTCATCGCTTCTCCTTCTAGATATCCAGCACGAGTTCGGCCGACTTGGCCCGTGAGACGCAGAGCATCATGGTGTTTCCGGAACTCTGCTCGGCGCTGGAGAGCACCGAGTCGCGGTGGTCCGGGACGCCGGAGAGGACCCGGGTCTCGCATGTGCCGCAGATGCCGTCGCGGCACGAGTTGGCCACGTCCAGGCCGGCGGCCTCCAGCGCGGCCATGATGGAGCAGTCCGGCGCGACCGTGGTCCGGATACCCGATTGGCTGCACACCACCTCGATCGGCCGGTCACCCTCGGTTTCGTCGTCTGGTCGCGCCTTGGGCTTGAACCGCTCCAGTTGCAGCGCGCCATCGGGCCACTTGACGGCGAACTCCTCGACCGCGGCGAGCAGCCCCTCCGGTCCGCAGGTGTAGACGAGGGTGTCCTCGCGCGGCTCGCTGAGCAGGGCGGGCAGGTCGAGGATGCCGTCGGTGTCCTCGGCGATGACGTGGACGCGTGGGCCGTGGGCGCTCAGCTCGCGCAGAAAGGCCATCGACGCGCTGTTGCGCCCGCCGTAGTAGAGCTCCCAGTCGGCCCCTCGGCGGTGGGCCTCGCGGATCATCGCGTAGATCGGCGTGATGCCGATGCCGCCGGCGATGAACAGGTAGTGCTGGGCGTCGACCAGCTCGAAGTTGTTGCGCGGCTCGCTGACCGTGAGCACATGGCCGGGGCGCAGGGTCTCGTGGACGTGCTGTGAGCCACCTCGCCCGGCCTTCTCGCGCAGGACGGCCAGCTCGTATCCGCTGCGGTCCTGCGGGTCCCCGCACAGCGAGTACTGCCGGACCAGCCCCCACCCCAGGTCGAGGTCCACGTGGGCACCCGCCGTCCATTCCGGCAGCTCGGATCCGTCGGGGCTCTCCAGGCGCAGGGACAGCACGTCCTGGGACTCCCAGCGCAGCTGGCGGACCAGCAACTGGGTGGTTTCGGTCTCGGATGCCATCGGTGGTACCTCCTCGTTCTGGAAATATCTTAGCGCTAAGATATGAGGGGCGCCACACCTAGTTCAAAGTTTCCGTGCTGAGTTCGCCCGTGCCCCGCAGGCCGCGTCACCAACTAGCGCAGATGGTGGGTGAAGATTTCGGCCAGTGGCGGTACGTCGATCTCGCCCGCGGCAACGGCGACGACCAGCGCCTCCGCGCTGTCCACAGTGAAGGTGAGGTCTCGCCCGTTCACCAGGCAGAAGACGCGCGTAGCGGCCCAGGCCAACCTCTTGTTGCCATCGACCAGGGCGTTGTTGCGGACCAGGGAGTGCATGAGGGCGGCAGCCTTCTCGGCAAAGGTGCGGTAGGCGTCCTCGCCGAAGGCGGACGCTCGCGGACGTGAGGCTGCGGCGGCAAGAAGGCCCGCGTCGCGCACCGTGGCGCCGTTGACCACGCCGACTGCAATCTCCAGCAGATCCTCCACCGTCAGGTAATCGGGCGGATCTTGCGGCGTCGTCACCGGGCAAGTCGGGCAAGCAACTCCGCGTCCTCATTGCGGACCCGCTCGATTGCTGCTCTCAGCCGGCCGGGACGGTCGGAGACGTACTCGGTGATCGCCGCCCTCGCCACTTCCTGCATCGAGCGACCTTCTTGTTCCGCCTTACGGCGCAAGGCGTCGGTCTCCGCGTCGGTAAGTCGCAGGTTCATTGCCATCCGACATGGTACCGCAGCGGTACCACACGCACGCTAAGCCAGAAGGTCACCACGCGCAGAGGCTCTTGGCGACTGTCTCGAATCGGTTCAGCGGCGCTGGCCGACTCCCATCTGGATCAGGTCGTGTCCGACGGTCACGGTGCCGCGGTAGGTCAATCGCACACCCGTTTCCCATCGGTCGTCGCTCACCTGGCGAGGATCACCCGGACCGATGTGCGAGAGCACCACGCGCCGGGCGTTCGCGTCGGTGGCGACCCGACCCACGTCCGGGGAGCTGGTGTGCGCCAGTTTCATGTGTTCCACCAGTGCGGTGTCCGGAGACGACTTTGCGTAGAAGTCGACGTCGATCACCTCGTGCACAAGAATTTCGCTGTCCTTCGCGAGTGCCACGAGATTCTGCGAACGGGCGGTATCACCGGAGAAGGTCACCGAGCCGTCGTCGGTGTCGAACCGATAGGCCAGGGACGGAAACACCGGCCCGTGTGGCACCAGCGTGGCCGTGACCCGTACCCGGTCGTCCTCGAAGATGGGGAACGGCGCCATGGCGGGGGCGGTGTTGTCGGCCGACGCACCGACGAACTTCGGCGGCGCAACGTCGTGCAACGCGAGACGTTTCGCGTAGCTGGCTTGGGCGCCCTTCTCCGTGTTGCGGATGTTGGTCTCGTAGGCGTATGCGTCCAGGACTTCGGAGAACATTTCACTGAGTCCGGGAGTCGGATTTCCGGCCCGTTGTATCGGGATGGGTTTGCCGCCGGGAGGAGCGGACAGTCGACCCGCCGAGCCGGGACCGTAGATGGGTACTACGGCGACGAATCTGTACGACGGCGTGCCGCCTGGCAGCCAGAACATGTTCACCAGGTCGGAGATATGGTCGCTGTGCAGGTGGGTGACGAACACGCCGCCGAGGGAGGCGGCGTCGATACCAGCTTGCACTAACTTTCGGCTCGACCACGGCCCCGCGTCGATCAAGTAGGGCCTGTCGCCGACCGTGAGCACGCTGGCGGTACCGGTGCGCCCGGCGACGGCCAGCGGGCCGGCCGCGGTGCCGAGCAGGGTGAGTTTCGTGCGGTATCCGGCGATGTCCCCGGTGAGATGGTAGGCGTCCGGCGGGACCGGCGAGCTGGCAGGTTGCTGTTCTGTCGGGTGCGCAGCGCATGAGGTAGCTGCGCAGGCGGCCACCCCCAGCGTCGCCGCGCGCAGGAAGTCGCGCCGATTCGGACGAGGTGATACCGGCGGTCGGGTCATCAGTTGCCGCCCTTGGTATTCGGCACGGTGACGGGTGGGGTGAACGGGGTGGGCATCTCGCCGTAGGCGTGCAGGTCGACCTCGACGATCACCGGCGCCTGCCGGGTCACGGCTTTCGCCAAGATCGGGTGCGCGGCCGCGGGGTCGGCGATCCGGAGGTAGGGCACGTCGATCGCCGCCGCCAGGGTGGCGAAGTCCGGGGTGAACAGGTCGACCCCGTAGCGGCCCCCGGCCCTGGTGTCCTGCATGTTGCGCAGCACGCCGTACCCCTTGTCGTTGAACACCATCAGCACCAGCCAGGGCCGTTCCTGGGCCAGGGTGAGCAACTCACCCAGATGCACAGCGAGCCCGCCGTCCCCGGCGATCGTCAGGGTGGGCCGGCCGGGGGTGCCGAGCGCGGCGCCGAGCGCCATGCCCAGGCCCTGACCGATGCCGCCGCCGCGCGGGAAGATGTTCGTCCTCGGGTCGGAGATCGGCAGCAGGCGGTTGCCCCAGGAGCTGGACGCGATGGTCACGTCCCTGGCGATCACCGCCTCGGGCGGGAAGGCCGCACGGACGGCGTCGCATAGCGTGGCGTGCTCGCCGAGGTTGGCGCGCTGGGTATGACGTACCTCCGCGCGGATGTCCTGCACCCGCTGACGCCACGACGCCGGCACCGCCGTGCCCAGTTCCGGGCGCAGGGCAGCGCGCAGGAAGGTCCCGACCTCGGCGACCACCGCTTCGGTGGCCGGATACACCCGTCCCAGGGCGGCCTGGTCGATGTCGACCTGCACGTGGTTTGCCGGCACGTCCAGGGTGTAGTCGGCGGTCTCGTTGGACCGGAAGTGGGTCCCGAGCGACAGCAGCAGGTCTGCCTCGGCCAGCAGGGTGCGGCCGCCGGGGGAGGTGGCGTAGTTGCCAACGCACAGTGGATGGTCCTCGGTGACGGCGCCGCGCCCGGAATTGCTGGTGAGCAGGCCCGCCACCCAGCGCTCGACCAGCTCGGTCAGCTCGACGCCACTGCGCGTGGCAGCCACACCGGTCCAAATCACCGGGCGCTGCGCGGACGCCAGCAGGTCCAGTGCGGCCGCCAGCTGCGCGTCCTCGGGCTCGGGACGCGGGCTTTCTGTCAGCGGCTCGCCCTCATCGTGCTGTTCGGCGTACTGCAGGTCGATGGGCGACTCCACGCTGGCCGGTCCGCCCGGGGTCGACAGGGCGAAGGCCACCGCCTCCCGCAGCGTCTTTCCCGCGGTGGCGGCGTCCTGCACGGTGGCGGCGTAGCCGGAGACGGCGGCCAGCATGGCCAGCTGGTCCCTGGTCTCGTGGATGAATCCGCGTCCGCTGCCGAGGTAGCGGCTTTCGACCTGTCCGGTCACGTGCAATACCGCGGTGCCCGCACTCAGCGACTCGATGAGCGAACCCGCGGCGTTGCCTGCCCCGGTGCCGGTACTGGTCAAGGCGCACCCGAGACCACCGGTGGCCCTGGCGTAGCCGTCGGCGGCGCTCACCGCGGTGGCCTCGTGCCGGACGGGCACAAAGCGCAGCTGTTCACTCACCGCCTGGACCAGCGGCTGGTTGTGCACGCTGACGATGCCGAACACCGTGTCCACCCCCGCCTCGCGCAGGGTCTTCACGAGCAGGTCGCCGCCGTTGCCGACTCATCTGACTGTTCCTTTCCCACATTGCGGCCTCAGACATAGCGAGCGACGCCGCCGCAGACGTCGAGACTTGCGCCCGTCACGTAGGAAGCGCGGGGACTGAGCAGGGTGACGATCATGTTGGCGACCTCCTCGGCGTGGCCGAAGCGGCCGAGCGTGATGCCGCGGTCGGCCGCAAGCTCGGCCTCCCACTGCTCGAAGGACAGCTCCGAACCGGACTGCTCGTAGCGTCGCCGCCACTGCCCGGTGTCGATGAGGCCGAGCGACACCGAGTTCACCCTGATGCCGTCCTCGGCCAGCTCCATGGCCAGGGACTTGCTCAGGTTCAGCAGTCCCGCCCTGGCCGCGCTGGTGGTGACGAGCTTCGGCTCGGGTTGGCGGGCGAGGACGGCGCTGATGTTCACGATGGACGCTGCCGACGAGCGACGCAGGGCGGGCAGGGCCGCCGCCACGGTGTTCAGCACACTGGCGAACTTCAGGTCGAGCTCGTCGCGCCAGTCGTCCATCGTGGCCTCGCTGCGGGACTTCATCCGAGACGCGCCGGCGTTGTTCACCACCCCGTCAAGCCCACCGAAGCGGTCCACTCCGGAATCGACCATCGCCTGCACGGCCGCGGTGTCCCGCACATCGCAGGCCAGGGCCAGGGCCCGTTCGCTGCCCGGCAGCGCGTCGATCGCAGCGCCCAGCCGCTCGGCGTCGCGCGCGCAGGTCACCACATTCGCGCCCTCCGCGAGCAGCAGCGCAGTGGTGGCCAGGCCGACCCCCGAGCTGGCGCCGGTGACCAGATAGGTCCGGTCCTTGATATGCAGGTCCACTGTTTGATCCCCTAGTTGAGAACGAAGCCGCCGTTGACGACGAGCTGTTGCCCGGTGATGTAGGACGCCTCCTCGCCGAGCAGGAAGGCCACCGCCCCGACGACATCGGCTGGCTGCTGGGACCGCTGCAGCGAGCGGTTCAGCCGGTACAGCTCGTGCCCGCTCGGCCGGGATCTGGGCGGCCGCCTCCGTCTCGGTCAGACCCGGGGACACCGTGTTCACGGTGATCGCATGCGCGCCGAGATCCCGCGACATCGCCCTGGTCAGCGCTGCCACCCCACCCTTCGCGGCGATGTAGTGCGCCAGCCGCGGCGAGCCGTACAGCGCCGCGTCCGACCCGAGCATCACCACCCGGCCACCGCCCCCGGCGATGAGCGAAGGAACGATCGCCCGGCTGACCAGAAAGGTGCCGCGCAGGTTGACGCCGGTCACCCGGTCCCACTCCTCGACGCTGAGCTCGTGCACGGCCTTGCCGCCCACCCCGTCGGCCAGTGCCGCGTTGTTCACCAACCCGTACACCGGACCGTCGGCGGTCACCGTCCTGGCCATCCGCTCGACCGAGCCCTCGTCCCGGATATCGACCGCGACGAAGCGGGCCTGGTTGCCCTCCGCGCACAGCTGGGCGGTGGCCGCCTCACCCCAGTCTTCCCGGATGTCCGCCAGCCACACGGTCGCGCCCTCGGCGCCGAGCCGGCGGGCGATTGCCAAGCCCAGGCCGCGCCCGGCGCCGGTGACCAGAACCGTGCGACCGTGCAGACTCCCACCGGGCAGGTTCGCACCGGGCAGGCTCATCAGTCGCGGCTGATGCCGTGCATCGGCGAGGTCTCCGGATAGGTCGGCACCTGCGGCTTCTGGGTGCCGATGACCACGCAGAACAGGGCGTCGGTGTCACCGATGTTCTTCAGGCTGCGCGGCACTCCCGCGGGGACCACGATCATGTCCCGGTAGCCCAGGACGCGCTTCTCCACCTGGCCTTCCTTGTGGATGCCGACCTCGACCTCGCCCTCCAGGACGAAGAAGGCCTCTTCGACGTCGTGGTGGGTGTGCTCGGGACCCTCCCCGCCGGGAGGCAGCAGCATGTTGGAGAAGGTGAACCCACGGGAGGCGATGGTGCGGTTGTCGTCGTCGTGGTTGCCGGTGGCCCCGGAGCCGACGTAGCGGATCTGGGCGCGGCGGTACTGCGGGCCGGCCTTGGCCTGGAAGCCCAGGGTGTCCCAGTCCTCCTGGCGCGAGCTCTTGGTGAGGACGAGGGAGTCGGTGAACTCCTTGAGGTCGGCGGTGTCGTAGTCCAGTGCCATGGTGCTCTCCTTTTCTGGTGCCGCACTCAGCCGTGCAGGCGTTCGGTGATCTGGATGAATGAGGCGACCCAGGCGTTGAAGGCCTCCGGTCGCTCCTGGTTGGCCAGGTGTCCCGCCCCGCGCACGGTGACGAAGCCGGCTGCCCAGAACAGCACCGTGTTCGCCGTACCGGCGCCGGTGCTGGCGAGGATGAACAGCGTGCAGGCGCAGAGCACCATCGAGCCCGCGATGCAGATACGGCGCCC
>JAABVA010003650.1_pt1 | contig 14569 bp, 11 predicted proteins | sample 5560331 | NCBI WGS metagenome assembly JAABVA01 (sample SAMN12812661, study PRJNA571458) | rock metagenome | isolation source: Antarctica rocks | place: Antarctica: Victoria Land, Mt New Zealand sud | collected 2016-01-07 | reverse complement strand
AACCCTAACCCTAACCCTAACCCTAACCCTAACCCTAACCCTAACCCTAACCCTAACCCTAACCCTAACCCTAACCCTAACCCTAACCCTAACCCTAACCCTAACCCTAACCCTAAGTATCTCAACAGTCATCAGCAAGCATTCATTACTCTGATTAAAGAGAATAGAAAATGCCTAGATCTTAAGTCTTACAGATGATTTTATCTTCTCTATGTGTGCAGACTGACCTTACATGGCAGACATAACTGTTATGTTGTAAAGAAGACCATCAAGAAACATTGTTACATGAGAATTGATGCAGATCAGTGATCATGATGCTGAAGAAAATGAAAAGAAGAAGATGATGAATCTTTGTGAGCTGAATGAGACAATGAGTGTTAATAGATTGATGAAAACACTGCATTAAGATGCTGATCTAAACTTCAGAGTTGTGAGCTGTGATGTGCTTGATGTATGAAATGAACTTGATTCATAGTGAATAATCAATAGTATGAGGTGTGAAATCAGTCTGAATGTTTAAAATGAACTTGATTTCTTGTGAGCATTTGTGTATGTTTAGTGAGAAATTGACTGTTAGCAGCTCAGCAGAATTCAACTAAGAAAACTGAATTTGTGCTAAAATAATCTTAAATTTATGTGTGAACTGAACTGATTCTGCTGGCACATAGTGGTAGACTGTAACACTAAGATAATGAAATGAAACTGAAAGTTTGACACACTCTTTCAGTCTGTTTTGATGATAATGAGATAAGGTAAAAAACAAATTCTTATAGTGTCTTATCAACTTTAAAAGTCAATGAAATGATATTAAAACATCTTTAACTCAATTTAAACAAGTATCTTTAAGATATTGAAATCTCAATTGTTCTATCACTAGATCACAGAGCCTTTGTTAGTAATTGATTAAACTGATAAAATTGATAAAATGAGTGAATTTTAGTGTTAAAAGTGACTTTGTAAGCCTGTTGACAACTATATTGCTTGTAAGAATGTAATTAAAATGAATAAGTCTGCAGAATTTGACTTCTCTTATGAAGTAATGATGTATGTCAATGTGCTTTGTACAGATATAAAATTCAGAATTTTTAGTCAAGACTATAATTCTCTGATTATCTATCTAAATTATAATTGTCTTAAATTTCTTTAGCTTTAACTCTTTAAATAATCTCTACATTTACACTGCTTTCTTTATAGTCTCTGTTAAGATCATATATTTCACTTTATAAAAGAATAAAATAACTGTTCTTTATCTTTTTGAACTTCAGAATACTGATTCATTAATTATTTTAAATATATATTCTGATGTAAATCTTCTCAATTCAAGATCTCTTTCTCAGTTTAAATTTAAATATTCTAGCAATTTAAGTTAATTATTCAATTTATACTCAAAAACAACATCTAGAGTTCTTTACATATATTGAAATACTCATTTTAAAGTCTTTCAATGTGTATTATTAAAGTTATGTGCAAACTGACTAAGAATTAACACTATATATATGATGTTGAGTCAAGTTTGTGTTATAATGTACATAAAAGATTCTATGATCTTCTAATATTAAGTTATTAGCTCTGATTCAGCTATTCTAATAGTCTTTGTAAGATAGACTCTGAGTTTCATTGAAGTTGTGACTGCCTTAATATTCTGTAAACTGAAGTCTTTAAGTATTCTTATGAAATAGATCTTCTAAGACAGAATAAGTGTTCATAGAGTTCTGTTTTGTGTAACTAGCATTTCTAAGTAATGCTTACACACTCTGCAGTTAGTCATTTCAAAATGATCATTTAATTTGATCTTAAAGTCTAGAATTTTGTTCTTATTGAGTTCACATAAAAGAATATCATCAACATAAACAGCAATGATTAAAGTTTTCTTTTTAAACACACTATTGTCTGTGTGAATCTGTGTGTATCTGAGGCTGACAAGAAAGCAGTATATCATCTTGTATTACAGACAAGATAACTATTTTAACTTATATAAAGCTTTCTTCAATTTACACATCTTGTCTTTCTCTTTTTCATATTCAGTAAGTTAAATCACATAAACTTCTTCTTTCAAATCATTGTGTAAGAAAGCTGTTTTGACATTTATTTGTTTCAATTCATAGTTGTAAAACACAGCTATGACAAAGATGACTTTATAAGTCATTAATTTAATAACTGTTGCAAAGATCTCTTTATAGTCAATTTCAAATTGTTATTTGAATTCTTTGACTATTCATTAAGTCTTATGCTGTAAAATTAAGTCATCAGGTTCTCTTTTGTAATGATAGACTTATTTGTTCTTTAAAACTCATCAATTAAGTAGCAACATCTTTAAAGTTCATATAAAGTTAATCATTAATGAGTTATACTCACTATTCATTGCTTTCTTTCAGTCTTTCAACTCATGACTTTTAATTATCTATTTAAACATCTAAGATTCACTCTTAAAGTCTTTTTTCTTTTTTATGACATTAATGATTGCATCAAACACAGTCAGATAGATTATAATTGCTTTAAGCTTTAACTTTATAAAAAATTATCTCTTTCTTTTAGAGTGTCAAGACTCAGCTAATACTGATTTGTTAATTATAAAAGAAATATCTGTAACATCTTCTTTCTCTTTCTTCATTTCTTCTAACTGATTTGACAATATCAGTATGAGAAGATATGATGATATGTACTTTGAAGATGATGACAATGATGAGAGTTAAGAAGAAGATAAGAAAATTAACTGCACATCTTTTTGTTCTGTATTAACAATGTAAAATTGAGTGACTCTAAAAATTGAGACTGCAACTTTAACATTATAGATTAATGAATCTTCATTAAACTATACATTTCTTGCTTTAATTACTCAGTCTGTCTTTCTCTTTTCAGAAAGCTATACTCTATATTGATTTCTTTCTTTATATTTAACAAGAATTTTCTTATTGCTTCAGAATTCAAATTTAGTTTCTGTTATTCAGATCTTCTTTGAAATATGCATGTATGCTGTGCATTTAAAACATCAAAGATGTCTAAGATCAATAAGATTCACTGATCTATTCTTATTAAGAGATTTAAACAGTAACTAAATTGAGATCTTGTTGTTCTTAAGAGCTGACATTGAAAATTAATTAAAAAGATAGTATATTATTTTGACAGTCTTTAATTATAGACTTTTAGAGACTTCATTATTCAGAATCATAATTTTAACTTTTGCTGTCAAAAGTTTATTACTTCTTTTTGTCACTTCATTCTGCTTCAGTTCATAAGAAACTGTTGTTTCACAGATAATTCTAAGACTTCATAATCATTTAATGATGAGCTCATTCTCAAATTTCTTTCTGTTATCTAGTTGTATCTATACAATTCATAGATTCATCTAAATAAAAAGCATATTAAGAAACTGTTCATTTTGTCTTTTATCTGACCTTTTGTTTTCATATTATAAATGTATTGTCAGCAAGTAAGATCATTTATAAAGACTATATATTACAAGAACTCATCATATATCTTTGATGTGATGAGACTGACAACATTAATGTGAATTAGTTTAGTCATCTTTGTAACTTGATTTTGCAATTTTCTTAAGATCTTCTTCTTTTAATTTGCCCTCATACAGACATCACACAAGTATAATAATGTTTTCATAAGTTCTTATAAGTCAAGCCTCACTATTTCAGAGTTTTTTAACATATTATTAAGACTTAAATTCTCTATATAATTAAGACATCAGTGTCAAGTAGCTCTTAAGATCTTGTTATCTTTAATGATTGACATAGTCTTATTCTTGTTTACAGAATTTCTTGTCATTAAAGTTTAAAGATAATATAGCTTGTCTTTATATACTGTATGATTAAGTGTATTTTCTACTTTGTTCTTTAGATATAGTAATTCATTCTTAATTTTAATCAATATCTCTTTCTTTTTGACTGTTTCAATTAAGAAGAGATTGAGTTTCATATTAAACATAAGATAAACATTCATTAAAATGATATTTTAAATCTTTTCATTACTGTTCTTTAGCTATAAGTTGATCATTTCTATCTCTTAAGTATGCATCACTTCAGACACTTCTCTTATAGAAAATTCATTATTAAATGTTTTGATCAAGCTAAATGCAGAGAGGTCACAGCACATATATTGTGTTGTGCTGAAATTAGCTATTTATGATATCTTATTAATCACAAGATTATAGTTCTTTACTGCAGTCAAGATTACTGAGTCTTCATTATACTGCTTGTCTTTAAAACTTAAAAATTTCTCTTTTTCTTTTTCTTTTTTCTTTTTAGTCTCTTACTTCTTCTTTATCTCTTCAGACATCTTTTCTGAGTGTAACTTTCAGTAATTGTTTTTAGAGTGAACTGCTTTCTTATAGTAAATGTACATTTCATTCTCATTCTTATTCTTATCAATGTTTCTCTTCTTATTCTTTTTCTTCTTGTCTTTATAATTTCTCTTTTTACTCATTAAAGCAAGCTTCTCATTTCTTTCTTTAAGATGCTCTTCATTAATTAGTTTGACAATTAAATCATTAAGAAATAAGATCACATTATGAGTCTTAAAGTGTTTTATCATTATTCATTGAGAATAGAAGAATTCTAAATTCAATAGAAAAGTAATGATCTTCAGAGTTTTATCAATGACAAGGTCAGAGACTGCAATTTCTTGTAAGAGTGTCTTATACTTTAGAGTATAAGCATTGACAGAGAAGTATTGATTGAGTTGACAGATATATAGATTGTTAAATAGAATGTATTTGAGATTAAATTTATAAGATAGATAGAGATATACAAGATAATTTTACATTTCTTTTACTATTTTCATGTCATCTATGATGAGAGTGATCTCTGAGCTGACAGTAAAAACAATAATAACTGTGATCTTGTTGTTCTGTATGATTTAGTCAGCTTAAGTAATGTTGACTGAGACTGTCAATGTAGTTATCATTGTTTTAGATATAAATTCTTCAGTCATTACTGACTGACTTGAAACATCTAACTTTAATGAGAATTCAATATCACTCTTTACTATTAAATCTCATAATTCAGCACTCATCAGACTGTATTTAATCAATGTTCTTCATAATGAGTAGTTTGCTGACCTTTTAAGTTTCATAACTTTTGAAAATGTGAGATTATATGACATTGTGATCATTTTGTATGATGAGAACATCTAAATTAATGATGAAGTTGTTTTCAATGTAAAGATCTGACTTTAAAATGATTGTAAGAATTGTTTTTGACTGTTTTATCTGTAAATTTATAACAGTTTGATGTGAATAACTTCTCATTATACATCAAACTCACTTTACTTCTTAAGGCTCTTTTTAGCATTCATAAAATAACAATGATAACAAGATGTTTTTCTTTCATCATTTTGAATAGAAACAAATGACTTAATGAATAAATGAATTTCAAAGAATATCAATACACATTTGAGCTCATAATCTGTTAAATATAGAAGAAGTAACTAATGAAATGAATGTGTAATCATAAGTGTCTAGCTACTCTATGGAAATGTGACCCTATAAGAAGGTCTTCAATTGATGAAAGGAAAAACTTTTATCCATAGCAAACTGTTTGCCCTAGCAAACTCTGCATGTTCCTGAAACCTCCGTAGGGCTCCGAACCACTAAGGTAACGGAACGAGGCTGAAAGTTTGACACCTACCTTACGGTACCTAGGTAATTTACCCTGTTTTGGCTGCATGTATCCCACTTTAGTAGAGCATCCGTACAGTTGTCTTGCCTGGCAGATATTCTTTGAGTATCTATCTAACGGTCTTTATTTACGACAGCCATATAGTAGTGTGTACAATTGAGGAGGAATATGGTGTCGCAAAAGGTTTACGATCTTTGCCAGGGCAGCGTCACCGTCAGCTCGGAACTGGCTCAAGACCCCACCTTATCCCCCGGAAAGGTGGCCAAGAAGCTTTACGGCGACGACGTTGGTGGCCACGATGAGCATAAAGCCTTCAACTTGCCCAAGGCCACAATAGACGACCTGGAGAGAGCATACCTATGCGGCAAGTGGGGTAGTACCAGACCTAGTGATCTTTTCCTACGTGTGAGTTAAGCGTGATCCAGACCGACCTACATCTGTTCATCCGTTTGTCGCGCATTGCTGATCAGTATCCGTTCGCTCCAGATTTACCATGATGTTCTATATACACTCGAGGGTGACCCCTTGGTTGGGGTTACTTCCCCGCCGTTGATGGGTAGCTCTGGAGTTATGCCATTGACGATCATCGCGCCATTGCCTGATATAATCCGACATATGTCGAACTGCATTGCCCGCGCGGAGAAGGAGGTATTTCTAGCCACCAACTATTGGCAGGCCTCTGATGCGTCGACCATCATAACCAACTCGCTCAAAGAACTCTCGCGCCGTGCCGGTCAACGTGGAGAGAAAGCGATCGTCAAGATTATGTACGACAGAGGAAACGCGAAGCAGGTGGGATTCTTTCTTCTACTGGAGCGGGCGTTGGCTGATACGATCCACTAAAATTTCTGCAGGTCCTCGACAACCATCAGCCAGTCTCTCCCGCAGAGTATACCGGTAAAAACGTTCGCCTCCCGGGTCCTCACGAAATCCCGCACATTGATCTTCAAGTGGTCAATTATCATCGGCCAATCTTCGGGACGTTCCATTCAAAGTACATGGTGGTGGACCGAAGGATTGCAATCATAAGCAGCAACAATATTCAGGTTCGTTCTGGCGTACTTCGCCGCATTAGAGCTTGAGGATCTAATCTGTTTCCATAGGACAACGATAACTTAGAGATGATGACCCATCTCGAAGGACCTATCGTTGATTCTTTCTATGACATGTCCTTGATCTCATGGCACAATCAGCTGAAGCCTCCCCTTCCCAGCCATGACTCTCCCGCTGCTACTGGTGGATTACCGAGTTTCCAATCGCGAACGCATAGTCAGATGTTCCACGGGGATGACACACCAAGAGATCATACGTCATCGAACGGGCCTACTTCCGCAAGCCACGGTCTTCAAGGTCAATCAGCGCTGGCCAACGGGGGACAAGGCGGTTACGAAGGCCAGGATCCTACCAGCGGAGGCGATGCGCGTACTCTTGAGGAGGTCACGCGAGATGGAAACAATGTGCAATCCTTGCAGCAACACACGTCGAAGGATCCTCATTATGATCCTGATATTGCTGCCGAGCTGACAAGGGCGCAATCCGTTCTTTCTCCAAGAGGTTCCGAAACGCGGATGAACGCAATTACGAGACATCTTAGTACGTATCCGTCCGACTATATCACTTGTGTACATTCTTCAGCTGAGCATGATCAGACACGACCATTCAGCCCGACACCCAGGGTGATGCGCCTGAGTGTGACCCAGGGGAGGAGATGACGACTCTGATACCCCACCCGACCCATGAACCTTTCCCAATGGCAATGGTCTGCCGAAAGCCATGGGGTGGTAAGTGTCATTTTGTTGCGTCTACACATACACAGGAAGGTCTAATGCTACTTCAGCTCCTAACCACTCATGTGTCCATGTCCCACAGAACGAAGCGTTTTTGTCGGCAATAAGAAATGCTCAGATGAACGTCTTTATACAAACACCGAATCTCAATGCTGAGCCTCTGCTTCCAGCGCTCCTCGAGGCTGTCAGACGTGGAATAGATGTATACTACTATGTCTGCTTAGGGTACAACGACTCTGTAAGTCATGTCTCACAGTAACATCTGCCGGCTTAGGGCATGCCTTGTATGGATTCCTTGCGATGCTGACATGACACAGGGTGAATTACTTCCTTTCCAAGGTGGAACGAACGAGATGATTGCGAATAAGCTCTACAAAGGTCTGAGCGAGCAAGAGAAGGATCGAATGCACATATACAACTATGTTGCCAAGGATCAGACGCGACCCATTCACAACAAATTCAAGAAGCGAAGCTGTCACAGTGAGTCAATCTAGTCCTCCGCAGCACTGCTTGATCATAGAAGACTAATCATCGGCCGATAGTCAAGTTGATGATCGTGGACGAACACATCGGAATCCAAGGAAATGGTAATCAGGATACTCAATCGTGGTATCACTCACAGGAGGTGAATGTCATGATTGACTCGCATACCGTCTGTGCCGCTTGGGTCGAAGGTATTCGGCGAAACCAGAATACCCACATCTACGGTGCAGTGTCCAAAGAGGACGGATGCTGGCATGACAATCATGGAAAGCAGGCTGATGGAGCTATCGGAGTGGATCCTGGAAGGTTCGCCTGGGCCAAGGGCATAGTTGGCGCTGTACAAAGGGTCAGAGGTGCTGGGGGGTTTTGAATTACGCTTATCTGTCAGGCTCTTGATTTCACTCGTATGTTGGATACCCCTAACGAGTATCTATCTTGGATATCTCAACCGTGTAGAGATTTGAACTGTGGATATCCGTGACCATGAATATGTACGAGCAAAGTACCAGAGTGGTGTCTACACACGGTGCCGAGCTTCTCACTAGCGTTTGTAGTCATCATTATCATTTCCGGCTCCACGTTTTCGACTTGCGACTTATGAATTCAACGTTGAACTACATATTTTGGTGACTACGGTGACCTAAGACTGGGCATTGGATATAAGACCTGTTCCCACCCGTACCCACGAGTCCGAATCAGTTCGCACGCGAGATCGCTTTACATACTACCCTGAAGACATGGCACAAGACGACTAAACAATTCCAGGCTGTGGTTTATAGTACTCGAATCTGGCTCCAGTACCGGCGGGCCAGTCTCGCTCTGGTTTCCGAACTCAGCTCTCCCACTCCCTCCGGTACCTTTTCCCCCATGCTCGGCATCGAGCTCGAGTCAAATTATCAGCTTTCCGCCAGGATACTTTACCCTACTATCGACAGCGTGCTCAAACTCGAATCTATCACTTTATCGTTGATCGTTATATTCGGCATAAACAGAAACAAGCTGTTGAGAAGGGTATTGTAGCGATACTGAAGCGCAAGGGGAGACTATCTAGGCAGCAGCCGGTCACCGAGAATGAAGATCGAGTGTTGAAGATGTCGCAGCCAGGCGCTCCCGTTTCGCGTAACAGCACAAGCTCCGAGTCTCTTGCAGAATCTGCGCAGAGGGGGACACGGAGACGGAAGCTGGCTGGCTACTTGAAAGCGGCCAATGAGCTACGGCAGTCATACCAACAATCATACGGTTCGCGGGGCCAACATGACGCAGAAGCAGACGAGGACGACGCTGGCATTCCTGGAGCGTTTCCTGACGTGGCTATCGTGAGGAGCGGAGATGAAGAGATGGTTTTGTTTCCGAGCTATGCTCGAAGACATGTGAAGAAAGAGCAGCCGCGACCGAGCAAAGATCAGCGTGAGACAACTACAACCCAACTGCGAGACGACTCCAGCTCCAGCACCGGAGACGCAGAATTCTGGAGGAAAGAGTGGGAAAAGTACGAGGATGACCATGCTGTGGTGGATGTGGACGTCCGGGGGTGGATGTATTCGCCACACCGAGGCCCGATCACTCGAAAGAATCGGTTGTTGATAGGACTAGCAAGGCATTTAAGTGGTATTCCCGCGCCCGCTGGTGGCAGTCGAAGCGGCAGTCGTGCAACAAGCCCGCATTCTACGGTCCACGAACGGCTTGAAGCTAGGGCGGCGCGGCACGAGGAAGTGCTCGTCGAACAGCAGGCGGCCAATATGGAACAGAAAGGGGAGGCTGAAGCTGACGTTGCTGGCCGGGGTGGGTATAGCGAAGTTCCGGAAGAAGGCTGGGATAAAGCCAGTATTTACAGCACACCGGAGCATAGCAGATCACCATCACCGGACAAGTTGAGGGAGCCAAAGCCTGGTCAATCTCGACACCCTCTCACCGATACTTCGATCCAGTCTAATCACGACGACGCCCCAGGTCCAGGACTTCTAGGGAAGCGTGCGTCCTGGAATCAGCCCGCGGACATGAGCCCCGAAGAACTAGCCGTAGCCAACGCTCACCTCATGGCTAGACTTAAGCCTTTCTTGACGAACCCTTTGGTGGGCACGCCTCTTACAATTTTTTTCTACAACGATCAAATTTCGCAATCTCGTACGATCGTCACCAACGAAGGCGGGCATTTTTCGCTTCGTGCCGCTCTAGATTTCATCCCCACACATGTCAGAGTACTCGCATCTGAGAACCTATCCGCAACAGAAGAAGTTCTTGTTACCGAACCCACTGGCATCAGTCTGATTAGTGACATCGACGACACGATCAAGCATTCGGCAATTGGCAGCGGTGCGAAGGAGACGTTCCGGAACGTTTTTATCAGAGAGCTGAGTGATCTTGCCATTGAAGGTGTAAAGGAGTGGTACACGAAGCTCGCTGAAATGGGGGTGAAACTTCATTATGTATCAAATTCTCCATGGCAGTTGTACCCGGTCCTTGTGAGCTTCTTTGCTTTGGCTGGGCTCCCGCCTGGGTCGTTTCATCTGAAGCAATACAGCGGCATGCTCCAAGGCATATTCGAGCCTGTGGCAGAACGGAAGAAAGCCACACTGGAAAGAGTATTACATGATTTTCCAGAACGGCGGTTCCTGCTCGTCGGAGACAGTGGAGAAGCCGATCTGGAATTATACACTGATGTTGTTGTGGCGAATCCTGGCAGGATCCTTGGTGTCTTCATTCGAGATGTGACAACGCCACCGGGTCCTGGCTTCTTTGATACATCGATGGGACCGTTGACCGATAACAAAGGTTCGAGTTCTACTTCCCGTGGGCGTGCGACGAATGGCCGAAGTGTTTCGCCTAGCATAGATGAACTGGTACCCGAACGTAAGCCGATCCTGCCACCTCGCGACTCGGATGGCTCTCAGGATCAACCTGGCGATATTGCAACAGGTACACTTATCGATCTCGGTGATGACACCGGGCCGGAACGCGATGGGTCTCAGGACATGACTGGACGGAAGCACTCGCCAGTGGAGAGAAAACCCACCGCTCCCACGCGGCCACAGAAGCCTATGGCCTTGAGAAGTGCTTCCGGGGGGAGAGACCATAGTATGCGGTCAGTCGAAGTGGATGGTACCTCTACACATAAGAGAGGCCCAGTCCCACCACCAAAACCACGAACGCTATCCCTCTCTCACGACTCACCACAACCTAAGAATCACAGTCCCCTTTCTCAAACGCAGAACGCCTCATCTCTCGACCCCGGCAGTCGGGCGACATCATCTGAACGACGTGGCTACAGATCGACTGTTCGCAACAAAGTCGCTTTGGCTTACAACAGCATCCCTTCGCCGTCAAGCTACTGGTACGGAACCACGTCTCCGACTTCAGCCTCATCGTCATCGGGTGAGCAACACCGTCCTGGCATTGGTTTAACCCGAACAAGGTCAACGTCCGGTATATCGAAAGTAGCGCAACAAGAACGCCCACCCCCTCCTCCTCCTCTACGCAGGAACTTAACGTCGTATCCCGCCGCAGCCGCCCAATATGCCAGTCACCGCATCAGCGGTGGACGGAGCGGTGCTGGTGGCAGCGACGGTACCACTGACGAGGGCCTCACCGACAAGAATACACAACCTGTCAACAAGAAAGTGGAGCTTTGGAAACGGAGGTGGGCGAGGGCAAAGGATATTTTTGACGGTAAGGGCGTCATGCTGAGGAGTTGGAGGGTGGGAACAGATGTTATGGACGACGCAGTCAGGCTGGTCGAGAGGGCAAAGAATCAGTCAGACCGATGACAAAGTGGAGCTCATCGTGTCGAAGACGTAGACCTCATCGGGTCGAGGACGTGGACCTCAACTGCGTGGCGCTTTGGTATCGAGGATGATAGTGGCGCTTATAGCGGGCTCGTTCTTGCCGTTTATATCCCCAAGCAGTCGTGTCTCAGAAGCATAGCATAGCCGCGGCGTGAGGGGTAGTGACTGTGTGTGTGAGTTATATATCATTTGGTGTACCGCCATCCACTTCACTCAATCGAACATTCGCCTATAGAGGCAAGAGCGCGGGATCTGTTGAGGATCTGTGCAACCCAGCAGGGTCTAAAAACAGCTATGGGCCGCTATGCGGTCCAATATGCGCCAAAGCCTCAACTACATGGCCTTCCAGGTCTTGCACAGACCACGCTTCATCACCCGGTCGAAGCAAAGTAGAAACCATCAAATCCACGGAGTCCCAATTGTGGCGTTTCTGCACCCTCATCTCCGGTTACACAAAGATCTCGGTACCCCGATCGACCACTTAAACAAGTCTATGCAGAATGTGCATGTACTGCAGATGCAGCGAATGAGGCGGGTTTAAATATGAGATGGTGCGACTGATCTATGGAGGTTGTGGAGAAGTTTACGAGAGCATGATCAGGCAGTTGGTCAATTGCAACGCAGCATAAACGAGGCATCTGCTTTTCTTTTACGCAACGTCAGCCCGAGATCACAACTTCTGGGTCTCGGCTGGCAACAGCCTGAGGCTAACACCTCCTCATCGCGAGCCTGCGATGCAGATGCAGAATCCCCTCATCTCTGTACGGGACTCACACGACTCTAGACGGCTGCCTGCGTTGAAATGGGGAAAAGAGGCGCGACGGCGACGTGGCCGGTTGGCTGTGATGCCTTCCCTTGGAGCGTCCGTGTACGAGCTCTGCATCTCTCGAGCATCATCGATATCGGCTCGAATGGTTTGAGGGAAGAAGAGATGGCGCCTGCTGCGGTACGATCTGCACAGCGACCTCGGCGGCAAGCAGGACGGAAGGAGAGAATGAACAACAAGCGATTCTCAGCTGGAAAACAGTATAAGAAGCTGCTCAATCCTACCACAGATCGCACCCGATCATCATCTACATCAAGAGTAAAGCTGCTATCTTGAGCTACCTCGATTCTCCCTTTCACACATACACCGCCTTCGAAACGGCCCCAAGACTGTCATTAGGAGGCACGACTCTCATCAAGCCTGCTGCAGTGTCCCCAGACGTTGTCACCGCCGCCATTGACGAGCTCACCACCAAGTCTCAAAATTGCCAAGGACCAGCCAACCAGATCACCATCGTCAATGGCGCGCTAGCAGTCTCAGGCTTCGGACCCATTCCGGTATAAACCCGTAACCCCTACCGTTCATGGACAGATGGGGCCTATCGAAACCACATCCAGATTGTGATTGGCCGCTGAGCGACATCGTCACCAGATCGCCGTGCTGAGTGGGACGAAACCATTCACCGTCAAGTCTGACGAAGACGCGATTGTCAAGTCCCTCACGGCGGTGCGCTGGGTTCCTCTCTTCGGAGTAGGACCGTTCTATTAATCATCCGTACAGTTCGTCCAAGTCCATCAGGACCTTCTCAACATCCTTATCGGCAAGGCTGCCCTGGTGCCGAACCTGCTTCCATTCGTCGGGCCGCCCTTGGCTGCAATGCTGAGACAGATTGAGTCAGTGGTCGATGTAAGTATTTCTCTGATCTTGTCTCCCTAGGTCCTCCGCCGGCTTCGTCACTCTTTGATATCATGGCATCGCTGACGTGCAACTTTGTGCAGACCTTGGCTTACGAATTGATTGACTTGCTCCCCGACAACGCGGCCGATGCGACAAGCCAGAAGGACTCTCTCGATGTAACTCTATGGAAATCTATTGAGGCTTGGAACGGAGGGATCACGGTCATCTAGATGGCCGGTCAGCCATGAGGGGTAGTCCGGTCAATCGACGCTTGGGAAACTTGTGCTGCAACGCAGTGGTCTCATTAGTAAATTACGCAGTGCCAGAAGACAATCATTTGATGTACAGCTAGCTGTCCATACATATAGCTCTTGCTGATTTAATTAGCTTGCTATTGCGACCCGCTTGACTCAGAAACCCCCAACGTTATGGCACAATTCGTAGTGTCTTATATATAATTAACCAAACGGTTGGGGCGAGTAATGCCGGTCACATGAACCCTGCGCGGGATACTTGACATCCCAAACAACACCCGCACTGACCCAACCCACACGGCACCCACACGGCCAAGCCAAAACCATAAACAAGGACCCGCCCGTCGACCTAGCCCACGGAACCAACCTTCCTAAATCAGCATTTGATGCAAATCCGCATACGATTTTCCTAAGTCGTATGACGCTGCTACAGAAAGTTACTTGACTATGTCAGGGTAGTTACGCTACTCGTGGTCCGTCTCCGCATAGCTGACCTTCTTGGCCCTTGCACTCTTCCTCGCCGGAGCTACTTTGGCCGGCTTCTGTGTGGGACCTTCGTCGGCGGACAAATCCGGAGGAGCGTCGGAAGCATCGTCGTCAGAGGCTGGTGGCACGAAGATCTTCCCCTTCTTCGAAATCTTACTCTTTTTTGGTGCAGCGGTTCTGCTGGAGGTCGCTTTCGCACCCTTTGCAGGCGTCACGCTATTAGATGCAACCTCCGCATTGCCAGGTACATCGTTTTCCTCCTTAGCCGCAGCACCGACAGCATCAGCCGCGGCCTTGCATTTTTTAGCCGGTGTCGACTTCTCCTTCTTCACGCCGTCACTGGGTTCTCTTGGCTTGACTACTCTTTTCACGGGTCTTAACCATTCCTCCATGCCGGGCGGCCAGTAAACTCGTCCTTCGGGCCCGCCCATCCCGACTTGGTCATCTGGAATGGCATCTGGAGTGGACTTGTCGAGTGCGTCCTCGA
>JAABVA010003649.1_pt1 | contig 14571 bp, 15 predicted proteins | sample 5560331 | NCBI WGS metagenome assembly JAABVA01 (sample SAMN12812661, study PRJNA571458) | rock metagenome | isolation source: Antarctica rocks | place: Antarctica: Victoria Land, Mt New Zealand sud | collected 2016-01-07 | reverse complement strand
GAACATCAGATCGGGGTCGGCCGGGTGCATCAACATGGCGTCCGGGTACTCCATTCCCGGCATGACGGGGCTGCGCTCCCAGGTGCGGCCGTTGTCGATGGTGCGCATCAGGCCGATCAGGCCCACAGCCACCGTCATGCGGTCCGGCGCGCGCGGATCGACGACGAGGCGATGGATGTCGCACTCCGCCGGGTCCGGGTCAATCCGCAGATCCTCGAAGGTTTCGCCCCGGTCGTGCGAGACCAGCAGGGCGCCGACCTCAATGCCAACGAACAGCCGGTCACCGTCCAGCACCAGTTCCTTGATGTGCCCGAGGTGGGGGGGCGGTGGGAATGTCCAGCGCGGGAAGCTCGGAACGTGCCGTAGCGCCGGCAGCTCCCGCCAGCTCCGCCCGTCGTCCTCGCTGATCATCAGGTGGGCGGGCATGGAGCCGACGAAGGCCACGTCGCAGCCGCCGAGCATGCCCCCTCTCGCTGCCCACAAGTCATACTGGGGCAGTCCCCTGTTGGACCAGTTCCAAACAGTCCCGCCGTCGGTGGAGCGCGCGACACCTAGCCCGTGCGTGGCTGCCAGCAGCGTTCCGGACGCCAACCCGGTGACGGCCGCGACCGCGCTGCCCTCGAGTGCCCGGGCCGCGACACGCCACCCATCCCCAACACGTTCAAGCATCGTGACCCCATCGACCGTGCCGACCAACAGACGGCTGGACGGGCGCCTCGCTACGAACGTGGTCGCGCCACCATTTGAGAGAGAAATCATCATCGCACCCTGGGCGCCAAGCGCGCCCGTGTCGTATCGTTTATCGGGGCACTGCCATGCGCACGGGCTATAGGTCGACGGCCGACCTACATGCTTGGGCCGACAGGGATCTAGACGGCCGTTGTTTCGATGACCGAAACGTAGGCGCGCAGGCATTCGATGAACGTGCGGGCGATCGGCCCGAGCCCGCGGTGAGCCGATGTTATGAGGCCGGCCGGACGCGCGGGTGCTGCAACCGGCAGCGGGACCACCTGTAGTGTGCCCCGCAACAGGTCGCCTGCCATCATCAGGCGGGGCATGACCGCGAGGCAGTCCGTGTCGTGAAGCATCTCGCGAATAAAACCGAAGGAGCTGGACCGGAGCGAGGTTTTGGCAGGGAGGTCCAGCAGTGCAAGCATATGCTTCGTTTCCTGAGCAACCCGCTGCGTGACCGAAGGCAGGAGCAGGTCATAGCTCCCCAGTTCCTCGATGTCGAAGCCGCGTCCACGGAGGAGCGGGTGGCCGGTGCGGGCAAGGACTGAAATCGGTTCGCTCCACAGAGGCTCATGCACGAACTCGCCGGGCACAGCCATGCAGTATAAGCGCCCCACGACCAGCTCGATCTCTCCCGCGGCCAGCAACGGCAGCAGCTCCTCCGTGAGCCCTTGCTCAAGCCGTATTTTGATGCCGGGATGCGAGCGGGCTAGCCGTGACATCACGCCGGGCAGCACGCCCATGGCCGCCGTGGGCAGCGCCCCGATGGACAACAGGTCGCTTCCGGGGCTCGCCAGCTCATCGAGCTCCGTTTCGAGCCGCCGCAACTCCGCTTGTACGCGGCGGGCGGCCCTTGCCACCGCGGCGCCGGCCTCGGTCGGCCGCATGCCGCGCGCGTGGCGCTCAAAAAGCGGCGCCTGCAACACCTCCTCGACGGTGTGCAGGGTCTTCGTGAGGGTTGGCTGGCTGATGCCGATTGCGGCCGACGCCTTGACGAGGCTACGTTGGGCCTCAACCGCATCCACGGCGCGCAGGAGACGCAGGTTCAAGCGCTGATCGAGGTGCCGGGTCGCCATGCCTCATCCTATACGGGAGCGACGCACTTGACACACTGCACCCCGGCGATCAGCCACCCGGCGCAGGCGGCCACGCCCGAAGAGGTTCAGCTCGAATGGCCTGACGCCACCGTCAAGGCAGCTCGCGCCGCCTCCATTGTGTCGCCTCGCCAGGCGACCACCTGGTCGGGGCGAACTAGCGCGAGGTTCGCGCTGTAAACGTCGCGCAGATCGTTTTTGGTCAGGTCCAGCACCGTCATCTGCAAGCCGGCAAGTTCCGCGCAGTCCGTCGACCTGGTCGGCTCCTCCCCGCAGGAGCCCAGCTTCAGCAGCGTGAAGCCACGCCCGAATGCATCGAACAGCGAACGGCCCCCGGGCAGCCAAACGTGTGGCGCACGGCCACCCGGGCAGGCGCTCGGGACGTAGACTGACGCCGTGTCGGGCGGCGGAAGCGTCCCGTCCGGGACGATCACCGGCGAGCCGTCATAGCGCGCACCCAACGTGATGCCCGGTATGTTGAACTCCGCGCGCGCGTGGGAGTTCAAGTAGTCGCCGGCGGCTGCCCTGGCCTGCCGGCCAGACGGCGCATCCGATTCGATGTCCGGGTCAGGCCGGAAGTTGCCGATCGAGTTGGCGAAGCTGCGCGCATACGCGGTGTTCCGTAGCGCAGCCGGGCGCCGCTCGGCCTCGTAGCTTTCCAGCAACCGTGGTCCGCCCCATCCGCGGACCATGGCCGCCAATTTCCAGCCCAGGTTGACCGCGTCCTCCACGGCTGTGTTGTAGCCAAGGCCGCCTGTGGGCGTGAACAAGTGGGCCGCGTCGCCAGCCAGAAAGATGCGGCCAGTCCCGAACGCCTCGGCGACCAGCGTGAACCCGGCGGTCCAGGACGCGCGCGAGATGATCTCGAAGCCGCACTCGGCGCCGAGTGCGGCTTCGACCATCGCGCGCGCCTCCGCTTCGGTCGGTTCGGTTGGGTCGACATTAAGGCGGAGCTGGGTGTGGAAGGCGAACAGTTCCCGCCCGTCGATGGCGGCCATGAACCCGCGCCGTTCCGGGTTGACGGCCCAGTACATCCAGGCAGGCGGATGCGGGATGACGTCGTATAAACCCGGCGCCCGCACGAACACGGCGTGCATGCGGCCGCCCAGGAAATCCCGTGCGGCCCCGCCCTCGCCGCCGTAGCTTATCGCTAGCGACTTGCGCACCAGGCTGCGCGGCCCGTCGCACCCAACAGCGTAGTCGGCCCTGATGCGGAGGGGAGCGCCGGTTCCGATCGGTTCGGCCTCCAGCCAGACACCGTCGTCGTCCTGCGCGACTGCGAGCACGCGGCACCCGTACCGCAGGTCAATCCCGGGAACACGGCCCGCATGGCGGTGCAGGACCTGCTCGATGTAGAGTTGGGAGCAGCGATGCGGCAGTTCGGCCGTGCTCCACGAGCCGGAGCTGCCCCGGGACAGGATGCCTGCCATCTTGGCCGATGGGAGCGAAAAGCGCGCCAACTCGTCCCGGGCGAACCGGGTGAAATAGGCGATATCGGTTGGATAGTCGGCCGGCAGGCCCTGGGCGCGCACCTCGTCAGCCAAACCGAGCCGCCGGTAGTGCTCCATCGTGCGGGACTGGGTTGCGTTCGCCTGCGGCAACGTGGTGGTGCCGGGCCGGTCGTTCAGCAGCACGCATGGCACGCCGTGCTGCCCGAGTTCGATGGCGAGTACAAGTCCGCAAGGGCCGCCGCCGACGATCGCGACGGCTGTCCGGATAGGCTCGGTCGTCATTACAAACTGACGGACTGGAAGAACTTGGGGTCCACCGGCGGACCCCATTGGGCCAAGTTGTCCTCGGTCGCCGGGTAGCTCCCGGGCTTGGCCTCGTTGGTCAGAAGATCGCCATCGGCGTAATGTTCGAACAGGTACCCCCAAGGGCTGCGCCAATAATCGAACACCTGGCTGCCGAGCAGATGGCGGCCCACGCCCCAGGACGGCGTCCAGCCTTTGTCGGCGAGCCAGTGATGGCCGATGTGCACGGCATCCGGGTCTTGCACCTCGAACGAGACATGGTGAACGTTCACGTCGCCGGGGGCATGCAGCACGAAGATGGTGTGGTGGTCGGCCGGAATCAGTCCCCGATCGCAGCGCAAGAACACCCCGAGCATCGTTTCCGGCTCACCCGGCACATGCAGGCGGTCCGTCACGAGCATGCCGAGCGTGGTGCGGAACCACTCGACAGCCGCTGGGCCGTTGTTGAACTTCAGGACGCAGTGGCCGGTCCTGACGACACGGGCAGGCTCGTAGTCGGGCCGCTGCAGATCCCCGACCCGGGACTTGTTGAAGGCGAAGTTGATCCGGAGCGGATCGCGGATCGCAAGCAGATCGACCCGCTCCATGCCGTGGAGCAAGTCGATCCGGTACCCGTCGGGCGCCTGAAGCCGGACCCGCTGCCCGCCGCCCGGCGTGTCGAGGTCTTCAACCGGCGAAGCGCCGGGCAGGCGGGCCGCACAGGCAAGCTCCGCGGCCGAGCCGACCAGCAGCCCGACCGCCACGAACCCGGCATCGCCGCGCTCACACATGCAAATGCAGGGATAGTCGCCTGCGCCGCGTGCCAAGAGTCGATCCGGCGACGCATCGGTGACGACCAAGCCGAAATCCCGCATGAAGTCCGCCATCTTCTCCAAATCGGGAGCGGCATAGGCGACGTAGACGATATCCTGGACCTTTATCATCGCAAATGATCCTTCCAACCCGGATTGTTTGAGCAGTTTGGCTTCAAGACGACTCGAGACCGGCGTCCTGGAACAGGATGCGGATTTCGCGCCGGGCGATCCGCCAGCCGTCCGACGTGCGCCGGAACTGATCGAGATACTCGCCGACCATGGCGGGGCCGGTCATGGGCAGCGGGCCCGTGGCGTCGTGCCTGGCCGCACGGTAGAACGTGAACAGCGTGAGCCCTTCGGCACGGTCGGCCGCCGTTCGCCGAGCCTCGAAGTTGGTGCAAACGTGCCGGGTGACGACATCCGCCGGCCTTCCATTCAGCCATTGGCGAAGGGCCGCATGGCCGGCCACTGAATGGCCCCAACGGTCGAGCACCGCGTCTTCGGTGAACAAGGCGAGGACCTCGTCGTTGCGATGACGGTCGACACCGTTCGCAAATGCGGTCGACAGCTCCTGACACGCCGGCCACCATTCTGGACTGTCCATCACGCCCGCCTGCGGAGCGCGGGATCGGCGTCGGCGAAGACTGCCACGTCCGCGATGTCGGACAGCTTCAACAGGCCGGCACGGAGGCCGTCATAGGTTTTGCCGCCCATATGCTGCCGCAGGCGCCGCTCCATCGCGGTCATGATGTCCTTGAAGGTACGCATCAACGCCTCGCCTTCTTGGGTGAAGTACACCAGCCTGGCACGGCGGTCAGCCGCTTCTGCTTTCACTGTCACGAACCCAATATGCTCGCAGGCGCGGACTAGGCTGGTCATGGCGGCCTTGGTCAGGTTGGATCGGGCCGCAAGGTCGGTCATGCGGGTGCCGTCATTGTCCAAGTGACGAAGCACGTTGAAATGCGTGCGCCGGACCTGGCCGTAGCCGGCCGCCTCCAGGGCGGTCAGCAGGTAGGCATCGCACCATCCGGAACTGCTCAGCAGCAGCCGGCTGGTGTTCAGGTTGCGCCAACTGCCGTCCACATTGGTGCGAACGCCACCTGGCGGCAGAGACCCAACAGGCTTGCGACTGGCTTTCGGCATGAACGGCGATGGCCCCACATCGATTTAATACGTTTACTATATCATCTGGCTGACTTATCAAGGCCCCAATTACAAACGGCGTGGGGACGAGATGAACAAGACCGGCACGGTCCAGCCTGCAGCCGCCACAGAACGGGACCTCGACCGTGAGTGGACCGCCGTCGCGGCCTGCGCCGCGGGCCTGTCCCTCTCGGTCGCGACGCTGGGACTGTACTCGTTCGGCATCTTCGTGCGGCCGCTCGCGGCCGAGTTCGGATGGAGCCGGACGCAGCTTTCCGGGGCCATCTCCATCAGCATCTACGGACTCGCCGTCACGTCCCCCTTCTGGGGCCTGCTGCTCGATCGGTTCGGACCGCGCAGGATCATGCTTCCGTCGGCGGTCATGCTGTCGGTCCTGGTCGCGTCGCTTTCGTTGCTGACGCCGAACTTGTGGCACCTGTACGCAGTCTTCGCGGCCATGCAGATCTTCGCGGGCGGGGCTTCCCCACTGGGCTACTCCGCTGTTCTGACCCGGCGTTTCAACCGACGGCTCGGGCTTGCGCTCGGGCTCGGCCTCATGGGGGTCGGTCTCGGCGCCACGATCCTGCCGCCCCTGTGCCAGGCCCTGTTAGGGGAGTTCGGCTGGCGCAACGCCTACGTTATCCTCGGCCTGATCACGCTGGTTGTCACCATGCCCGCCATGCTGGTCGCGACCCGCAATGTCCGTGGGCCGGCCAGCGCCCAGCGTGGCGCACTTGTGAGGTTCGTGCTGACGCTGGCAAGGACGCGGCCATTCGTCCTGATGAGCCTAGCGTTCTTCTTGATGGGGCTGGTGACCGTCGGAACCATCACCCAGCTCGTGCCGATGATGATCGACTGCGGCGCCGACCCAGCCGCCGCGGCAAGGGTCGCCGCGCTCGCCGGTCTGGCCGCGCTGGCCGGACGCGGCGGCATCGGGTGGGTACTCGACCGCGTTCACGCACCTTATGTGTTCGTGGGCGTCGCGCTACTCGGCGTGCTTGCCTTCCTGCTGCTGAGTTACGGCCAAAACTCGGCCACGGCGTACGCGGCCGCTTTTCTGCTGGGCGCCGTCATCGGCATGGAGGTCGATTTCATTTCGTTCATGGTACGCCGGTACTTCGACCCGGCGGTGTTCGGCAGCTTGTACGGCATCGCGTTCGGCGTGTTCAACCTAGGGGCCGGGACAGGCCCGGTCGTGCTCGGGAGCAGCTTTGACCGGTTCGGAAGCTATAGTCCGGGCTTGATGCTGTTTTCAGTGATCGGCATGGTCGCGGCGTTCCTCATGCTGGCAATGCCAAGATACGATAGCCTCCAGCTTGCGGACTGACCTCCGGTCCAAGTGACCTCCCCCATGAGCCGGCGGCGAAGGACCTGGCTCGAACAGTTCCAGTGGCGTTCGTGCTTCGAGAAGAGTGCTGCGTACAAAAGCGGAGACATGTCGTGCATTTACAAGACATGGATCAGTCCGTCATCGCGGAACTGGCCAGGACCGGAACGCTGCGGGCCGGAATCAACATGAGCAACTTCCTGCTCGTGGCCGGGATGAGCGGCACGGGCGACCCCGATGGTGTCGCGCCAGACCTGGCCCGCGCCATTGCGGAGCGCCTTGGCGTTACGCTGACGTTTAAACCGTTCACCAAGGCGAGCGAGGTGGCCGAGGCTGTCGCGACCGGCGCCTGCGACATCGGCCTGATCGGCGTTGAACCTGACCGGGCCGAAACGATCGCTTTCACCCCACCCTATGCGCTCATAGAGGCGACGTATCTGGTTCCAGCCGGGTCGTCGCTGGAGACGGTCGCCGACGTCGACCAGCCTGGCAACCGGATCGCCGTGTCAGCGAACAGCGCCTACGACCTTTGGCTGACCCGCAACACCAAGCACGCCAGCCTTCTGCGGGCCGCCAGCATCCCGGCTGCGCGAGAGCTGTTCCTTACCCAACGACTGGACGCGCTGGCAGGTCTACGTCCCGGCCTGCTGTCGGACGCCGCGGAGCTTGCTGGGGTCAGAGTTCTCGATGAATACTTCTCCGTCGTCCAGCAGGCTGTCGGGACGGCGTGCGCCAACCTGGAGAGTGCAGCGTTTCTCCAATCGTTCGTAGAGGAGGCGAAAGGCTCGGGCTTGGTGGCTCGGCTGATCGCGCGGCACCGCGCCGAGGGGCTCTCGGTTCCGCCCGCCAGTCAGCCAGCACGGGCGGCAGGTCGCGCGCGGTAGGACGTGTGCGATATGACCGCCATTTCCTCGACGGAATGCGCAACCAGCCATGAGCGCGGCGCTGTCGCGCAGCAGGTCCGATCCTGTCCGTTCTGCTACCAGTGCCAGCGCCGTTCGGCTCAGCATTGATCCTTCCTTTCTCAATTTATTGTTGTTGGGGCAGCACCTGGAGGCGAGCCTGTGCTTCGGGTGTCGCCCGTGCTCGAACACGGGCGAACGGCACGTGGAAGATCAAGCGGCGGCGAGTCTGTTCCAGGCGTTTTCGTCGAGTACCTGGATGGAGGCTCCCTGGCGGTTGAGTTGGTCGGCCTTGGCGCGCTTGGCTCCGGCCTTCTCGCCCGCGACGAGGATGCTGGTCTTGGCGGAGACGGAGCCGGACGTGGCTGCGCCGAGCTGGCGGGCGCGGGCCTCAGCCGCGTCGCGGGTGGTGGTGGAGAGGGTGCCGGTGAACACCACGACCTTGCCCGTGAGCGGGGCGGGACCGGCAAGGGCGGTGGCTTGCGGTCGGTCCACGACGCTGATCTCCGTCAGCAGGTCGTCGAGCGCCGCCACGTTCTGCGGTTCCGAGAACCAGGACGCCACTTCGTTGGCCATGATCGGCCCCAGGCCGTCGATCCCCGTGAGCGCCAGGCGGGCCGCCGGGTTTGTCGCGCAGGCCCGCATGGCCGCGAGCGACAGCGTGTTGCATGGACCTGGAGAGCGGACGCAGTAGTCCCAACCTCGTCTGGGGTCAGGCGGTGCGGACGTAGTTCGGGCGTCCAAACTCCACCATGCGGTTGAGCGCGTGGACGGCGATGTCCACCTCGGTCGCCCGACGGTCATCCGTGCGCGAGCGCAGCCTGTCCCCGATCACCTGCTTGAACCGGCCGATCGCGGCTTCGGCTCGCGCCCGCGTCGTGTAGCCGGACGCCTTCTGCCAGGCCATGCGCCCGTGTTCGGCAATGTGCCTCAGGTGGCCGTCGCGCTGCGTGGGCGGAGCTGCTCAAGGTTCCAGCCGCGTAGCGGTTGGAATGGCAGCGGAGGGGCGGTCGCGGCCGTGTCGCCCGGCACGGCGGTCGCGCGCGGCGGAATGACAACGGCCGCTTCTGGATGGCGCTCGGCAACGCTGGCGTAAACGCGGTCCTGGTCGTATCCGCCATCGCCGGTGAACGAGGCCACCGCGCCTGTGATCTGACCGAGCAAGGGGCCGACCTCGGCGCCGTCGTCGACCTCCTTGGTTGTGAGCGAGGCAGCGACGATCTGGCCGCTGCCGGCGTCCAGGCCGATGTGCAGCTTCCGCCAGGACCGGCGCGTCTTGGTGCCGTGTTTCTCCTGCAGCCACTCGCCCGCGCCGCACAGGCGCAATCCCGTGCTGTCCACCAGCAGGTGCATGGCTTCGCCGTCCCGGCGCGGCTGCGGACGCGGCACCTCCAGCGTCGTGGCCCGGCGGCTCAAGGTCGAGTGGTCCGGCACGCGCAGCTCCAGCCCGAGCAGGCCGATGACGGAGCCGATCAGGCCCTCGGCCTGGCGCAGCGCCAGGCGGAACACCGCGCGCAAGGTGAGCGCCGTCAGGATGGCGAGCGGTGAATACCAGGGCTGTCCGCCTGGGGTGGTGCGCAGCTCGGCCCGCCAGCCCGCGATCGCCTCGTCCGTGAACCAGACCGTGAGGCTCCCACGCTGGCGCAGGGCCGCGTCGTAGGCTGCCGAGTTGGTGACCCTGTGCTTCTGCCGAGGGACGTGGCGGCGGCGGTCTTGGTTCAGCTTGAAGGGCAAGGTGGGCTTCCAACGTCAGGTTAGGGGCAAGCTTCTTACGTCAGCCCATCTTGCGGCGCCACAAGCCAACCTCCGTGCAACACGCTGCCCCGACACGATCCAGCAAGCGGCCGCGCCGGCCGGGGTTCCGGCGCAAGAGCCTGCACGGCGCAGAGGTCCAGAGTTGTCCTTGTCAACCAAGGTGCCCGAGTATGTCATGCACCAACTGCGTGTTCGGAGCGCGGAGAGGGGGGTGACTATCCGGAACCTGCTTCTGCTCGCCCTTCGGCGCGAAGGCCTGGAGATCAAGGATGACGACATCCAGGACGAGCGGAAACGCCGTTGAGTTTGCGTGTTTCGGGAAAGACCGAAAGCGATGTTTCCAGAAACACTGCTTTCGGTCATCTTTGCGGCGGCATCGGTTTGCAGCGCTCCGGAGTGGCGACCCGTCGCGTGCGGAGTCTAGGGTGTGAATCGGTGCCCGCCAATGACTCCCTCCCTATGCGTCCCTATGCGATGCAAGGCATTGATCGATAGTCTAGAAATGCGAAAAGGGCGGGGTCACATCTGGCGCCGGTTTTGACGCCGCCAAACGTCCAGTTTCACAAGCAGCGTCGAAACCTTGAGGCCCAAAATGGGTGGGTCAGGGTTAGACGCCTGTTCACAAAGTGCGGAAGATCCACAGAAACCAAGGAGGATCACTCTTCAGGTAAGGCCAACCTTGTAGCGGTCGAGCAGGCCCGCCAAGGCAGCGCGGTCTGCCAGGAGTTCGCGTGTGGACCTTTCCTCCAGCCGGTCCCGGCACCGGTCGAACAGCGCGGCGCAGAACTCTCCGTTGTCGTGGTTCGAGCGGTAAACGATGCCGTCAGGTGCAGCCGGGTGCGCATGGATGGCCCGCGACCACGGCTGCGAGACGTCGTAGGTCCCGCTGCTCACGGCCGCCGTCGCGCCCAGCCGCGCCAGCCCCGGACCGTGCAGCGTCACAAGGCGCAATCCGGCCGTGGTACGGAGGTCCGTGGCCGAGCGCGCAGCAAGGCTCGCCAGCGGCACGAGGCTTGCGCCGACCTGGCGCAAGCAGGTCTCGGCAAAGGCGCCGGTCAGCGTGCGCGCAACGTAGCAGACGCCATACCTCCCGTCCGGATCATCGAACCGGTTGTCGCCTGAAGCGCCGAAGTGGAGCGCGCCCAGCACCGTGCGGTGTATGCGAACAAAACTGGCGCCAGCCGGGACGACCTCGACGGGCAGGTCCCGGCGGGCAAGATCGGTCGGTGGCAACGGCCGGGGGTCACGGGCCATGCTCGCCATAGCCGTGCGCGGCCCGCACCACGGCAGCGACGTCGCCTGCGCGCAGCACGTCCAGCGGACGCCGGCCACCCAGGCGCGCATCGCCGGTCAGCATGAAGTTCACCCGCGCCCAAGGGTCTCCTTGCTGGAAGGCTGAAAGCACCTCGCGGATGCCGTGCAGCAGGCCGTCCGGGCCGACCTGGAAGGCGGGATAAACACAGCCCTCGCCCACCTCCAGCCAGAAGACCTGGCCCTTGTCGCGCTTTTTGCCGAGCCCCTGGGGCGTGATGCCGAGATGCCTGGCAAGCTCTGGCCCGGACATGACGCCGCCCTCGGCCCGGAGAAGGGCGCGCTTCATCTCGGCCCCGCGCAGGAAGGCAGCGGTCAGCGGATCGGGCGGAGTGGCCTCGATCTCGGACCCGATCGCAGCAGCGTGCTGCAGCGAGCGGAACAGCACGTCGGTGTCCGTTTCGGCCCCGACCGCCTCGACGAGGCGCTCCCGCGGCATGCGCTCGGCGATGCGGGCCAACGCCCGCCCAGTGCGCGCCACAAACGCCCGCACGAGGTCGTCGCTCGAGCGGGATACGACACGCCCATCCCTGCTCGCGCCGCCGACGCCAAGGGTGCCCGCACGGGTCCGGCGCCGGACCACGTTGTCGCCATGGGAAGGAGCCGTCATGCCAATCTCCAACCGCAGCAGTTTCGTTGTTACGCGCATACATGGCCTAAGAACATCGAAACTGCAAGGCGGGTCACCTTGCTGCGTCAAGGTTTGCTGCGCCAAGGATGGAGGACCGGTGACGAGCAGAAGCGCTCAGCGAGCTTGTCCGTCACACCCGGTTCTGCAGCTCTGCCAGCTTGGCGGCGCCGCTACGGCGGGCGACCTGGCGCTGGGTGTAGCGCGCGACCATCTGCGGCGACTTCCAGCCGCCGGCCTGCATGATCGCCGGCATCTCGATGCGGTCGCTGGCCGCCATGTCCTGCGCCGCGCCCACGCGGGTGCTGTGGCCGGAGATGCGCGCCACCTGCTCCGCGGAAAGGCCGGCGCCTTTCGCCATCGCCTTGAACAGCCGCGCCACGTCGCCCGGGTCCAGGGCGTCGCCGACCCGGCCGCCCTTGCGAACCGTTCGGAACAGCGGGCCTTCGCTGATCCCGGCCGTCCCGGCCCAGTCGAGCAGCAGCTTCATGGTATCTGGCGCTAGGAACCGGATCATGCCAGCTCCTTCCTGGTCGGTTTTACCGCGGCGGACCAGCAGGGTGCCGTCGCCGTGCGGCCCTGCCTGCAGGTCTTGGCAAAGCAGCGCCACCAGCTCCGACCGGCGGCACAGGGTGTCGTAGGCGACGGCGAGCAGGGCGCGATTGCGGAGGTCGCGCAACCTGCCGCCCCCAGCGTGGAGCGCCCGGTCCACCAGGCGCCGGGTCAGGCCGTCCGCCTGCTGCTGGGCGGCGCCGTCCCCCTTCATCATGCGCCGCAGCGCCAGCTTGACCGCGTTGCTGTCGGAGGGCACCGGCAGCTCTGCCGCCCGGTGCAGGTGCGCGATGCTGCTGACGTAGCGGCGGATGGTCGCGGGCCGCTTCTTGGCCGCGCGCATGGCGTCTATGAAATCGGCGACGGTCTGTGACGCCGCGGGCAGCGCCGGCACCCCGGAGGTCTGGCACCATGCGGTGAAGACGGCGGTGTCGGCCCGCAGCGCGCGGACGGTGTTGGGCGCGAAGGCGCCCTGGGCCTCGGCGGCGTAGCGGGTCAGGTTGGCTTGGACCAGCGCCGTAGGAGCGCCTGTCGTCGTGATCTCGTTCGCCATGCGCCCTCTCCGGCCCGGAGGTCTGTTTGTGCCTGATAAGAGATATTGGACTAAACCGCTCCGCGGTAGCGGGTGCTTCGGTTTAGCGTAGGCGGACAAGCGGCGTCGGTCTGGAACAGCACCACGGTTACTTTCTTCGCCTGATCGGCCTGTCTGCAGCACGATGAACTGCGCCCTGTCGCGCACTTCACCTGCAGAGGAGCTGTTCATGACGCCGCTTCGCCAACGCATGATCGAGGACATGCAGATCCGCAATCTCGCGGTAAATACGCAACGTGCCTATTGCGAATACGTCTCGCTATTCGCCCGCCATTTCCACACGTCGCCCGAGCTGCTTGGGCCGGAGGAGATCCGAGCCTATCAAGTTCACCTGACCAGGGACCGGCAGCTCGCGTCCAGTTCGATCAGCGTCGCGGTGGCCGCCATCCGCTTCCTCTACAAGGTCACTCTCAAGCGGGATTGGGATCTCGACGACGTCATCCCAACCTGCCGCCAGCAGCAGAAGCTGCCCGTGGTGCTGAGCCGGCAGGAAGTGGCAAGCTTCCTCGACGCGATCGAAAACCAGAAACACCGGGTGATCCTGACGGTCTGCTACGCCGCAGGTCTACGCATCTCCGAAGCAGTCCACCTGACGCCGGCCGCAATCGACAGCCAGCGCATGGTCATCCGCGTAGAGCAGGGCAAAGGGCGCAAGGACCGCCATGTCATGCTGTCGCCCATGCTGCTGGACATGCTTCGTCGCTACTGGAGCACTGCCCGGCCCAAGGAATGGTTGTTTCCCGGCGACCTACCCGGGCATCCAATTACCGCATCCGCTGTGGAGGATGTCTGCCGGATCGTGCGGCGCCAAGCCAACATCGCCAAGCCGATCACGCTCCACTCGCTGCGCCACGCCTTTGCTGTCCATCTGCTTGAAGCCGGCGCTGATCTGCGCACCATCCAGTTGCTGCTCGGCCATCGCAGCCTCAACACCACGGCCCGATACCTGCGCCTGGCGACCAGCAAGGTATGCGCCACCGCCAGCCCGCTGGATGCCTTGCGGACGGCATCCTCCACCGTCGCGGAGGCCACCCCGGCGCCTGCCTGACGGCCAAGCCGATGGCCAGCGACACTCCGGAGGTGGCGGACGTGTTCCGCCGCTACGGCGAGGCATACCGAGACCAGCACGGGGGCTTGCTCTCCACCGCGCAGCGCCACGCCATGAGCGCGATCGAACTCTGCCGGACCGCGGCGCTCGGCGGCCATGTCGAGCACTGCGACAGCTGCGACCACCAACGCATCGCCTACAACTCCTGCCGCAACAGGAACTGTCCCAAATGCCAGTCGCTCGCCCGCGCCCGGTGGCTGGCGGACCGGCAGGCGGAACTGCTCGACACCCAGTACTTCCACGTCGTCTTCACGGTGCCTGACGAGGTCGCCGTCATCGCCTTCCAGAACAAGCCGGTGGTCTACGACATCCTGTTCCGCGCCGTGTCCGAGACGCTTCGCACCATCGCCGCCGATCCGGCCCATCTCGGCGCCGAAATCGGCTTCCTTGCCGTGCTGCACACCTGGGGCCAGAACCTGCTGCCCCATCCCCACCTGCACTGTCTCGTGCCTGGGGGCGGGATATCACTCGATGGCAACCGGTGGGTCGCCTGCCGGCCCGGCTTCTTCCTGCCCGTCAGGGTTTTGTCGCGCCTGTTTCGGGGATTGTTCCTCCACTATCTGGAAAAAGCCTTTACCGCCGGCCACCTAAACTTCTTCTCAACCCTTCAATCGCTGCAGGAGCGGTCTGCGTTCCTGCGCCACTTGGCGCCGGCACGCAGGGCAGAATGGGTGGTCTACGCCAAGCGGCCCTTCGCCGGCCCACAGCAAGTCCTCACCTGTGTCGGGCGATACACCCACCGCATCGCCATCGGGAGTGTCAAAAACCTGGGGCGCTACGCAGCGAGTGGGATTGCCTGGTGGCCAAAGCACCCGTCCAGCACCGCGGCCCTGACCTGAAGTACGCGCTGGGCGCCGCGTGGCGACCAGCGCATCTGCT
>JAABVA010003648.1_pt1 | contig 14572 bp, 25 predicted proteins | sample 5560331 | NCBI WGS metagenome assembly JAABVA01 (sample SAMN12812661, study PRJNA571458) | rock metagenome | isolation source: Antarctica rocks | place: Antarctica: Victoria Land, Mt New Zealand sud | collected 2016-01-07 | reverse complement strand
CGTCAGATCGGTTTTTGAGCAGTCGAAACATCGTTGGGTTCAGATTGAGGGTGCCGTCGAACACTTCCAGCAAAGCAGCGTTGCAAAAAATTCAAACTGAGACACTACCCGAGCTTGTGGCAACTGGACAAATTGACCAGTTGAGCAGGACGTTAGGCCAGCGTCGCCCGCGCATCATTTTCGGCTCAACTTGAGCCGAAATTACCTCCCCAGTCAGCCGCACCCACTCCGCGATGTGATCCGCCCGCTCCTGCACGGTGAGTTCAGCCCGATGCAGGTTCACGGCGGTGGTGATTATAACTCCGGTGTGCGCCGGCCCCGCGCGATGCGGCCGAAAGTTTCACGCGACAGTGGACGGCCTTCGTTCGCCAGCGCGATGCGATACAGCCGCCGCCGCCACGGGTCCGCCGGGTCGATGGACCCATGGCGATCGGCTGCCCACTCCGGGCCACTCAGGTAGCGGCGCAACCGCCTGCTCAGCTCGGTGGGGGCGGCAGTCGCTAACCCAGGGGCAAAGGCGCCCAGTGCCGCCCGGATGGCGCTGTCGCGGGCATCAAGACGGCGCTGGCGACGCCGCCATGGCTGCTCGATCAGGTCCGACAACGCGAACACATCATCCGCCGTCAAAACGCGGCCAGGGGTTAACACGGCGGAGAGGTCATGCGCAGGCACAGCGTTACTCCCCCCGCCAAGAACCTTGTTGTATGGCGCGGTCCCGCACCTCCTCGTACACGCGGCGGCCCGCCTCAAGGAGGCCGCGAGCGTCTATTTCGTTCGGTTTAAAGTCGTTACTTGTTAACCGGCCGCGTTCACCTTGCAGAAGCAGATCATGGCGGAGGAGATAGGCGGCTTCGCTTTCGTATGTCGGCGGGTCATCAGGATTGAGCGGCAATCCCAGGAAGTCTCCCTCCTTGTAATCGGTGCCGATCGGCGAGCCGTGGATGTCCCGAGAACGGCCGTTGTAGTACTCTGCATCCCGGGCGCACACCCAGCTAACCGGCATTCCCAAATAGAATGCCGGGACATAGTTCAGCACCTCATAGTTTGGTGTTCCAACACCCCCCACGCGAAGGCGCGGTTCCGGGTATCGCGCGTCGTCCTCGTCAATTAATCGCCCAGCAAGTTGGCCAGCCTTTAGGCGGGGCGCATCCCAACGCCACCACAGGTTCGGCCGCGTGCCAGGCTTGTCTTTAGCCCACTGATCTAGAACTTCGCCCCGAACCTCAAGCCATATAGCATACAGTGTCGGATCACCATTGACCTGGACCAAGGCCATATGGTCGCGGTCACCGACGTTCAGCGCAAAGTGCTCCCACTTTGTTTTCGAGCTGTCCGGATCGGGCAGCGGCTCATCCAGGATCATTGCCCAGGCTACCGGGGAAACGTCCTGCCGCGTCACCTTCGCGTTTCGTCGTTTTACGGGCATTCTCAGCTCCTCCGATTTGAGCGCAGCGCGGGCGGCCTAGAACCGGGCGGCGGAAGGTCCGCGTCGAGATCAAGCTCCCGCACCAGTCGCGCGAACGCCACGCGGGCATCCCGCTCGATTGCAACTTCCGGCCGGGCGCGCGGGCTTCCAAACCGATCTTCGAAAGTTGTCCCATGTGTCGCGATGGCCTCTCGTGCATCTTCCGCACGATCAAGTGCCTGACACGCGAGCGCCAGCAAATGCAGATGATGCGGTTCTAGCGCGTAAGTGTCTGTCACTTCTTCGTACCATCGCCGCGTTAATGCACGGAAATGTCTCGGTGCTATCGGTTTACTTTCACGTTTCATGACTGTGGCGCTTCATTTCGAGGTTCAAGGTGGGAAATCCCGTTTGAACGGGGGCAGGGCGTGTAAATTCTCGATGGGGGGCGTGTATGCGCCCGCTTAGTCCTGTAGCTCTTCACCCCCTTACCCCCCCCCTACCGCTTGAGACGGCCGATCCCGGCCCCTCTCGAACCATCCCGGTTGGTTTTGCTGGCATGGTGGGAATGGCAAAGCGGCTGAAGGTTGCTCCAGGCGTAAAGCAGCGCCTCGTCGCCTTTGTGCGGCGTCACGTGGTCGACCACAGTCGCGGCGACGATGCGATCCTCGGCTTTGCACATCACGCACAACGGATGCTGCGCGAGGAACGCCAGGCGCAGGCGCTGCCAGCGTCGGCCATAGCCGCGCGATGAAGGCGATCCTCGCCGTTGTTCATACTCGGCGGCGCGCACTTCCGGCGGTTGAATATAGCTTGGACGGTGGACCGGCGGACGGGTGGGCATGAGTTGCTCCTATGGATGGTGTCGCGGGAGGGTGCCACGGCGCCGGGATGCTCGATCGATCCGCGACTGTGAAACGTCCCGACGTCGGGACCTTGGCGTTGGACGCTTCGAGCCCTCGCATGCCGGAACAGGTGACACGTTCTGTCACACGTTCCGCAGTAAGGCCGGGTGAGCAAGATAACATGGTCTATGATCTTGCTCGTGACGCCGGCCAACCCGCTGCTCCGTGCTCCGCACCGCCGCGTATCTATAGATACGCGCGGAGCATGCGGAGCAGCGGAGCAATGCTCCGGAAAATTGTGCGGAGCACTTCGGAGCAGTGCGGAGCAAATGGCGGATTTCTCGCTCATATCAGCCAAATCCAATCTCGATTGCAGCCTACAAACGCATTCCTTTTCAGGGTGTTAAGTGCATGGCTTTCAGGACGGTAGCCGGCTCGGGTTAGCTCCGCGTCTTTGTGCGGAGCAGTGCGGAGCAAATCGTCTGGGAACCATCCAACCTTGATTAAGCGCCTGCGGAGCATTCCGCGTTCGACACATCTTAAAACCGGGCCAAATTCCTCCGGCCGAACGTCCTGCCCATGCACGATAACGAGGTCGCGCAGCTCGCGGAGCATGAGGGCCGGCTTGTCGTTCAGCTTTGCCTCTTTGGGCCGGGACTGCGCGGCAGTCGGCGCGTCGCACGTCCACTGATCGTCCGCGAGCCTGATCGTGGTCGTCTCAAAATCCTGCCAGTTGTCCGGTGTCCGACGCCTGGCCTTTCCCGGCGGCTCAAACGACAGCTTGAACGCCACCCCGCTTCCGATGCCGGATTCGCCCTCGATCGGTGTCATGACGCCAACCGCATCGAACCGCCATGCCTTCGTGCTGCTTCCGTATTGCCGGGTGGAGTTGTGGCCTGTGTGATCAAGCCAGACTTGAGCGATGCCGCGTGTGGTGAGGGCGGACACGAGAGCCAGGGTTTCCGACCATGGAACCTCATCTTTCTGGTCGCCGGCCACCAGGCTCATCACGTTGTCGAAGATGACGCACTCGCATCCGCCGATGGCGTCGACCAGGTCGAGCACGAACGCCCGGCCGGCATCCGTGTTGAGCGGTTCCATCGCGCCGAGGCGGGGAAACACGCGGGCGAACTCCTCCGCCCGGTCGCGACTGTAGATCGAGAGGTTGCCACGCGGGATCGGGCCGGACCGGCGGAGCACGTCGGCGACGCGCGACTTGATGAGGCCGGACGGCATTTCGCCATCGATGATCAGGACACGCGAGGGAGCATCGCAGCGCCAGCCGAGGAAGCCGTGTCCAGTCGCCATGCCGGCGGCCATGCCATAGGCCAAAAGCGTCTTGCCAAGGCCCGTGGTGCCTACCAGGAACATGCGGCTGGCCGAGGTGATGACGGCGCCGAGGAGCCGCCGATCGGGCGGGATGTCGAGCGCCGCCCATGTGTCGACGGAGAGGGCGTCGGCCAAGCCGGGTATCGTTCTGTCAACCGCATCGGTTGACTCGGCCTCTGGCTTGGTCAGCGCTTCAAGCACTTCCAGCGTGCCGCCCATCCATATCCAATCGAACACGTCCCCTTTTGGGGGAAGGTCCGGCAAGTTGACGACGCGAACCTTGGCTTTGGCTCCGAACATCTTGCGCAAGCTGGCCACGACCATGACGGCATGCTTCTGGCCGGCTTCGTCGTTGTCGGGCAGGATGACGATGTCGGCGCCGGCAAGAGCGGCGCAATATTCGTCACGCCACTTGGATGCGCCGCCTGGTGAGCATGTCGCGGTGATGCCGAGCGTGGCGAGGGAGAGAGCGGCTTTTTCGCCTTCAGTGATGTAGATGGTCCGGCCCGCCGCCACCGCCGCCAGCACGTCGGGAAGGCGGAACAGGACGTGTTGAACGCCCTCTATCTTCCATACCCAGCCGCCCTTGCCATCAGGCCGCCGCTGCCGGAAATCCTTCGGCTGATAGCGCACGACCTGAAACAGCAGCTTGCCGTCGGCATGTACGTAGTCATACGTCTTCTCGATTTTCTTGCCGGTGGAGGCGTTTGGCCGGTCCTGCTTCGGCAGGTGACCACGTTCCACCATCCACTCTATGGCGGCCAGCTTATCGAGATGCTTGTGCTGACGGATAAGGTCGAGCACGCCGCCGCCCTTGCCGGCTTCATGGTCGTGCCAGGTTCCTTTATCGAGCGACACGCACATGCTGCCGCGACTACCCCAGCGCAGTTCACGCTTGGCCTGGTTCCGCTCAGACGGCTCGCCTAACAGTTCGATCGCAACTAGCGCCATCGCTCGGCTGAAGTCGGATGCGCCATGGTGAGTGGACGCCGCTTCAAATCTCACGGCGCTTCACCGAATAAACCCGAATGCGCGAAACACAGCGCGAAACTGATCACCGTTCTGGCCTAGATAGAACATGGCCTGGCCCTGCGTCGGCGAGCACTCTTCGCCATCAGCATCCACAAAGCGGATACGGCCTTTGGTGAAGCAAATGAGCTTTGCCGATCCTTCGGCTTGGTGAAACCATGCGGTATCCGTGTAGTTGTGCGTCAGCAGGATCGCTTCAGACACATTTCCGGCTGCGAACTCCGTCACCAGCTTCTCGACGAACTGCCCGATCAGCGGCTGCGCATATGGCGGGTTGAGCCAAACACGACCCATCCATTGCTTACTAAGGCCATCGTCCCCTTTGGTGTAATACTCAGTTGCTTGAACTACCTGCTGGGCTGCTGGGTGTGTCGCTGGGTCGAGGTCGATATCACCCATGACTGCGCGCGCCGCCTCGATGTACTTCACGGGTGTGAACCAGTCGTTTTCGCCGGTCCCTTCGGCGCGGTGGTTCTCTGATGGCGTCAAATCGGCTTTGCGGTACGCGGCGAGAATCATTTTCTCACGGTATTTCGCGCGGTCTTTCAGGTGCTTCCGCCAACGGGAAACCTGCTCCTTGGTTACTCCGGTTTGCGTAGAAGCTGCGGCCACGTCAATTGTTGCACGATCTGCAACAATTGGCCGATTCCCAGCGGCGCGGACCTTTTCATCCCACCAGCCAACGAATTCCGCCTGGTCCTCAATCTTGGCGTCGATAGCCTCTTCAAGAATGGGCCAGTCCTGCATCCTGGCCGCGTAATCTGTAATTGCGTCGAGCTTGGCTTGGCTCGCGCGGAACTGCTGTGGATTGCTCTCGCGGGCAATCGCGCTGGGCGAAATGGTGGCGATGCTGTTCATGCCAGCCCCCGCACCAGCCTGCGCCTGCAAGCCTCGGCGTCGTTGCGACTATCGAACAAGAGAACCGCCGTCCCGGCCTCGGCCAGTACCGCGTGCATGAGCTGCAACCCGCGTTTATCGGGCCAGGTCATTCCAGCATCATGGGTCACCATGGCGATGACATGCCCAGGGCGGCGCATGTCCATGACGCTCGGCTGGTGCGGTGCCTCGGCCGCCATGACCACGAACGGTCCGCCCGGCCAGCGGCGAACATCCGTGACGTTGAGGAGTGCGGCTGTCATCGCTTCTCCTCCCGCAGCGCGAATGCCTGTTGCGCGAGGTATTCGGCGCGGAGGTGATGTCCGGCGAAAAGCTCGGCATCGGCCTGTCTATCCAGGCGAGACGCCAGCGCGGTGACGGGCAGGTTGTGCTGCAAGCCTGTTGCTGTTTTCGTGATCGACCGAGGCCCTGCTTCACGCGAGGGCGCGGCCGTGGTAAACATATGCCTGTGCATTGATGATGGGCCGCATTTTCCTCAACCGGCAGGCGAGGGGTGCGGCCCGATCCTTTTCAGGCAGCGGCTTGATGCGCGGCGGCTTTGCGGCTGCCCGGCGCCCGGGAAGTCACCGGCAACCCGAGAGCGGCGGCAAGCGCCGGGATATCGCGACGCAGGCACCCCCAACGGCTAGAGCGTTGCTGCATGGGCGGCGTGATCTTGGCATCAGCGGCGAGCACGAGAAGACGGCGGTAGCCTGGCCCGGGGTTGCCGGTCAGCTCCAGCAGTTCACGCGAGCACTGCGTGATTGGGATGAAGTCGTTCGACAGCGAAGTGTCCATGAGGTTTTTCCTGAGTTGATGGCGGCAGCAAAGGCCGGCCGGTCAACCGAGGCGTTGGACACACACATTCGCGCAAGTTAGGCTCGGAGCTGTTGGGGCTTCCGGTTTTGCGTGATGGCGTGGCAACGCCTGTTTCGTTTGATCGGGCCGCAGATCGCGCCCTCTCTCCTTGGCGGGAGGGAGGGGCGTTTTCGTCACCGGGGGCCACGTTTGGCGACGTGGTTCCCGGAGATGAATGGGTATGGTCGGGGGACTGGTGCGCGAGTGTATCGCTCCACAAGTCCGCCGCCAGATGAAGCATGTAGGATTTGAGGGTGGCGGTCCTCGTGAAAGCCCCTATGCGATCGTTCGCGCCAGAGGCGAGCAATTCGGCCTCGGACGGCATGAAGTCCGCAGAGTAGTGAAAGCCGTCACGCCCTTGCAGGGACAGCCGCGCCCTCGGAAACTTGTCGTCGACGGTAATTTCGATCGCGAGCCTAGGCGTGCGGCGTTTTCCGCCTTGCTCGGCCGCCTGCGCAATAAGCCGATCAAGACACCGGCCGAAGTTCGAAGATATCAGGAGGTCATTGTCGCCGAATATGGCGGTTTCATCCGCGCTTTCTGGAACGCTTGAAACTGAAACAGCGGGATCATCGCGCTGCGCCGAAGCCCGTTTCTCGATGCCGTAAGTGCGGAGGTTCGAAAGACGATCCACCCAGGCAGCCGCGCTCGTAATTGGCTGCGCCGTTATCCCGAGCACCAGGTAGCGGAGGTGGTGCAATTCCATATGCGGAGTGGATTTACCGCCGCCAAGCTTGCCAATCGGGACATGGCCTTGCTTGGCGACCTGGAGGGTGCGGAACGCGCGGTCAACCGTTGCCGGCAGCAAATCCGCCGCTTCCGCAATCGCTCTCACCGCCTCCGCTCCGGTTGCCATCAGGGTCCTACAAATCGTCCTGGACACTTGAGCACACGCACGCGCGCGCCACAATACTTACCTTGGATCAATCCGACCTAATTGAAATAGCATTGGCATCAGGCCCAGCTATCAGGCGAAATTCCATTAGGCGCGATAACCGCCCTTATCGCGCGTGTCCCTGCCATGGCGGCCCACCTGACCGACAGTCTTACCGGCGCAGCTCGCCACGCCACCGGGCCTCATTGGCCGCTCGCCGGGCCGCAAGCAGGTCAGGCAGCACCGCCGCCTCCCGCATCATCTCCGCCAGCGCCGCTTTCCTGCCCTTATCGGCCTCTTGTTTTCTTGGATTCTCCCCTCCTCCGCCAAATTGTCCGGTAGTGCGGCGACACGGCCAGGCTGGACGCAAACCGGGTTGCACCGCCTCGGCCGGCGTCTCTAGGCGGTAGCTGTTCGAGGTCCGCAGCCAGCGCCAGGCGGCTCGCACGCGGCGTTCCGTCCAAGATACCAGCCCTAGCGTCCGCGCCATTATCAGGGCGCGCTGGACGGTTCGGGCGTGACAGCCGGCGCGATCGGCCAGCGTTGCATGAGCGGGCGTGATCTGGCCGCCGTGGCCGCGATAGGTGCGGAGGGTGAGCAACACGTCGCGATAGGCGCGCGTGAGGTTGTCGGCGTGGAACTCCCGCCATACGCGGGCAGTCCATGGGCAGGGGGTGGGCATGGGTTCGGCTTCCTCGGTTGAGGCCGAGGCCGTGCGAGGGGCACCCATCAGGCAAAGCGATCCCGTGGCAACACTGGGGTTGCAAAAAACTTAGGGATTTGGGATGATCGGTTTTCCAGACACGAACATCCCGGCTCTGCCGGATCGGGGGCCGCCTTACAGGGCGGCCTTCGGCGTTTTGGGTCTCTGGGTCGTCATGGTCCTTTGCAAATCGCCGCTAGCGTATGCTGGCACACTGTGCGCCGCCGGGTCGAGCCGAAGCCGCACAGTAGCGACTATCAGCGTTAAGGCTTCATGGCGTCAAGTCGTCATGACGTAATAGGGGGTAACCCGTGTTCGGCCATGACCTTGGACAACCCATCCAAGGCCAAGGATTGCAAGCTGACACCTTGAGCCACCGCGAGCTGATGCAGCCTTGCCCAATCGGCCCTGGATACCCTGACGGTGAGCGCCACCGTCTCCCCTTGGGCGCGCTTTCTACCACCGCCTGATGCCGCGACCGGCTTCGGTGCGTCATCGTCCGTTGCTCCCGCGCTTCTTCCACCTGTGAACGCAGCCAGTCCGGTCGGCTTCTTCGTCATGCAATTTGCTCCTGTAACCATGCCCATAAGGCACGTATCTCGGCCGCCGCTCGACCATCAGTCTCAAATTCAGTGACAGCCCGTCCCGTCGCGACAGCTCGGGAAAAGGCTCGGCGGTCGGTAATTTCGGTTGGTGCGATGGGTAGGCCGTAGCCCGCAAGAGCTGCCCGCGCCTCTCCAATCTCAGGTGCCCTAACCGGACAGGCAGACAGGACGAATGCCGATCGGACCTTCGCGGCCTTTGCGATAGCTGCGGCATTACCGGCGGCGGCCAAGTCGAAAGCTGTTGGCCGACATGGGATAAGGACGAAGTCCGCCATGCGGGCGATACCTGCCGCCTCGGGAGCCGCGTGCGGCGCAGTGTCGATGATGACCAGGTCCATTAACTCGGATTGAGCGGCTTTCAGCACTATGGCCATTTCCGATGGCGCTGCCGTTGCCACCATTGGTTCTGTCGCGGCCCGCGCGTCACGCCAAGTGCTTGCGGATTTTTGAGGGTCTGTGTCGATCACGACAACCCGCTGGCCAGATTCATGGGCCGCCACTGCGGTATGCACCACGAGGGTCGTTTTGCCCGACCCACCCTTCTGACTGAGAAACGCAAGAACCTTCATGGCGTCATGATGCCATAGCGCCATTACTGCAACAAGTCATGACGCTTGACGGCGTCTCTGCGTCGTGGCGTCATAGCGTTGTGACGCACCGAAGGCGCACCCGAGCCGGGCGGCACCCGGTAGAAGCGGCCGGACGGAGTGAATGGAACACACCTCGCCCGGCCTGACCCAGGGAATGTGTGTCCATGCCCCGAGCTACCCATGAACCTACCACGCCCGAGCTGCGTGAGGTGCGCTTCGTGCCCGCCATTCCACCGACGCCGATCACCTTCAACCAGCCGCTCCGGGGTGGCCGTCACCGCGCCATTTCCGGCCGGCTGCTCGGCGAAACACGGTTCGACGGCGTGCTGCACCATTTCCGAATCGAGGCTGGTGGCGTGTTGTTCCTCGTGCCCCCGCACTGGGTCGAGGTCGACGCCTCGGTCCCCGTGCGGACGCTGGAGCCGGCAGCATGAGCCCCCACGGTGAGATGACCCATGCTGGAGCGGTGTTTCAGGTGAACGCTGTGAGCGCCATCCTGTCTGTCCTGGCGAAATCGGACTTCGATACCGGTGATCCAAAGCTGGTGCTCGAATGGCTTAGCTATCGCCTAGATGAGGCTGCGACGGTGTTGCAGAAGGCGGATGTCAAACAATGAGCATCTCCCGCCGTACCCTGTTCGGCTCGGCCGCAGCAGGCGCAGCCGTCGCGGCCGCTGCACCGCCCAACCCCGACGCCGATCTGATCGCACTCTGCGCCCAACTGGACGGGCTGGAGCGTGAATATCTGGCTACCGACTTCGGCGCCATGCCGAACACCCCTGCCGACGATTACGCCGAAGTCGAGCGGGCCCGCATCGCGGACGCGCAAGCGCCCATTGTGGATGCCATCTGCGCCCGGCCGCCGCAAACCGTAGCCGGCGCTGTGGCGGTCGCGCATAGCCTGGCCCTGTGGGATGGCGACTTGTTCCGGCAGGGCGCGCCGGATGGCTGTACCAATGACAGGCTGGTAGCCGTTCTTGTCCGGGGCCTGACGGGGAGGGCGGGTGCATGAGCGATCTCATCTGCCTGCATCCCGACGCCGAGCGATTGCTGAGTTGCGCATGCGCGCAGACGATGGCGTGCCAGTGGTGAACAGTCGTGATGTGGCCGAGTTGTTCGGGAAAGAACACTCCAACATTTTACGTGATGTGAGAGACATAGAGATCCCTTCAGATTTGAAGGGATCTTGGTTCCGCCCGGTAACCGCGCCGGATCGCTACGGTCGTGAGCAACCGTGTTGCGCATGCGTGCCGACAGTGGCGTGCCTGTGGTGAACAGCCGTGATGTGGCCGATCTGTTTGACAAACGGTACGACCACGTCTTACGAGATATAGATCTATATATTGACAGGTCCCCAGATTTGGGGAGCTGTTCGAGCAGCGCCACGCCGACGTGCTGCGGGACATTAAGTCGATAGAGATCGACGCAAATCTGCACACATCTTTTTTTCGGCCTAAGCCAGCGTTGGATAGCTACGGGCGTGAACAACCGTCCGTAGATATGGACGGAACCAAGATCCCCCCAAATCTGGGGAGATCCTTCAGCCCGCTTGCCGGTGGCTCTCAAGCATAAGCCGCCCCCAGAATTGGGGGCAGCTTGGCCAATTGGGACAACGGTTGTTGTTTCACGGAACCAAGAACAGCTCCTCAAATCTGAGGCGCTGTTCAATACAAGATCTCCTCAAATCTGAGGCGATCTCTACCGCCTTAATATCCTGCAGTACGTTGGCATTGCCGCCGACAACCTCGCTTGTCGTCTCACGGAACCAATTGCACTGGCTCAGATTTGAACGGGTGCTCAGATTTGAGCACCCGTAACTGGTTTCGCGAAACGACAACTGACGGTGCAGGAGCGGGCGGATTATATTGCGGAGTGGATGAAGATCACCGGAGAGGCAATTGGCGCAAGTTGCGCCAATTCGTCTAAGCCGGGACCTAAGGGGGCCATCCGCGCCGCAGTGCGTGATCTCGGTATTGAGCGCACCGACGCCCAGCGCGCCGAGAAGATCGCATCTATCAAGCCGGAGGCGAAGGCTGCTGCGAAAGCCGCTGGATTGGATGACAACCAATCCGTCTTGCTCAAAGTGGCTTCCGAAAAGACCGCCGAGAAGCAGTTGGCTCGCATTCGGGATGAACAGCAGAAAGCTGAGGCTCACAAGACAAATCGCGCCGCAGCATGCGCATGCCTGGTCATAAACACTTACGCCAATGACCGGCGCATCGTGGCACAAAACCTCCGATACGATGGAGGCAGCGATGACCCCGAGACATGCTAAGCCCGGCCGCAAAAAGCCAGGCGACGTTCCGCCCGGGCGCCCGCCGCCGATCGTGGCACCGGACGGAAATTACACACCGAACGGCACCAACAAACCATGAGCACGTTCGGCGACTTGCTTGCGATGGTTCGCCGTCCCACTGCTCCGCCGCCCCTCCCCCCTCGTGGGGCTAAGGTCGCGTCTGCTTCTACACCCGCCCCGGTGCAGCCGGCGACCGAAGCCGAACTGATTGAGGCATTGGCGCGTTTGGAAGCCGAGCGCCGCGCCGCCGAAGATGCCGCGATCGAAGCGCAAAACCGGCGCGAAAAGCTGCTCCTTGAACCGGATGCCGACGAGGAAATACACCAAGCCGCCAGGGACCTGGCAGCAGCGGAGCTACTCGTTGAAAGGCTTGACGCGCTTGAGCCGACCCTTCGGAACCGGCTGCAAGATGTCCGCGACGGCGCCCGTGCTGCACGATGGCTCCAACTTCGCGACGCCTACGTGGCCGCCGCCGAACAGCATCTTGCCTTCCTTCGCGAATACGAGGCGATACAATGGCCGTTGCGCGAGACGGCCACACGCGCCCTGATGGCCGAGTTTCCTTCCTGCGTCACGCAACTTCATAATCACCCCGCGCCGTTCGTGGCGGACTTCGTCTTGCCGGTAACAGGGGCGGTCGACAAGTTCGCTGCGTCTCTAGAACAACTACGCGGCATGGTGTTCGATCCAATTGGCAGAGTGCCGCCGCCCTTCGTCATGGTCCGCGACATAATCGCCGAAGCCAAGCGCACGGGCATAATTCCCGAAAACGCGACCCCGGATATCCGACGCGCGCTGGGCCTGGAAACGCGTATCCGCTTCATCACGGCGACGCGCGACGGACAAGGCGTGGCCCGCGCGGCGGGCGACGTTGCTACTTTCTCCCCCGAACTGGCGGGCGCCGAAATCGAACACGGGCGTGCAGTCGTAATGGAAGGTTAACAATGTTCATCGATGGTTTCCTGGCACTTTGTTCCACGGTCGGAACGGGGACTTGCACCGAGCCGACCGTAGCCGGTTACGCCCGGCAGCCGATCAGCTTCGGGCCGTCAATTAAGGGCGTCGCAGTAACGGCGGTTCCGTTCACTTTTGGGCCGGCTGTCACATCTTCTGGCACGTTCGCGGGGCGCGCGATTTTCGATGCGCCGACCGCGGGCAATCTGCTGCTTGTGCTGCCGTTCCCTTCGGCGCGACCGCCCAGCGCAAGGCTATCCGACGCGGGCGACGTGGGCGCGATCAGGTTGCTGTTTGACGCGCTGGCGACGTATCCAAACGGTGACGCGTTTCGGGAACTTTCGCGCTCGGCGCTAGCGTCGGGCAAACATACGACGACCTCGCGTTACGGGTGCCCTGGACCGTCCAAGTCGATGGCGGGCGGTACGTTCCGAACGCAAATACAGTGCCGATCACGGCGGGCGTTGCGCTGACGATTACAAGGGGAGTGTTGCGGGCATCATGATGTACGGATTTGACCGATCGACGCTGAAGAATGGCGCCGCACCGGGCTTCGTTGAAGTATCCAAAGGGCGCTTTATGGCGGCCGATCACGCGCGCAAGCAGGGGATGAAGGCTGTGAAGGCACCGTCCAAAAAGCCAGCGTCGAGTGCGCCCGCAGCGATGTCCGCAGGCGACCGCATGTTGAAGCTGCACCGCATCCGCACCCGGTCGACGCCGATCCCACCCGCGCCGGCTATGGCGTATCGCGATCCCGGCGGGATGCGGCACGAGGAGTTGAAGGCTGAGGTGGATCGTCGCCGCGCCTGGATCAAAACGGTCGAGAACGGTTTCGGCGGGATGACCCAGCGCGATCTTGCTGAGTTTGAGCGGCAAAAAGCCCGCCTCGTTGCCGTGGCGCGCTATTCACCCTGGTGACGGTCATTGGCGTTAGCGTGATGCTCGGTGCGCGTGCGGTTCTTTGGGCCGACACCGAAATGATGTGGCACAATGGCAGTTCTGCCGGGCATTGCAACAAAGTAACCGTCAACGTCGCCGCCCGGATGGCGTGCGCGTCGGCAGGATGGGCAGAGATGGGCATCGCGGCGAAAGCCGTAGCCAGCTCGACCGCAACCTTCGACCAGGCGCTTGATGAAATGCCGGATGCGTTGCGGATCACGGCGGCCCGGTATGTTCGGCGCGGCAGGGTTGGCAGTGACCCGCGCGAGTATGCCGACCAGGTGACAATCGTCGTGGGCTGGTCGGAGCGCTACGGCTGCATGACCGCCTTCGAGTTTGCTGGCAGTGCGTTTTTCGCGCCAGTCATCACCAGTTTTGCCACGCACCCGAGCGTTCCGGACATCCGGGCACTCTGTTCAATCGGTGAGGTGGTGAGTGTTGCCCATGCGCAGATGCGCGAGCTGCGGTCCGACCATCCGGACCTCGGCGGTGGCCGGTTGTGCGTGGCCGTGCTGGAGCGCCACCAGGTCATTAGCGGCGTGCCCTATGACTTGACCAACGACATCGGGGACGGCGCGTGCTGCCTTGCCGAAGGAGGGGGCTCCATTCGGCAAAACCCATGCAGCGCCGCCGCCCTTGGTGCAGCCGCCTCGGATCGCAACTCCGAGGCGGCAAGCGCCTGATCAGGTGGATGCGCCGGCAAAGATCACATGCCCATGACCTGGCGGGGCTTCACCTGTTACGGTAGGAACGACCAGAGACGAGCTTGGGTAGTGTCTCAGTTTGAAATCTCAATGCGATCTCGTTTCAGAGAACGGAGGGTTTTCCAATGGCTGATGCCCGATGCAGTTGCGGCGCTCTCACACTAACGCTTCCAGAACCATCAAAACTGGTTGTCGCCTGTCATTGTCTTGACTGCCAACGGAGAACCGGCGCGCCATTTGGCGTAGGCGCTTTTTATCCGGTCGATTCCGTCGCCATTTCTGGAACTCCGAAAGAGTTCACTCGCGATGCAGCAAGTGGCGGGAAGGTCCACACCTACTTTTGTCCAAATTGCGGATCAACGATCTATTGGAAGGCCGACATCCTACCGTCGCTGATCGGCGTTGCGGTCGGCGCACTAGCAGATCCGAAATACCCGGCCCCCGTCAGATCGGTTTTTGAGCAGTCGAAACATCGTTGGGTTCAGATTGAGGGTGCCGTCGAACACTTCCAGCAAAGCAGCGTTGCAAAAAATTCAAACTGAGACACTACCGCCATGCGCTCTTGG
>JAABVA010003647.1_pt1 | contig 14572 bp, 7 predicted proteins | sample 5560331 | NCBI WGS metagenome assembly JAABVA01 (sample SAMN12812661, study PRJNA571458) | rock metagenome | isolation source: Antarctica rocks | place: Antarctica: Victoria Land, Mt New Zealand sud | collected 2016-01-07 | reverse complement strand
AGATTAGCTTTTCTTTTGTTGTGAGTGTTAGTTTTGTTAAGACAGTGATGTATCTTCAGTCTTAAAAATCATAATCAATAAATACATAAGAAGATAAGCTAGCTATAGATCTAATCAGCATAAATCTTGACAGTTTAACAGATTTTATCTTCTAAATTATCTTATTGAGCTTCTGTTTAATCAATCTTTTGCTGTTGTACTCATCATGCATATGTTTATGCAATTTATTGTTGAACAGAAAGATTTTACAATAGCTGCAGCAGTCATTTTGTGTTTCAGCTATATAACTTATGTTTACAGCTTCTTTTTTATTCTTTTTGTTCTTCAGTTTTTGCTCTTAATCTGACTCATAGATCTCTTCTTCTTTCTGAATATTGAGTATATTGACTTTCTGATATGTATCATTGTAATAGATGTTCTTAAATTCTTGATAGTCAATCTAATCATTAACAGAAGATTCATTCTTAAAAGAATTTACTTCTTAAGTGAAGTATACTCAGTTGCTGTATTCATCACAATTATCTCATCATGAGAACTTATTGTCTCTATTTAAACAGTTAAACAGTTTTTTAATCTGATTTTTAAATCTTTAATTTAATATGTTTATCTCAAATAACAATCTTTTATTTCTGAAGATAATTTAAAGAGATGTCTTAAAGCTCAATTAAGCATTTAATAGAGTGTCTTACAGACAGAATTGAAACTATTGTAACTGATTATTAGATTGTCATTGTGATCTGAGTGAATATGAGAAATTGTCATATCTTGACAGCAGATATGATGAGTAAGAGAAAGATTGACAGTCATAGTTATTTTAATTATGATTGTCATAATCATACTGATCTTGCTGATTTCATTGAACAAATCTATCAGATTGAGAATTGCATAAATAGCTATTGTATCAATTTATCTGTTTAGCTAAAAGAGTATTGATAAAATCTTCAACAGATGTTTCATTCTTAGATTCATTGATGTCTCATTAAAGAGATATATCAATATGCATTCATGTTTAAATTATTAAATCAAATTCTAATTTGTCTTAATTACAGCTTTTGACAGCAGTCATAAGAGTAATAACATATTTTATTAAGCTACAGCAATTTCTGATGTCTTCAATAATATATTTAATTAAGTTAAACTTATTTCAAGTTTCACTGAGCAATACTTTAAAGTGTTTCTCTAGTGCCTTGCATCATTCTTTAACACTGTTAAAATGAGCTACTAATTCAAGATGAGTAATCTTTGATAGTTAACTATTTCATCATAGTTTCACTTCTTTACATAGATTAGCATCAAGATTTTAACATATTTATCTGACATCTTAAGTAATAGTTGTCACTCTGACTCAATTAATAAAGACATAAACATTTTATAATAATTCTTATTATTCTTATCAACAATATCACTGTCTTCTCACTTCTTAAGCAAGTTTAAGTAAAATAAGTCAATATTGATTAACTTTTAAGTCAAGTTATCTTCATAAAAGTTATCATCACTGTTGACATTGTCTCTGTGAAGATCAGAAGAGCTAAGTGAATCAGATAACTTAGATATATTTTACTATAAAGCATCTTGTTCTTATAATTAAGCAATCAACACAGTGATGATCTGCAGAATCTGTGCTTAAACAGTAGAATTTATATCAGTTAAGAAAGATATATTATTATTATTATCTTGTAAATCAACATTTCAATCATTGTCTGTCATGCTTTGTGATGAATTTCAAAGAATGTTTTTAATAGTACTGAAGCTAAACTCAGATTCAATGATTTAAGATGCTTACAATGTGATAGAATGCTCTAAGATATTTAGATCAATTTTTAATGAAATGATGATGAAACATCATAGTCTTCATTTAATTATAAATAGATTTAACAGATCTGAATCAGATGTATTATTGATCTCTAACTGCTGACTAACTGTTTTGACTGTTCACTGAAGAAAAAATGAATCTATATATAGTATCACTATGTTCTAACTAAAGATCTGTAGTGTTGAATTAAATAGAATTCAGTTGTGTGCTTAAGTAAAAGAAAATATGTCAGAAGATGTTGAGAAAGTGACTTAGATTTCTTAAACACTTGACTATTTGTATAGAGTTATAACTTTATGAATAAGAATGATGACATCATTAAGTATAAATAAGACAAAGTTAAGATTCATTAATTTATACTCTTTAAGCTGATAAGCTAAAGTTACTGTATGATCAGATAGTCTTAATAGATTAGATAAAGAGAATTTGTCAGAGATCTTTGTTAGCTTGATGAGTTGAGGGGCATTTTGACTATAAGATGAAGTTATGAGGTGAAAAAGTGATATGACATGATAGTAAGACAGTGAGATTTATTGATGATTTAGTTTATTGATCTTGTCATTATCTAATGCAGCACAGAAGTTAAGCTATAGAACTGACAGTTTAGCAAGCTAGAATCTTAATGAACAATTAATAATTGTTTTAATAAAACATCTTTAATGCTATCAAATTGTTACTGTTAAATAAAGTTAAGAGATAAAAGCTGTCTTGTTAAGTAAGCAAGAAACCTCAGCTATATAGTTATCTGACTATTACATCATAACAGTAGATAGACAGAAGCAATTTCTCATAATGATGAATAAAGTAAGATTGAATACCTAAGCAGAAAGAAATGATGAAAGGTCATAATGGCAAATTAGTGTGAGAGAAAGAAAGGTGCCAGCATCATAATAAGATGTATCAATATAAATAATTAAAGATCTGACTCTTTTAAAGTCATTAATCAGTATTAAAGTGCAATTTTAACTGTTTAATTAATTGCTTTTAAGCTATTATTCATTTATAAATGATAAACACTTAAGTAGAGCAAGTCTATCTTAACTTAACAATTAAATAGTTTTTTAATCTGATTTTTAAATCTCTAATTCAATGTGTTTATCTTAGATAACAATTTTTCATTTTTAAAAATGATTTAAAGAGATGTCTTAAAGCTCAATTAAGTGTTTAACAAAGCATCTTGTGAATAGAGTTAAAACTATTATAATTAATTATTAGATTATCATTGTGATCTGAGTAAATATAAGAAATTGTTATATCTTAATGATAAGTATAATAAATAAGAGAAAGATTAATAGCTATAGTTATCTTAATTACAGTTACTATAATCATACTGATCTTACTGATTTCATTGAACAAATCTATTAAATTAAGAGTTGCATAAATAGCTATTGTATTAATTTGTCTGTTTAACTAAAAGAATATTGACAAAATCTTTAACAGATGTTTCATTCTTAAATTCATTGATATTTTGTTGAAGAGACATATTAATATGCATTTATATTTAAATTATTAGATTAAATTCTGATTCATCTTAATTACAGCTTTTGACAACAATCATAAGAATAATAATATATTCTATTGAGCTACAGCAATTTCTAATGTCTTTAATGATGTATCTAATTAAGTTAAACTTATTTTAAGCTTTACTGAGCAATACTTTAAAGCATTTCTTTAGTGTTTTGCATCATTCTTTAACATCATTAAAATAAGCTATTAATTCAAGACAAATAATCTCTGACAGCTAATTATTTCATTATAGTTCTGCTTCTTCACATAAATTATCATTAAGATTTTAACATATTTATCTGATGTCTTAAATGATAACTGTCACTCTAACTTAATTAATGAAGACATAAACATTTCAATAATAATTTTTGTTATTCTTATCAACAATATTACTGTCTTCTCACTTCTTAAGCAAGTTTAAGTAGAATAAATCAATATTGATTAACTTTTAAGTCAAATTATCTTCATAAAAGTTATTATTGCTATTGACATTATCTCTGTAAAGATTAAAAGAGCTAAGTAGATCAAATAGTTTAGATATATCTTACTGTAAGATATTTTATCTTTATAATTAAGCAATTAACACAGTGATGATCTGCAGAATCTGTGCTTAAATGATAGAGTTTATATTAATTAAGAAAGATATATTATTATTATTATCTTATAAATTAACATTCTGATCATTGTTCATCATGCTTTGTGATGAATTTCAGAGAATATTTTTAATAATGCTGAAGCTAAACTTAAACTTAATGACTTGAGATGCTTGCAATGTGATAGAATGCTTTAAGATATTTAAATTAATTTTTAATGAGATAATGATGAAACATCATAGTCTTCATTTAACTGTAAAGAGATTTGACAAATTTAAATCAGACATACTATCAATCTTTAATTACTGATTAACTATTTTGACTACTCACTAAAGAAAGAATGAGTCTGTATATAATATTGCTGCATTTTAATTAAAGATTTATAGTGCTGAATTGAATAGAGTTCAGTTATGTATTTAAGCAAAAGAAAATATATTAAAAGACACTGAGAAAGCAGTTTGAGTTTTTTAAATACTTAACTATTTATATAGAGTTGTAACTCTGTAAATAAGAATGACAATGTTATTAAATATGAATGAGACAAAGTTAAGATTTATTAATTTGTACTTTTTAAGCTGATAAGCTAGAGTTACTGTATGATCAGATAGTCTTAATAAATTAAATAAAGAGAATTTGTTAAAGATCTTTATCAGCTTAACAAGTTGAGGAGCATTTTGACTATAAGATGAAGTTATGAGATAAAAGAACAATGTGACATGATAGTAAGACAGTGAGATTTCTTAATGATTTAATTTATTGATCTTGTCATTATCTAATGCAATACAGAAGTTAAACTGTAGAATTGACAGTCTAGCAAGCTAGAATCTTAATGAATAATTGATAATTGTTTTAATGAAACATCATTGATACTATTAAATTGTTATTGTCAGATAAAGTTAAGAAATAAAAAACTGTCTTGTTAAGTAAGCAAGAAGTCTTAGCTATATAGTTGTTTAACTATTACATCATAAGAGTAGATAGACAGAAGCAATTTCTCATAATAATGAATAAAGTAAGAATAAATATCTAAATGAAAAGAAATAATAAAAGATCATTATAACAAGAAAAGATCATAATGACAAATTAGTATAGTAAGAAGAAGAAAGATGTCAGTGTCATAACACTGTGATTAAGTTACATTGTAAGTTGAGATTTAAGTATAAAAAGAAAAGACATAAAGTCTTTAATATAAAGATTAATAATGACACTATTTTCTTTTTCTTAAATTCTGAAGAAAAAGAAAAAGTTAACAATGAAATTGCTGTTCTGTTTAAGAAAACTGTCAATAAGATATTTAAATTTAAATAAGTTATAGATTTAAAATTCTTCTCATACATAACTAATTAACTTTAACTCTTTAGTGACTTTCTTATATGCATGAGATGCTGACAAATTAAAGTTAAAAAAAGACATTTATATTCTTATTATTATAAAGTAATTATTATACAAATTAAATCAGAGAATTCTGTGAGACTGAGTTCAACACTTTATATATTTGAACTTAAAGTCAATCTTTTCTTAAAAAAGTAAATATGCAAAATAAAATTGTATAAAAGCTTTGATCAGCAGTCTTTAAATATATAATAAGTGTAATAAAACTATAATAAAAGTCTCAGAGCAAGATGAAGTCTATATAATTAAATATATTGTAAAGAGTCTTAATAAATTTATTTTAATATTTACTGCATATATATTATACTCAGAGACTGTCTTCTCTGCTGCTGTGTTAAATACAAGTTTACAGAATTAAATTTATGAGCATGATCTTATGATTAATTTCTTAAATTATTGAAAGAATAATGAGTACTTGTGCTATCTGTCTATCTAGTGAATCTAATGTGTCAATGTTGACTGCAGTCAACTTAAATATAGTTAGATGAATAACAGAAGCTCTGTCATCTAAGACAGAAGAAGACTCTGTTAGTCTTTTATGTTAAGATTAAAGAAGTCAAGAAAGTAAATAGAGCACTATACTTCTCAACATTCTTACTTAATGCATTCATATCTATTGACTTTTACTGTTGTCAAGTCTCAGCTGATACACAAAGTGCTTAAATATCTGTCTTAATAAGAACTTAATCAGTTCATCAGCTATTATGTCTTGACTAAGTATAAAGTTTATCTGAATCTGATTTCTTTTGTGCAGATCTCAAATGTAATGATAGACAACATTAATGTACTTTAATCACTCATACATATAAGTGTTCTTAATCAGTGTCAAGACAGCCTGATTATTTCTTTTAAGCTAAAAAGATGTATTTTCTCTATGAATTTCATTCTTCTGAATGCTCACACAATGTAAATTAACTTCAAAATACTTATCTAATCTCATGTTTCTTAATATCTAAGTGAGTCAGACTTCAGTCTTTGCACATATTGACATAATTATATATTTAATCTCTGTAATTAGTGTTGTCACTAACTTCTGTTTCTGACTGACTCATGACACAGATTCTCTTTTAAGCAGAAAAACATAATTTAAAATAAATTTTCTGTCTAACTTATCTGATACATAGTTAAAGTCAGAGTATTCAAGCAGATCTTAACTCTTATTAAGTTTATACATGATCTTAAGATTAATAATTGATCATATATATTGCAATAACTTCTTAAATGTATATTCATAATGTTGTGCAGAATCACTGAGATACTGACTTAGTCATTTTAAGATAAAAAAGATGTCTAAATACATATAAATTGCAGTATACATAAGACTTTCAATGATCTGCTAATATTTTCTTTAATCTATGTGCTGATCATTAAAATCAACTAAACAAAAAGAGTCATATTCATTTAATGAGATCTCAATGCATCAATACTTATTACTTTGCATATAAAGATCTTTAAGCATCTTATTGACATAGTGTGTCTAATCTATGTGCAGTGTTCTTTTCTTACAATTATAAATTATTTAAATATTAAGAATTTTCTGTGTCTTTCTTAAATTCTTAATCTTAAATAAGCTCTCAAGAAACTTTTTAAATTAGAGAATATTTAAGAGATCTAATGAGATCATAATAATATTATTTACATAAAGAAGTAGCATAATGCTCTTAACAGTGTAAATTAAAAGACATGAATTTACATTACTTTGATGAAAATTTAACTGAAGAAACTTAATGACACATCATTTATGTTAATCTCTGATAGCTTACTTCAGATTATATAAACTGTGCAGAATGCATAGTATACAGTTAAAAATAATTATAATTCTGAAAAATGATATTATGTAAATTATTTTCTTTAGAAATGACTCAGTAAAGACATTATTGACATTTATCTGATGATACTTTAGATCTTTGAGTGCAACTAGAATTAAAAAGATACAGAGAGTATTAAATTTTATAGTTAATGCAAAGATATCTTTATAGTTAATGCTGTACATCTGTAAAAAATTTCTTATTATTACTTTTATTTTCAATTTGTCAAGAAAATTATCAGTGTGCAGCTTGAGTTTAAATACTTACTTATTAATCATAATGTTAATTTCTCTTAATAAAACAATCTCTTCTTAAATGTCATTCACTGCAAATATTATCAGCTCTGCATTAATAATATTTTTTTACATCTCTTCTTAAATTGAATCTCTCACTGCTTCAGTATATATTAAAGAAGTTAAGATGTCAGTTTTTATTAAGTATTCATTATTCTCATTATTAACTGTGAATGCAGTCAATGTCAGCATAATTTTTAAGATCTTTATCATAAACTTATCAAAATCAGTATCATTGTTCTTCTATCTTCTCTTTAATATCTTAATGTACAGAAATGTCTTGACTTTCTTAATTGAAACACTTATATCTAAATGACTAATCTTGTTAACAGAAATCTTAACATAAAAGAAGAGCTTTAATGCATTATAATTAAAGTTAATTGCAATTAACTTTAACAATGAATTGTCTGTGATCTCTTTCTCTGACAACATAATAATAGAATAAGAACTCATTAATTTAAATTTGTAAGTTTGCATATCAGATTTTAAGAACTGTTTCAGTGAAGCAGTTACAGTCTCAGTCTTATACAGTCATTTAATAAATTTTCATTTTAAAAGAATGTTTAATGTTTATTTATAAAGTTTCACATTAATGCTGTTTTCTTTCTCATTTTCAGCAAACTTAACAGCATAACTCTTAATGATTTACTTAAGATCTGATGCTCAAAGCAGATACTGCTTTGTGATTTTCTCACTATAACTTATAAATATTTTTACTCATTCTCAATTCATAAACTTATTCTGTCTGCTCTCAGACAAAGACTTTAAGTTAATATAAAAGTAGCATTTGCATTCTTATATACATACATAATTAATAAACAGTTTTATCTCAGTGAATGTTTTCTCTGAAGTGACTTATTTATCATTGATTAAGAAATCAATTACTATATAATTACAAAGATAAACATCAGTCTATACAGTCTTTACTTAAAACTTTATTGAGAGTTCAATTTTCTTAATCATTGTATATACTGAGTTCTCAGTGATTCTGATTACTTTTTTAATGTTTATATCTTTTATAAGTGATTGTCTACAATTTTCAGAAAGTATTGATACTCAGTGAATGACAAAGACAGAGATTTATATATGTTAATGAAGATTAAAATAAGAATATTGACTTTTTTTTATTTATGTTGTGTTCTTACTGATTCACAAACTTAGTCAGAGTACAGATCTCATATACATTAGTATTGTTTTTAATAATGAGAATTGACTTACTTAAAGTGATGATCTTATAAAGATCATGAAGCTTAGCTGTGTTGAGATGAGTAAATTAATAATATTAAAGTTTATATATCTTGATCTTATCATCATGTGATATAACTATGTCATCATTCATTTACATATTCTCACTAAATGTATCTGTAATAAACTCAGAGATCTAAATCTGTAAGTTTTTACATACTTTTAAAAGAGTGATCTTTGACTTACTTTGTACATATATAGCAGAGAGTAAGATGAATTCATTAAGACTACTTAAGATATATTTAATTATGTAAACTCTTTCTTTTTATAATACTTTTAACATGAGCTTTCTGCTCTTATTTTGTATGTAAAGATTCTTATAATTAAAATATTTAAGCAGTTTCTTCTCACACATCTTCTTTTCTGACAAAAGATTGACTTCAAGCTTTAAAACATAAAATGTTAAATTTAAAAGAACTGAATTCTCATTTCTATTCTATATAGTGACTATATCATAATAATTAATATACAATCTTCTCTCTTCAACTTTGATGATATGCTGTTATATGCACATCAGAGAGTCACTGAAAAGCTAAAATTTATTAATTATATAAGATGAGACATCAGAGTCTGCAATTTAGTCTGATTAAGAAATCTTATTGATAATGTTTTTAAAGATAGCAGTAATCTTCTCATTAAATTTATCTACAACTTCAGACTTCTATATGCTGAATTTCTCTTCAGAAATAATCTCTACATTATAGATCTGATTTCTTTTTTTATTTCTGTATAAATTGATTATAGTCAACTTAACTCACTTCTTAACTATCTTAACTAACTTTGCTGACTGTATAATCTTGTAAATTACAGAGACATATTTATAGTTCTGTTTACAGTAAGTATTATTGTAAAGATAGCAAATTAAAGTTTTATATAATGATAAATAATTACTGTTTGAGCTTAAGTGTCTTCTATAATCATATTATAAGATTTAACATTCTTAATAACTCTTATTCTGTCTTTACTGCTCAGCTCATAAAACATTATTAAACATCTTTAATTAAGTCTTCTTCTTCTGAAATTTCTGCAGATTCATTTTAATGTTAAATGCATTCTGAGCATCAATGATATTACAAATAATAATATACTTCATTAACAGTACTTAAAGCAGTGTTTAAAACTGCTGCTTAAATGTAATAAAATTCTTAAATCTTAATTATGTTGCAGTGATCTTTCTGCTAAGATTATTAAATTAAGTTTATATTTCATTAATAGTTATATTCAATAACATCTTATATTCAACAAACTTCATCAAGTATTGTCTCTCAGTTGTTTGCAGTTTCTTTTTGTACTTTAAGAAGAGAACATTTCAAGCTTTTTTTACTGTAATTTTATTTATAAAATAGTTCTCATCATCAATGCTGATGCAGACTGTAATTCAGAACAGAGCTTTGCTGTTAATTTACTGATTCTTAAAATTGAGATTGCTTAATAAAAAGAAAGAGAAAATATTATTGATGAATATATTGTTTATAAAGACTTAAATGAGAGTCTCTATTATATATTAAAGATTTTCATTCATTAATTATCTCTTTATGTAGACAAATCATTTCTTACAGTTCTCTTAAGTAAGAACAGAGATTAAATGTTACTTTGTAAAAAATAATGATTTATGTTCTTGATTCATAGTGATGATTGATACACAGTATAAGAATTGAAGATAAAAGAGTGTGTTGTAAAGATAAATGTAATAATAGAAGAGATATATGTATGTATTGTTTGTTTACAGCAATGTAGAGAATGCTTATTTATCAATATTTAATTTATATTAAGCTGCTGAATCATTGTGCTTATTATGTCTATTTTATTTTGCTTTAATAAGCAGCATATTAAGAACTGTCTGCTTGTTTTGTTCTAATAAGCAACATATTAAGAACTGTCTACTTGTTTTGCTTCAATAAGCAGCATATTAAGAACTGTATACACTAAATCAGTCTGCACTTTCTCTGAGAAGTCTTTTGCTAACTCAGACTTATAATTTATTGAAAGAATAATGAATACTTGTGCTATCTATTTATTTAGTAAATCTAATGTGTTAATGTTGATTACAGTCAACTTAAATATAGTTAAATGAATAGCAGAAGCTCTATTATTTAAGATAGAAGAAGACTTTATTAATCTTTTATGCTAAGATTAAAGAAGTCAAGAAAGCAAATAGAGCACTGCACTTCTTAACATAAATATTAATATTACATTATTAAATAAAAAGATTAAGATTTACAGACTTTAATATCAATAATTTGCTTATCTTGACTTTATAAAGCTGCATGATCTTTATAAAATAATGATTCTTAAAAAGTCAATTTTTATTGCTGAGAACAGCAAGAACATATGTAAGATTTGTGTTCTTATTAAGTTCATCAATAAGTAAGATCACACTGTAAGTAAAAGAAAGATCAACATTTTTATTTTTATTTTTATTAATATATATAATTCATTATCTCTGTCATTTATCAGATATCAATACTTTCTGAAGATAATAGATAATTATTTTTGAAAGATGTAAACAATACTATTAAAGTAATGTGATGATGTCTTATAAACATTATAAAAGTAACAACTAAAGACTGAACTTCAGACTGATATAAAGATTCTTGTTGTGTAAAGTAATAATAAAATAAAGTTAAGATTCATTTTAAATGACTGATGTAAGTTCTTTGACATTAAACTGCAGTACATAATGTTTTACATGTTAATTCAAAATGACATTGTCAAAAAAATCATTTAAATTACTGAGAACTTGATGTGCACTATGATTAAAGAGACACAGCTGTCAATAAAGTTCTGAATATAGACAGTATAAATAGTTATTTATCTTTATAACTAAACAGCAATTAATTCATTAATTAATGATAGGTAAACAATCTCTGAGAAAGCTTTCATTAATGTGAAGTTATTTATTGATTATGTTTATATATAAAGATGTAAATGCTACAGTCACATTGATTTAAAGTTACTATCTGATGATAGATATAATAAATTCATGAATTAAGAATGAGTAAGAGTCTTTATAAATTATATTGAGAAAATCACAAAGCAGTATTTACTTTAAGCTTTAAATCTCAAGCACATCATTAAAAGTTATGCTGTGAAGTTTGCTGAAAGCAAAAAGAAAGATATTATTAATTTTAAATTACAATAATAAACATTAAATATTCTTTTAGACAGAAGATCTATTAAATATTTACAGAAGAAGTTAATCTTTATGAAGATCACAGTCTTAGATTAAGCATTTATGACTTAGAACAGTAAGATGCAGTTTGACTTAACTATAATTAAGATTAATAAGTCTTAAAATGAACAATATGAGATTAAGTTAACTGTAATTAACTTAAATGAATTGTTAAATGAAAAGATAAACATTAATTAAGTTAAAATAGTGATACTTAAAGAAGTCAGAACTTTTCTGTATGTTAAGATCTTAAAATGAAAGAGAGACAACAATAATGATTAAGATGTAGATAAGTTTTTAATTAAAATATTTAAAATTATATTAATATTTACAGCATTCTCTGCAGACAAAAAAGATTTAATAATAATTAAATTTAATATTTTTATATTTATTATCTATGCTGAAGCAGTGAGAGATTCAATCTAAGAAGAAATGTAAAAAATGTTATTTATGTAAAGCTGACAGTTTTAACAGTGAATGAAACATAAAAAGAGACTGTATCATTAAGAAAAGTTAATATTGTAATTAATAAATAAATTTTTAAATTTAAGTTAAATATTAATAAATTTTTAAACAAGCTCAAGACAAAATTTGTGACAAAAGACTTCTCATAGACATATAATATTAATTATAAGAATATCTTTATTCTCACTGTTAAATTTAATACTCTGCAAGTCTTTTTAATCATCATTGTACTTAAGAATTTCAAGTATCATTAAATAAATATTAATAATGTCTTTACAGAATTCTTTCTGAAGAAAACAATCTATATAACATTTTTTTTAAATTAATATTACATTTAATTATATTCTACACATAATGCACAGTTTCTATGATCTTAAGCAAGCTGCATAAAATTAACATAAACAATATATTATTAAATTAATTAAATTAAGTTTTCATTAAAGCAACACTGATTTCTGTCTTCTTCTTTACAGCATTAAAGAGATTATGCTGCTTCTTTATATAAATGATATTATTATGATCTCAATAAATTTATTATATATTCACTGATTTAAGCAAGCTCTTGTGAATGTGTTTAAAGTTAAGAACTTAAAAAAGACACAGAAAATTCTCAGCATTTAAATTATATATAATTATAAAATGAGAACTTTACATCTAAATTAGACTTACTACATAAATAAGATATTAAAGAATCTTTATATGCAATCTAATAAGTATAAAGTTATCAATATTTCATTTAATAAATATGATGCTCTTTATTTTGTCAGCTTAACTGACTAAAGAATAAATTAAAGATAGTATTAATAAATAATTAAAAGCTTAATATATACAGCAATTTATATTTAATTAAACATTATCTTCATACTAAACTGACTAAGTCAATATCTCAGTGATTCTGTAAAGCATTATGAATATGTACTTAAAGAACTATTACAGTATGTAAAATCAATCATTAATCTCAGTATTATATACAATCTTAATAAAAGTTAAGCAATGCTTAAATGCTCTAACTTTAACTATGCATTAAATAAGCAGAATTAAAAATTAATTCTAAAGTATATCTATATGTTTAAAGATAAATTAATGTTGTAAATAAGTTAAAAATAAAAGTTTGTTGTTATCTTAATCACTGAGACTGAGTACATAATTATGTCAATATGTATAAAGATTGAGATCTGGACTTGAGCAGATATTAAAAGATATGAATATAAGTAAATATCTTAAAGTTAATTTATACTGTATGAATATTTAAAAGAATGAAGCTTATTAAATAACTTTACTCATTCAGCTTAAAGAAGACAATCAGATTGTTTTGATTTTGATTAAAAATGTATATATATATGAATAATTAAAGTACATTGATGTTTTCTATCATAACATTTACAATTTGCATAAGCAAAATCAGATTCAGATGAACTTTATACTCAGTTAAAAAATAATTATTAATGAGCTTATAAAGCTTCTATTTAAATGAATCTTTAAGCAGTTCATTGAACTTATAGAACTTACTGTTAATGATTAGTTAAAATTTTAAATAATTTGTTGAATTTACAGCAATGTGTTGAGTCATTTATTGTTTACTGTCAGTGAGAGTTAATAAATGCAGTCTTACTGAGTAAAAGTGTTAAGAAGTAGTGTTTTAGCTGCTTTTATTAAATTAATTAAAATTAATATTAAAAGCTAAGTAAAGTCTTTAATAATATTAACTGCAATTAACATTCTTAACTCTTTCAGATATAATCATCACAACTTATAGATATGTAGTCATAGAATTTCACTAGACAGCATAATATAGCATAAGTATTTTCTTTCTTTCAATAATTTCAAAGCAACATCAATAACTATATTTATTAAATTTTTATATTTAGTCTTAATCTTTCAATGATATAATGCAGCAAAAAGATGCTTACATACTTTTGAATAAATCTCATTGATGAGAACTTTCTAAATAATGTAAAGAAAGTAAACTTTATAAAAAAAATAATTAATTTTTTATTTATCAGTCTTAAAATCAGAAAATGTCTTCTGAACAGTACATTATTTATTGATAAAGTTGTTAATAAGTATATAATGAAGATATCAGCAATTCTGACATTATGCTTTAATTTAGAAGTAAAATAGTAAAGTAATTAATAATAATAATAATAAAGAAAATTATTTATTTAATACAATTCTGCAGCAACAATGTTGCTGTTCTTTTAAGCAGTTAAGATATATACTTTAGATACTTAGTCTTCTTATTTATTTCAAATTATAAAATTATATGTTAGATATATAACCCACGA
>JAABVA010003646.1_pt1 | contig 14572 bp, 12 predicted proteins | sample 5560331 | NCBI WGS metagenome assembly JAABVA01 (sample SAMN12812661, study PRJNA571458) | rock metagenome | isolation source: Antarctica rocks | place: Antarctica: Victoria Land, Mt New Zealand sud | collected 2016-01-07 | reverse complement strand
GTCCGCAAGCAGCTCATCTCCATCCCGGGGAGGCCGCTGTACCTGGGGGAACCGAAGACCAAGGCCAGTGTGCGGACCGTCCCTGTGCCGGACTTCGTGCTGGAGGAACTCAGCGAGCACTACCGCCGGTACCCGACCAGTCATGAGTGGAATCTCGTGTTCACTGACGGACGTGACAAGCCGATCGGTCGAGCGGTCTTCCACAAGACGTTCAAGGCCGCGCGGGAGCGGGCCGGGGTCGAGTCCGCTGCGGTCTTCCACGTCCTGCGCCACACCTACGCCTCGATGCTCATCGACCAAGGCCTCAACGTCGTACTCGTCTCGCGGCGGCTCGGTCACTCCACTCCAACAGAGACGCTGAAGACGTACGCCCACTTGTTTCCGGCCGCGGATGACGACACCCGGGGTGCGGTCGAGGCGGGCCTGATCCTGCCGACCGAGGACCTGCTGGACGCGGATGTGCGGCCCGCCGAATGACTAGCCGTAAGCGACCGGTCATCTTCCGCGTGAGTGAGCGGGGCGAGGCGCGCAAGAACGCAGGCGCCCTCGTGCACGATTTCTTGCGGGGCCAGCGGGTGGTGCTACCCGCTGTGGGTCCGAATGCGATGGGCGAAGGCTATGGAGAGCGTGGCCATCGCGACTGAGTTCCGGCCGAAGGGGGGAAGATGTCGCGCTCGGGAGGGGTGTCCAAGAAGTCGCCTCACAACGGTGTGTCGCGTGGGTCGTACGCCGCCGAGTTCTCGTACGGTCGCTGGGTGGAGTTGGGGTACGCGCGGGTGTCGGCCGCTAGGCAGGGCCTGGAGCGGCATTTCGACGCGTTGACCGCGGTCGGGATCCCCCGGGGCGGATCTACCTGGACAACAAGTCCGGGGCGACGGTGGACCGGCCGGGGTTGCGGGCGGTGCTGGGGTTCGCCCGGCGGGGCGATGTGATCGTGGTGCACACCCTGCACCGCAGGGAAGGACGGTCCGCGACACGTTGCACTTGATCCATGGGCTGACTGAGCGCGGGGTGGGGGTGCGCAACCTCGCCGACCCGATCAAGGTCGACTCGGCTGAGTCGGCCGATCCGATGGGGCAGCTGGCGGTGGTGCTGCTGGCGTTCTTCGCCCAGATGGAACGGACCTACATCTGCGAGCGGGCGGCGCACGCCCGGACCCGCTGGACACCCAGATCGGCCTGCTCGCCCAACCGCTCGGCAGCTCAGACCCGCGCCCGGCCGCCTGCGCTGGTCTCAGGCGTTCCTGACCTGCCCGGCAGGCCCTGGTAGAACAGTTGCTGCTGCTGGCCCTGCTCCTGCCGCCTGCTGGCCTGATCGGGCTGCTCGTCATGCACGTCGTGGAACGGCGTCTAGACGACTCCGGCAGCCGTCCTGGCCGGGTTAGCTCCAGCGACCTGAGCTGGCAGTCCTGCGCCCAAGCACGGCCCACCGACTCAGGCGTCCAAGCGCCGACACGCACACCAGCGCCGGCTAACCCACACTGGTCACAGGCTGGCCTAGGCTGCTGTGGGAACAGACGTTCGAGCAGATGAGGTACCAGATGACGGCCGTGAGCGGAACCGCTGTGAAGGGCGCTGGTGCACCGCGGAACACTGCCGCCGCGCAGATCAAGGCGCAGCGACGCCAGCGCGGTGCTGCGCTCGTTGTCCCGCACATACGCCGGGCGGCCAGCTCATGAGGTGCAGCGGGTGCTCGCAAGCTCGATGCGCCCGCTAGGTGTGCGAGTGACCGCTGGGACATTGCACCAACTCGCCATGGAGATCGCCGCCGGTCGGCCTGTTGAGCTTCCCTGACCACCTTGCCCGAATCATGTGGTCCGGTCCGTCAAACGACCGTATGTGAGACAAGCCCGCTGGGTAGAACGAGGAGCTTATGCGCGGGTCGCACTGCGGGGAGCATCGGCGTGGTGGCCGGCGGCCATAGTCCCTGTGCGGGATGCTCTCGGTCGTGCGGCGGTCCGGGGCGGCGCCCAGGTACGGTCCGCCGTCAGGCATCGGTGGCGTACCCCGGGAGGAATCGATGAGCACGTCGGCTCCTCTTGGTCCGGTGTCGTCCGGAGGCGTCGACCCGGACCTGGCGGCGGCGCTGCCGGCGGACGCCGCGCAGGGCTTGGCGTCGTGGGAGGCCGCGACCGGACGCAGAGTGTTCCTGGACCGGCTGCTGACGAACGGCTTCACGGACGCGGTCGTCGCCATCGTCCTTATTGACGGCGGCGGAGAACCGGCCAGGAAGGTCGTCCTTAAGGTGATCCCGTCCGGGGCCCGCGTCGACGAGCCGGGGGCGCACGCGGCCGCGCTCGCCGGCAGTCCCGAGGGGTTCGCGCAGGCCCACCTGGTCCGCCAGGCGTTCGACCCCTATCGGGTCGACGGCTGGACGGTCATGTTCCAGGACCTGGCGGGAGGGTCGGTCGCCGGGTTCCGCCCCCTGTCCGCGCTGTCCGGCACGGCCGACGTCCCGTCAGCGCTCGCCGCCGTTGCGGGGTCGGTCCTGCACGAATGGAACGACGCGCCGGCGTTCCGGTCGTTGACCGTCGCGGAGTTCATGCGCTGGCATGTGCGGCACAAGCTCGACCCGGGCGGGTCCTTGAGCGGCTGGATCGCCGCCGAGCTCGGCGAGGCCGCGCTCGTTGCCGACGCGCTGGTCTTCGCCGCTGACGACCGCGCACGTCCCGTGCCGAACCCCGTCCGGCTCTGTTGGGACGCTGGTCCGGCGCAGGAGCGGGTCAACGCGATCGTCGGGAACGCCCACGGGGACCTCCACCTCGAGAACGTCCTGGTCCCGGTGGACGGGATCCCCAGGCCCGACCAGTTCCGGCTCATCGACCTCAGCGCGTTCGACGGGGCGGCGCCGCTCACCCGCGACCCCGCGAACCTGCTCCTGTCCGAGATCGCCAGGGTCCTGCCTGGGCTCCGACCGAGGTCGCGCCGGGCGCTGCTCGGCGTCGTCGCTGACACGGACGGAGAAGGAGCGGCGCTCCCGGCCGACCTGGCGACGTTGCGGGCCGCCGCCGAGGCGGTCCTGGCCGCCGGACAGACCGTCGCCGCCGACCGGGGCCTGGCCGACGAGTGGCGTGATCAGCACCTGCTGTCGGTCGCGGGCGGGGCCCTGGCGTTCGCGAGCCGGGCGATGTTCGACACCGCCGACCGGACCTGGTTCTTCGAGCTCGCCGCCAGGGCCGCCGACAGATGGGCTGCAGTCAGGGGCGTGCCCGCGCCGACGGCCGGGACGGCTGTAGGGACGCCGCTCGACGAACGGCGCCGGACCGCGCGCGCCGCCGCAGAACGCGTCGCCGACGCCTGCGGCGGGTTCGACGGGACCGTCGCCGCCGCCGCCCTCGTCCCGGCCGGCGTCCTGACCCCGGACGCCGTCGCCGACCTGGCGGCCGCCGGGTGGGACCTCGTGGTGGAGTTCGACCCCGCCACCGACCTCCCCGGAGGCGGCTGGGCCGCCGCGCAGGCCGCCGGCGTGCCCGGACGGCTCGTCGCCGCCGGCCAGGCCCCCGGCTTCGGCCGCCGGACCACGACCTGGCTCGCCGCCGCCGGCCTCGCCGCGCCCGGCGCCGCCCCCGCCCCCGCCGGCCCACGGCAGTGGCGGATGCAGGCGCTGGCGCACGTCCGCGAGACCGTCGGCGCGCTCGCCGCGTCCACGGGCGGCCCGATCGTCCTGGTCGTCCTGGGCGAGCCCGACGACCGGGCCAGGGCCGTCGCAGAGGCCACCATTGACGCAGCCGGCGACCGCCTGCGGCTGCTCACCGTCGCCGACAGCCCCGACGGCCCGTTCGACGCCTACGCCGCCGAGCACCTGTCCGCCGAACCTGGCCTCGTCGCCTCGCACCTGCCGCGCCGACCCCGGCCAGGCGGAGGCAGCGCGGGGGGGCCCGCGACGCTGCCCGGCGGCCCGGCCCCAGGCGGCCGGATCGCCGTCGACGACGAGGTCGTCGCGTGGTTCGACGGCCACGCCGAGCTCCTCCACTCCCGCACGGGCCTCGACGCCGACAGCGTCGTCGGAGTCGGAACCGACTACTACCGCGGCCGTGTCATCACCTGGTTCGAGCTGTCCGCAGGCGTCGACGTCCCCCGGCCCGGCGCCGTCGACCACCTCGAACGCGCCGTCCGTCGCCAGCTCGCCGACCGCGGCACCCGCCGCCACGCCTACCAGCACTCGCCCGGCGCCGGCGGCACGACGGTCGTTCGGCGCGTCGCCTGGCAGCTCCACCACGACCACCCCATCCTGGTCGCCTCCGGCGTCGCCGACCCGCGGCCCCTCGCCGACCGGATCCGCGAGCTCGGGCGCCTCACCGACCGGCAGGTCCTCGTCGTCATCGAGAACACCTCCGCCAACGTCACCGACGCGTTGTTCGATCAGCTCCGCGCCGACACCGTCCCCGCGCTCCTGCTCCTCGTCGGCCGGCGCACCACCGCGCCCAGCCCGGCCCTCGCAGCCGACCCCGAGCGGTATCTTGGACCACTCGGGCCCGACGAACGCGACGAACTGGTTAGGCTATTCGCGCCGCTCGCGCCCGACCGCCGCGCCGACCTTGAGCGCCTCTCCCGCCGGCCGGCGGAGATGTCCGTGCCGTTCTTCTACGCCCTAACGGCGTTCCAGGACGACTACGTCGGCCTGGCCGACTACGTCCGCCGCGGCCTGGCCGGCGCGGACGGCCCGACCCGCGACGTCCTCGCGGCCCTCGCCATAACGCACCGGTACGCCGGGACCGCCGTCGCCGCGAACACGTTCGCGCCCGCGCTCATGCTGCCCCGCGACGCGCCCGTCCGTCTCGCTGCCCGCCTCGGTCAGCAGGCCGACGGGCTCGTCCTCGAGGACCGCCCCGGCGCCTGGCGGACCGCCCACGCCCTCGTCGCGCAGGAGCTCCTCGCCCAGCTCCTCGCCCCGCCCGGGGACCAGCCCGCAGCGGCCGGTGCATGGAGGGCCGCGCTGGCCCAGCGCTGCATCGACCTCATCGTCGCGTTCGCTGACGCCTACCCGCAGGGTCTGCCCGGCGACGAGCGCCTGACCTTGGATGCCCTGTTCGTCCTGCGGGACAGCCACGACGCCGCCGGCGGTGCCCGTCGCGCATTCAGCGAAGCCCTCGAGACGATCCCGTCCGCCGAGGGAAGACTGGAGGTCCTGCGGGTCCTCGCCGAGACGTTCTCCGACCAGGCCCACTACTGGGCGCACTACGGCCGGCTCCTGAGCTACCAAGCTGGCGACCACCCCAAGGCCCGGCAGGCCCTCGACAAGGCCCTCGCGCTGCGCCCTGACGACACGGTTCTGTGGCACATGAGCGGCGTCGTGCGGCGCAACGAGCTCAGAGATATCTGCGCCCACCGACCGCCCGCCGACCCCGCCCAGGTCCAGTCCGTCGTCGACGCGGCTCTGTCCGACCTCGCCCGCGCCAGCGATCTCGACGATGCCAGCGAGTACCCGCCCGTCGAGGCCGCCCGCCTCTGCGTCGACGCGATCGAATGGGCGAAGAAGCGGTCCGGCGACACCACCTACGCCACGTTCCTGCGCCGCCCCACCAGCGCCTACTGGGCCGCCCTGCTCGACACCGCTGAGGAGGCCCTCGAACGGCTCCGCGAGATCGACGGCGACGACAAGCCGTCCCGATTCGCCGAACAGGCCCGTGCAGACCTCCGAGAGCTCTATGACGACTACGCCGGACTGCTCGAAGGGTGGCGCAACCTGCTTGCCAGGCCCGGCGTCGTCAAGGCGCCTGTCCGGCGCCGTCTCGTCAGGGCCTACCGCAGCCGCGCCGGCGGCTGGCGAGCCGCGCCGCCCGCCCAGCTCGCCCAGGCCGTAGCCCTGCTCGAGGACAACCTCCGCGACGACCCGTCCGACGGCCCCTCCGTCCGGGAATGGCTCCGCGTCGCCCGCTTACTCGGCGCCGGCCTCGACCGCGCCGCCGAGCTCGTCTCCTACTGGGCCGAACGGGACCCGTCCCGAGATGCGCTGTTCTACCAATCCGTCGTGTACGCCCTGCTCGCCCTCGACGGCCGCGCCACCGCCGTCGCGGACTACGACCGCGCCAGCGGACGCAGCCGCGACCGCGCGCAGACGTTCCCCCGACGACGGTTCGTCTACGAGTGGCTCGGCCACGGTGCCGGCCTCGGCCGCCTCGTCCACCACAGCGACGTCAGTGGCTGGCAGCGCAGCAGGACCGACGAGCCCGACCCCAACCTACTCGCCAGAGTCCCCGGCAGGGTCATCTCTATCGCGAAGTCGCAGAGCGGCCAGCTCGAGTTCGGCCCCGGCCTGCGGGCGTTCTTCGTCCCGTCGTTCTCCGGCATGGTCGCCGGCCGCGACGAGAACAAGTCCGTTACTGCCCTGATCGGGTTCGCCTACGACGGCCCGCAGGCCTGGTCGGTCCGCCCCGCCTGACCGGGCCAGCGCGCCAGCGCCCTTGATGGGTCGCTTGACGGCGCGGTCAAGCAGCGGCGTCGAGCGACCCATCAAGGGCGTCGCGGCGATACCGCCGCCGCATGGACAGCTCCGCCGGCAGCGCCGCCGCATCCGTAGGCAGCGTCGCGGAGCGCCTCCCCGGCGGTAACCGATGTGTCGCGCTTGAGGCAGGACGGCGCCTCTGGGTGGGATTCACAAGCGAGAACTGCATCTTGGCGCAGGGCTCCGTCCAGCCGGTCGTCAGGCGGGCCCAGAAATCCCTGTCAGGTGCCCCCGGTCCGCGCGCCATTCGTTACGGCACGCGTGGCCTTAGCGACGCACGCCTTGGCTACGCTTCCGAGCATGACGGACCTGCCGACCGCTTGTAGCGGTTTCCGGGTCGAGGCCGACATGCTGGCCCCGCTCGCCGCCGGTGCGGCGCACTTCTTGCCCGCCGCACAGGTGCTGTTCGAGGTTCCGTGCACGGCCGGTGTGCCGGACCTCGTGCTGCTCGACCTTGACCTCGATGCCATCGCCAGGCGTTGTGGAACCGCCCCGCTCACGGAGCCCGTCGACGTGCGCGTGATGCTCGCGCTGCAGACGTCACCTGCACTGCCGATGTCGACCCAGGGCGTGTCTGCGTCGGTCCGGGTGTCCACCGACCACCTCCGCCGGACGATTCTCCCGCGGCTCGTCGCCGGCGGTCACGTCGAGCGGGCTGGCGTGGCTTGGAGAGGCGCCTACGCCTTCCAGTCGCTGGCTCGCTCGGTCGTCACAGTGGAGGCCAAGATCCGGAACTGGCGCGGGGGCCTGGCGCAGGCAACCCGCCATACCGCCGTGGCGGACCAGGCGTGGCTCGTGCTCGACGCCCGCCGGGGCCGCGCCGCGGCCGCCCACGCGGACTGGTTCAGCACCTACGACGTCGGGCTAGCCACCCTGTCGACCGACGGCGAGCTCAGCACGCTTGTACGCCCGAACGTCAACCGGTCGCGCCAGCCACACCGCGAGCTGCTCATCGAGCGCGCCGTGCGGCTCCACCTGGCCGGGGCCATCTCAGGCCCCCTACCGCGGGTGTTCGGCACTGTGCCAATGGCCTCTACAGGAGACGATCCCAGGCTGGCAGGTGCTTCGGGTCGCTAGGGCCTGCGAGCGGCTCCGCTGCAGCCGCCGCCACAGCTGCTCGGACCGCCCGTCGCACTGCACCGCCAGCCCCACCACGAGCCGAGGTCGCGGCGTCGCCGGTGAGCCGGCCCGTCCAGTGCAGCTGGTGCAGTCGGGCGAGGTCAGGGCGCCAGTCTGCGGCGTTGTGCAGCGCCGGGCAGTAGGGACAGGAGCAGGGAACGTAGCCGGGCCGCCTCCGCAGCGTGTCGTGGACGGTCCGCTCCACCGCGTGCAGCAAGGTCGGCTCGAAGTAGCGCTCGATCGCGACAGCCCCGCCGCCACCACCGATCGGTTCCTTGAACGCCTGGTCCGAACCCGGCAAGCCTGAACCGAAGCCGGTCGCGCCGAACGCAAGCTGCAGCCACCCCGTTATGCCGGTCTGCGGCAGCAACAGGCTCCGCTCCTCGTCGGCGGCTAACTGTGCCAGGCGCTTGTACCCCTCGAGCAGGGCCACATCTGCTGGCTGCTCTGTCGCGCGCAGCGACGAGGGCCATTGGACCCGGATGTACCAGACGTCGAACTGGTCCTGATCGAGCAACTGCGCTAGCAACTGGTCGCGCAGGACCGGCCGGGTCAGCCACGTGCGCGGCAGCGTGAGGTTCAGCGCCAGGCGCTCCCCCGGCTGCAGGGCGGCGAGCGCCTGATCAGCCTCGGCGAACGCCCGATCGAGACTCGCCTGAGCGTCGGCAGGGTCCACCGCTCGCCCTGGCGACAGCAGCAGGTTCGCGCCGACCTGCCGCTGCGCGTCTAGCACGTCGGCCGGGACCATCGGGTCGACACCCAGGTACCCCCACCACCCCAAGCTGCGCGGCGAGGGTGAGGTTCCGGGTACGACGGTGGTGTCCAGCTTGAAGCCGGCAGGGTCCGCGATCTGCACGGACGCGGCCGCGCAGTCGGCCAACCACCGTGCGCTGCTAACTGCGGTCGACCGCGGCAGGGGCGTAACCGCACCCAGCGGGACGCGGCCGCCTGTCGCCGCGACGATCCCGGCCATCAGGCGTGGAAAGGCTTCGCTGCCGCCTGCGTGATGGATCAGCAGCAGCGGCGCTCGGCCGCTGAGCGCCTCGTCACGGCTGAGCAGCCTCGCGGCCATCACCTCCGAAGCTGCCGGCTGCGCGGCGACAGCCGAGCCGGCACCCGGTCCCGTCAGGCGCAGCGCGGAACCATCCGCCAACAGGGCCAGCTGCACGGCCGAGCTGTCGATGTCGGCGACGTCGTTGGCGGCGGCCCCGTCTGGCGGGTTGAACCACTCGCTACCGTCCTCCGGGTCGAACTCCGGGTCGTTGTCGAAGTCGTGCGGGAGCGTCATGGGGTCCCGTCCAGGCGGCGCAGGTTGCTTGTCGCGCTACCGCGCTCGTGCTCGGCGTGCTTCACGAGCAGGTCGAGCACCGTGACGACCGCGTCGGGCAGCCCGTCCGGTATGGGCGCGGGGCCAGCCTGGATCTTCTGCAGCGCCTGGTCGTAGGTGTAGTCGACGCCCTGGTCGTAGAACGGGTGCCGACCGCACAGCAGCGCCCGCACGGTCACGCCGACTGCGAACAGGTCGGCCGCCTTGCGAGCACGCTTCTGCATCAGTTGCTCCGGCGCCATGTACGCGGTCGTGCCGACCAAGCTCGGGTACAGCGTCACCGTCGGTTCAGTCGCCGAGCGGGCCAGACCGAGGTCCAGCAGCACCGGCTGCTCCCACGCCCCTCGGCGCAGGCCCACGTTCGGCGGCTTGATGTCGCGGTGCACCGTCCCGTCGGCCGCGTGCAGGTCGCGAACACCCACGAGCAGCCCGCGCAGCAGCCCTGCAGCCTGGGCCGGCGTCGGCCGGTCACCGGCGTCGAGGCGGTCCTGTAGGTCACCACCGTCGATGAACTCGAAGCGCAGCGCCGGCCGCGATCGACCACCGAGCGACACCTCGCCGGCCTTGAGCAGACGCACCACGTGCGGGCTAGTGACGCGAGCCAAGCCCGCGACCTCGCGGGCGACCCGCTCGGGCGGATAGCCGTCCACGCAGATGATCTTCACTGCACGGTCGTCGACGCGCCACGTGTCGCCGAACGCGCCCCCTCCCAGGAACGAGACCGACGCAACGCCGAGCGCAGCCGCGATCTCGGCAGCGTCGTAGCGGGGCGTGCTCACTGCGCGGAAGGTAGGACCGGCAGGAGGTATCTGTCAGGCCATTGGCACATGCGGCATGAGAGACCCCGAGAGCAGGACGTGCAGGCGCAAAGCCTTGCGGTCGGTGCTGATCGTAAAATGCCGTCACTTCACGCCAACCAGAAGACTGGTTCTGACACTCGAGCCCGCGCCGCTGCGGTTCAGATCAAACACCCGTGCTCACTCGCGATGTCGCGCCGTCAGCGGCAGATGAGGATGCTGCGCTTGAGTCAGTGCCTAGGGTCGAAGCTGGCGTAGTTCGCCTACGACTGGCAAAGATCGAAGCCGACTTGGCCAACTTCCGGGCCAGGTAGCCCGGGCTCGTGCTCCGCTGGCCTGCCTCGAAGGCGACCACCAGAAAGGGACGGCAACCATGCCTGTCGCGTGCCGAGTCGTTCTCGACACGAACCTGTGGTCCTACGTGGCGGATGCCAGCGCCAGCCCTGACCTCGAGCGGATGATCAAGGCACGGCAGATCACCGTCGTCATGCCGCCCAGCACGCTCGTGGAGGTCGTGCAAACACCGCCGGCCGAACCACGACGCCGAATCATCGCAGCGCTAACGGCAGGTCAGCGACAGCGGCTGCCGTCCGAGGCTCAAAGCGAGTGCTCCGAACTCGTCACCGAAATACGCAGATGCCGGCCGCAGTGGATCCGCAGGTTCCCGGACACTGCCCGCGTCGCGTCACTGCAGGGCTTCTGGACCAAACGGATCTGGCGAGAGGCCGCAGTGGACTCCCAACGGCTTCACGACTACCAACGGGGGCAGCGTCCCGTCCGCGATCACCTCTTGGCTGTCCAGCGCGGCCATCGTGCAGAGGTGACGCGCACGTCTGCGAACGTCCGGCCACTTACCGCCCTGCAGCTCGCCGCCCCTCCGGGCACGCCCGACAGCGTGCTCCGAGGATGGGATGGCCAACCGGTTGAGGCGTGGCGCGTCGCCTCCCGGGACGTGTACTGGCACCAGCTGGCCGTAGTCGGCGGGCGAGCCGCCGTCACCGCCGAGGACACCACCTTCGCCGACTGGGTGGGTGCCTACGTCGACCTCCGAGCGCTCCGTGCCGACCCGACCGAGTTCACCAGGTTCTGGCTGAGCGACGTGTCTCTGCAAGCCATGCCGCGCAACTGGCTGCGGTGGGCGGTCAGCATCGCCCAGACCCAGTACAAGGTCACCGGCGGAAACGCCGCTGACGAGCAACACAGCAGCTACCTGCTGGACTGCGACCTATTCCTGAGCGCGGACGCATCGTTCATCCAGGTGCTGCAGGACGTGCGGGAGGACGCGCCGTTCACCTTCGCGAGACCCATGCTCGTCAGCGGGGACGACTCCTCACCAGTCGTGGAGCGCATCGAGCGCACCTTGACCGGCGCAGTCTGAGCCCAAGAACCTACGCGTTACGAGCGAGAAGGCAGCCGCGGCCAACCGCGCTGACCGCAACCTGCCAGGTGACCAGACACGAGGTGAGCACCGTTCGCCCACTCGGGCGCTGGCTGCTGTCGATCGTCCGTCGCCTCCAACACGCGCGAAGCGTCGGCCGTGTCACCCGTGAAGCCTACGATCAGGTTGAACATGCGCCGAAGGCTAACGCTGGAACCGGGCACCCATGGAGAGACCGCGACCTGCCCCTTCTCACCGCTTCAGCCGCGAGGGCCAAGACGCCGCTCAGGCGGTAAGCTAATTCCCAGGAAGGCGCACCGGGTCGACGTCCTTCACAGCGGCCATATGGCCGTCAGCCGCTGCGGCTTCGCAGCTCCGCCACCGGGTCTCCCGAGCCGGCAACCGGCGGATCAACCGGGTGCTGCACCTCATGGCGATCGTTCAGCTGCACAACGACACCGAAGGCCGGCCCTACTACCGGCGCAAGCTCGCCGCCGGCAAAACCCCGATGGAAGCTCTCTGCGCCCTCAAACGGCGGCTCTCCGACATCGTCTACCGCCAGCTCGTGGCCGACCAGAAACCCAACGCCGATCAGCAGCGGGGACGGGCCCGGGAGGACAAGTGGGGGCGGCTACTGGCAGCGCGGCCGACTCCAACCCCAACGTCGACGCTTCGGAGGAGTCACTTCCCGGACCCGCCAGTCCCGAAGCTCCGTCCGCGGCCACGACCCGCCCAGACCCAGCCCCGGCCCGTTCCCGGCGCCCTGTTCCAGCGCCGGCCCGCAGCGACCGGCGCACCCTCGACAGGCGGGAACAACCAACTCGTTGACACAGTGGGGAGCCATGAACGCGCGCTCCCGCGGCTCTGTGGCGATGTCCTGAGCGGCATAAGACCGGTCATGCTTATCCGGTTTGCTCCGCTGGGGCCGATGGGCGCAGCCAATCCGGCCTCTTGACGATCTCGGACGAGACGGCGGTGCCCGCCCAAGTGGTCACGGCACCAAGGCATGGCAAGGGTGCGCCGTTCGGCGGCCCCCGGAACGCCGCCAGAGCTCGGTATTGCGGCCCGACAGGACTGGCGCAGCCCGGGTCGAGAAACTTGGTCCCATGGCGTCCTGAGGACCGTGCCCGGCGAAGATCCAGCGGAGTTAACCGGACAAGCATGAGACCGGTTACGCGCCGCGAAGTCGTCCCGCAATCGCTGGTTTCTGGGCGGGTCTACCGGCTCTGACGTACAGGGGCCCGGCGGGCGTCGGGCTGCGACCCGATCCTGAGCGTGTTCGCGGGCAAGCCTGGGGTAGCGCGACTGGTCTGCGGAACCTATGCACCGTGATCGGGTGGGTTCGAGTGTTTGCGGTACGTTTCGCGCGGTATCACGACGACGGCGCAGTGGGGGACTTGACGGTGTGCGCGACAGCCACGCTCATAATCAATCGTTACGCAACGTCGCTGGCGCTGCCGATCAGCGACGAGACGCTTGCCCGCCTGGCTGACGAGCGGTTGCCGGCATGAGCACCGCGACGGCGCAACGGCTCGCGGACGCTATTTCGTCCGACACCGTGTCGGGACGCATGTGGCTGTACAGCAACTACCACTGCAACCTGGCTTGCGCCTACTGCCTCACCGAGTCCGCCCCCAAGGTGCCTGCCCGCCAGCTCGACGGCATCCGGATGGTCGGGCTCGCGCAGGACGCCGCACAGCTCGGCTTCACCGAGCTGGGGGTCACGGGAGGCGAGCCGTTCCTGCGCAGCGACCTGCCCGACCTGCTGAGGGAGCTCGCCGATCACTTGCCGGTCACGGTCCTGACCAACGGAACCCTATTCACCCGGCGGCTGCTGGAACGGATTAGCCCCCTTGCGCACCTGCCGGTGGCACTGCAGATCAGCCTCGACCGTCCTGACCCTGACGACAACGACCTCATGCGAGCCCCCGACAACTTTCGCAAGGTCGTAGACGCCATCCCGCGACTGGTCGAGCGAGGCCTCGAGGTGCGGATCGCGACCACACTTCTGGAAGAAGACGCCGGCGAGCTCGCCCGGCTCTGCGACCTGCACCGCAGCCTCGGCGTCTCCGACGAGCACCATGTCGTACGGCCGGTCGTACGCCGCGGCCGGGCCGAAATCGGAAACCTGGGCGTGCTCGCCGACTACCGCTCCTTTGAAGCCGAGCTGACCGTCACCGTCGACGGTGCGTTCTGGTCGCCCTTCGGGCCGACCGTGACGAACGGTGTCCTGGACATCGACCTGCTCGTCAGCCGGGTCACTCGCCCGCTGGACCAAGCCGTCGATCGTCTTCTCGATTTGGCCGAAGGACGCCCGTCCGGGGACGACAACGTCCTGAACATCCGTTGAGCGTAGACCTACCGCCCGGTCCGGGCGTCACAACGCACGTGACCGTCGGGCCAGCCCCGCTGTTGCAGTAGCGATCTGATCTCCGCGGAGATCAGACCAGCGGGTGCTCCGCGGCCATACCAGCCAGATGGCTATGACGATCGCGCTGGGCCGGGCCCGGAGCCGGATGTCGTCGGCTGCGGGGAGGGGTCGGTGCTGCAGATCCGCGCCACCGGGCAGACCAGCTCTCGGCTCGTATGGGACAGCCAGGCCGAGACCTGTCGTGGTGCACCTGGGGGGTTGCTGCCGGAGTCGGCCGGCTACGGCGAGCTGCTCGAGCAGCTCAAGGCCCGGGTCCGGGTTTCGCGGGTGCTGGCGGCCCACAATCTCATCGACCCAGGCGATCGCCCCACCACGCAACAGCCCGGTGCTGCTGTTCACCAGGTCGTCACCGAGCAGATCGGCGACGGTGCTTAGCAGCATTCCCGGTACTGATGCCGGGTGTAGCCCGGGCCGAAGATGCCCAACGTGGATGTCTCGCTGCCATCCAGCTCCTGGTCCAGGATCCGGCCGCGGCACCGCCTGTGGGCTTCTGTGAGGCCGGCTGAGTCGAACTGGTGGGCGGATGTACCCGGCCAGGCCCGGGGGTCTTCTACGGGCAGATCAGACACCGTCATCTCCTGCTCCTGTAGCGCGGAAGGCTGCGCCGAGAGCTTGGTGCTCCCGGCGCAGCCCGACGTCGCTAGTTGCTGCCGCCGGGTGGCTGGTACCGGGCGGCTGGCAGGTCCGGTCCGAAGGCTGCGTCGGCCAGGTCGGCGGCTTTGCCGATCGCGGTGGTCCAGGCCTGCAGGGCGTCGCGGTCTTCGAGGTAGACCAGGATCCGGCCGACCCGGACGGCGATGTGGCCGTAGCCGCGGCCGGTGGCCTCGGGGTCATGGCGAAGACCCGGTGGTCCTGCGGTCCGGCGAAGATCGCCTGGGTGGCGACTTGCATCCTGGGCTGCGGCCAGACCCGCAACCGCCGCCCGCCGACGAGCTGTAGGTGGTCCCGTCTACCGGGCATCGTCGTCCTCCTGGTCGTCCCAGTCGACGTCGACCAGCCGCTGCCCCCGCCACGAGGTGCTGGACGAGGACGACACTGCTGGCCGCAGCCCGAGGGCGAGGGCGTCGATGACCCCG
>JAABVA010003644.1_pt1 | contig 14580 bp, 13 predicted proteins | sample 5560331 | NCBI WGS metagenome assembly JAABVA01 (sample SAMN12812661, study PRJNA571458) | rock metagenome | isolation source: Antarctica rocks | place: Antarctica: Victoria Land, Mt New Zealand sud | collected 2016-01-07 | reverse complement strand
CTGACCACCGATGGAGGCACGATCTGGCCCTAGGACTCGAGGTCCAGGGTAGGAAGAGTGCTCATCCATCGGCGGCTACCAGGCACCGAGCCTGTCATGCCGTCGGCCCGGTAAACCCCATTAGGGTGGGGTCGACCCGGCGCGCGAGCGCCTGCCCACAGGCGAGACCGACGACCAGCGCGACGCCGAGACGACGAGGGCGACCGCGGACACGTTGGTGAGCCCGCCCTTGGCGAGCAGCGAAGTGAGGTTGACGAAGATGGAGTAGAACTGGAAGGTCGCGACGAACCTGCGGTGCTCCCAGTCGGTGATGACCGCCTAAAGGACGATCGCGGGGCCGCCCACGCCGGCGGTGACGTTCATGAACCCGCTGGCGGTTCCCGCGCCCACGGCGCCGCGCCGCCCGCGCAGGACCCGTGCCCTGAGGCTGAGCACGACGGCACCCAGCGCCAGGATCACGAGCAGCCCGATGACGACCATCAGCGGGGCGGGTGGCATGGTCCGGGCGACGACCGCGCCCAGGGGGACGGTGAGCAGGGCTGGGACCACCAGCAGCCGACCCTTGACCCACTCGGTGTCGCGCCCCGTGCTCGCGAAGACGATGAGGTTGACGGTCAGGCTCAGCAGGTTGGCGAGGATCACGCCCTGGGAGGGACCGGCGATGAGGACGAGGAGGGGCGCACAGACCCGGGCGAAGCCGATCCCGGTGATCCGCTGTGTCAGCGCCGCGGTGCGGACTCCGAGCGGGAGGCGGACCAGCTGCACCGTCATGGTTCGCGAGCTATGCCGCTCACAGCCCCAGGGATAGGTAGCGCACGTTCTCGAACTCCTCCATGCCCACCGCGGCCCCCTCACGTCCGAGTCCAGACTGCTTGACTCCGCCCATCGGCGCGAACGCGACGGAGGGCAGCGCGTTGTTGACGCCGACGATGCCGGCCTCGAGGCGCTCCGCCACGGTCCAGCAGCGGCCCACGTCGCGCGACCAGAGGTAGCCCGCGAGCCCCATCTCGGTGGCGTTCGCGCGCGCCAGAGCCTCATCGGTCTCGCGGAAACGGAACACCGCCGCGGCCGGCCCGAAGACCTCCTGGCTCGCGATGTCGGCGCTGTCGGGGACGTCGGCCAGCAGCGTCGGCGCGACGTAGGTGCCGACGGAGGGCAGCTCGCGTGGCGCCGTCAGCCGCGTGGCGCCGAGCGACAGGGCCTGGTCGACGAGCCCCGTGACGGCCTCGACCCGTGAGGTGTCGATGACGGGGCCGAGGTCGGGCACCGGGGTGGCGAGGCCGTCCCCGACGCTCATCGCGTCGACCTGGGCGACGAGCTTCTCGACGAACTCGGCGTAGACGCTCTCGTGGACGATGAACCGGTTGGCCGCGATACAGGACTGTCCGGTGTTGCGGAACTTCGCGAGCATCGCCCCCTCGACGGCGGCGTCGACGTCGGCATCCGCGAAGACGATGAACGCGGCGTCACCGCCGAGCTCGAGCAGCGGACGCACCACCCGGCGGGACGCATTCGCCATGATCTCGCGCCCGACCGGCGTCGAGCCGGTGAAGGTGACGACGCGTACCGCCTCGTGGTCGAGCAGCGCGGTCGTGATCTGCCGGGCCGGTCCGTGGACCAGGTTGACGACCCCGGCGGGGACACCGGCGTCGTCGAGCGCCTCGACCATGAGAGTGGCGGCCAGGGGGGCCTTCTCCGAGACCCTCGCGACGACGGTGCACCCGGCGGCCAGTGCCGGTGCGAGCTTTCGGGCCTGGATCGAGCAGGGGAAGTTCCACGGGGTCAGCGAGGCGACGACGCCGGCCGGGCGGCGCAGAGTCAGGTGCCGACGGTCGGCGGCCTCGTTCGGGATGACTTCTCCGGCGGGTCGGCGGGACTGCTCCGCGAACCACCGGAAGTACTCCGCGCTGAAGGCCAGCTCACCGACGGCCTCAGGCAGCCGTTTGCCGGCCTCACGGGCGAGCACCGCACCGATGTGCTCGGCGCGCTCCCGGATCAGCTCGCTCGCGGCGAGGAGGATGTCGGCCCGCTGCCGCGCCGGTCGGCCGGCCCAGTCGTCGAAGGACCTCGCCGCGGCGTCGGCGGCGCGATGGGCCAGCTTGGCGTCGGGCCCGGCCACCGTGCCGACGACGTCGCCGTTGGCGGGGTTGACCACCTCGACGATGTCGCCGGTGTCAGCCCCCTCCTCCCAGGTGCCGTCGACGAGGTTGCGGGCGTGCATGGTCGTGGGGGTCACGGGAATCTCCTGTAGGGACTCGGATTCGGGGTTCAACGGAGCAGGACGTCGGGACGCATACGGCGCCCGACCTTGATCGTGGGCCAGGTGTCGTCGTGCACCAGGGGTTCGGCGCCGGACGCGAGAACCAGGCTGGTGTCCTCGACCTTCCAGCCGTCGCCGCTGGGGTTCCATGCGACGACGGCGCCGTCCCCCAGCCGGGCCGAGGACGACGCGGTGGCCGGAAACTCTCGGGGCTGGAACCCGGAGAAGCCACCCTGGTGGTGGCGCTGCCACTCGTCCGGGTCGAACCCGTGCCGGGCGTAGGCCGCGACGCCGGCGGCGAAGGCGTCGCCGAGCGTGGCGCCGACGGTCGTCGCGTCGAGGAACGCCTCCTCGACCAGGAGCAGGCGCTGGTATGCGAACCGCTCAGCCGGGCTGAGCGGGTCGAACGAGACGATTCGCGTGACGCTGGCGACGAGTCCGTGACGACGACCGCAGGCAACGAGCATGGCCCTGCGGCCCAACGGGTCCGAGGTGGGCAGCGGATGGCGATGCGCGGCCAGGCGGGGGGCACCGCCCACCATGAGGACGATGGGGTCGAGCTCTCGCACGAGGAGCTCCCGCGCCAGGAGCGCGGCCGCGTGGTACTCCGACATCGCCGGTTCGAGGGCACCGGCCGCGGCGTTCGCCGCGGCGGCGGCGTCCTGGCTGACATGGCGCAGCTGCGCCTGCTGACGCTCCGTCAGCGGTCGGCGCAGGATCGCGACGTCGTCGGCGACGGGCGCCGTGCCGGTTCGCGGTCGGTCGGCACCCACCCGCGGACCCGACGGGAGCACCGGATCGCGGCTCTCCCACCACGGGACCATGACCCATTCCGCGGTCAGCCCCACGAGCTCGGTGTCCTGGAGGCGAGGCGCCTCGATCGCGTTGGTGACGATGGTGACCCGCAGCCGGGTCGAGGCGCGGTCGAGGACGATGTCGAGGCAGGCGGTGTCGAGGGTCTGCGGCACGTTGACCCGGCATCCGAGCAGCCAGCCGAGGTTCGCCGGGTCGCTGAGCACCAGGGTGTCCAGGTCGCGATCGACCAGCAGGCCCGCCAGCCGGTCCAGCTTCTCGCCGAGGTCGCTCCAGGGCGCATCAGCCATGCCGCACCAGGCCGCCTGGGTCGCCGACGCCCACGTTCCTGACCACGGGCGACGAGTCGAAGCCGACGAAGCGGCGCTCGCCCTCGGCGACCTCACCGAAGAGGTGCAGCTGCCAGGGACGGGACACCACGTCGCTGACGCTGCGCACGTCCTCGTCCACGACGACGCGCGGGACCACCGCACCCTCGCGGACGAACACCGGCATCCGGTCCAGCGCCACGGTCAGGTCGTGGAACCCGGGCCCGCTGAGGACGCGGCCGTCGTGGAGGTCGAACCAGCGCCCCGCCGGCAGGTAGAAGCGGCGCGTCACCGGTTCCGGGCTGTCGTCGAACACCGGCACGATGAGCAGGTCCTCGCCGAGGAGGAACGCGTCGTCGACCCCGGCGGCGACGCGGTCGTCGGGGAAGTGGAAGCCGAGGGGTCGCATCAGCGGCCAGCCGTTGGCCGCCGACTGGTGGGCGACCTGCCAGAGGTAGGGAAGCAGGCTGTAGCGCAGCCGGATCCAGTCGCGACAGATCTCGAACGCCTCGTCACCGAAGGCCCACGGCTCGCGAGGACGCAGGCCGTGGGCCCGCATCAGCGGCGACATGGCCCCCAGCTGTGTCCACCGGACGTAGAGCGCCGGCGTCAGCTCCGGACCGAAGAAACCCCCGATGTCGTGGCTCCAGAACCCCGGCGCGCTCATAGCGTAGGAGAGCCCGCCGCGCACCGTGGCCTGCATGCCCGCGACGGTGGACTCGGCGTCGCCACCCCACTGGCACGGGTACCGCTGCGACCCGGCCCACCCGCTGCGCCCCCATACCAGGGGCGGACGGTCGGTGAACTCGCGGATGGCCTCCGACACGGCGCCGTTGTAGCGCAACGGATAGAGGTTGTGAGCCTGGTGCGACGGGGTGCCGTCGTGCAGGGCGACGTCGTCGGGCAGGGCCTCGCCGAAGTCGGTCTTGAAGACCGCAACCCCGTCGTCGAGGAAGTCGCGGTGCATCTCCTGCCACCAGCGCTTGGCCGCCGGGTTGGTGAAGTCGACCAGGGCCCGCATCCGGCCGTCCGGCGTCGGCGTCTTCTGGATGCTGGCGAGGCTCCCGTCGAGGCGGCGGACCAGGTAGCCCTCACGTTCGGCCTCCTCGAAGATCGGCGACGCCGGGTCGAGGTAGGGAAGCTCCCAGACCGACAGCCGGATGTCGAGGTCCGCGAGGTCCTGGACGAACTGCTTGCGGTCGCCGAACCGCGTGGTGTTCCAGATGAAGTCGGTGTTGAGCCGGTCGACCACGAGCCAGTCGGGGTCGAGGTGCAGGACGTCGATCGGCACCTTGCGCTCGCGCATGGTGCGTCCTACCTCGAGCATCTCCTCGCTCGAGTGGTATCGGCACCGGCCCATCCAGTAGCCGAACGCCCACGGTTGCGGGACGTCGGGCCGACCGGTGAGGGCGGTGTATGCGGTGAGCCGGGTCGTCGGCTCCGCGGCGGCGACGACGTAGAGGTCCAGGGCGGCGTCGTCGACCGTCAGCGCGAGCACCGCCGGACGGGAGTGGCCGACGTCGGCCGTGACGACGGCGCCGGTGTTGACGAAACCGGTGTAGCCGCGGGAGGAGTGCCATACGGGCACCGGCTTGTAGGCCAGTCCGGTGCCGGTTCCGCAGGCGTCCTCGCTGCGCAGGCGCAGCAGCTGTCCGTTCTTGACGAGCCGGCCGAACTGCTCACCGAACCCGAGGATGTCCTCGTCCGGCCCGAGCTCGAGGTTGAGGCTGGTCGTCGCCCGGGTCGGGACTCCGTCCTCGCCGGCGGGCTGGACGACGACCGAGGGCGCCATGAGCAGGCCGGCGACCTGGCGAAGCCGGTGCGCGGTGCGCAGCACGACCGTTCCGTCGACCGCGTCGGTCAGCGTCAGGGTGAAGGGCGAGGTCCCGACGGCCAGCCGCAGCCGTCCACTGGCGACGACCACCTCGCCCGGGGTGGACTCGACCGAGAGCTCCTGCGCGTCGGGCGCGGGGTCCACGACGATGCCGAGACCGGCCCCGTCGTCGCCCAGGACCGGGTCACCGGCGGGTGCCAGCAGCAGCCGCAGCGTGCCGGGCTGCGGGGCGGTGACCCTCAGCACGAACGGAGCCGCGGTGGTCGGGGGCAGGTCGATGTCGGGGAGGTTGGGCATCGTCGTCTCGATGCCCTGCTCCTCGGGCGGCTCCCCGGTCAGCCACCCCGGCATCATGCCGAGCTGGACGGCCGGCAGCGCGTCGACGGCGACGCATACCGCCGACCCGTCCCGGGTGACGTCGGTGACGCCGCGGAGCAGGAGGGTGTCCGCCATCCGCGCTCAGCCCTTCACTGCGCCGGCCGTGATTCCCGCGACGAAGTAGCGCTGGAGGAACACGTAGGCGATGACGATGGGTGCCGAGGCCACGACGACTCCGGTGAAGAGCAGGGGGAAGTTCGTGAGGAACTCACCCTGGAAGGACAGCAGGGCCACCGGGATGGTGCGCTTCTGCGGGTCGCGGATGAACAGCAGCGGGTAGAGCAGGTCGTTCCAGTGGATGACGAACAGGAAGATCGCGGTGGCGGCCAGTGAGGGCACGGAGACCGGTACGACCACCGAGCGGTAGGTACGCCACGGGCCGGACCCGTCGACCGCGGTGGCCTCGAACAGCTCCTTGGGCAGCGTCTTGAGGAAGCCGGTCATGATGAACACCGCGATGGGCATCGTCACGACGACGTTGATGAGAATCAGGCCGACGAGGGAGTCGGTGAGGCCGAAGGTCTCGAACTGGACGTACTGAGGGATCATGTTGGCCTGTGCGGGGACGGCCATGCCCACGACGAAGAAGCCGAAGAGCAGGTTGCTCTTCCAACCGGGGATGCGGGCGATCGCGTACGAGGCGAGGCTCGCGATGAAGAGCGTCAGGGGCACCGAGAGCCCGGTGACGATGACGCTGTTGCGGAACGCGATGCCGAGCCCGGAGCCGCCGAGGACGGTGCTGTAGTTGTCGAGCTGCACCGAGGTCGGGGGCAGGAACGGTGAGGCGAAGAGGTCCTGAGTGGTCTTCAGACTGCCGAAGATCACCACCAGGAGGGGAACGGTGACCAGGACGGCGTAGACGCCCAGGACCAGGCGGCGGGTCAGTTCGTAGCGCATCGTGTGCTCCTCACGCGTCGGGTTGGATGGCCTTGACCCCACGACGCTGGAGCCAGGTGATGGCAGCGATCAGGGCCATGAAGACGAGGGACTCTGCCGCCGAGTAGCCGAACTGGGAGTTGGCGAAGCCGGAGTAGATCCGCGTCGAGAGGATGTCGAGGGACGACTTGGGCGGGTTGCCGCCCAGGCCGAGGATGAGGTCGAAGGCCTTGAACGACTGGACGGTCGTGTAGGCCATGACGATCGCGGTGGCCGGCGCGGTCATCGGCCAGGTGACGTGCCGGAACTGTTGCCAGCGACCGGCTCCGTCGATGTCGGCCGCCTCGTAGAGCTCCTGCGGGATCTGCTGCAGTCCCGCGACGTAGATGATCATCATCTGGCCGACGTGAAACCAGACCTGGGTCATCGCCACCCAGTAGATGGCCTGGTTGTCGTTGCCCAGGAAGGCGCTCTGGAAGCGGTCGAGACCGACGGCGCGCAGCACGCTGTTGATGAGGCCGAAGTTGGGGTCGTAGACGAACTTCCAGACGAAGGCCACCGAGACGCTGGACAGGATGGTGGGGAAGAAGTAGAGCGAGCGCAGCGCGACCGAGCTCTTCGAGTTCTTCACGAGGAAGACGGCCAGGGCCAGCGAGAACGCCGTCTGCAGGATGACGACGACGACCATGAACTTGAGGTTGTTCACCAGCGCGTTACGGAACAGGTCGTCCCCGGTGAGGATGGTGACGAAGTTGTCGGCGCCGACGAACTGTGCGGTGGGGCTGAAGCCGTCCCAGTCGGTGACGGCGTAGACCACGCCCTGGAGGGTGGGGAGGACGAAGAAGGTGACGTAGAGCAGCAGCGCTGGGATCGGGAACAGCCACAGCGCTGGGTGGGCGGCCATCGGGTTGCGGCCGCGGGGCTTTCGCGCGCCCGTGGTCAGCTCCTGGGGGCCCTGTTCCTTACTGGCTGGGGTGAGCGTCGTGGCCATGGGTCACTTCCGCTTCTGGTCGATGATGCTCTGCGCCTTGGCCGCCGCCTGCTGCGGGTCGGCGCCGCCGACGACCGACGTGCAGGCCCCCTCGACGGCGTTGCGGATGTCGAGGTTGTTGAACTGGAAGCGCGGCGCGAGAAGGGTTTTCTTCGACAGCCACGGAGCCGTGTGCTTGAGGTCGGCGTTGGTGTAGTCGACGTTCTTGACCGTGACGTGCTGGGCCGTCCCGTTGGCGTAGACCGCCGCGTTTTCGGGCTGTGAGAGGAACTGCACCCACCTCAGCGAGGTGTCCTGCAGGCTCCCTGCGGTGTTGACCCCGAGGATGAAGGTGGCGTTGTAGATCCCCTCGTACTTCGCCTTGTCCTTGGCCACCGTGATGGGGGCGATGAGGTCGATCGGAAACTTCGCACCGAGCTTGCGCACGGCGCTGATGTGGAACGAGCCGGTTGCGAGCATGCCCGCCTTGCCGCTGGCGAAGAGCTGCTGCAGCGGCTCGGAGCTGGTGCCCGTCGAGTTGGGCTCGAAGTAGGGGGCGAGCTGCTGGTAGTGCTTGAGGATGGTGAGGAACCAGTCGTCGGTCACCTTGTAGGTGCCCGCTTCGATGCCCGCGAAGGCGTCGTCGGCCGGCATCTGGTTCATGGCCATCGAGTTGATCAGCTGCCCCGCGTTCGCGGGTTCTCCACCCGGCCAGGCGATGGGGACCAGGCCCTTGGACTTGAGCGTGTCGCACAGGGCGAGGAAGCCGTCCCAGTCCTGCGGGAGCGAGGTGACCCCGGCGGCGCTGAAGGCCTCCTCGTTGAAGATGGGCATGTTGAAGACCAGCTGGTACGGCAGGCCCATCTGGGCCCGCGAGTCAGCCTGGCCCGCCTTGACCAGCTCGGCGAAGTAGTTGTCGACGAAGGGCTGCCGACCGAGTCCCGCGAACAGGCCCGCCTTGGTCATGTCGACGAACTGCGCCCCGCGGAACGCGACGAACGCGTTGCCGATCGACCCGCCGCGGACCTTCTGCAGCGCGGTGCTCTGATAGTCGTTCGAGGGCGCGATGTCCTGGGTCACCTTGGCCTCGGGGTTCGCCTTGACGAACGCGGCGATGATGGTGTCGAACACCGCCTTGTCCTCGGCGCGCCAGTGCGCGAACGAGATGGTGCCCTTGGCGGCCTCGGCCTTGACGGGGGCGAGGAGCGCGGCGGCGGCCTGGCCGGGGCTCGACCCGCCCGAACCGCGGGCCGTGATGGTCGGACCGACACAGCCGGCCAGCGCCGCGCCCGTGCCCGCGACCCCGAGCACCTGGAGAAACCGTCGGCGCTCGATCGTGAACTTCTCAGACATCGTTGTCTCCTCGTTCGGGTAGGGGGTCTTACCAGTCGACGACAGGAATTCCGAGCTGGTCGGCCGCGGTACGCAGCTGCGGGCGCACGTCGGTCCAGGCCAGGACGGTGTGGTGCGGGAAGCCGCCGGTCACCAGGCTGGTGACGAAGTCGGCGGCGTCGCCGTCGACCCGGACGGCGGCGGTGTTGCCCTGGAAGCGGTTCGGCTCGGGGACGGACTCGCCACCGGCGAGCAGCAGACGGAGCCCACCAGGGTGGTCAGGGTCCTCGGTCAGGCGAGCCATGACGACGGGTCCGGTACGCAGGGGGAAGTCGCCTGCGACGCCCAGCTTGCGGTTGCAGTGCGTGGCCTGGGTAGCCCGGTCGGGATCGGCCGCCAGCGACGTGGCCGCCGCACCGCAGTGCCACAGGCGTACGACGTTGCGTGCGGCATCAAGCTCCACCGTGTCGACCAGGTAGGTCGTGCCCGACCCGAGCGACTCCATCAGCAGCATGGTCACCGCGCCGTAGACGTCACGCTCGCAGGCGGTGGGCGTTCCCTCGTCGGCGATCCGCGACAGCGACGAGCAGGGGCAGGCGCCGAGCTGCGTCGGGAACTCCGGCCAGCAGCGCATCGCCATCGCGGCCAGCCCGTCCTCCTGCTGCCAGTCCCTCATCACCGTCGTGATCCGCGCCGACGTGAGGGCCTGCTCGGTGTCGACGGCCGACAGGCTGGGCTGGGCGGCGAGCGCCGCGGTGTGCTCGGACTTGGCCGAGACCTCGTCGACGTCGCCCACGCGCGTGAAGAACGCGTCGACCCCGACCTGGTCGATCTCGATGCCGAACAGCCGCTGGAGCAGCCGACCGTCGTACTGGCTTGGGGTGAATCCGGGAGGGGCCTCGCCGACCAGGCCGAGGCGTCGGCCGCGCAGGGACCTGAGCCCCTCCTCCACCGCGAACGCATCCGCCCGAGGACCCGCGGACGAGGGCGGCGTCACCGCGGCGGGCAGGTCGCCGCCGAGGGCGTCGGCGAGCGACCGGCGTACCGCGGGCTCGTCCGGGTTGCCGTACAGCAGCCAGGGCGCCCGTCCCGCGTGGACGACGAGCGCGTGGCCGAACAGGTTGGCGCCGCAGAGGGAGTTGAGCCAGAGCCGGTCACCGACCGGACCGGGCTCGCGGAACGACCACAGCAGGACGGGGGTCTCGAGGTCGGCGTAGAGCTCCAGGGCCGGGGTGGCGTCCGAGAAGGAGGCGCACACGTTGACCACCAGGTCGCTTGGCTCGATCAGGAAGGCCTTAGCGGCCTCGACGTCCTCGGGCGTCATGACGAGGTCGGTGGGGCCGACGACCTCGGCCCCGAGCGAGATCACCAGCGCCCGCGCCTCGTCGGCCAGCCGCTTCGCGACGTCGACCGCGAAGGTCGGGCGCGCGGTCGGGATGACGACGACGCGAGGGCGGGCCACGGTGCTGCCGGGTGACGACGTCACCGCTGCACCACCTCGTCGACGAGCGCGCCGAGCTGCTGCAGCCGGGGGACGCAGATCTCGTGCAGGTCGCGCTCGACATCGGGGCTGCCGATCACGGACGCCCAGACGGCCCGGCCGGCGAGGAACCCGGACGCACCCTCGCGACAGGCGAGCTCGACCGCCCGCGAGAACGACTCGGCGGGAACGCCGGACGAGAGGACGACCCAGGGCGAGGAGACCGCCTCGGTGATCTGCGCGCAGCGGCGCCGGATCTCGTCGGCCCTTCCCTGACCCTTCAGGGGCACCTCGGCCTTGTAGAGGTCCGCGCCGAGCGACCCCAGCTCGCGGGCGGCCTCGACGACGCAGTCGTCCCACTCCCAGGCACCTCCGGCGCGCGGCGCCTTGGCCACCGGCTCGATGATGCTGACGAGCCCGGCTCCGCGGCAACGGTCGACGAACTGCTCCACCATGGCGATGCGCGTCGCGGCGGGCTCGTCCGGGCGGTGGATGACCAGCAGCTTCATGGCGACGGCCCCCTGCTCGCGGACCGAGGCGGGGTCGACGTCGCGGTCGATCTCGACGGCGGTGACGAGTTCGCCGTTGCCGGCGATGAACCCGTCGGCGGCGGCGATGAGGCCACAGGACGGGTCGACCGCGTCGGCAGCGACCACCTGGTCGAAGGCGAACTGCTTGTCGACCAGGACCGCTGACGCATACGGGGTGAGTACCCGGGCGGCGGCCACCTTGAAGTCAGTGAGCTGCTTGTCGATCACCGGCTCGGACTGGTGTTGGGCGAACATGGCGCGCATCGCTTCGCGCTGGTCGACGGCCAGCATCGCGAACGCGCCGCTCGGACGAGCGATCGCGTCCAGGCCGTAGCCGGTGGTGGTCGCGGGTGCGACGTCGGTCATGGTGGGGCTCCTGGGTTGGGTGATCAGCGGACGGACGCGGGCAGCAGGCTCATGACGTCGGCGAGCCGGGGGATGGTCGAGCGGCCGTCCAGGCCTCGACAAGCGAGGGCGGCCGTGATGTTGGCGAAGGTGAGCCGCTGTTCGAGCGGCAGGCCGTGGACCTCGGCGGCGACGAGGGCCCCGTGGAAGACGTCGCCGGCGCCTAGGGTGCTGACGATGTCGACGCGGTGGGCCGGTGCGAAGGCGCTCTCGCCCTTGCTGGTGCGGGCATACGAGCCGTGGGCGCCGTCCGTGGCGACGACGAGCTCGCAGCCGTCACCCAGAGCGGCGATGAGCAGGTCGTCGACGCGGTGGTCTCCGTAGGTCGCATGGAGCGCTTCGACGGTGGGGACGAAGAGTCGGACGCCACGGGGGCTGAACCCCCGGATGGGGTTGCCGGCGTCGACGGACAGGCGGCCCCCGATGGTGGGAAACGCCTCGGTCACCGGGGCCCAGCCGGCGTGGTCGACGTGCACGATGGAGGCGGTTTGCACGAGCGACCGCCCAGTGGTGAGGTGGAGGCGGGGGCCGGGTCGGGTGCAGATGGCTCGGGTGCGGCGGGTGTAGTCGACGACGACGACGCTCGTGGCGGACGGCGCGCCCGGCCGGACGCTGACGCCGCCGACGTCGACGCCCTCGGCGGCCAGGCCCTCCAGGATCGAGCTCCCGATGCTGTCGTCGCCGACGGTCCCGACGAAGGCGGCACGGATGCCGAGCCGGGCGGCGGCGACCGCGGCAGTGGCGGCGGGCCCGCCACCGGCGTAGGCGATCTCGTCGGCCACAACCCGCTGGTCCGGGCCGGGGAAGCCCGCCACGAGAGCGAGCGCATCGTGCGTGGCGGCGCCGACGAACACGGCGTCGAAGGGGGTCATCGTCGTCCCACTGGCTGGCTACCTCGTGTGATCTGCGTCTCCGGATGTGCTCAAACACTAACATCTACTGTTGGAAAGTCAACATCTGGTGATCTGGAACTCGCGTACCCTGGTCGCTCGAGCCCAGAGCGGCGAGGGAGGTGCGCGTGACGAAGCGTCTGCTCGACGGCACGACGATGAGGTACGACAGCGCGCCAGCGCGTCGGCGGCGCATCCTGACGGCCGTGGGTGAATCCGGCTTCGTCTCGGTCGTCGACCTCGCCCGCCTGCTCGGTGTCTCGGACATGACCGTGCGCCGCGACCTGCGCAAGCTCGAGCACCAGGAGAAGGTTCGGGTCGTGCATGGCGGCGTGAGCGCCCTCTCGGGGTCACGCCACTCGCCGGCGTTCGCCCGCCGCGCCGGCCTGCAGGCCGACAGCAAGCGGGTCATCGGTGCCGAGGCCGCCTCGTCGGTGGCCCGCGGCGCGACCATCGCCGTTGACGCGGGCACGACGGCATACGCGGTCGTCCAGGCCCTGCCCCACACGTTCACCGGCACGGTCGTCACCCATTCGGTGCCGGTGATGCAGCTTCTGCTCACCCAGGGCATCGGGCGGGTCGTGGGGCTGGGTGGGGAGCTGCTCGCCGAGAGCCAGGCGTTCGTGGGGCCCCGCACGGTCGACGCGACCAGGGGCCTGCGCGTCCAGACGTTGTTCCTCGGGGCCGCCGCGGCGGACCACCGGGGGATCTACGTCGCCACCGACAACGAGCGGCCCACCAAGCTGGCACTGATGGGGATCGCCGACCGCGTCGTCCTGGTGGTCGACAGTGGCAAGTTCGCCGCGTCGGCGGCGGTGCTGCTCTGCGGGTGGGACGAGGTCTCGGCGGTCATCACCGAGGCGCAGCCCCCCACTCCCATCGTTGAACAACTCGGGGCGTCAGGCGTCCTCCTGCACGTCGCAGCCGCGGCGGACGCCCCGAAGGCGCCGTGACCGGAGACCACAAATGAGACCACAAAGGGGAGACGCCGGTCGAGGCACTGAGGCTCCGACCGGCGTTTCCGCTGGTCAAGGGCGGTGGCGGTGGCATTTGAACCCACGGTGGAGTTTCCCCCACTCACGCTTTCGAAGTCTGCCCCGCGGGATTCATCGCCGGTTGCGAGCGTTCAGGCACGCTCAACGGCGATCCACAAGACCCTACAGGAACCGCCCTGAACGTACACGAATGAGACTAGAAATGAGACCACGGGAGGGATGGCATGCCGCGGGCGAATCTGGATCTCTGGTCCGGATGGATCCGGCCCACTCGATCCTCCGCCTGAAAATCGGAAGGTCGGCGGTTCGACACCGCCCCTGGCCACTTTCTGAACCGCAGGTCATAGCCCTTGTGACCTGCGGTTTCGTGCGTCTAAGGGTTCGGTCTCCGATGACCGCGAATGGCCGTGAGACACCCGGATTAACCGCGTCGTGCCCCGAGTTAGGGCACGAGTTAGGGCACGGATATCGATGTGGGGCTTCCTTGATGCGGTCAGGAGTCGGCACATCCTGGAGCGCGGGTCATGACGTGTACCGTGGCGATCAGGGCGTTGAGTTCCTTGACGCCGATGTAGCCGTAGCCGGCGCCCTGCTTGGTGTACCCGTGGGTGGCCTTGATCGTGTCGTCGATGTCCAGGTAGCTGACCGTGGTGGCGTCGCGCAGCAACCGGAGCGGTCTTGGTGAGGTTGACCAGGAAGCTCGCGGCGACGGCGTCGAGCTGCCGGACGTGCCCGAACGTGAAGGTGCGCAGGAACGCGTCATCGGCTTCCTGTCGAGCTTCGCCCAGATGCCGGGTGGCAACCCTTATCCCGAGCTCATGCCGGCGACGGACGTCAAACCGCTACGGATCTTCCTGCAGGCCGGCCATAGTGATCTCGACTGGAACGAGCCGGAGGGGAACTGGCTTGCGAACAACCTGCGAGTCACGGCCGCCCTCGCCGAGGCCGGCTACTTCCGGCTCGTCCTCGGCGACGGCGGGCACAGCCCAAACTACGGCGGAGTCCTCCTGCCGGACGCTCTCCGCTGGGCGTTCCGGGCATCGAGCGATCAAGAGCCGGAAGAGGCAAAGGTGTTTGACGAGCCTGCGTCCCATGCCCTCGACGAGGGCCGCGTCTGCCTGCTTGGCACAGGCGCCCCCGGAACCGGCAAGACCACGGTGACGGGCCTGCTCGCGCGATTACTGTCGCGGTCCGCGGTGATCAGCGGCGACACTATCGCTCGTCTCGTCGTGGGCCGCTGATCGGGCTCACGACGGTTCACTGTGACCTGGACGATCTCGCCCGCCGGTCGGTCGATCTGCTGACCCGGCAGCTCTTGGGAGAACCGGTGCAGGCGGCCACCATCAGGATCCCAGTGTCCTTGAGAGCGACGTACCCACTAACCCGGATCTTTCATCGCATGGCCGTTGAGTGTTGGTGCGGCTTCGGCGCCGTCGTCCGTGTTGATACTGGCATCGGGGTGTGACGGTGGCCCGAGTGTCGTCTCGGGTTGGCGCCGGTTCCAGGTGG
>JAABVA010003641.1_pt1 | contig 14586 bp, 10 predicted proteins | sample 5560331 | NCBI WGS metagenome assembly JAABVA01 (sample SAMN12812661, study PRJNA571458) | rock metagenome | isolation source: Antarctica rocks | place: Antarctica: Victoria Land, Mt New Zealand sud | collected 2016-01-07 | reverse complement strand
GCTGGCCGAAGTATGGCCGCGACACGATCTCCCCCACCCTAAGCGCTAGTCCTCCAGGTAGGCTTCATAAGCGAAGTCTTGTCCGTGTCTGACTTCATCACCGAAAATGCCTTGTTCCAAACAAAAGAATCGTCTTCAACTCGCAAAGACCATGGCTGATCTCCGAAGTGTTCCGAGTGCACTCGTTGTGGTCGATCTTGCGTTCCGGTGTCTCTACATTCCCTGAATCGTGTTCATCTTCGACTGAAGTCTGATATCGAGGATGCTATGAATGAATGTGTGGAGCAAGCCGCGCGCTTGTCCAAATGAGATGCGAAAATCCTACGCCTATTCCGAACTCTGAAGCAGAACGAGTCTCGTGTCGTTGCAAAAGTTCGTTGTGTCGCCGCTGAACCGGGTGACGATGTTGATGGAGTGACGGGTGAAGAAAATGATCCATCAGAGTAACCTTGACTCTCTTCTGGACTCCCTGAGTCCTAGTTTCTTTGAGGATCCTGGACCACCTTCCGAAACTGCTGTAGCGTCCTCACACAGTTGAGTAAGTTTTCCTTGAGTTCCCATGTGCTTTCTGAAGCAGGGTATCCTTTCCATTTGACGAGATAGTGGGCTTCCCCACTAATCATTCTCTTTCCTAGAATGTCCTCGACTTCGTATTCAGTTTCGGGTTCGACAGGCGTCGCTGTGGTTTGGAGTGGTATGGACTGGTTGCAGCGCTGGAGTATCGATGCGTGGGATACTGGGTGTATCCGCATCTCTCAGGGTAAGTCTAGTTCATAGCTTAGTCCTTTGATGTTCCGTTTGATCATGATTGGCCCAATGCTCTTATTCATGAGGTTTTTGCTCTTCTTTTTCTTTTCCATGTTGTCCGTTTGTAGGTACACTCTCTCCAACCTCAAATGGTTTCACCTCTGTCATTCGTCCCATCTGCTGCTGTGTCCTTCTCACAAGGTCCACATGCAGTTTTCTCATGGTGGCAATATTCAATATTGCTTTCTGGCTTTGTGATCCATGCGCTCGCAGGTCTTGCGATACCTTCAGGTTGTATCTATTATTTGCTTTAAATGGTGTCTTTCCCGTGGTTTCGTTTCATCCACTGTTGTATGCAGACTGTGCAATAGGAAGTAACTGTACCCAGTTATTCTGCTTTGCATCACACAAGCAAGTGCCTTTCCTTTCGACGAGTCTCAAGAAGAGAAGGCAAGGTAAGTAATGCAAGACAAAAGTAAGCTCCAGAAACAGGTGAACTAAGAGATATGCAGATACTTCCGTCACACAGCGCAGTCACCATACTCCCTCGGCTATCCTACTATACTATGCCTGCCTTTGTGGTGATATCGGTCTTGGCCCTTTGAAAGATATGATCATAAGGGCATAAGAAGTAAGTTTACTGCGGTCGACACCACATAAAAGGCAAGGCAGGCAGGCCTGGAAATGCAGCTTATGGCGCGCTTGACACTTATGATGACTGTGGCCTGATCCGAGGAGCGATATTAACGCCCTAAAGTTAGCATGATCGTACTTTGGTTAATAATCAGGCCGCGCCAGAAACCATCATGGGCCCGTTCTTGATGTGATCCGGGTAAGCAATATGGACGCTTATATGCCTAGAGTTAGATGAGCTGTTAACATTCTATCCGAAGGGTGCATGTGTTATTATTGATTGCGGCATTGTCAAGCTGATGTGTTCTTACGGGACTTTGAAGTGGGTGAGGAACTTTGACGAGAGTGTGAACTAATTGTAACATAGAGTGTAATACTCATGGGTCAGCCTCTTACACACAAAGGCTGTGTGAATATTAACTCCTCCTCAGTTAGGAGCATCATAAGCCCAGGTGACAGCGTAAGCACTATCATATCAGCAGCTTTCTTTCAGATGTCTTTCAACTTCTCTGATACATTCGTGACATCTCTTGGACGAACTTGCACAGCCCAATCTGCTGCACATGTCACTCTGAGAAATCATTAGCAGAAATATCAATTTGCACCAACAATCATTCACAAGAAATCAGCACTCAAGGGCTGTTGAGGCAAAATAAAACATCAGGATCAAACACATGGCCTTGAAGGAGACAACGGAGCAAGAAAGTCCTTGAAGTTTACTAAAGGTCAACATGGAGGGGAGACAACAAAGAAAGCGAGTAGAAGAGAAGGAAGGAAAGGACAAGGTTATGCGTGTCTGAAGACCCACATGTGGCTGGCTTGCGGTTGCAACAAGACTGCGCCTCAACACACATCAATACAAAACTTATAAATGATGATATGACAGAAATAATTGACTCTTCGGTATTAAAGTCTAGTGATTCGTTATAAACAGCAGCGGAGAACATTTCGGTGTGATCTAGTAGTATGAGACTCAGGCAGAGTTCACAGAGTGTTTCCCAGAAAAAGTTCACGTCAGTGGGTCACGTTTGGGCATGAGACGGTGAAAGTGGTGAAACTGGCTGCGGTGAAACTCCGACAACTCAGCATCATCAAGCTAATTCGAAAAGGTTAGGGTTGACTGTCCCAAGTTGACTGCCCTGAGCCGTTCCATCAACCTGCGCGCCCTTGACTAACTTGGAGCTTGTCTGCACCCCATATCAAACCAGTGAGAGCATTCCGTAGATAAGAGCCCTCTACCCTGACGTTGTGAATGACTGATTGACCTTCAGAAATATTTGATGCGAACTCCAAGCTCTCTCAGACACCTCCTATCTGTATTGACCTTCTATCTTCCCGGTGAGAGTCATGTGGAGAGATGGCTTACCAAGCACACTCACTCTGTAAGTGACGAGATATTTTGTTCACTGAAGCTTCAGTCTTCAGCAATTCGTCGATAGTGCTGAGATCCCTGATGCATTATCCACGGTGGCTCTGACAAACATTGTGACCTCCAGCAAATGGTTATGGCTCTAAGCCTTCATGTGCAGAGGAGATCAACTGCGAGGAAAGCGGTGTTGAATCAGATATTGCAACCTGGATGGCAAGTTCGGCGTTACGAGGTTCATTATTCTGAGAGACACCAATGGTCAAATCCTTCTCAAGACCCTTTCAAAGATCCATTTCATCTTAGCTTGAAACCCTATTTCAATCTGCAGAGAGAGCTTACTACCCAAGTGGGCGGACAGCGACTTTTGATGAGTCACATCAACGTAGATGAGTGACCACCCACGGAAATGAATTGAAGGATTATTTTGCAATAGTACAGGGCACTACGCGTCAGATCTTTTCCTCAGGCCAATCTTTGACTTCTCATAGTAGAATAGCTTCGAGGAACCCAATATTTCGAAAGGACAGAGGGCCAGTCGCCCACTTAAATGAAGCGGGATTCTATGCTGAAAGGCCGACTGAGAACAATCCCCTCCTCCTCTTCAGTCCACCAGTGTCGAAGTCGGTTTTTGTGAGGTTACTCATAATAATGCACGTACCTGGTAGAGTGCTCTGAAGAAATGCTGAGCTGATGGCTGACGGTCATTTGAGAATTGCAATAAATTATCAGCAGGTAACCTGATCTTACCGGGTCAGGCACCTTACTGGACAGCTTTTTCTTTGGGGCATAAGAATATGATGCTCACCTGCACTTGCTTCTTGCATATCTCACCACTTCACATGTCCGGGCCCCTGTACTATCCCGCCAGGTAATCAATGTTAGTGTCCCTGCAATTTAGAAGGTAATAATCTCTTTTATCTGGGATATATATAGAGAGAAATCTGCCTACTCAGGCGAACAGTAACTTATAATCCCAATGATCGAAACCAACATCATCAGGTATCTTGGCGACTTCAAGGACCCTCAAAAGTTCTTACTCCAACTGACCTGTTGTGAATGCCTTATATCAGGCTCTCGTGCCGCAGCTTACTTTTCAAAAGAACTCGATGTTAGTGACTCTGATTGGGACCTGTTTATCACATATGACATGAAGAATATCATTGCTATGGCTCGATATCTTCGAGATTGCCAAGGTGTGAAGTGGGAAAGGCCTAAGGCTAAATCAGGAATCAACTTATGGCAACTTGCAGTCATGTCCGATGGTGTTATTCCTTTACCTCATCGAACATTCTACGAAAAGAGAAATTGGGACAGTATATACCGGACACACCGTTATAGAACACTACAAGGAGAGGATTACAGACGTGAAGACTGGGAGGAGTATTCACAGGAATTAAAAAAAGCTAAAGAGAAACATGAAAAAGCTGAAACTAGATTGAAGTCTCTGAGTGGTGACCATTTGACAATGAAGGAAAATGGTTATCGAGCTGATAAGTTGCATGTACTAGAAGGCAAGATACCTGCAAAGAAGTACAGCGGTAGAGACCTGAAGATTCAACTAGTCTATCGAGAGCAGAGGTCAGCAATGAACTGTGTGTTTGGCTTTCATTCCTCGATTGTACAATGTGTGATCACAGGCTTTGCTGCCATCTCACTCTATGGAGAGACCACCAAAAGGGAGTCTTATTACTGGAGGAACAACAGTGTCGTTCTCCATGCAGACAGTTGTGAGTCACGAGGGGAAAAAAGTAAAGCACTACCAAGTTGTGGAGACTCTTGTGTGTCACCATGTGTCGATAAGTATGTGGGCAGAGGAGTTACTTATAAACCAAGAAAAAGAGACTTGAGTCGACTTATGAAAGATGATATGACCGAGCGACATCGATTCTCTGAGAAACAATGCTTGATCAAGAGAGCTCAAAGTCAAATACTCTATGATACTCTGGAGCAAATTACTTGGGTAGAGAGAAACAATAGTACCGAACAAACCTACCTTGACATAAATATACGCAAGGATGAGATCAAGCAAGCGTCTGAGATCTTGAACAGTCTGAGAGAAGCCTCAGAGGATTATAACTGCAGTTACAAAGCTGAAGATACAGGCATCTGGCTGTATTCCTGTAGTGAGGGCACGCGATACTTTTAGCTACATCAATCTATTCTATACCTTAGGTCCACATGATACAAACCAATAAATTATATTGCAAAATTGTACGCAGCTGTGACGTTGGAGCTTACTGGGTCAATAATTATTGAATGTGTCATCTCACAGTATGCGTTAGACGCAAAGACCAAAGGACAGCTTGCTGTTCTGTTTGCGCAGTTGAACCACTTCCACGTTGACTTGTCACAGTTCATTCTGTAACTCTTCAAGTTCCACATTCTGCTTCTCATTCCGGACGCAGAGATTATCTACCACGCTTTCCTGTCGGTCCCAAGAAGCTCCAACCAGTTCAAGTAGCTCGCCTTTGCTTCCTACTTGATAGCGTTACGGACGTTTCACTGATGACTCTCCAGGTGCCAGGAGAGCTAGATCGGTACAGCTTTGCTTACGCTTCTTACTTGCCATTAATGATGGAATAGGAGCCTAAGCACTATCAGAAGAGCTTTGATTGCATCTTTGATGTTATGTGAAGCGTACATACCAGATAAGTATTGGCAAAGGTGAATGCGATGGATATTAAGTACTAGGTAATGGCCACCTCGCTTACGCGAGGCTGTAGCGTAAAAGTAACTTCTGACATTGTCCGTAATTCTAACTTCTACTACCATCATCCATCACAACAACAATGGATCGTTTTCAAAGCAAAAAACCCGATCGCCACTGCAACGCAGGAGATGGAGCGCTTGAGTGAGTTACTTGCTCAAGCTCATGTCCTGAGCTTAAGCTCACTGCCACTCTCATCTTCATATCAGTATGAAGCTCACGTTACTGACTGTTTACAGGTCTCTCACCTCCACCACGGCCTCTCTCCAACACAACTTCCACTATGCACTTGTCCAGTATTGCTATCAAGTCCTCTCGACTTCTTTCTTGTGTGAGTGCGAATCGAGATGACCCTGCACTATCTGTTCTATCCGCGTTCTGAGATGTGAGAGAATTGATTTGCATTTGATTTGGTAACCGTTTGCGACAGCCACGAGAAATTGATACACTGTGTCTGGCTTCAGAAGCCTGTTCCAGTTAGGGGCAAGCACTGGATCGAGCTCATATCGCGACGCCAGGAGGTCAAGCACGGCCAGATCTAGAAGCTTGCCGTCGAATTCTTTGAAAGATCGTCTAAAACCAGCCGAAGCGTGCCAAAGACTAGATCGCCGCCAAAGTGCATTCGCCCCACTTTGGCTGCATTATCGAGCGATCATTGCGACGGAACTTGAGCCCATTAGAGTAAAATGCATCTATCAAGCCAGGTGGTCTCGCTCATCCCACCTCTGGTAAAGAGTCTTTCCCCGAATACCAAGACAACGGACTAAGCCAATACACAGGTCTTGGTAGGCCTCGTTATTCCTGCAGGGTTCGTCGTAACTTTATCGCTTGGTGGCCGTATAGAGCTTACAAGATTGCAGCATTGCCTTGTATAGGGTGCGATCCTTGGCTTTGCCCATCTCCACCGTCACAGCCACGGCAACCATCTTACTCCCCATATTTACGGGTGTCACCATCCGAGGTGCTCGATCCCTTACTCGTCGCTCCCAGGAAGGCCTTGAAGACGCCAAGAGTAGTTTCTCCTGGTCAGCTATTCCACTAATGATGCTTCTTGTCATCTACAAGACCGTCATCGCTACTCTGGCTCTTATCCATATGACTCCACCGAACGGCCTGAGCTGCCATCTGGAACGCCAATGGAGTTGGCTATTCTCCACCAAGAATGCGGACGTCATTCACAGGATCTAGGATCGCCACCAGTGCTGTGGTCTTCATTCGGTGCAGGACAGAGCGTGGCCCTTCTCGGACAGCAGTCACACGGCTGCGGCTTGCCTCGAAGCCTTTGGAAGACAGCGAAGTTGCTTTGGCGGATGGAGACAAGACGAACAGATCACCGGTGATTTAATGCTCCTTGTCACGCTCGTGGCCTTTCTAGTACAGGTACATCTCCATCGATGCCGGATTGCCAAACCTCAATAAAGCCGCTAACTTCGAAGTCTAGCTACTGATGCTCATAATATATCAAAACTACAACTCTTCCACTCAAAGCATCTCTCAACTTGCTAACAACGGAGACATATCCGGAGGTAGTCTCCAACGGAGGATTGGGGATACGTACTACGACGATCCATTGGTAGATGGACTGGCGACTGACTCCCAGCCACTTGACGAAGGCGACGATCAAGGGGTATGTACAGGCTCGGTGGTGCAGCCATCGAGACTTCACAGTGATGGAAACGAATGGAGAGAAGTCTGAAATCGTATGATCAGTCCCGGAAATTTATCATCGCAAGCAAATGTCATCGTTGACTGTGGTTTACGCCTAGCCATTGTATATATCATAAGCACTCATATCAACCCGGCAGTCAGATACTCAACGGAAGTCTACTATTACACCATTATAGTCATTTCCCGATGTAAAATATTCATATCCAGAATCGTTATCCTGCGCACTTTACAAAGCGGCATGTTTTCACCAACCAATAGCCTACCTCCCTTTTCTCCACAACCACCTCTCAAATCCACCAGCATCCAGCCCTTTCAGTATTAGCCCTCTAGCAGTCTTCCACCTCGTAGAAACTCCGAAATTCATGTGGCCGGCTGGATTCTCCATCAAATCCTGCACCTTCCGCGTCTCTGGGCTATCCTCCCCCTCGCAAAATACTCTCGATTTGTGTCCCCTCCCCGCAAAAACGCTCGCCCGAGCCTGGTCGCCGTGAGTGATGCAGATTTGGAAGTCGTCGTAGTAAAGCCTAGCAATCGAGGCACCAGCACTACTATGATACTCCTCCTCGAGGACTTGAAGTAAGGAGTGACAGTCTGCTAGACAATCATCCGGCCGATTCATCACGCGACTTGGATCACCGATTGCGTCGTCCAGATATTGGATTTGAAGGCGGCGAGCGTCGCTATGTTGGAGCTCGGGAAGTGGGAGGGAGCAGACACTACAATTGCAGTCGAAGCCGAATGTGTCTTTCAGATGGGTGCGTCGGGAGCAGACACTACAATTGCAGTCGAAGCCGAATGCGTCTTTCAGATGGGTGCGTCGGGAGTCAGAGGGACTGCCTCTGTCGTAGGAGATGGTGATTTCTTCCCCCATATTAATGACCCCTGCAGAAGAGAACTATGGAACACCGGACCAAGAACTGTTGGCCATGGTGAAGTGTATGGAACACTGGAGGCACTACCTGGAAGGCGCGCAACACACCATTACTGTGCGCTCAGACCAGGACAGCCTCCGGTACTTCAACACCACCAAGCAGCTGAACCGACGACAGGCCCGGTGGTCCCTAGATCTGCAGAAGTACGACTTTGTCGTAGTGCATCGCCCTGGCAAAACCAACCCCGCCGATGCACCCTCAAGACGCGCCGACTACGCCCGCGCCGCCTACAAGAAGATCGAGGACGCAGCTCAGCCGGGCTTCCTCACCTTCGCGGCCACCCAAATCAGCACCCACCTTGAGGACCAGCTCAGGCTGGCCTTACCCGACGATGAACTAGCACAAGACATCCTGGCCGACCCTGTTAGTCACCCATGAGAGCTGGAAAACGGCATCCTCTATCACCGGAGCCGAGTTTACATCCCGGAGTCCATGCGGCTCGCCATCACTGCCGCCCACCATGACACACCACTCGCAGGCCACTATGGCACCACCCGCACTCTTGACCTCATCACCCGCGAGCACTACTGGCCTCACATGCGGGAGTTCATTTCTGACTACGTCACTCGCTGCCGTCAGTGCAGCCGAAACAAGCCGACCACCCATGCCACCTACGGCGCCCTTGCACCGCTACCGGTGCCCGAGAAGCCTTGGTCCCGCATTGGAATGGACCTCATCACAGACCTTCCCCTCACCCACCGCACCCAATCCACCTGCATCCTAGTTGTCATCGATGCCTACACCAAGATGGCGCACTTTATACCCACCACCATGACAGCCAAGGCCCTAGATATCGCCAACCTGCTCCGACGGCACGTGATCAAGCATCATGGAGTACCCAAAGTCATAGTGTCTGATAGAGACAAGCGATGGCTTAATGATATCTGGAAACACCTCTGTGAGCGTCTCAGCATACAGCAAGCACCTAGCTCAGCATACCGGCCTTCCACTGATGGCCAGACGGAGCGAGTCAACACACCCCTTGAGTCGTACCTACGGGCCTACATCAACTATGAACAGGATGATTGGGACGACTGGCTTGACCTAGCAGAGTTCGCCTACAACAACTCCCGGCATGCCACCACCGGTGTCACACCCTTCTTCGCCAACTATGGCCACCACCCTGAGTTCACCATCAAGCCTGAAAGGGACGGAACGCCCCTAACAGCCCCGATGGCTGCCCTACACACTGAGAAAATGGCTGAACTCTATGAGCTTATCACAACCCGCATCACCCGAGCTCAACTGAGCCAGGCCCGCTACTATAACAAGAACCACAAGCCCATAACCTTCAAAGAAGGGGACTGGGTTTGGCTCCGTACCACCAATATTCGCACCCGACGCAAATGCCACAAGCTGGATCGGAAGAAAATTGGCCCATTCCAGATCACCAAAGCCATTGGTACTCAAGCCTACCGTCTAGAACTACCCAACACCATGGCCATACACGATGTGTTCCATGTCTCGTTACTTGAACCCGCTAAGGAACCCCTACCGGGCCAAGCAGACCAGGCACCGGAGCCTATCTTCGTTGATGGAGAAAAGGAACATGAGGTTCAGGCCATTGTGGACTCCCGACGCCGGTTCAAGAAGGTCACGTACCGGGTACGCTGGGAGGGCTATGGCCCAGAACATGACACCTGGGAACCCTCGAAACATCTTGCTCACGCACCGGAACTACTGGAAAGCTACCACTACATGTACCCGGACAAACCACGACCTCCCAGTACCGCCATCCAAAACAACCGGGGTAATCGCCCACCTTTACTCGGCAATGACAAACCAGAGACATAACAGAGCAGCCCGAGACGTGCTGCATGGAAGGGGGGAGTATTGTCAGGATCACAGGCAGTGCATCACTTCATTTCACTTATCTTGCACTTCATTTCGCTTCGCACCCTCGCCAACACTGAGCGCAAGGAACGCACCGATGCACCTTCACTTACCCGGCCCTGCTGGGGTATAAGTACAAGGCCACATCCTCAAGATATCAAGTTCTTTCCTCAGCCTTAGTCTTTGGTTTTTAGGTAGTTACCTGTTGACTTAGAAATCAAGACCTCCCCATGAACCTCTTATTCCTTCAGACTTCACAGTTTACTTAGTACTAACTTATTAACCAATTATCTTGTTGTATAGTGATCACATGTGAATTTTTAACTTTATGAGTAACTCATCTTCTCATTATAAACTTTAAAAATGTCATTTGATTTTATTTAATCAATCACATCACAGCAATCTAATCATGTGTTCAATTTAAAGTTATAACTATAATAGTACTAACTTCATAACCAATTATCTTGTTCTATATTGATCACATGTGTACATTTGACTTTTTGTGTGACTCATAAACATTAAAATGTCATGTGATTTTATTTTATCAATCACATCACAGCAATCTAATCATATGTTTAATTTAAAGTTATAATTAAAATAGTACTAACTTCTTGAATTAATTATCTTGTTCTATATTGATTACTTGTGTACATTTGACTTTTTGTGTAACTCATAAACTTTAAAATATATCTTATAATTTTACTTACTAATCACATCACAGCAATCTGATCATGTATTTAAATTAAAGTTATAATTAAAATAAAGTTAACTTCTTAATTTATTATCTTGTTATATGTTGATTACATATCAATATTTGACTTTATATGTGACTTATAAACTTTCAAAATCATTACTTCATTAACTACATTATGATAATTTTCTTATTTGTTAAATTAAAAATAATAACTATCTTAATACTTACTTAATACTTACTTATCAGTTAATTATCTTTAACTCAATTGATTTATATTATAATTTGTGTAAAACTTAATTGTGAATTTACACATTAAATATACAATATAATTTTATTTAATTAATCAGATTGCAGCAGTGTGATCATATATGTAAGTATATGTTTTCAGTATTGTAATATTTCTTTATTAATATATAATGATGATTTTTTCTTCATAGTATATTGAATAACTTATACTTTTACATACAAAAAATTACATTATCAAAAATATCTTAATCATCAATATAGATTCAGACTACCAGTTTTGATATTTGAATTACAATGTGTAAAGTTGATAAGAAAATTCTAACTTCATAGTTTGTTTATATATAATGATGATTTTTTCTTCATAATGTGTAGAATTACTTATGTTTTTACACACAAAAAAATTACATTGTTAGAAATATCATAATCATCAATATTATATATAGACTCAGACTATCAGTTTTGATATTTGAATTACTATGTGTAAAGTTTTTAAAAATTGAACAACTTTACAGTCTGTTGACATATTCACATGATTTTCTCTTCACAATGTGTTAAATAACTCATATTTTTACATAAAAAATTTTACATGCACAAAAGTATCATTATTATCAGAATAGATATGGGGTACCAGTTTATTTTGAAAATTACACACTCAAAAAAATTTCAAGTCAAAGAAAATTCATAACTTTACTGTCTGTTGATATTTTCAGATGATTTCTGAATCACAATGTTACATTTAATGTGTATTTCTACACAAAAATCAAAAAGTATGAAAAAATGTTGATACTGACAGTGTTTGTGTGGGGTACCAGTTGGTATTTTAAAAACTGGTACCCCACATGTTTTTGGTAATTTATTTTTAAATTACACATACAAAAAACTGGTACCCCATATGGGGTACCAGGTAGGGATGGTGTTAGAATTGTTCAAACATGTTCACATGGTTCATTTGGACCCAGAGTACCAGTGAGTATTTTAAAAACTGGTACTTTGGGTCATTCTGGTATTTTATAAGTAAAAAACACACTCAAAAAACTGGTACCCTGGGCAGGGTACCAGGGGGAGACAGTGTTAGGACCCCCAAAACGACGTGCAGCACCCCTAATTGATAGGACACCTTCTTTAATGAATGCTTTAATTCTACTTTTAGTAGGAGTCTCCCATTCGCCATGTGGGCCATTTTGTTTGGCCTCAGAATCCATGTTTCTATGGTGGTTTACTACTAATTCGCTACGAAGTGTCCGGACACTTTTGTCCCCCACTTTGTACAATAGGTAGGTAGGTACCTTAGTTGCCTCTCGTCGTACCTTAGGTACCGTTGCCCTACCGTGTGTGGTACGAGAATTTAGTTTTAGTTTTTAGTCTTTGGATGTACTATAAGTGGCTACACACAATTAAGCGTGCTGAATCCGCAGAATAAAGACTTGATATTAGATCACAACAGTCACTGAAATTTGAATCTCTGAGAAGAAACTGCTTGCATTTATTAAGATATCCTTGACAATCATCTAAAAGGAAATTTTGGAATTGTTGTTGTGTGTATTGTGTATGCTGCCCCTTACAGTACGTCCAAAGACTAAAAACTAAATTCTTGTATAGTAACAGAGCAGGCCCGGGCCGATTAGACCTTGCATCTTCTAAGATATATGTTGAGATGTCCCTCCTCATTGATGGCTAGTTAGAGTCCACAGGTTTGTATAACGCAACACCTCTGCTATATCGCTGACTGGTAGAAACGTTTGTTATTGTTTCACGCTCTTATGTGTGGGTGCCAGCTACGTCCAATGAAGTTCCATTACGCGCCTGCAACCTCAAACTTCAAAGAAAGTCGCGTCCCCATTACGGAGCCTGCAACCTCAAGGAGATGATAAGACCCGCCCTCCACAGGTCCTCAAACTCTAGAGAGGATTCTGAAAGTCGCGTCTTTGAACCCAACAACCTGGATGGCAGCTCCTAATAGGACTATCCTGTCTCCTCACGTACAACAGGTGTGACTCATGCAATTCTCTTGTGTACATACTTGTCTACAAAAACTTCACCATGTAGAAGGACTCACGACGCGCACCGACCATTAGAGAACCACGTCGAATCCACAAAGATAACATCAGCTCTTCTTCTTCCAGATGATACTCAACAAACCTCCATATATGCAAGTGGAGCGGTCACTACTACATACTTACAAATCTGAGTCTTCTTCTCTTGGCCGAACCGCAAGCTCGATTTGATACCGCAGGAAGCGCAAAATACATGCTGAAGTGATCACAAATTGAGGTTACATAAAGTCAGGCATCTTCTGCGTTGGACATTGAGCATGGATCTTTTCGATCCGGTAGCCAGGCAAAACAACTCAAGCCTTTCATCACTTCTTTACGCTGACCTTTTATCAGCCGACTAGTGACGACCAAGCCATCCAAGCCCAGGTTCCACGCCATCGATGTTGGCAGCACGGTTGTAAGGGCAAACGTTTCGGCAATGCCCAGGCCTTATCTCACCACCAAACCTCCAAAGTTCATAAAAATGAGAAGCTGTCAAATGAGAAGTTGCTTGGGCTTCGTAATTGCTCAAACCGTGAGCGTCACCGGCAGGCACCACATGTGTTTAGCAGCAAAGGTCAATTATATTCAAAGTACGCCGAGGGACTGTCCCAATCAGAGCTTCTCAAAGCCCAAGCCTTAATTTGTCGCCAATCCAATGAAGATTACAAGACTCAGCAAGCTGGGGGAATGTCAGAATACGAGGCATCTAAGGATGGAACCAAGATTAACTACAGTGGTACTACTCAAGCTATGGGTGTCTCAAAGAGTGAAAGGCCTGCACAAAACCATCAGCTCGGTAAGTTTTTCAACCTGATTTCGGTTCAACCTCTAACGGGTGTAGAAAATTCCGCTGTGTCTGTGTCTGCCTCTTTCCCCACCCCCGCTTCGGTGTCTGCAGCTACCACTTCTCTTCTTGATGCAGCCACCAACACTGCTCTCTCAGTTGAAGTCAGCTCTGAATCTGCCCACAAACTTGCTCATGCGGCGGACATTCTGGGGACGGCTGCTGGCATACTTCGGGATCGAGCTGAATATATCCACACTGAGGTTGCAGCCCGGCTTTGCACGCTACGGAACAGCCCTCGCCGTCAGCAACGACATGAGGAGGGGGATGAGGTGGAGATAGTGGTGGTGGGGGAGGAGCACAAGCGGAAGCGCAAGCAGAAGCAGAAGCCGCAGAAGCCGCAGAAGCGCAATCACGAAAACCTCGTCAGTCACAACCAAGAAAGGGTGCCCTCGTACCCCAAACCTTGCCATGAGCCGACAACTTCGTATTGGTGACCAGTACATATGGTACACCAGCTCAGTTCAACGAGTTTCACCGAGTCCCAAGCATCTTGGGATGTTTTTCTTCAGTGGCCTTTCTCTGGCCGAGACTCTAGAGAAGTGAGTATAGCATGGTCATGGCCTTTCCGCGCCGGCTGATTAATTGGACCTGCACAGACTTTCATACCAGAAATGGAAACGATGGGAGTTGCCCTGCAGAGAGTAAAATAGGTAGGTAGGTAGGTAATTTATTCCGCCCGGAGGCACTACGCCTAAAGGGCTCTAGCGCTATCATCCTGTCAAAACTATTGCTATGTCCATGTCCCACAAAAAGCCCTTGCTGAAACGTCTTTTCCTTGCTGTCTTCTATACTCATTTACTCTGATATGCTCGGGTAGTCGTAGGTGAGGTTGTAGGCGCATTTTGGAGGTGATTCTACAAATGTTCGGCGTCCT
>JAABVA010003640.1_pt1 | contig 14589 bp, 25 predicted proteins | sample 5560331 | NCBI WGS metagenome assembly JAABVA01 (sample SAMN12812661, study PRJNA571458) | rock metagenome | isolation source: Antarctica rocks | place: Antarctica: Victoria Land, Mt New Zealand sud | collected 2016-01-07 | reverse complement strand
AACTGGCTGGTAACACATTGCACTGCTCTTCTGCCGGGCTGTGATTGCAGCTGGTGTATGCATTTGACCTTCAGGTCCCATGAGCTGCTGCAAGAGCGCTTGTGGCTGACCGCAGGTACAGGAGACATCTCAGACATAGTGGCTCCACTGAAGGTATTGCAGACTTCCTTGCATATTCCATTGCTGCCTTGCAAATCATGACTGACACAGTGCTGTGTGAGGTGAGCTTGCCTCCAGAGGCCTGATTTTCTTTGCCGTCAATGACAATCCAGATGCTGACAACCCCGAGGGTGGCAGTCACTGGTGAGCAGCATCAGTACTGCCTAATGCATGTTTTTTTGTTGAGTTGACCAGCCAGCAGTCACAGCTGAATTCTGTGTTTTGCTTGTTGGCTGCTATGCAGGACTCTAGCTGCCTTTTCCCAGAAGGACAATACATTCTTCCATTACGACTCAACATCAGGCAGACGCAACATGCTCATTGCAAGGCAAATCGCACAAGCAGTACAGCCCTATATTAGGTAAGTCAGCATTTTGGTGTCATGTGCGTTGTAGCGTCGAAGCTGATTTGTCTGAATGCTGCCTGATTGCAGGGGATCGGCAGGCACCTGCAAGATAGAAGCTGCAGTTACTCCAGTGCTGACTAATGCATATGACTGTGGTGTATCTGTGCTGGGTGAGTCACCTGCCTTGAGTAGACAGTACAGATGCATTTATGCATGTGTGCTTATTGCTATTTGAGCAGGTGCATTGCACCCTTTAGCTGATGCGCAGGAACCTGTCATCATGAGAACATGCATCCCTGGACACATGTCCTGTCTGGATGTGCTTCCTCAGTAATGTGTGGTGATGTGCAGCATGTGCAGAAGCCATTGCAGAGCATTGGTTGATGGGCTGTAGCCAGAAACAGATACAGGAAGCTCTGGACAAGCAGCTGACGCCAAGCGCTGTAACAGATGTACGGAAGAAAGTGCTCAACCTGATACATGACAAGATTGCAGAGTCAAGCATGTGATGCATGTCAGTCATATGTACAGCATGCATATATGCTACTTCTTGCGTTGTCATGACAGATCAGGTGTTCTCTCAGTGTAGACAGCAGCAATCATGCTGCGTTCATTTTACACCAACCAAGCTTTGAAATGGGCAATATCCGTAATGAATGAGCTAGCATTTCTGTGGCCACCACCGCCAAATGCTTGTGATATCACTGTTGTGTCTTCATCTCCAATGCTCCTGAGGCTCACTTTGATTTTTGACTGGTCTCCCATAGCTTCCTGAGATGCACAGAAGAAAGTCCCCATGAGATGGGTCAGGTCAGTTTGAAAGTTGTGCTGCATGCATACAGCTGAAGAGTATGTCAAGCCTAGGCATGTGAAGAGTGTCAGTACTGCATGGCCACAACTGTACATCCTTGCATGGGACTGTTCATTGTGCACACGCGCACGGCATCTGCCTTGCAAGAACTGCAAGGGGGAATGCTACAATGCATGGGAGGCTGGGTGTTGCAGTCTGCTGAGCAGATTGCTTAATTGATACACATTCACACGCACAGCATGTGATGCATCATGCGGACGGGTGGAGCATATGGGGCCGCCAGCACATCCTGACTGACGGTGTACCTCAACGTAGGCAACCACACCAATGGGCTGCAGCCCCCTGTCTACTGAAGCTTGGGCCAATGCATTGCCTACAGTACTTCTGATCTGTGACAGATCCCCATCTGCTCGCACACCCAAACACTTTCCCCACTGATGTCCTGCGCCCTCTGATCCACCCAGCTGTATTGTGAAAGCTGACTCAAGTGCTGCAGCAACCTGCCTTGTCTGCTCTTCCAATGCAAGGTGCCCCTGCATCATGCAGCCTCACCTTGTGTGCACTGCATAGTGGCATGTAAAGCTTCCTGTCTGCATTTGGCATACTCGAAGTTGTGCAGTGACAATCTGCTGACGCAGGGCTTGCCACAACTGACCATCAAATCCCAAGATAACTGCACAGCAGCAAAGGAGAGGCAAGAGAAACAGCTGTGTTTCAGGGCATGTTGGCAGTTTGAGACTGGTTGCCTTGCCTGGTGGATGACTTCTTCCAGCTTTAGCTCACACAACTGCTGGAAGATTGCAGGGTTTTTGTTTGCATCATACTCTAGCTTGAGGTTCCCCAGACCTGCAGACATGGCCATCGCTTCTTAACAGAATCCTGCTGCAACAAAATACTTACCATGGCTGCTTTAATGAAGGAGAAAGGCAGTCAAGCAAGCAGGTCAGAAGTTGAGTTGGCTTGAGTCCATGACATTGAACAAGAGGCAGGGAACCTGCGTGAAATGCTTTGCTGTCAGGTAACTGCCAGTTCCAGAGATCAGCATCCTCTATGTACTCAAAGACCCTTCGCAGATCCTGGCTGACCTATGCAAAAGCTCAGATCCATACTTCTGGCTTGCAGGCAGGTGGTATCAGTTTGCATGTGGGCATTTGTACCTGTGGTTTAAAATAATCTAGAGCTATAGTTGCACCACTTCTTTTCATATCAAGCTGAACATCCAAATTGGCATGTTGTGAATCTGGGGCTTCAAACATGCCCTGCGCAGTCTTATGATGGTCTAGCACAATCACCCTGAATATGCTACAGGCATGTTAGCCAAGTCCACTCCTCCACAATGTTTCTATTGGTTGGAACTGCAGGTAAAGCAGCAGCAGTCACGGGTCATCAGCAGCAAGATGGCATACCTCGCCCCGTGTTCTGCAGCAGCTCTTGCAAAGCCCGGAGGCCCTACATAGTCCAGCATGTACAGCGTCTGTGATACCTGGTATGAATAGCAAGAGGCTGATGAGACACGACGACATCAATAAATAGCTCACCGAAGACCATGGCTTACCTCAAGCTGTAGGTCTCTCAATTGCCTTGGGGTATAAACAGTGTTGGGCACCCATATGGGCCTCACACCAGTCTCCGCGAGTTTCAGGTGAGCGGCTAATGCTGCAAACACTCCGTCTGGGCAAGGATAATGATACGATATCACCGGGGCCAGCATATTCGTGCCTACCTGGGCAATGATGATGTACAGTTGACACGCAATATGAGACACAATGAACACTGAGCTGACCAGCTCTGGTTTCAAACTTACGACCTAACGACTTTGCTTGCTTGGTTCGTGCTGGCTGAAAGTTCATTCGGCTACACTCGAAATCTGTTGGGGCAAAATTCCGTAGAACCAATGCCGAGCACATCACGCCCGGCTATCAACTTTTCGTCTGACGTCTGTTCCGTTGTTGTGGTTTCGCGGTCCCGATTTCACACCAGTCAGATCACAGAATTGCCTTGACGATCCGGCCTCACTGGCCTGCCTGATTGCATGCATGGCTAGTTCGGGAGCAAGGGGTCTTCGTTGTGTTTCTGCACAGTTTGGTGACAGGAACTGATCTACCTCAGGGTTTGCGGTCATGTCGCGTCCCATGCGGTCTGACGAGGGGCCAGACGTTACCACCGAGCAAGTTCTAAAAAGCCATGAAGTGCCCTAGGAAAGTTTCATATCGCTGCGTCTGATATCAGATAGAGACGCACAGCTGATCAGAAAATACGACAAGCGAAAGCGTGCCGAGTTGCTGGAGCAGGTTAGACTTGTGCTGCTGCGACCGTCTGTCCTCGCAAGCTCGTTGGGGCCAGATTGATGCAGTTGTGAAGCAAACCTCTGAATTGACAATAGTGTGATCAGGCTGCTACTGCCCGTGCAGAATGGCCCTGCGTACTGTGAGGCCTTCCTAAATGTTTTGCGGAATGTCACCAAGGAAGAGGCTGTGCAGTATGTGCTTGCACTGATTGATGACATGCTGTCAGGTATGTATTATTTTGTTTGCAAGCATTGTCAGTCGAGGCTCATGTACAAGTTTTGCAAGTCACTCGGCATGTGACACCATGTCCTCTCCTGCTACTGCAGTTGACCCCAGTCGTGCACAGTTATTTCATCAGGAGAGCGAAATGCATTTGGCAAACCTCCCAGACCCCTACAGCATCTTTCTCAGGTACGTAGTTGACCCACACTGGCCTTGTCACAAAATGCTCAGCTTGCCCCATGATGCCAGGAGTGTTGGCTCATAGTGCTGTGTAAACAACTCAGGTTGCTCAACAAAACAGACTGGTTCACTCAAGGCAAAGCTGCGAAGACATTGACAGCCATACTCGAAGCACGTCCAGACAAGGAGCCTTTCACCATGGAAGATGGGGCAGCCAACGGGTCTGCAGTCCCAGAGGGTGTGGATCACGCCATGAAGACGTTCATTGAGTGGCTCTGCTCTCAGCTCAGGTGATCGAGCTGAAATCCATATCAAGCAGGCGTGTCGAATGCATGCAATGTCTAAATGCACCCAGGATACTTGAACATGCACTGCTCTGCATTTGACAGTCAAAGTTCTGACAAGAGCCCATTGTGCTGGGCACCAAACGTGCATCAGATTTGGTCAACAGTCACAAACAACCATGTTTCCACCTGAATAATAAGTGCTGGTGCACTGCTGCTTTTGAAGCGCTTCATGATTGCCTGCAGGCGCCCTTTCAATCCAACTCACAGTGTACCAGCAGCCATTCACTGTCTGAGCAGACTGCTGCGGGAGAGATCAGTACGTGTACTATTCCAGCGGGTCTCAGGATCTGTGCAGTTGCTAGCCCCACTGCTGCGGTCAAATGCGTCAGCAGCAGCACCAAACCAGCAGCTGCTTTATGAGGCAGGCATGTGTGTGTGGCAACTAACTTTCTATGAGCCAGCTGCTGAAGCCATGGGCAGCTCAGGGGTTGTGCAGGGCCTGGTAGATATGGCTCGCCAAGCTACAAAGGAGAAGGTCAGACAGCGTTTGCATGTTTTCCTTCTAGCAACCAAACTTTTCAGCAGTGTGCTGATGGCAATTGGGCCAATGCTGGGCAGCGAGTGTCATACGTCTGGCTACATGAAGTGTCAGTTGATGTGCACTTGCTAGCAGCAAACAGCATTGCTTGCAGCGCTTCTCATCATGGCACATGCATTGATTGAAAACCAGGCGGGGTACATGGCATAGGACTCATGCCGTATTGACAGATACCCTGATTGTCATGGGCTTGTGCAGGTGATGCGGGTGGCTATGCTGGCCCTGCGCAACCTGCTGACCAATGACAAACTGCAGCTTGGACCTGAGATGGTGGAAGCTGGTCTGCCCAAGGTGGTGCAGCAGCGGATCAGCCAGGTATGCTGTTCCCAACAATCAGCCTGTCAAATAATGTTCTTGCAGTTGTGACAACATGCACCCTCTCATCGGGTGGTACTTTGTTTCCAAATGAAATCAATCACAAGAGTCTCTCTAGGACAGCATTCAGTCACATGGCAGGGCTTTGCTACTCAACCATGCATGGCTTGCTCCAGGGACGTGACCTTGCTCTGTTGCCCTCGACACTCAGCCACAGCTTCAGTTGCATGTTCCTCTCAAGCCAGCAATCATGGACACACTCATGCATGTGCAGACAAAGGAGGATGAGGAGCTGACTGGGGCTCTAGACTCTCTAGATGTATCGCTGAAAGAGAACATCCAGCTGCTGAGCAGTTTTGAGAAGTACAAGAAAGAGGTTCTGGGTGACAGCTTGGACTGGACTCCCATGCACACCTCACAGCAGGTGACAGCTACGACTTGCAGGCCCTTGATCAACTGAGCATCAATCACAAACAAACCTTGACAGCAATAAATTGATGCTATAGACTGCATGGTAGGATGCCAGACTGATGAACACTGTATGTCTGTCAGCTATGTACCCCAGATGATGTCGTTGTCTGCGTTGTTGCAAAGCATCAGTGGGTGGGGTGTGTGCAAGGCGCCATGCAGACAGGCTGCATAGCTGGTTTTGGTGAAGAGACAAAGCATGTTTGTTTATTGCAGTTCTGGAAGGAAAACGTGGAGAAGTTTGAGGAGAAGGACTTCCAGATCTTGCGTGTTCTACTGAAACTGCTAGAGGCGTCTCGAGAGACACGAACTCTGGCTGTAGGATGCCACGATCTGGGCATGTTCATCACAAACCATCCTCATGGCCGCAGCATTGTCACAGGTCAGATAGTCGCTATCAGTACCATTCAAGCTGTCAGTATCTGTTGAGCTCCCAGTAATTCTTGAGCTCCAAGGCTGTGCTTCAGCTGCAAATGCATGTGCACCTACAAATGCTAATTGTAGTTGCATCAGCAAAAAGCCATGGCGGACTATCTTCTGTGGTCTTGACATGGGTGCATTGTCTCTGCAGAGTTCAGAGGAAAGGAGCTTGTGATGCGACTGATGATGCATCCTGAGCCCGAGGTGCAGAAGCAGGCTTTGCTTTGTGTGCAGAAAATAATGCTGGCCAAAGACAAATTGGAGTACTTGAATGCCAATTGAAGCCAAAAATAGTTCTTTTGACCTGGCCCGTTTTGAGTTTGAAATATCGACTGGTTGTGCAGGAGTGTTTGCTATTTTGCCGTCAATGTTGAGCGTAAAGTATGCACAGCGTGCTTAGAAATCAAACTAACTTTTCAGGCTAGCACCTGTCCATTCAACCTATGCTGTGCAACGTGCATATACCAAGACTAGACTGATGATGCAATATAAGTACGTAACATTCCTAGTGTCTACATTTAGCATGCTATTAGCCTTATTGACATCGTCAGTTCAATACAAACACTGCTGTGTGCAAACAAGGTTTCCAATGTACACAAACACCAGCCATATGAACAATTATCAGCTGGGCAACATGGCACCACCCTCCGCCAGCCTTCAACTGACCAATGTTATGGTTTGTAACTTTCATAGGTCATGAGGTTCTCGGCCACCATCTGCAACGGGGGCTTTCACACAGCCAAACAGATGCACATTTGGAGTAATCAGGAAACAGCCTTGCCCAAGATATACAATGTTTTGGTGGTAGTGCTGATTTCTCAGGGTAGCTGTACTCCCTTTGCTTGTTAAAATGCACCTCTTCAAAATCCATCATGAATTGCACAAGAGATGCCAACTCTCTCTGCTGCAACAATTGCAAGAACAAACACAACACTTCACCCAGGGCTGGACACGCCAACGACACGCCCTTCTGTTTCTGTTTCTCAAATGCTATCTTGAACATATTTAGATTTATGTACGCCTAGCTCAGAATCAGTCAGGACAGCACAAACATAACACTTTTTGATCACAAGCGGCACACTGCAACTGCACAAGTCATCAAGCTAGCTCGTTTGAACAGACTTTGGCTCTGTGCAACCAGAACAAGTGCCATTTCGTCAAGCTTGCCTTGGCCCTCCTCACATGGTTCTCCTTTCAGTATCATCGCTAGCTGTCAAATGACCTCTTGGACGGAGCCTTGCATTTTCACCAACAAGTATGAACGTCCTGTGGAGCTGCAAGATTGTGTCATCAGCTTGTGTCAGTCCAGAGGCGCCTCAACTCAGACCGAGATGTAAGACCAACGGTGACCGAGCATGCCCTTTTGAACCTCAACAAATTGAATGCCGTTCGTGCCGTGTAGGTGGCGATGTCTTGCGACAGCAGAGTGGGTCGCGGCAAAGCTGGTCTATGGTGCGCCTGAAGCGCTGACCGCGGAGGTCAGAGCTCTCAAGCCAAGACTTACGCAGTCCCCAGAGTCGTACAGTTCCTTGAAGACATACCTGCAGCAATTGGCAGCAGTATTTTCATCATGGAGTAAGCGAGCTCTTGCGGCAACTTTAAGGTCACGGCAACCGTCACTCTCTGACGTCACCTGTCTCTCTTGCAGGCTGGTTCAAGGTGTGACTGTGCAGCAGTACCTGAGCTCGAGGCATGGCCATCATGTCATCGAGAACAAAGAAGCAAAGACACTGACAACAGCTACTCAGCTCTTGGATGTAAGTCTGGCTTGTCCATGCAATCAACTAGCTGATACCTGCCTGTACACTAAGCGTTGCTGTAAACTGCGGCATGAGTTTACAAAGGGTTGTTGTCATGCAGACACTGAAAGCCCTGCATGAGAATGCGCACCTGGCGAATCTTGACGTCAGCTGTGGGACTGTGATGCTGCACCCTGGTGCCCACCCTTGGGATTGTGTGAAGCTGGTGGGCTTCAGTGCTGCTCAGAGATTCAGTCCAGGTATTCCCGATCTTTCTGCAGCAACTGCCCTTTGCTTCTCAGTCTGATTATACTCTCTGCATGTCTGATACCAGTTGCTCATGTGCACGCTTGCTTTGAGCACTACAGTACTACTGTCAGTCCTGCTGTGTAGAGACGCCACACAATCTCACTTCATGTATACAATGCAGATCTAAATGAGTTCACCATTGTCCCAAGAGCAGCAGCTGCTAGCACAGCTGCACCTGAGGTGCTGAAGTCCTTGCTCAAGGGAGTTTCCTCAAGCCTGCACATTGCTGGGCCAGCAGCTGACATGTGGTCTACTGGTGCTGTCCTCTACCACATGCTGATTGGGGAGCCCCCTTTTCAGCCAAAGCCACTGTCTGCTGCCTGCACCGCATCTGACTTGCGGAAGCAGGAGTACAAGCTCATGCGTGCCGCTCAACGGTCCTGGGTATGCACTACTTGACACCACTCTCTCAGCTGTATTGTGGTGAAATGATGGCTTCACTGCCTGCCTGAATGCATCACTTCAATCCAAATCACACCTCTGTCTGCTTACGCATTATGTTCACAGCGCTTGCAAGCTTCAAGCAATGTTGTCCTGCAAACATTGTGTGTACGTTATCTGGCACATGTCTGCAATGCAATGTCGCAAACCCTGTTGTCTGCCATGCAGTGTGACTCAGTGCTGAAGGCAACAAGGCTGGGCCGCCCAGTTGAGCACAGCATCATTGACAAGATCAGGGCCTGCAGCTCCACTCCCAACAAGGCTGTCGACTTCTTCACACGCTTGCTGCACCCAGCTCCTCGCTGCCGCCTCAATGCCACAGCAGCGCTTCACCACCCTTACCTGGCCAACTGCCTGCACCTCATGAGAACAGGCCAGCAGCCTGATTCTAGCTTGCGCCGACATGGACACACACGCTTGGCCGACGTCCGTGTCAGGTTGGCACAGCACCTGCACATCCCGCAAGCCCTGGGGATGGTGAAGCGAGTGACAGGCAGCATTGTGGGTCCCCTTGCCCGGCCTCTCTCCAGCCGCCGCTCAGCCAACACCACACTCCCACATTCCTCTGCCTTCTTCCCACAGCGCTATACCCACTGCGCTGAAGACCATGAGCTTCCTCCTCTAGTTCAACGTAGTCAGCTGCAGGACAGAGTCAACATCCACTCGAGCTCACGCAGCACAAGTCCTGTTGTCATTGAGCAGCAGGTCTTGCAGATGCCAGCAGTGCCAGACAAGGCTTTGCCCCATGCGCTGATTGACGAGAACACGTCTATGCCGCTGAGGAGGGCGCTTGAGAGGGTTCTGAGGCCTGGGGCTCAAAGGGCAGCAATGCCCTCTGAACCTTGCTACAATCCCGCATGCATACTTCAAGGCAACTGCCATGGACTGCACAGCCAGCTTGTTCCTCTGACTGCCACTGTTCCTACCCGCCTTTTCATGAACCGCACCTATGTTAGGCCACGCTTCTCCGACACTGTTGCCAGCGAGTGCTACATTGAGGAGGTGGCGCCACCTTCACTCCAGCCTAGGGTGACATGTGCACCCCCCCAGCCTGACTCTCCACCAACAGGGGTCCAGTCGGTTGCTGCCCCTTTGGCTTCCCAGCCTGAAGATCTCTTTGCAGACTGGCGAGACGTGGCCCCTGAGCCTGCTGGCCCATCTGCAGACCCCCTGCATTCAGCTGCATACCTCCCGCCCGCTGCTTCAGCTGCATGCCGTCTTGTGAGTCACCCCATCGATGTCCAAGACGAGGAGGATGAAGACCAGATGGACACTTCTGTTCCCCACACTCACCGGTCATCAGCTCAAGATAATGCAACTGAAGATGAGCTGCACAGTCCTGCCCCCCACAAGCACCCCCACACCCACCAGTCATCACCCCACACTCACACTCAAAGGTACAACACAAATGACTTTCACTTGCAGTGCTTCACTTTGCACATCTTGGAACTGTTTGCATTGCACATCTTGGAACTGTTTGCATTGCACCCTTGCTGTCCCCTATGGGCATGTAGCTCCAACTAACTCGCCAGCTGTAGTGTGTTGAGCTGACTGGCACACTGGTTGCCTTTGATTGACCAGATGCTGAGCGTTGATGCTTGTTGTGCAGTGACAAGAGTGGTGGTGGAGGTGGGTGGTGGGGCAGGTCCAGGGGGGCCCTGGGTACTCTTGCCAAGGGGTACGCTGTGGGTGGAGCTCTCCTGGGTGCTGGCTACCTCCTAGCTTCCGCCTGGGTCCAGTAAATTAGGTACAGAACCGTGTTAGGCTAAAAATATTGCATTTCACTGGGCCATACATTTGTCACTTTTTTGTCAGCAGCTTTGTGTACTATAATGCTGCGTTGCTGCTCATGCACATCCATTGTTATATTTGTATTATCTGATAATGTACGTTGTGGCCTGAGCATCCTCTCTTTGAGCGTCAGAAGGTATGTTGGCCAGAAGCATGAGCGTCATCCAGCTGACCACTGCCGTCAGATGACTCTGGACACATCATGGCCGCATGGTGACTATCGTTGCTATGTTGCAGCTATATCTGCCCTGGGTATTTCCCTCACCCTGTCTCTTGTGCCCCTCACCTCCCCACACACCTTTGGGGGCTGAACCAGGGCTTCACGCAGCAGACCCAACACAGCTTCTTGGTGTCATCTATCAGCGTCACTGCTGCTGCGTACAATGTCTGGCAAGCAGCTGCAGCTGCCTGCAGCCTCTCCCTGCTGCTCGTCTGTCAAGAACTGCAGCATGCGGCTCGTCATCATCATGTACGTCTTGGTCATTTCACACCATGGTAACCCAATGCAACAAGGCACTGTTGATGATGCACACTTCACTTGATCCATGTTTTGCTGAACTATAACACGTTTGCTATATACCACAATGCTGCCTTGTGCCATGTGGCTGGTTATGCTGCTCATATGCATATATTGTTGCTGTCACATAATTGTGTTGCGTACTTACCTAAATTTTCATGGCATGGTTTCCAAAGGCTTGCTTGGCCGCAAACATCACCAAGTCTTTTGCTGTGCAGGTATACCATACATACTGGACATCCCCACACTCCAGAAGCAGAAAGTGCATCAGGCTAAGACCAGAGTGATGGCCAGCCAGGAGCCTCTGCCAATGCCATGTGGGAGATAAGCCTCTGTGATTCAACACTGGATTGCACACAACAGTCTGCAGGATGTTGAGCCAGGTCAAGGCCTTCATGGCTTGCCAGGCTTCCCTGCAACCGCTGCTGTGGCTTCAGATGACTGCCAGAGTGTAGAAATGGATGCAGGTGAGCAGCAAGTTAAGTCAGGTTGAAGCCTTCGGGGCTGACCAGGCTCCTCTGCAACTGCTGATGCAGCATCAGATGACAACCAGGGTTTATGTGTCCAAGCTACTCAGCAGCTGAGCAAATGCTGAGTCAATTTTGAGGCCTTCATGGCTTCCTCTGCATTTGCTGCTGTGGGCTGAACTGACTACCTGAGGTTCAGGGTAAGCTGTGTACCTTTGCAGTATCAGCAAAATTTGCATTGCCCTGCACAATCAACATCACATACTGTACTTGTGAGGGTGCCTGCATATTGCTGCATTCATCACAAATACAGCTCATGAAGCACAACCATTCGTTCTGCTGCAGCAGGCACAGCATGCAGCTGTCTTCATTTTGCGCCGCCTGACATCCAGCAAACAGTCTAGATCAGCAAAGCAGCATGGTTATCCTGAGGCGCATGCCATCGGTCCCATATCATGATTGTGGCATATTGCAAGGTAACATCTGCTGATGAATTGCCTTGCTGCAGGTTGTGAGCAGACAATCCCACTGCCATGATGCTGGTGAACAAGGAGGAAGGGGAGAGAACAAGACGGAGAAGTAGAAGTACAGCAAGAAGGGTTACTGCATGTCGTCATTAGCACAGCCTTGCAGACTCTCAAGCCTGAGGCTGTTAGTGCATAAGGTGGTTTCCTTGTACAGTTCTCACAGTCTTGCTGCTTTACTGACAGAAAGAGAACTGCATCATGCATGCATAAGTACACCTACAAGTCTGGTGCCGGTCAAAATGATGTTCTGGGGTTTATAGCAAACAAGGCTGCATGACTCTCGCGCACGATGCCTTGCAAACTCATGTAGGCAGCTGCTTTGACGGTGCTCGTGGCAAGCAGATACTGCTCCACCAGTGGGAGCTCATTTGGTGTAAACAGGAGCTAAGTGGGAGCTCCATTGGTGGAAAATGTCTTGTGTTGCACCTCCTTCACTCATCCCATATGAGATTTGCTATCTCCTGTCTTTGCTGCAGTTGGTGGGCAATGACTGCAACATCTATTCTGGAACCTCAGCATGGCAAAGTCAAAACACCTTTGGAGCAACAAAGATGGCATTACCAAACCACTTAGCATAAGGTAGGCAAGTGGAAGTTGGCACCAGGAGTTGTCCCATGCAAATCAACACTACACAGACAGCATCATAGACTACGCATAGGACCCATACTCAATTTCATCTATTGACAGCAGCGTGCTACTGTACTGTTTGACCGCCCACGCATCATGGTCATACCTCCATACTGCTGACCATGCTTGCTTCCACTCAAAGCCTGTGCCTTTTTCTCCTTAATGCCATTCATTGCAGCTCAGGCATTGATTTGCCATGCTTGTTTAGCTGTGTTCTTTGAGGCTTGTCCAACACTGATCTTTCAGCTAACTTATGAGGTACTGATTGCAGGCAATGCAGCTTTTGCACTTGGCCAGCTATGTCCCGCCATACCCTCTTCTGAGATGGCTTCACCCACTCACTCAGCTGCTGCTCTTGTGCAAGAGGAGGTGTGTCTTGATGTGTCATGGTTTTGCTATACATGAATGACATGCATTACATCTGATGATTATCTTACTGTCTAGCTGCTGCTTGCTAGCAGCATGTTTTGAAGTGTCCTTACCTTCACAAGTGGCCACTTCTGCATGGTCACTATGACTGGAAATGACCAGCTGCACATTTCGAATTGTATTGCTTGTCCAATCATGCACAATGCGGTCGATTGATTGCATCTGATATGTCTTTCAGTCTTTCAAAGCTGGTGTTGGTTGCAGGTCAGGCAGCTTTTGCGCTTCTTCCACAGTCTATTGCACTTTTCTGGGGTTGTCTCCAACACAGCACCCTGCTGCCGATGGCGCAGCAAACGATGTCCAAATGACTCCATCAGTCTCACCAGTCTCTAGCTTATGTTCCATCAGCCATGCTGCAATGGCGGGAGAGGATTCCATGTCCAGGACTCCTTCAGCAAGGCTGAGGAGCCACCATTCATGCACTACTGCTTGCAGCACCAGGTTGCCAACACACCTGCACACCCAGTCATGCTGTCTGCATTTGTGGGAGAAGCAACCCACATTGGCTTCAGGACCACTTTAGCGTGGGTCAATCCCAAGCGCCAATACCCAGGGGCAACAGGCATGGATGTGCTAGCCATGCTGCACCTGTGGGGTACGACACCAAACCATGGCTGAATGCCTCAGCAAGAAACAGCATACACACCCACATAACTCATTTTCTGCAGCACTTCACAGCATACATGTATGCTCACCTAGCCGTGTGCCAATTGCAACGGGGACAAAGTAGCAGGTCCAGGACCGTATTATCATGGCAGAGAAGCCCATCATCACATTTGCATGGCAGCAGACAGCAGTTGCTCCTATGTGTAACTCATGATGGAGCTGCTGCAGTACACAGACTGTGCAATCTGGGAGTGTTGAGATGTGAGCACTTATACAGATTCCAAATCTTAACAGGTTATGGGCCCTTACATGTCTGTGTGAGGAGTAGGCGTGCGGGCACAGCAGATCGTGTAGGTAGTGCTGTTAGGTAGTGTCGCAGCAGATATGGCTAACGACAATCGCATTGAGCCTCTAGATATCGATGCATGACAGCAAGGGCCAAGGGCATTATGCTTGACCTCAAGGCAGTCGGTAGCAGTGTTGAAGAGTCAGAGGTGGCTCTTGCAGTGTTGGCAATTCTCAGTGTACCTTTGAGACCAGAGGTGTCTTTGTCATGCATGTGATTTCGGGCTGCATTTCCTTTGCAGTACATCACAGTTGAGTTGAAACAATGTGAAAGACTAGTGTGGATCACACTTCTTAGGTGCGTACTTTGGTAGACAAAGTCGATTTGGACATGTGTTCAGTACCTTGTACAGTGTGATGCATCTGAATACTGATGAAATGACAAGCATACGCAACGAAAGTGTCAAAGCAATTCCTGGCAAGCACAACTTGTTGGGTCAATCTCTAGACTTTTAAATTCGAAAGTGTTACAGTACGCTTTTGTTGCAGCACCTAATTACACACAAATTGACCTGTTGCAGCTGCAACATGCTGAGTCATGCCAAAGAGAGCAACAAGACTCTTTGTTTTTTGCTTGTGAGCAGATCAGCTGATGTAAATCTGATAACTAGACAAAGCTGAATCTCTGCCTACATCATGAACCCTTGAGCTGTGTCGCTGCCAGTGCCAAAAGCTCCTCATCATCCAGGTCATACTC
>JAABVA010003639.1_pt1 | contig 14595 bp, 12 predicted proteins | sample 5560331 | NCBI WGS metagenome assembly JAABVA01 (sample SAMN12812661, study PRJNA571458) | rock metagenome | isolation source: Antarctica rocks | place: Antarctica: Victoria Land, Mt New Zealand sud | collected 2016-01-07 | reverse complement strand
GACCAGGTCCGCGCTATCCGTGCTTCGGATGCAATGCATGAAACGAGTCGTGATTTCTTTGCGTCGTCTGGCCTCGATGACGAGCAATTCCTCGACCGTGTTTTTGGTGGCGAAGGAAGATTGATCGTTTCCCGTCTGCATTGCGGGCAGAAACGGCGCGGTATCAATACGGTATGATATACGCGATGAAATTAGATGATTGATCCAAGGAGGAATGTGTGGCAGAGATGGAGCGGACGCTGGTGATCGCGAAGCCAGACGCGGTGCAGCGGGGATTAGTCGGGGAGATTATCGGGCGGCTGGAGCGGCGCGGGCTGCAACTCGTCGCGTGCAAGATGATTAACGTGAGCCGCGCGCTCGCCGAGGAGCACTACGCGGAGCACAAGGGTAAACCGTTCTTCGAGGGGTTGGTGTCGTTCATCATATCGTCTCCCGTCGTCGCTGCGGTCTTTGCTGGGCCGGGCGCGATTGCTATCGTCCGCAAGACGAACGGCGCGACGAACCCCGCCAATGCCGAACCCGGCACGCTGCGCGGCGAGTTCGGCGTGGATGTCGGGCGCAATCTCGTCCATGCGTCGGACGGCGCGGAAAGCGCGGCGCGTGAGATCGGCCTCTGGTTCACGCCTGACGAACTCCTGCCCTGGGAGCGCGCCAACGAGCGCTGGATTCGCGAGTAAGAGACCCCGCCCCCTGCCCCTCCGCCTGCCATGCGGGGGAGGGGTGACTCTCCGTGATGCTTCGAGCAACGCTCAAGCAAATGGCATCGATTATGGATTGAACTCTCCTCCCCCGCATGGCGGGCGGAGGGCCAGGGGGTGGGGGCAATGCGGGAATAATCCGACCGCTCACGTGTTGGAAGCAGTGCATGGAGAATGTGCCCTGTAGGGACACATTGAAAACTGCATACTGACACGATAGGTATTCAATAACATAGTATATTTCTTCCCTTCCCTCCTCTCCCCGGTTCGGTATCACCCACACTGGACCACAAAGACTGGCAGCCACGAGGTTGCCAGTCTTTGCCATGCTTGCGGGCGGAGAGGCGCGGGGCTGCGCCCCACCGCTTGCGTTCCTTCGCGTTATGCACTATCCTCCCGCGTGATGGAGACCATCCCTTGCACCATAACTGATCGCCGAAGGGGACCAGAAACACATCTCTCTGAGTGATGTGATTTACTCGGAAGCAGAAGGAGCAAGCCGGAAGGGGAATGACATTAGATGTTCGTGCCTGGAGTGGTTCATTTCTCTTGGGATAGCACGAGAAAGAGGAGAACAATGCGCACACGAACAATAACGACCCACCTCTCGCGCCGCGCGGTCCTGGGCGGCTTCGCTGCTACAGCAGGCGCGGCCATCCTCGCCGCGTGCGGCGGCGCAAGCGCGACGGGTACGCCACAGGCGGCCGCAACGACCGCCAGCGGTGCGGCGACCAGCGCGGCGCCAACTGTCAAGGCCGCCGCGACAACCGTGACCAGTGCGGCGACCAGTGCCGCCCCCACCGTCGCGGCTGCGGCGACTGCTAATGCAACGGCTGTTAACAGTATCGCGACGACCGTCACGGGCGCGGCGACGAGCGCGGCCCCATCGGTCAACGCGGCGACGACTGCCGTGACCGGGACGGTGGCAGTGAGCGGATCGGCGGTCGCTTCCGGGCCGTACACGGGCAAGAAATTGAACGTCGCGCTCGTGATTAATGGCAATCTCGGAGACAAGTCCTTCTTTGACTCCGCGCAGCGCGGCGTGGATCGCGCAAAAGCGGAACTCGGCATGACCGTCAAGACGATTGAGTTGGGGTACGATCAGAACAAGTGGGGCCCTGGCCTGGCGGACGCCGCCAACCAGAACTACGATGTCGTCATCTGTGGCACCTTCGACATGACGCAGTACATCAGCGAGACTGCATCGAAGGCGAAGAACAAGAAGTTCGTCTACTTCGATAACGTCGTAGAGTACAGCAAGGGCGGCTTCGACAATGTCTATTCCGTGACCTTTAAGCAGAACGAAGGATCATACCTCGCGGGGTACATGGCAGGTCTACTCGTGCTGAGCAGCGATGCGAATGTTCAGAAGGGGACGGGTGGCGGTAAGAAGATTGGCTTCCTCGGCGGTGATAGCATCCCGGTGATCAATGACTTCCTCGCGGGCTGGAAGCAGGGGGCAAAGGACGGGGGATTGAAGGACACCGATATCCTCGTCTCCTTCGTCTCTGGGCAGACACCCTTCTCGGACCCGGCGAAGGGAAAAGAACTGACGCTTGCGATGTACACCCAGGGGGCCGGGATTGCCTTCAATGTGGCGGGGCAGTCCGGCCTCGGGCTGCTTGATGCCGGCGGGCAGGCGAAACGGTTCACCGTCGGTGTGGACTCGGACCAGTGGCTGATCCTCAAGGATTCCAAACCCGATCAGGCGCAATGGATTACCACGTCCGTACAGAAGCGCGTTGATAACGCACTCTATCGCGCGCTCCGGCTCGCGGGTGAGGGCACGTTGAAGTATGGCGTGCCAGAAGCGCTTGGCCTTAGCGATGGTGGCGTGGAGTTGGCGGACAACGACAACTACAAGAAACTTGTCCCGCAGGACATCCGTGACAAAGTCGCCGCGAAGTCCAAGGATATCGCGAGCGGTAAACTGAAGGTGGATACGGCAATCAAATAAGGGAACCTAACCCCCCGACCCCCTTCCATTACGTGGCGTTGGAAGGGGAGCGAGCGTCTGAAAGATCGCGCAGAGGGGAACACCTAGATTATCGTGATGAGTCACCCCTCTTCATCGCAATGGAGAGGGGCCGGGGGTGAGGTCGGCCCATGTCCTTCGTTTTGGAGGCGCGCGGAATCACGAAGCAGTACCCGAACGGGGTGCTTGCGAACGATCATGTGGATTTGCGCGTTCAAAAGGGTGAAATCCACGCGCTTGTTGGCGAGAATGGCGCTGGTAAGACAACGCTGATGAAGGCGCTCTACGGCTTGGAGCAGCCGGACAGCGGGCACATTCTGCTCAATGGTCAGCCGATGACGATCGCCAACCCGGACGCGGCAATCCGGCAGGGTATCGGCATGGTGCATCAGCACTTCATGCTCATTCCCTCACTGACAATTGCCGAGAATATCATCCTCGGTCGCGAGCCAACGAAACGCGGCGTCATTGCTCGCGGTGATGCCGTCCGCATCACGCGGGTGCTCAGCGATCAATACGGGCTGCATGTGGACCCTGAAGCGTGTGTGGATGTTATCCCGGTCGGCGAGCGGCAGCGTGTCGAAATCCTTAAGACGCTCTATCGCGGTGCGGAAATCCTCATCCTCGACGAACCGACTGCTGTGTTGACGCCGCAGGAGACGAATGACCTCTTCCGCGCCATCCGGTCGCTCGTTGCGCAAGGGAAAACGGTCATCTTCATCACGCACAAACTACGCGAGGTCAAGGAAATCTCTGACAACGTTACGGTCATGCGGCGTGGCAAGGTCGTTGGTACGGTGCGCACAGAGGACGTAACGCGCGAGGAGATCGCGCGGATGATGGTCGGGCGCGAGGTGCTGGATCGCACGCGCAAGGATGCGGTGGCGCGCGGACCGCTCGTATTGGAAGCAACGAACCTCAACTACGTGACGCCGGACGGCAAACGCGCGCTGTCGGATGTGTCGCTCCAGGCATATGCCGGTGAAATCCTCGGCGTCGCGGGTGTGGAAGGAAACGGACAAACGGAACTGATCGAAGTGCTCGCGGGTCTGACCCTTCCCGCCGCAGGCGCTATCGTCGTCAACGGTACGGAGATCACTGGGCGCGGTGCGCGGGGAACGCGCGAGGCGGGTGTGTCACATATCCCAGAAGACCGGCTCGAACTCGGCTTGGCAGCGGACGCAAGCATCGAGGAAAACCTTATCATTGATCGCTACTATCGCGCGCCCTTCTCGCACAGTGGCTTCCTGAACTTCGCGGCGCAGGCAGAGAATGCGCGGCAAGCGATCGCTGACTTCGATGTGCGCACGCCGGACGCGAAAGTGACCGCACGCAGCCTCTCGGGCGGCAACATGCAGAAGCTCGTCGTCGCGCGGGAACTCTCGGCGCACCCGAGCCTGCTCCTCGCCGCCCAACCGACGCGCGGCATTGACATCGGCGCGACGGAACTCGTCCACCGCCAACTGATCGCGGCGCGGGACGCGAGCACGGCGGTGATCCTCGTCTCGGCGGACCTCGGCGAGGTAATGGCGCTTTCCGACCGCCTCGCGGTAATGTATAACGGCGAAATTGTCGCGCTCTTCACCGATGTGCCATCCTTGACCGAGGAAGAGCTAGGCTACTACATGCTTGGCGTCAAGCGACAGGAGATAGCGGGCGGCGGGCGGCGGGCGGCGGGCGGCAGTTAGCGGAAGGGGACGTACCATGTTGGGAATCTGCCTTAGTCCATGTGCCGTCCGGTGGGCAGCCGAAAACTTCAGGCCTCGCGCTGCCTACTCCCCGCTGCCCGCTGCCCGCTCGCCCCGGAGCGACGCATGAAACGGCGGGCGGTGTTGCTCGAAGTGGCGCGGGTGGTGATCGTGATCGCGCTGGCGCTGCTGATCAGTTTCCTCGTTATCCTCGTCGTCTCGAAGCAGCCAGGCGAGGCGTTCAAGGAGTTCATCACCGGCGCGGCGGGGAGCCGGAACCGGATCAGCAACTGGCTCGTGCAGGCGACGACGATGACCTTCACGGGGTTGGCGGTCGCGCTCGTCTTCCAGGCGAGGCAGTTCTCGCTCGGCGCGGAGGGGCAACTCTATCTCGGCGCGCTGATGGCGGGCGTGACGGCGCTCCATTTCCCCGGCAATGCCGGGATCGTCGCGGCTGTCGCAATCATTGTCGCTATCCTTACCGGCTTCCTCTACGGTCTTATCCCCGGCTATCTCAAAGCGTACTTCGGTGCGAATGAGATTGTCTCGACGCTGATGCTCAATGCCATTGCCACGGCAGTGTATGCCTTTATCCTTGTCCAGTTCCTCAAACCCCCTGGCGCGGGGACGAATAACTCCAAAGTTTTCGGCATCTTCGGGCCGACAGGTCGGCTGCATTCACTGATCCCGGACACGGAGATTTCTATCACGGCGCTTCTCGCCATCGCCACCGCGATCGTTACGCACATTCTCCTGTACCGCACGACGTTCGGCTACGGCCTCAGGATGAGTGGCTTCAACTTGCGGTTCGCGGAGTACGGTGGCGTCAACACGCGGCGGACCGTAATGCTGGCAATGGCGATCTCCGGCGGCCTTGCCGGAATCGCGGGTGCGGGGCTGGTGCTCGGCACCTTCGGGCGTGTCAATGCCGCGCCTTCCGCCGGGTACGGCTTCGATGGCATTGTCGTCGCATTGCTCGCGCGCAACTTCCCCCTCGCCGTCATCCCCGCTGCGCTCTTCTATAGTTATTTACGCGTCGGTGCGGATGTGATGGGACAGAATACTGACGTGCCGTTCGAGATGGCGAACGTCATTCAGGCGATAATCATTCTGCTTATTACGGCGGAGGCCCTCACCCGCTGGATACGGCGAAGGCGGAATAATCGCGATGAACTAGAACTGCCGCCGATGTCCGCTCCCGCGACGATCACCAGCACGGCAACAGCACCGACGGAAGCGGCAGGCTGAGATGCAGGAAGCGCTAAAAGCGATCCTCACCTTCACGTTTATCGCGAGCGTTTTTCGGATCACGACGCCGATTTTGCTCCCCGCGCTCGGGGGCCTACTAACAGACCTCGGCGGTTCGATTAATGTCGCCCTCGAAGGGATGATGCTCCTTGCTGCGTTCACTGGCCCGCTCGTCTCGAACCGGACGCACAGCAGCTTCGTCGGCATGGTCGCCGGTGTGGTCGTCGCGATGCTCGCTGCCGCTGTGCTCGCCTTTGTCCACCTCAATCTCGGTGCGGACATCGTCCTTGCCGGTCTCGCTCTGAATATTTTCGCCTCGGGCGCGACGGTCTTCCTGCTCTTCAAAATCCTCCACGACAAAGGCTCCTCCAGCACGCTCGACACGAAGAAGTTACCCTTCTGGGCGATTCCCGTGCTGGATCGCATCCCCGGCGTCAAGCAGGTAATTAGCGGGCAGCACGTCCTGACGTACACCGCGTTTGTGATGATCTTCGTTGTCGCCTTCTATCTCTACCGGACGAAGTGGGGGCTGCGGCTCCGGGCGGTCGGCGAGAATGCGGAGGCGGCCGCAACGGCGGGAATCAGCGTGGTACGGACACGGTATACGGCGCTCATCCTCAGCGGCCTCCTTGCAGGGTTGGGGGGCGTCTTCCTTTCGATGGGACAGAACGGCCAGTTCGTGCGAGACATGACGGCGGGACGCGGCTTTATCGCTCTCGGCGCGGTGCTCCTCGGCGGGCGCACGCCGTACGGGACGGCGCTTGCCGCCCTCCTCTTCGGCGCGGCGGACGCGCTGGCGAATCAACTGAAGCCGGTTGGCGCCTTGCAGGACTACGCGCAACTCGTCTCGGTCATCCCGAATGTCATCACCGTCGTCGCCCTTGTCGTCTACGCGCAACGACAAAAAACGCAGCGCGCCCGCCGCGCCCGTCGCTACCGCGAGCAACAATCGCTTGCCGAACCGACCGCTCCGGTACTCTCGGCGGATGGGGACTGAAACCAAATGAACCGCAGAGGACGCAGAGAAACGCAGCGAGAAAGAGTGGATTGAGGAAATGGGGAAGGAACTTCTTGCTTTTATCTTTTCGTTCTCTTCTCTTCCCTCTCTGCGGCCTCTGCGTCTCTGCGGTTCAATCGGTTTCAACGGAGGTGTGATATGGCACAACGGATGAATGGCGATGCGGTACCGGTGATAATGGATGTGGATCCGGGGCACGATGATGCGCTGGCAATGTTGCTGGCGTACGCGCGGCCGGAGATAGATCTACGGGCGATCACGGTCGTCGCAGGGAATCAGACGCTGCCGAAGACGCTCAGGAACTGTCTGCAACTCTGCACCGTCGCGGGAATGACCACTGTGCCGGTCGCGGCAGGGGCGGGAGCCCCGATGCTGCGGTCGCAGGAGATCTCGCCGGAGGTACATGGCGAGTCGGGGCTGGAGGGACCGCAGATGCCGAAACCGACGATGCAGCCGGTGCCGGTGCATGCCGTGGACCTGATCGCGCGCACCATCCGGGAAAGTGACCGCCCCGTGACGCTCATCCCGACCGGACCGCTGACGAATATCGCACTCTTTTTGCTCAAGTATCCCGATCTCAAGGAGCGCATCGCGCATATTTGCCTGATGGGTGGCGCGATCGCGGAGGGGAACAAGACGCCCGCCGCCGAGTTCAACATCTACGTGGACCCTGAGGCGGCACGTATCGTCTTCAACGCGGGACTGCCGCTGACAATGATTGGCCTCGACGTAACGCACAAAGCGCTGATCACGCCGGAACATGCGCGTCAACTGCGAGAGACGGGTGGCAAGGTCGCGACGGTCGTCGCGGACCTGCTCGAATTTTTCACCCTCTGGCATGATGCGACCTACCAGATGGGCGGCGCGCCACTGCATGACCCGTGTGCCGTCGCAGAGGTTATTCAGCCCGGTATCGTCACGACGCGGTTCCGCAATGTGGATATCGAGGTACATGGCGAACTGACGGCGGGCCGGACAGTCGTGGACCTCTGGCAGGTGACAGGTAAGGAGCCGAATGTCCACGTCGGTGTAGACCTCGACACGCCCGCATTTGTGACAATGCTGCTCGACGCCGTGCGCTCGTATGACAGTAATCGGTCGTCAGTAGTCGGTAGTCGGTAGCCAGAGAGTTCAATCCCGTTCTGACTATTGACTACTGCTCAGACTGGCTCAAGGGGGCGGTGCGGCGTCGGCGGCAGTTCGATGGCGACCGCGTCACCCTGCCGGACTGGACCACCAGCGACAACCACCGCCATAACTCCAGCCTTGCGGATCAGATTGCCCCGCGCGTCGCGGTCGAGTACTGCTGCCATCAGGCCGGGTTGAATCTGATCGAGTTGCGCGCAGGGGTTGCGCAGACCGGTAATCTCGATGGTCGCTGCGTCGCCAAAGCGCAGCCGCGTGCCGGTTGGTAGGCCAAGCAGATCAATTCCCTCAGTGGTGATATTCTCGCCCATCTGGCCAGCGGAGACGGTGAACCCGGCATCACGGAGCTCCGCGTGGAGTTCGCCGTGGATCAGATGGACCTGCCGGAGATTTGGCTGGTTTGGATCGCGCGCGACGCGTGAGCGGTGCTTGACGGTGATGCCCGCGTGCGCATCGTCCGCGACGCCAAGCCCTTCGAGCAGGTGGATCCCCGACTGGTTGCCTTTGGTCAGCGTATGCGTTGCACTGCAGCTCACCGCCGCAACTCTGCCGGTCATTCTTTCCTCGCTTCCCGTATTGGCCGGTCGCCGAACGCCATGATAGCTGATTGCCCGACTGCTACCCCGTTTTCGGGCCAATGCGGGCGACGGTCTCGCAGAGCCGGGTAATGTCATCCTGGTTGATGAAGTAGGCGGCGGAGACGCGGACGGCGCTCGGATATTCGACGCGGCGTTGGATGATCTTGTGATCGTCCCAGAGCGCTTTCGAGAGGTCTTCGCCGCGCCAGCCGGCGAGTGAGAAGGTGACGATGCCGCACGAATCCTGCCACGCGAGCGGTGTGTGAACCGTGACGCCGGGGAGGGCGGCGAGATCGCGCTTGATCTGGGCAGACAGCGCGGCCTGGTGCGCTTCGATGGCCGCCGCGCCGAGCGATGCACGATACTGCAAGGCGGCGTCCAGACCGGCGTAGGGGCCGAAGTTGCGCGTGCCGTGTTCGAAGCGGCGGGCGGACTCGACGAGGCGGAGTTCCGGCGCCCCGCCGTCCACGAAGGCGTCACGCAGGCGCTCGCGCGTGTACGTTCCGCTGCCGACGAAGGTGGGCCGCATCGTCGCCAGCCGTTCGGCAGCTACCCAGAGGAAGCCGGTGCCCTTCGGGCCGCAGAGCCACTTGTGGCCGTTGCCGGTGAGGGCGTCCGCGCCGATGGCGCGCGGCGAGAAATCAAACTGCCCAACGGACTGCGCGCCATCCACGAATGCCCATGCGCCGCGCTCCTTCGCCAGCCGACAGATCGCCGCGATCGGCAGGCGAATACCCGTCTCGCACGAGACGTGGCTGACCGCGATGGTGACTGTCCGCTCCGAGAGCACGGCGCGGAAGTTCGCCAGCGTCTCCTCGGCATCTGCAGAGATGGCGAAGATGCGCACGCGGGGACCACCGCGCGCGGCGAGGGTAAACCAAGGCATGATGATCGCGGGGTGCTCCTCATTGGAGATTATCACTTCCGCCGAGCCATCCATCGGCCACGTAATCGCCTGAATGAAGAGATTGACACCGTCCGTCGCGTTGTGCGACCAGGCGATTTCGTCCGGGGAAACATGGAGCAGTTCCGCCAACCGCGTCCGGCCCGCCTCGGATTCCTCCGTCGCCCGCGCGATGCCAACGTGCCCGTAACGGTCATGTGCCGCGACTGCCGCGAGATAGGTTTCCAGCACCGGCTCGGCGAGGATGCCCTCGGTGCCGGTATTCAGGTAGTTCATTTCCCGCAGGATCGGTAGCCGCGCCCGTACCGCATCCACATCATATCCCGGCGTCATCGTCACCATTGACTGTTTCTCCCTTCCGTATCCCCATCTGCGCGATGCGTGCAGTCTCACGCTATGGTCATCTCGCGTCAAGGATCGAAGGACTAACCACGAAGCACGAAGACATGGTACTCATTAATCGTTGTCACAATCGCTCACGTTTGCTATTCTCGCGCGTGTTCCTCTTTCTTTTTTTCGTGCTCTTCCGGGAGCCCTTTGGGCAGCATTCGTGGTTCAACGATCTCCGGGGGTGCAACGTTGGAGACAGGATTTGATGTGATCGTGATCGGGCTTGGGGCGATGGGAAGCGCGACGGCATACCACGCGGCGCGGCGGGGACAGCGCGTCCTCGGGCTGGATGCGTACCCGCGCGGTCACAAGAACGGTTCGTCGCATGGCACGACGCGGATCATCCGCGAGGCGTATTTCGAGGCACCGGAGTACGTGCCGCTCGTTCAGAGAGCATATACGCTCTGGCGAGAGCTGGAATATGAGTCGGGACGCGGCCTGCTGACGATCACTGGTGGCCTCACTATCGGTGCGCCCGACAGCGAATTCGTCAGTGGTGCGCGGATGAGCGCCCACTTGCATCATTTGCCGTACGAGGAACTGTCGAGCACGGCGGTTGCAGCGCGTTTCCCTGGTTTCCGACTGTTGGAGGAGATGGTCGCCATCTATGAGCCTGCCGCCGGTATTCTTGACCCGGAAGCATGTGTATTCGCGCATCTCGATCTGGCGGCACGGCACGGCGCTGAGTTGCACCACAGTGAGTCTGTTCGGCGCTGGTTTATGGACGGTAATACGGTGCGTGTTGAGACCGAACACGGTGTATACACAGTGGCGCGACTTGTCATTACGGCGGGACCGTGGACGAACGACGTGCTGAGCGAGATCGGCTTGCCCCTCCGCGTGCAACGGATCGTCAACGTCCACTTCGCACCGACCGCGCCGGAAATATTCGCGCCGGAGCGTTGCCCGGTCTATCTTATGCAAGTGCCGGAAGGCGATTACTACGGCTTCCCCGCACTCCCCAGCGAGGGCGTCAAGATTGGTCGACACGAGATTGGCGAGGTTTGCACGCCAGACACCATCAGGCGCGACGTTGATCCCGAAGAGATCGCCATGCTACGTACGGTGCTCGACCGCTATCTGCCGGGTGCGGCGGGTGCGATGCTCTGGACGCTTACCTGCATGTACACCAATACGCCGGATCGCCATTTTATCCTCGACCGCCATCCGGTGCACGACAGCATTGTCTATGGTTGCGGCTTCTCCGGTCACGGCTTCAAGTTTGCCAGCGTCATTGGCGAGGTGTTGGCCGATCTCGCGCTCGATGGCATGACGCGCCACGACATCGGCTTCCTCTCGGCGGCGCGATTCGCGGAGGCACGGCCCTAATCCTGACCTTTTCTTAAAGGTGAAGAGTGGCTGGCAATCTGTTCGTTGCCACGGGGTACATCAAGATACGGAGGTAGCATGATGTATGTACATCCCGGACGGCCCGGTGATAGCGAATATGTGCCGTTCTACACCACGTACATCCGGCTGGTACCAGCCGACGACCTTCTCGCCATCCTCGACCAGCAGATTGACGAGACCGTGGTGTTCTTGTCCACCTTCATGGCGGAGCAGGCTGCGTGGCGACCCGCGCCGGGTGAGTGGAATGTGAAGGAAATCGTCGGACATCTCGCCGACGCGGAGCGCGTCTTCGCCTACCGCGCCTTATGCTTCGCCCGTAATGATCCGACACCGCTACCGGGGATGAACCCGGACGGCTTCATGGCGGGTGCCTGTTTTGCCGACCGCTCGCTCCCCGATGTCGTTGAAGAGTTTGTGGCAGTGCGGCGCGCGTTGGTGGCGCTTTTAGGCAGCCTCGATGCGGCGGCATGGACGCGCTGCGGTGTAGCGGACGGACATCCGATCAGCGTGCGTGCGCTGGCGTATATCATCGCGGGCCATGCGTTGCATCATGCCAAAGATTTTCCGCGCCATTGCGCGATGGGCGAAGGGGCATGAGCGTACCCCGTCGGTGCGATGACCGAGCAGAAGCGATGTATTGGTAGCGTAGTCTTCAGCCTACGTTCTCCGTCGCAGGGACGCAGGCTGATGAACCTTGACACCTTAACCAGCTAATTCACGGGTTGGGCGCGGGCTTCAGCCTGCCGGGTCTGGCGCAGGCTGAAGCCCGCGCCCACCTGTACGGATTAAGTTGGTAAGATTCATAAGCCTACACTACCGGAATAATAACCTTTCACGAGAAAGGTGGCATGATGCTTCATACGGGCGGTGCTCGAACCGTCCTCCCCGGATGTGATTGACCACGAATCGTCCTTTTACCCGCCGACGGGCGTGAGGTAATCTGCGCGCATGAAGCCGGATGTGCCGCCGACTTGAACGGGGTACCAGGTGGTCGCGCCGTTCGTCACTGCGGGGCCAGTCACTTGCACCCCGGTACCCTCCGTGACGGTTGTGACGATCTTTCCGGTGTTTGTGTCTGGCTTGTCGCGCACATTGACGTTGTCGCCATCGGTGTTCGCCACGGTGAACTTCCGTGTTGATGGCGTCGGGGTGGACGGCGTTGGGGTGGAGGTCGCCGGTGTGCTCGTGGGCGCCGATGCTGTCGCCTGCGGCACGGGTGTCGGCGTCGGCGTCGCAGGGGCGGGCGAGCGTGGCGGAGTCTGCGCGGAGTACGTGTACGCGCCGGGGAGATTGAAGGCGATGCCACCGGTGACAATCTGGATGTCTGCCGCGCCCGCTGCGCGTGGTGGCGTGACAGCGGTGATCGTTGTGCTATCCACGACGTGCATATTCGTTGCCGGAAGACTGCCAAAGGAGACCGTCGCCCCTGGCTGAAAGTTCGTGCCAGTGAACGTCACCGTGGTTCCGCCCGCCAGTGCGCTGTTCGTCGGGTTTGTGCCGGTGATGTGCGGCAGACTAGTGAGCACGGCGTCCGAGAAGGCGAATGCATCGAAGGCGCCGACGCCGGTTGCCAGGTCGTAGCCGGGCGTCGCGGGGTAGCGGGCATCAGTCGTGGCGTCGCACGAGGCGTCGAAGCAGTTGTGGCCGGTCGTAATGTCGTGGAAGACGGCGGGATTGCTATTGAAGAGACGGTAGATGATCGGGTTGGCGAAGCCCATGCGCGGATAGCCCGCCGTCAGGAGATGCTGATTGGTCAGCGTCGCTGCGGCGGCCCACATTGGCGCGGCGACGCTCGTCCCGCCCGTCGCCATAAAGCAGGATGGGCCGACGGTGCCGGAGACGCGCGCGCAACTCTGCGGGTCGGTGGTGTAGATGATGAAGCCGCTCTTTGGATCGGCATTGGCGGCGACATCCGGCACTTGCCGTTTGCCATTGCTGTACGCATTCATGACACCTGGCCCCGTCTGATACTCTTGCATCGGCCAGATGCCACTCAAACCGCCGCCGCCTGCGCCACTACCCGTGCTGAAGCCATTCCAGACGGTCTCGCCGGTATGGGCATTCGTCGTTGGGTCAATCGTCAGTTTCGTACCGCCGACGCCGGTGACGTACGGCTGGCTGGCGGGATCGTCCACGGCGAGGGCGCTCGCGTTCGGCATATGATGGAGGAGACAATCACGCGAGCCGGTATCGCCTGAGGCGGCGAAGACGCTCTGCCCCTGGGCCGCCATCTGCTCGAAGATCGTGTTCTCGGGCATTAGGAACGTTGTAACGTTTCGGTTCTGCTCGCAGCCACCGAAGCTAATGCTGACAACCGAGGCGAGGTTATCGTTTGCCATCGCTTGTAGAGAATCAATAATTGCCGTGATGCGGATGTCTGACTCGTAGACGAGCATCTGCTGGAGTTTCGGCAACATACCGAGGTAGACATCGATATCGAGTTCCACTTCCTCCTCGAAGACGCCGGGATGTGTGCCACCGTCCACTGGGACGCGCGAGATCGGGACATTCGTGCCGAAGCAACCCTGATAGGCTGCGACGTTTGCGTCCTTGTAATCGTCCACTTCCATCAGGCCGATAATCTGCCCCTGCCCTTGCTCGCCGCGCTGCGTGAAAGGCGTGAAGTTATATGCCGTCTGAAGTTGGTTCGGGGTATACGCGCCAAAGGTGGAGGCGACAGTCAGCGCGGCATCGCAGCCGCTCGCGCCGGTCGTCGGGGTGGCGGGAGCGCTACCTTCCGTCGGTGCGGGCGCAGGCGCCATGTGCGTCTTCACCTGGATAATGTTGTCCAACCCGACGATTGCCTGGATAGACGAGCTAGAGCGTTTTTCATAATGATTGTCCCTCTGATGGTCTTGCCTCCTTACCGTGCAAGCGAAAACAAGGGACAACTATTATGCGATTCGCTCTAATGCTTGTTGGTAGCGTCGGGGGAACATCGGCGGCAGCAGAGATGCCACCTGCGCCATCCTGATAATCCGAGATCGCCACCTTGAGTGCGGTCTGAACCTGCTCCACCGTGCCGGTCGCGTTGATGATCGAACCCATACCGCGATCCGTGACCGAAAACTTCGCATTTTTGAAGAAATCCACGACCGTCTGCCGCTCACTAGCAATGAACCGCTTCGAGAAGTCGGCGGGAGTCAGGTAATGGTGGAATTGTGGCGAGGTTGGGTCATAGAGATCATGCAGAAAGGTGTCGAGCGCGTGCTGATCCTGCACTTTGAGGGAGATGGCAAGCGTCATCACCTGTTGCGGGTTGGTCGGCCCGACACGCACCCCGGAAGGCCCAGCAAAGGATTGCTGTCCCGGCATGCCGGTTTGTACTTGCACCGGTTTCCCACCGGATGGCGTCGGCGTTGCAGCAAAGACAGCGAGCGGCGCGCAGCAGAGACCGGCGATCAGCAGGCTCGTCACGCGGATCGCGGCGCGGCGACCATGCAGCAGACTTCTCATTTTTCTTTTCTCCCCACACCTCAACCTGTTCGCGCGGGCATTCTCGCATATGCGCCGCGTTATGTCACGTCGCTGGTATTACCTACCAGGGCTTATGCGTTCTCGGTGTGTGGTAATGGGAGAGGCAGAAAGAACGCTCCTTTG
>JAABVA010003634.1_pt1 | contig 14605 bp, 13 predicted proteins | sample 5560331 | NCBI WGS metagenome assembly JAABVA01 (sample SAMN12812661, study PRJNA571458) | rock metagenome | isolation source: Antarctica rocks | place: Antarctica: Victoria Land, Mt New Zealand sud | collected 2016-01-07 | reverse complement strand
CGCCCTTGTGTTGTGGCGGGTGAACGGGGCACACTGGACACCGACCGTTCGTTCGGTAATCAGGGTCGGAGGAGGCACCGATGACGCTCGCCGCACCGGCTCCGTCGCCGGAACAGGAGTTCCAGGCGCACGTCGACGCGTCCCAGCGCATCGAGCCGCGGGACTGGATGCCCGAGGGCTATCGCAAGACCCTCATCCGTCAGATTGCCCAGCACGCGCACTCGGAGATCATCGGGATGCAACCAGAGGGCAACTGGCTCACCCGTGCGCCATCGCTGCGCCGCAAGGCGGTGCTCATGGCCAAGGTGCAGGACGAGGCCGGCCACGGGTTGTACCTCTACTCCGCGGCCGAGACCCTCGGTGCCGACCGCTCCGAGCTCACCCGCATGCTCGTCGACGGCCGGCAGAAGTACTCCTCGATCTTCAACTACCCCACCCTGACCTACGCCGACGTGGGGGTCATCGGCTGGCTGGTCGACGGCGCCGCCATCTGCAACCAGGTGCCGTTGTGCCGCAGCAGCTACGGCCCCTACGCCCGCGCGATGATCCGGGTGTGCAAGGAGGAGTCCTTCCACCAGCGCCAGGGCTACGAGCTGCTCATGACGATGATGCGTGGCACCGACGCCCAGCGGGAGATGGTGCAGGAGAGCGTGGACCGGTTCTGGTGGCCGTCGCTGATGATGTTCGGCCCCCCCGACGAGGATTCCCCCAACTCCGCGCAGTCCATGGCGTGGGGCATCAAGCGACACTCCAACGACGAACTGCGCCAGCGCTACGTCGACATGGCCGCCCCGCAGGCCGCTGCGCTGGGGGTGAGCTTCCCCGACCCCGACCTGGCGTGGAACGCCGAGCGGGGCAGCTACGACTTCGGCGAGCCCGACTGGCGCGAGTTCACCGAGGTGGTCAAGGGTAACGGGCCCTGCGGCACCGAACGGGTCGCGCACCGGCACGCCGCGCACACCGACGGTGCGTGGGTGCGTGAGGCCGCCACGGCGTTCGCCCGCAAACGGCAGTCATGACCGAGGTACAGGCCGAGTGGCCGCTGTACGAGGTGTTCGTGCGCGGCAAGCGCGGGCTCAACCACGTGCACGTCGGTTCGCTGCACGCCGCGGACGACGAGATGGCGCTGCGGCACGCCCGTGACGTGTACACCCGCCGCAACGAGGGCGTGAGCATCTGGGTGGTGGCATCGCGGGCGGTGGTGGCCTCCAGCCCGGACGAGAAGGACCCGTTCTTCACCCCCAGCGGCGACAAGGTGTACCGCCACCCCACCTTCTACGACATCCCCGCCGACGTCCCGCACATGTGAGGTTGGCCGTGACAGCACACGATCCCGCGTTCAGCGGACAGGACACCGCGTTCAGCGGGTTGTTGGGTTCCGACGACGAGGCTCGCTGGGCTTTCGGCACCAGCTTCGACGACCCCCTCGCCGGGGTGGACACCACGCTGCCGTCCGGTGTGGACGGAACGGACCTGGCGACGTACTGCCTCATGCTGGGTGACGACGCCCTGATCAGCGCACAGCGGTTGGCGCAGTGGAGCACCCGCGCACCGGAGCTGGAGGAGGAGGTGGCGCTGGCCAACGTCGGGCTCGATCTGCTCGGCCAGGCCCGGCTGCTGTTGGCCCGCGCCGCCGCGGCCGACCCGTCAGTGGTGCCGATCATGCCCGCGGGCTCGCCCGCGCCACCCGAGGACGCGCTCGCCTTCTTCCGCGACGAGCCGGCGTGGCGCAACGTGCGGCTGGTGGAGCTGGAGAACGGCGACTTCGCCGGCTGCACTGTGCGCCTGCTGCTCTTCGCCACCCACCGCCTCGCCCTGCTCGGGCGGCTCGCCGGTTCCCGGGACGCGGTGCTCGCCGCGGTGGCAGCCAAGGGAGTCAAGGAGGTGACCTACCACCGCGACTACGCCGCACGCTGGGTGGTCACCCTGGCCGGGGGTACCGCGGAGTCGCGGCGGCGCACCGTTGCGACCCTGGCGCGGGAGTGGCCCTTCGTCGCGGAGCTGTTCCGCACCCACCCGGTGGAGCGCCGGATGGCCGAGGCCGGAGTGGGTGTCGACCCGGCGCAGCTGCGCGCGGAGTTCGACGCCGTGCTCGCGCAGGTGCTGCACGCCGGAGAGCTTGCGCTGCCTACCGGAGGCTCGGCGGGTGCGGTGGGCGGGCGCACCGGGCGCGACGGGGTGCACAGCGAGGCGATGGGGCGGCTGCTCGCCGAGCTGCAGAGCGTGGCGCGGGCGCACCCCCTCGGGCGATGGTGACCGTGACCGTGCTCGAGCGGGCGCGCGCGGTGGCGGCCACGGTGATCGACCCGGAGCTGCCGATGCTGTCGCTGCTCGACCTCGGTGTGCTGCGTGAGGTCTCCACCAGCGACGACGGCACCGTGGTGGTCACCATCACGCCGACCTACTCCGGCTGCCCAGCCATGGCCGCGATGCGCGCCGACCTGCAGCACGCCCTCGGCGCGGCGGGGTTCGACCGGGTGGATGTGCGCACGGTGCTGCACCCGGCCTGGAGCACCGACTGGATCAGCGGACGCGGGCTGCGGCTGTTGCGCGAGCACGGGATCTCCCCGCCGTCACCGGTGCGGCCGCGCCCGGTCGGACCCGTGCCGCTGACCCTGAACCCGGTGGCCCGCACCCTCACCTGTCCGCAGTGCGGGTCGTCCGACACCGAGTTGACTTCGGAGTTCGGCTCCACGGCCTGCACCGCGCTGCACCGCTGCCGCACCTGCCGCGAACCGTTCGGCCACATGAAGGAGATCTGAGGGAAGTGACGGTCACCGTGACCCCGCGCGCCCCCACTCGCCGCGCCGCCTTCCACCGGCTGCGGGTCGCGGAGGTGCAGCGGCTGTGCCCGGACGCGGTGGCCGTCACCTTCGACGTACCCCGCGAGCTGGCCGCTGACTACGCGTTCGCGCCGGGCCAGTCGTTGACCCTGCGGCGCACCGTCGATGGTCTCGAGGAACGCCGCTCGTACTCGATCTGCGCGCCGGCCGGGGCGCGTCCGCGGGTGGGGGTGCGCGAGGTGCCCGGGGGGTTGTTCTCGTCCTGGCTGGTGCACGAGCTGCGAGCGGGTGACGAGGTCGAGGTAGCGCCGCCGACGGGCAGCTTCACCGTCGACCCGGCTACCGGTGGGCGACACCTGCTGGTCGCCGCCGGCTCCGGCATAACCCCGGTGCTCAGCATGGCCGCCTCGCTGCTGGCCAATCCGGACACCCACGTCACGGTGCTCTACGGCAACCGCACCACGTCGACGGTGATGTTCGCCGAGGAGCTCGCCGACCTCAAGGACGTCTACGGTGGCCGCTTCGAGCTGGTGCACGTGCTCTCCAGGGAGCCGCGCGACGTGGAACTGTTCACCGGCCGCCTGGACGGTGAGCGGCTACGACGGTTGCTGGGCGCCCTCGTGCCCGTGCCGGCCGTCGACCACTTCTGGTTGTGCGGGCCCTACGGCATGGTGACCGACGCCCGCACCGTGCTGCGCGAGCTGGGGGTGGGCTCCGAGCGGGTGCACGCCGAGCTGTTCTACGTCGACGCGCCCCCTCCGGCTCCGGTGCGCGCCGAGACATCCCGCACGCTCGGTCCGACCAGCGAGCTGACCGTGGTACTCGACGGGCGTTCCAGCACGCTCACCGTGGCAAGGGACGTCGCGGTGCTCGACTCCGCCCAGCGCCACCGCGCCGACCTCCCGTTCGCGTGCAAGGGCGGGGTGTGCGGCACGTGCCGGGCCAAGGTCACCTCCGGCACGGTGACCATGCGCCGCAACTACGCACTCCAGGAGTCCGAGGTCGACGCCGGCTTCGTGTTGACCTGCCAGTCCTTCCCGGTGACCGCCGAGCTCGCCATCGACTTCGACTGCTGAGCCCGCGCCTGCTGGACCCTCCCGCCTGCTGGGCCCTTCGACTGCTGAGAGGCATCCCATGACCGCCACGGGTGACCCGCGCAACAGCCCCGACGCCATCGAGACCGCCTCGCGCGAGGAGATCGAGGCGCTCCAGCTGCAGCGGATGCAGGCTTCGCTGCGACACGCCTACGACAACGTGGCCCATCACCGCCGGGCATTCGATGCTCGCGGGGTTCACCCCGACGACCTGCGGCAGCTCAGCGACCTCGCGCAGTTCCCGTTCACCGCGAAGGACGACCTGCGGGAGAACTACCCCTTCGGCATGTTCGCCGTGCCCCGCGGCCAGGTCTCGCGGATCCACGCCTCCTCCGGCACCACCGGGCGCCCCACCGTGGTCGGTTACACCGCGAACGACATCGATGTCTGGGCCGACCTCATGGCGCGCTCGCTGCGCGCGGCCGGGGTGCGCTCGACCGACCGGGTGCACGTGACCTACGGCTACGGGCTGTTCACCGGTGGGCTCGGGGCTCATTACGGCGCGGAACGGCTGGGCTGCACCGTGATCCCCGTGTCCGGTGGCATGACGGAGCGCCAAGTCCAGTTGATCGCCGACTTCTCCCCCGACGCGATCATGGTCACGCCTTCGTACATGCTCACCATCGTCGACGCCATGGCGCGTTCCGGGCTGGATCCCGCCACCACGTCCTTGCGGGTGGGGGTGTTCGGCGCCGAGCCGTGGACCGAGCGGATGCGCAGCGAGCTCGAGCACACCATGGGGATCGACGCGGTCGACATCTACGGCCTGTCGGAGGTGATGGGCCCTGGGGTGGCGCAGGAATGCGTGGAGACCAAGGACGGGCTGCACGTGTGGGAGGACCACTTCTATCCCGAGGTCATCGACCCGATCACCGGACAGGTGTTGCCCGACGGTGCGGAGGGCGAGCTGGTGTTCACCTCGCTCACCAACGAGGCGATGCCGGTGGTGCGCTACCGGACCCGTGACCTCACCCGGCTGCTGCCCGGCACCGCGCGGAGCATGCGGCGGATCGCGCGAATCACCGGCCGCAGTGACGACCTGATCATCCTGCGCGGGGTGAACCTCTACCCGACGCAGATCGAGGAGCTGATCCTGGAGGTCGGCGGGCTGTCGCCGCAGTTCCAGTGCGTGCTGGAGCGGCCCGAGCGCCTGGACCAGCTCACCGTGCGGGTGGAGGGCCGCCCGGGGTCGAGCGCGCCGGATCGAGACGCCGCCGGAGCCCGGCTGCGCGAGCAGGTGCGCAACCGGATCGGCGTCGGCATCACCGTCGAGGTGCTCGACGGTGACGTCGAGGGCATCGAGCGTTCTGTCGGGAAGGCGAAGCGGCTGCTGGACCGTCGACCGAAGGGTTAACTGACTGTCTGCTCCAGGATCAGCTGCAGCGCGATCCGCACGGTCCGCTCCCGCACGTCGGCGCGCGAACCCGGAACGCGGAGCCGACGCGGCGTTACCCCGTCCGGGGTCACCACGCAGACGTGCACCAGGCCCACCGGCTTGTCCGGGGTACCACCGCCGGGCCCGGCCACCCCGGTGATACCCACCCCCACGTCCGCCCCGAGCTCCACGCGAACCCCGGTGGCCATCGCCTGGGCGACCTCGGCGCTCACTGCACCCAGCGACTCGATGAGCTCGGTCGGGACCCCGAGTGCAGTGGCCTTCACCGAATCTGCGTACGACGCCACCCCGCCGAGCACCCGCACGGACGACCCGGGCGCGTCGGTCAGCCGGGCGACGAGCAGGCCAGCGGTACACGACTCGGCGGTGGCGATCGTCCACCCGCGACGGTCGAGCGCCGCGGCCACCAGTTCCTCCACAGTGGATCCGTGAGCAGAGAACATGTTGTCGCCGTAAGCTTGCCGCAATGCCGCCACCAGGGCGTCGTAGGTCTGCTGCCGCGCCGGAGCGAAGCGCGTGACCACCTCCAGCTCCCCGCCGCGCAGGCATGTCGTGATCTCCAAGCCGGTCAGCCGACCGGCAAGCCCACGCAGCGTGGCGGCGAGCTCGGATTCCGGTGTCTCCCAGAGCCGCACCGTCGCCTCGCGCAACTCCGCTCGGCCCGCCAGCGCATCCAGGACCACCGGTGAGCCAAGCACCGCTGGCCACATTCCCTGCAACTCGGTGGGTGGCCCCGGCAACACCACCACGGGTGGCCCGGTGCGCCCGTCGGCGACCGGCACCACCAGCCCGGGCGCGGTGCCCACCGGCTCCAACACCTGCGCGCCCGCCGGCACCATGGCCTGCTTGCGGGTGGCCGCGGCTGTCGCCTCCTGGTCCATCCGCCAGCCGCGGTCGCGGGTGAGCCGGTCGACGATGGCGGCGATGCGGTCTTCGAGCAACCGGTCCAGCTCGGACGGCCGGCCCTGCACCGCACCAACCAGTTCCGCCGTGAGGTCGTCGGCGGTCGGGCCGAGCCCGCCGGTGGTGAGCACCAGGTCGACTCCGGCTCCGGCCAAGAACTCCAGCGCGGCGCGGAGGTCGTCCGGCCGGTCACCCACCACCACGACGTGCCCCACGTCCACCCCGAGCTGGCGGAGCTGATCGGCGAGCCACGGGCCGTTGCGGTCGGCCACCCGGCCGGTCAGCACCTCGGTGCCAGTGACCACGATGCCGGCGCGTGCGCTCATGCCCGACGACCCTAGTTGGGCGGCCCGCACCGTGAGATCACGGTTCCTCGTTGGCAGGCGCCCGCCGCGACTGCAGCTCGGCAGTGAAGCGGGTCCGGTGGGAAACGCCGACATAAGGGCGCGCGCAATAGTTATATCCGTGATGCTGGGCGCGTTGCAGCGGGGGAGGGTTGCCGGCCGCCGCGATGCTTACTTCGGGCAGCTGCGAGGTCGCCGACGCCACGAACTCGGCGAAACTACCGGCACGATGATTCCGACACCGCGTGTGGGTTCGGGTGTCACTGGACGTGGTCCAGACGGGCGACGCCGATACTGGAATCGGCCATTCCGTAGAAGACGAATCGCTGACCGCCGACCTCCTCAATCGCTGTCGGAAAGACCACGTTGGGGACGGCGCCGTCGCGCTCCTCGGATACCGTCGGGGCGAGCAGCGGTTGGGGCGTGCGCCCGAGTACGACGCCGGGGTCGGCGGGGTCGAGCAGCATCGCGCCCGCCGAGTAGTGCACCTCACGCTGCGGGGCCCACCCCTCGCTGAGGCTTCCGGAGACTCCATGGTGGATGAGCAGCCAGCCCTCGTCGACCCGCAGTGGTGGCGGACCAGCGCCGATCTTGACCCGTTCGTACTCGTACTCGCTCAGTGCAACGAGCCGGTGCGAACGGACGTGGGTGAGGGCACCGACGTCGCGGTGTGCCTCGTCGACCGGGACGTAGGAAATCCAGATGCCTGGGCGCGGATCGTCGAGCCCCGCTGGTAGGAAGACGTCGTCGCCACCGCCGAGAATCCATCCGAGGTCCCACATCGGTCGGTGCAACATCGCGTATGCCAGGCGGCCGTCCGGATCGGGGACCGGTTCGGGAAAGAACACAACGTCCTTGTTGGGGAACAGGTTCAGGTCAAGGTCCAGCTCCGGCTGGTACTCGAAATGCACCGGGCCGAGTCGACGCCAACGGCGCAGGTCTTGGGATACGGCGAGCGCTGGTTTCGGTCCCAGTGGACCGAACGCGACGTAGCTCATGACGTGCATACCGAGCGTCGGGATCCACGTGGCACGCGGGTCTTCGACCCCAGCGTGCTTGTGAGATCGCTCCCACCCGGAGTCGGGTGCGAGCACGACGCCATCTCGGCGAACACCAGTTGGTTGGTTGTCTTGGAGCAGGATCTCGGCCAGACCCACGCGGGATACGTTGCCGGTGGCGACCAGTCGAGGTAGCAGCCAGAGCCGCCCGTCAGGGGTGCGACCGCTGGCCGGGTTGAGCACCCCTTCGGCCTCGAACTCGGACGCGGGGTCCGGGCGCATGATCACACCGAGTCGGGTCAGCTGATAGGGGACGTCGGTGGTGACGGAGCGGGTCAATAGTTCAGCCTTTCACGCCGGAGCCGATGTTGGTGGACACGAAATTCCGTTGAAAGACGATGAACAGTGCGACTGCAGGCGCGGCGAGCACGACCGCACCGGCCAGGATTGCGCCGAACGGGTTCGCCGCCGACGCTGCGACGGTGCTGATGTAATTGGCGAGAGCAACCGCGAGCGGCTGCTTGTCTTGCTGCTTGGTGACCAGAAAGGGCCAGAGGAACTCATTCCACGGGCCGATGAAGGTCATCAGCATGGCGGTCAGCAGCACCGGCTTGACCAGCGGTAGTGCGATGCTGGTCAGGACCCGCAGTTCAGTGGCCCCGTCGATACGCGCGGCGTTGAACAGGTCCTCCGGAAGTTGGAGAAAATACTGGCGGAAGACGAATACGGCAGTGGAGTTGATCGCGAACGGCGCGATCATGCCGAGGTAGGAATCACCCAGCCCGTAATTGCGCACGATTAGCACGTACAACGGGATGATGAGCAGCTGGAACGGTATGACCTGCAGCAGCACCATGGTGGCGAACAGCACGCCACGTCCACGAAATCGCAGCTGGGCCAGAGCGTAACCAGCCAACACGCCGAAGACGACCGTGGTTAGGAGGACGCCACCGGTGAATATTCCGGAGTTGACCAGGGTTCGCCCCAGGTTGAGCGCGGCGTTGATCTGGCTGTAGTTGTCCAGGCTCATGTTGCCCGGCCGTGGCAGGGTGCCGCGTAAGGAGGTGTCCGGTGTTGTCTGCAGCGAACCGAGGATCATGTAGTAGAAGGGGAACAAGAACACCACAGCACCGGTGAGCAGAGCCAGGATGCGCCACGGCGGGCGGCCCGCATGAGGCTCGATCTCGGTGCGGGTGTCTGGTGGGGTGTCCGTCTCGACGGCCGCCGGCTTGGTCTCGGTCATGTCATTGCCCGTCGTTCCAGCAGCTGTTGGACACCGGCGATCAGCAGCACCCCGATGACCAAGATGACGCCGATCGCCGATGCGAGGTCGGGGTTGTTCTGCTGGATGCCGCTCTGATACATCAGCAGCACCGGGGAGGCGGACTTGCCGTTCGGGCCGCCTCCACCGGTCATCAGGTACGGCTCGGTGAAGAGGTTCGCACCGGTGATGATTGCCAGCAGCGTGACCAGGGTGCTCGCCGGGCGGACCCCCGGCACGGTCACCGCGCGAAAGGCTCGCCACCTGGAGGCGCCGTCAACGGCGGCAGACTCGTACAGCTCCTTGGGCACGTTCTGCAGCGCCGCCAGATACAGCAGGATGAAGAACCCGAGCTGCTTCCAGGTGACGAAGAGGGCGATCGACGGCATCGCCCATTTCTCGTTGATCAGCCACGACGGTGAGGGTGCCAAGCCACCGAGGCCCTGGTTCACCAGACCGCCGGAGCTGAACAGGAACAGCCAGACCCCGACGACCGCCACGCTCGCAGTCACGTAGGGCACGTAGTAGCTGACCCGGAAGAACGCTCGGAACGGGATCGCTGCGTTCAGCACCGTCGCCAGCAGCAGCGACAACGCCACCGTCAGCGGAACGTTGATGACTAGGAAGATCAGGATGTTGAGGAACGACTGACGCACCGCCGGGTCCCCAAGTGCCGCCACGTAGTTGTCAAACCCGACGAATGGTCGAGGCACGCTGATCCCGGGCGCGGTGAAGAAGTAGCTGTGGAACGAGATCCATACCGCCAAGCCCAACGGGTAGGCGAAAACCACCGCGACGAACAGGGCGTAAGGAGCGCCGAAAAGTAATCCGATCGGTTGGCGACCAAGAATCGCCCCTACCAACCGCTTCGATTCCCAGTTAGACCGAGCGGATGACGCGACGCTAGTCATGGTGGGGCCTCACTTCTGCGAGGCGAGTTGATTGATCTTGGATGCGGCGTCGGCCAGGGCCCGGTTGGGGTCATCTTTCCCGAAGATCACCGACTTGGTCCACGCGTCTCGGAAAGTCTGCCAGATCTCGATCGAGTTCACCACGTTGGGCGTCTCCACGACACGTGCAGCTTGCGCCGCGAACGTCTGATACTCGGGGTTCGCGGTGAAGTAATCGGCATACTGCTGTTGCAGGCCCTGCCGCAGCGGCATCTGCCCCGTCATGGTAAGGAGCTTGCCGTCCTGCTCGGTGCTGGTGGAAAACTTCGCGAAGTCCCACGCGGTAGCTCGGTTCGTGCACGAGGCGTACATGGCGACGTTCTTGGCGTCACTGAAGGTCGGGACCGGCTTACCCGAACTGCCCTGCTTCGTGGGTACGGGCACGACGCCCCAGTCGACCTTGCCTTTGTAGGCCGCGATCGCCCATGGGCCGACGATCGCCATGGCGGCCGTTCCGTCGGCGAATGCGTCACCGTTGTAGGTCTCCTTGCCGGACAGATTCTGGCTGTACATCTGCTGCCAGAAACCCGCGACCGCCTTTCCGGCCTCCGAGTCGAAGGTCGACTGCTTGTTCTCGACGAGTTGCTTGCCGCCGCTCTCCGCGGCATACAGTGGGTAGAAGTCGAACCAGGACTGATAGAATTGACTTGAAGGTGCCGGGTTGATGGCGTACTTCGCCGCGCCGGAGGAAACCACCTTTTGGGCGGTGGTTAAGAAGTCGCTGTAGCTTCCCAGCGGCGGGGCCGTGGTACTGAGGCCGGCCTTCGCAAACGCCGTCTTATTGTAGAAGATCATCACCGGGTTCGACTTCCACGGCAATTCGTAGTACATCCCGTCCGGGGACTTGTATTGGTCGGCCGGCGATCCGGTGCGCGTCTCGATGTAGCTGGCCCCGTCAGCGAAACCGTTGAGTGGCACCAGACCACCCTCTTCTGGAACGTCGGCACTGAAGCCGGCGACGTATTGTAGATCAGGCACGGCTCACTGCCCGCGGTGATGGCAGCGCCGATCACCTCCTCTGACGATTTGCCGGCCGGAATCTCTTGCGGCGAGACCATCTCGTTTGGGTGGGTACTGTTCCAAGCGTCGACCATCTGCTTGCCCCAAGCGACCTCCTGGGCGTTGTTGGAGAACCAAACGTTGATCGGCCCCCGGGTCTTGGCGGCGTCGCTGGCCGATGACCCGCCACCTCCACCGCACGCCGCAGTGGCGCCTAACATCAAGGTGACAGATGCGGCGAGCAGAACTCGTGACTTCATCATTCTCCCTACGGGTCGGGATCTCGTTGGCGCACGGAGCCTTCGAAGCCCTCGTGCGCGGATTTGTGATAACTGGGTGGCCTCGCTGTGGAGCCTCGGACCTCAAGCCGGCCCGGTTCGAGGTGGACGTTGGCAATGGTCGTTGGGGCACCCGGGTCGATCACGCCGAGCAACATCGTGGCTGCCGCCTGGCCCCAAGCGAACGGGTTCGTCGTGATCGTTGTCAGCGGTGGGTGCACGTACGAGGCCAGCTCCGTGCCGTCAAAGCCCGTCACCGACATGTCGTCCGGCACCCGCAGACCGCGGTGGTGCATCACGCCGAGGCCGGCAATAGCCATTACATCGTTGGCGAACACGATCGCGGTTGGCCCCTCGGCGAGATCTAGCAGGCGTGCGGTAGCCGCCGCTCCCCCAGCGGCGGTGAAGTCTGATACCACCTGCGGCCCCGCGGGCAGTCCTGCCTCTTCTATGACACTCGCCCACGCATCACGGCGACTCACACTGTGCAGGAATTCCAGCGGCCCCGACACGTGTGCGATCTGCGTATGTCCCAACCCGACTAGGTGCTCAACAGCGTCCCGAATGCCGCACCGGTCATCCACGCACACGGCGGGGAACGGCGAGATGCCGTTGGGTGCGTTCAAGGTGACGGCCGGCAATCGGAGTTCGGACAGCAATTCGATCCGGGAATCGTCGGTCCGCACGTCACTGACAAAGACACCATCGACGCGGCCCTCACCAGCCAACTTCCGGTACCCATCCGCCTCCGACTGCGCACCGGCTACGACCTGCAGTACCAATGAGAAGCCGGCTGGGGCAAGGATCGTCTCGACCCCCGCGATGAAGGACGGGTAGAACGGATCCGCGCCCAGCAGCTCCGGTGCGCGCGCCAACACCAACCCGAAGGTGAACGCCCGAGAGGTCGACAGCGACCTGGCCCGATGGCTTGGCTGCCATCCCAGCTGGCGGGCCGTTGCCAAGATGCGATCACGTGTCTCGCGGGACACGCCCGCGCGATCATTCAAGGCGAAGGACACCGCGCCCTTCGACACGCCAGCAGACCTCGCTACATCGGAGATGGTCGGCCGCCGCGTCGACATCACCCTCCGTCCTAAACCGGTCTAGTGACCTAGGCCACAGTAGATCGGTTCACCTGAGGCCTGTCAACCTCTTGCCCGTACTGGGGCGGCAACGGAGGAGCGAGGAATCAGGCCATGCTGGTCAGCGCGGTTCATGGGTCTGAACGCGTCGCGAAGCTGTAGGCACATGATTTTGGCGTATTGATTCCACGTCGGGCAGATGCACACCCAGTCGCGGGCCTCCACCCTGTCGCCCGTCGTCTTTTCGCCCCCAAAGGCCCGCGCAGTTCCCGACGGGTTCCGGAGTGATGGAAGTTGAAGTGTAAGCATGTATCCTTCCGTAACCAGCCAATTTAGGGAAGGGTCGCCTGCGATGCCCGGCCGCGAGGTGGTGATCGACTGGCACGGCCGACGCGCGCACGCCTGGGTGCCGGGTCCGCTCGCCAAGAGCTCGCTCGTACTGAGCGAGCCAACGGTGCGGCGCACCGAGCAGGCGGCTGCGTCAGCCCGCCGCGTGACCGATGCGTTGCCGCCCGGGTGGGCGCCGCTGGCTCGCCTGCTCCTGCGGACTGAGGGAGTCGCGTCGTCCTCCATCGAGGGCATTCGTGCGCCCCTGTCCGACGTCGCCGCCGCGGAGGTCGATCCAAGCTCGGGTGAAGCAGCGGGATGGGTGGCCAACAACTTGGCCGTAGTGACAGCTGCCGCCGCTGCCGGGAGAGCGGAGCTACTCACCACCGAGCGGGTCCAGGACTGGCACGGCCGCTTGATGGAAGGTCCCCATGGGTGGCTTCCTCCGGAGATGGTGGGCGCCTTTCGCACCGTGCAGGGATGGATCGGGGGCACATCACCGCTTGACGCCGTGCTGATGACGCCACCGCCGGAGTTCGTTCCCGACCTGATGGACGACCTGCTGGCCTACGTAAACCGCGACGATGTCGATGCGGTGACGCAGGCGGCGGTCGCCCACGCCCAGTTCGAGTCCATCCACCCGTACGCCGACGGCAATGGTCGCATCGGTCGCGTACTGGTGGCGTGGATCCTGGTGCGGCGCCTCGAGCTCGCCGTGCCTCCACCGGTCAGCGTCCTCACTGCCACCAACCGCGGGGGCTACCTGTCGGGCCTGACGAGGTACCGACTCGGTGAGACCGACCCGTGGGTCCGCTGGTTTGCCGGCGTCGTCGCCGATGCGAGCGATGCCACCCTCGGCCTGCTCGATCGCGTACATGCACTCACCGACGAATGGTCCACGCGGCTGCGCGATGTCCGCGCGGACGCGGCAGCACAACGGCTGGTAGTACTGCTGCCCCAGCATCCGGTCACCTCGGCGACGACGGTCGCCGCTCAACTAGGCGTCTCCGAACGAGCCGCACGCACGGCCCTGTCGACGCTGGCGTCCCACCACATCCTCGAGCCGTACTCGCCGGCGCACACGGCGATCGGCCGGCCGCGAAGCTGGTGGGTCGCGGCCGAGCTACTCGCCCTCGTCGCACGATGGGCAGGGGATTGATGCCCTCGTCCTTCCGGACGAAATCCCAGCCGCGTAGGAGCCGTTGATCCTGTCAGCGCGGGCTGGTGTGGCAACGGAGACGTGCGATAAGGAAAAGGGGGTCTCCATGTTGGTACCCCTGGCGGCGTCGAATTTTCACGTGCGGGCAGCGGCGGGCGTCGACTGTCGAGCTCCTATGCTGAGGTGCGGTCCTGGTTCGGTGAGGACTGGAAGTGCCTGGACTACTTGGACTGGCTGCGCTGGCCGGAAGGCTTCCAGTGCCCGCGATGGGGTCCTGGGCTGGCGGCTCAAGGACGCGCGCTGGAAGTGCGCGGGCTGCGACCGGAAGGTGTCCGCGACAGCCGGCACCATCTTCGACAAGACCCGCACCCCGCTGACCGTGTGGTTCGCGACCGCCTGGCGGATGGTCGGCGACAAGGTCGGGGTCTCCGCCACCCAGATCCAGCGGGAGATGGAACTCGGCTCCTACCAGACGGCCTGGGCCATGCTGCACCGCTACCGCTCAGTGATGGTCCGTCCCGGCCGGGACCGGCTTCGCGGTGACGTCGAGGTCGACGAGTCGTTTCTGGGAGGACCCAAGCCTGGGATGCCCGGTCGCGGCGCGCTCGGGCATCGTCTTGTTCGCCGGCGCAGTCGAACTCGACGACATCGGCTTCGGCCGTGCCCGCCTCGCCGTCATTCCGGACGCCTCAGCGACCAGCCTCGCAGCGTTCCTGGCCGACACCGTCGAGCCCGGCAGCTCCGTCATCACCGACGGCTGGGCGTCCTACCCCGCCGCGACCCGCGGCGGGGTATGAGCACCACGGCACGTCGGTATCCGCCTCCGGCGGCAAGCCCACGAAGTGCTCCCCGCGGTGCATCGGGTATTCAGCCTCGTGCAGCGCTGGATCGGCGGCACCATGCAGGGCTCCGTCAGCGGAATTTGTCAAGGTGGTTGAGACCAGTGGGTGTTAAGCCGCTGGTGAGTCTTCTTGTTGTGGGGGTTGATCCAGGCGGCTTGGGGGAGCTCGAGGATTTTCGGTGTTCCCGCG
>JAABVA010003633.1_pt1 | contig 14608 bp, 14 predicted proteins | sample 5560331 | NCBI WGS metagenome assembly JAABVA01 (sample SAMN12812661, study PRJNA571458) | rock metagenome | isolation source: Antarctica rocks | place: Antarctica: Victoria Land, Mt New Zealand sud | collected 2016-01-07 | reverse complement strand
CGCACGCATCCTCGCCGCCAGACCGGCAGCCCCGAGCCGGTCGTCTCACGCTGCCGCCCCATGACGCCGCGGCTCAGGCCCTCACGTCAGGGGGAACTCTGCGGGGTTCAGCGCCGAGGCCCGGCTGCGCACCGCCTCGGCGATGCAGTCCAGCACCGTGCGCACCCGCGGCACGTGGCGGTTCTCGCGGTGCACGCCGAGCCGGATCTCGGCAGAAGGAATCGGCGTCGGCGTCCGAAGACGGTGCAGCGCCGGCTCCGCATCCGCCCGGAAGCGCGGCAGCAAAGCAAGGCCGCCGCCGCAGTAGGCGGCCCAGTGCTGGGTCTCGTAGCTGTCGGCCTTGAGCACCACCTGCGCCCGCCCGGCATGTTCGCCGAGCCAGGCGGCCTGCGCGGAAAAGTCGTGGTCGTCGCGCATGGTGATCAGCTGATGCCCGACGCAACCGCGACCCAGATCCGGCTCGCCCTGGCGCGCGAGGTAAGCCAGGCAGCCGTAAAGGCCGAAGGCGATGGCGCCGATGTTGCGCACCACCACGTCCGGATGCTCGAACGGCCGCAGCCGCACGGCGATGTCGGCGTCCTGGGTCGCGAGCGGCTCGCCCGGCAGGTTGGGCAGGGCCTCGATGACGATGCCGCGATGGTGGGCGTGCAGGGCGGCGAAGCTGGGCGCGAGCAGGTGGCTCGTTAGCACTTGCGAGCTAGCGACGCGCACCAGCCCTTCCTGGCGGACGTCCTGCCCGGCCACGGCGCGTTCGGCCATGGACGCCTCCGCCTCGATCCGCTCGACGTGCAAGCGGATGCTCTCGCCGGCCAAGGTCAGGACGTAGCCCTCCGCCGTGCGCTGCAGGAGCCGCACGCCCATGCCTTCCTGCAGCGTGGCCAGGCGCCGGCTGACCGTGGATTGCGTGACGTGCAGGTGCTTGGCCGCCAAGGACAGGGTGCGATGCCGCGCGACGGCCAGGAAGAAGCGCAGGTCGTCCCAGTCCAGCATTGCCAACCTCGTGCATCGGCGCAGCTCAACCGTCGTGCCTTGCACGCAGATCATCGTGCGTTCCCGCACGGCCGCTGCCCAGGAATGTCCCGACCCCGGATGGAGAGCAGGAGCGCATGACCCGCTCACGCAGTCGGGAGTATGCCCATCTTTTCCGGACAGGGGAATATCTGCCTGGCTTCTTTGGCCGAACCGGCCCATGACGCCTGGCGAGGTGTTGCCCAGGCTTGCACATCTGGCGGCGGCTCAAGTTGGCGGCATGAGCCGGAGAACGAACATTTTCAAAGTTTTAGCTCCACGTATCTGGATTGCTTTTCAGAACACTTTGATGAATGTCACAATTAGGTTGAACCTGGACGTTGCTGACGACCGAGAGCGGGACAGTATTTCGCTGTTTCTGACTTATCTATTTGCCCGTCGACAGGGAAAGTTCGAAGTTCGTTTCCGCTCTGCAATTCCAGGTGGTTGTGCCTTTGGCACTGAACTACCAGTCGGCTCGCATGGCATCCATGAAGATTGAATTACGCGATCTGGTCCGCATCAAACGTCAGATGCGCCGCTTTGGCTTATGTGATGCAGAACCGAGCCCGTCGTTGCCGGCGCTTGAGTACCAGCCAATTCTCGTGAACACGGCAAGCCCTGACGAGAAAGGTTGCCTGATCCTGGCCGATGGCCACCTGATCGCGGTGCTGGTGCATGTTGCGGGCATCCACGCCGGGCAGAGCGAGGCGGCGCTGTCCGGCTGGCAGATGGAGGCAGGCTTCGGACGCTGCGCCACGCCTGTCCCGCCGTTGTTCGACACGCTCGCGGATGCCGGCGCCTGGCTGCGCACGCAATCGGGCGCACGATAGCCAGCCACCCCTCTGCGCTCACGACGACGCGAGGCTGTCCACGCGGAGTCAGGCCGGGGCGCGGCTCTTCGAGGTCAGCAAGGCCACAAGCGCGTTGCCCAGCTCAGAAACTGTGAACGGCTTTTGCAGCATCGGGCAGGCTTGGTAGCGGCTTGGCAGGCTCTCTCTGCCGTAGCCGGTCAGGAGAACGAAGGGCTTGCCCCGCACGGCGAGCGCGTCGGCGACGGGGTAGCTTTTCACCCCATCGAGGCTGACATCGAGCAACGCCATCTCGATCACCTCCGCATCCAGCATTGTCAGAGCTTTGTCGACACGGCCAGCCGGGCCGACCACCGTGCAGCTCCAGTCGAGAAGCATGTCCTCCAGCGCCCACGCCACCATCATCTCGTCCTCCACCACGAGGACACGGCAGCCGGCCAGGGAGCTATTCATGGCTTGGTCCTTCACTTCCTTGCGGAACCAGCATGACGATCTGGCAAACCAAGCCTGCGGGCGCATAGTCCAGGCGGACCTCGCCATCCAGCTCCTTCGCCAAGTCGCGCTCGATCAGGCGTGATCCGAAGCCTTTGCGGCCAGGCGGCGTCACCGGCGGCCCGTCGCGCTCCTGCCAGCGCAGCCGTAGCCAGTCACCCTGCCGCTTCGGCTCAGGCTGCCAGGAGATGTCGATCCGCCCGGTGGCCTCGGCCGAGAGCGCGCCGTGCTTTGCTGCATTGGTCGCCAGCTCGTGGAACACCATGGCGAGGGTCAGAGCCGTTTTCGGCTGCAAGCGAACGTCGCCGCCCTCGACCGAGAACCGGGCGGCCTCGCGGCCGTCGAGGCCGAACGGCTGCAATGCCTGATCGATCACGTCCCGAAGACCCACCTCCTCCCAGTTCGTGCGGCCCAGCAGGCTGTGGACCTTCGACAGCGCCAGGATGCGGCCCAGGAAGACCTCGGTCGCCGTGCTGTCCGCGGAGCCGCGCAGCGTCTGCCTGGCGATCGACAGCACGGTGGCAAGCGTGTTCTGCGTACGGTGGTTCAGCTCGTCCAGGAGGAACTGCAGGCGGTCCTCCTTCTCCTTGAGCGCAGTGATGTCCACGAACGAGGCGAAATGCTGCACGACAGCGCCCGCCGCGTCCCGGACGGGGCTGATGAAGACCGTGACCCAGAATGCGCTTCCGTCCTTGCAGCGGCAGCAAACCTGGGTCTCGAGATCACGGCCGCCCCCGAATGCCGTTAGGATTTCTGTCAGCGCCTCGGGATCGGTGCCGCGCTCCATCAGGAAACCGAAGCCCTGGCCCAGCACCTCGTGCTCGTCATAGCCCGTCAAACTGAGAAAGGCCTGATTGATGAAGATGATCGGGCTGCCCGGCGCCTGGGCGTCGGTGAACACCATCGGCATGCGCGTCGTCTCGGCGGCGACGACGAAGGGACCGAGCTCCTCCTTGAAGCCTTCGACGCTGGCTTCGGCGGCCTGCTGCCGCGCGGCGCTGCCGTACTTACCGGACATGGCCGATTGTTCCTTAGACTTGCGCGCCGACACCGACAGGCCTGACACTGCTCACATTAAGCAACTCGGCGACGCAAGCAGCAGGCCGGCGGTGCGGACCGCTTACAGGCACCCAAGAGAGGCGTCCGGGGCCGGGTGGAGCGTCCTGGCCAGGTTTGCGCTGTGACGCCGGTTCAAGGACAGGGCCAGGCAGCACTTCGTCCATCATGCCCCCTCCCTCGAACGCAGGACTGGCGCGCCCATGTCACTCCCGACGGCTGATTGCCCGAGCCTCTCTCGGTGCGGCTGCCCTTCGCTCCGGACCCCAGACCTGAGCGGAGCCGCCACGGTCGTCGATTTGTCCGCATGGAAAGCCAGACAAAATGCGGCGCCGATCAGCAGCCCACACGCCAAAGCTGTGCCAAGCAGGTTTCCGACCAGCAGCACGGCCATCATGCGATCGGCTTGATGCGCCTTTGCCGACGTGGCGCCGGACGCAGGATGGGTGTGAGCCGGCAGAAGCGGAACCAGGGAGAGCGCGACCGCCTTTGCGTCGGCTTGCGGCTGATGGGCCGCCGGCACGCCCGCAAGGGCGTTTGCCAGGCTGTCCACCGCCACCGCCTCGGGCAGGCCGGCCAAACGTGCGGCTTCCACCCAGGGGTCCTTGCCTAGCCGGGCCAGCACAGACAGCACGCTCAGCTCCATCCCGTTGTGCTCCGTCCCGACGGCGGCACGGAGAAAGCGATCAAGGTGCGAGGGGCGCACGAAGGGAACGGTGGAAGAGCCCAAACGCTAGGCGCTTCCAACCCGTATCTGGGTGTCTTGCTGCAAGCCGGTGAAGGTCAAGCCTTGATGGCGCTTCGCAGCATTCAGGACGACAGCATCTTCTGATCCGTCGACGTCGCTCCGGGTCCTGCGTCGCTCGTCCGGCTCCGACAAGACATGCAGCGGCCGCCCACCATCAAGCTGCGGGTCGCGCACGGCTCTGCGCCCCTCGGCGACCAGCGCTGCCCTGTCCGCACGGCTTGCCCGGTCAGCATACCGCGCCACTGTCGCGGCGACGCTGTCGGCCAGCGCCTGCAGGAAAAGCAGGTCGTGTTGGGTGAACTCGCCCGCCTCGGCACTCCCGACCTCAAGCACCCCGAACGCTATCTTGCTTTCCCCATGGACTGGCACGCTGACCAGTCGACAGACGCCTTGTCCGGTCACGGCGTCCGGCCCCTGGATACGGCCGCCTGCTACGAGGTGGCGGAAGTGGATCGGCTGGTTGGTATGCCAGGCGAGCCCTGCCGTGGTTTCCAGATTTGCCGCGATCCGCGCACGTCCAACAAGGCGGGCCTGCACGCCAACCCCGGCCTGCAGCACGAAGGCATGTTCATCCGCGCGATACTGCAGCACTCCGGCGAACCTGACGTCGACCTCCTCGGCCGCACTCCGACAGGCCTCGTGGAGGATCAACTCCAAACCACTTTCTTGATGTGCCAGGTCATCAAACCGCGCGAGTGCCGCCAGTTGCCGCGAGAGCAACGAGACCGCGGCGGGGATTGCAGGTGCCGCGCATGGTGCTGGGCCGACTTGGTGCATGGGTGGATTGGCCTTCCCAAAGCGTTTCAATGATGCACGGTTGCGCCACCCTCTTCCAGCAACACCACTCTTGATTGGCTTAATGCATGTGGAAAGCAAATGATGCCTAGCGCGCTACCGCGTTGAACAGAAGAAATGAAGACGTAATGTCTGCGATTTCAGAGTGCTACTTCGTCCAAAATATGATGCACGCTGGCTGTTGGTTTAGCGACGCGCATTTTCGCATAGGGTCCGTGCAGGAACGCTTGCATTGCCGACCACTTACCGGGAACTGCTCGTTTTCGAGTAATGATGCGACAATGACCCCGGTTGGTGGAAAACTTGTGTAAATTGTAGGCGGCCAAATCCGCGGGGAAAGCGGCGTGGTTCAAAGACGGGTTACAGCTGGAGCCGAGTTGACGTTGCCGGGTCGGGTGACGGCACCCTGACGTTTTCAGGTGCGGTGCGAGATGGATCGATGTGTTGGCGCAGCGGCGAGGCTGCCGGAGAGCGACCGTAAGGACCTGGCCATTCAGGCGTTGGCGCGATCAGCGATGTGTATCAGCACCGAAGTGGGACCCCACCCATCGAGCGAATAAGCTAACTCCATCAATGCCGTAGCTTGAGTTTCGACAGGGGCCCCACTTCGGTGCTGACTCACACGACACAACGCGAACGTGTCGCTCACGGATCATCATTGCGGAAGTTCCATGGACATCGGCGGTATCGACATCAGCATGAGATGATCCCTGTTCTTCGGGACCATCTCAGGACGTCCGACGCCGGCCTGTCACAACGCCGCCAGAGGCGCGCAGGCCGTTCATATGGCAAGACGGGCTTTGCTCATCCGCAGCGTGACGACTGCACCCGCAGGCAGCCAGTCAAACGTGATAGACCCGCCAAGCTGGCCGGAGATGCTTTGGTTGACCAGCTTGCTTCCAAAGCCTGCTCGCCCTGTCGGAGCGCCCACGGGCGGACCGCCCCGCTCTGTCCAGACGATCACCGCATCTCCGTTTTGGGCGGTGCACGACACATCGAGTGTGCCGCTTGCCGCCGAGAGCGCACCGTACTTGATCGAGTTGGTCGCCAACTCATGGACGACCAGGGCTAGTGTCGTGGCCGCGCTCTCGCCGACGCATATCTCTGGCCCAGAAACATGGATGCGGCCGGCGCCTACGCCTCCGTTGTCGTTATACGGCGCAAGCAGGACAGTGAGCAGGTCGCCGAGGAGCGCCGCCGTCTTTGCGTCCTGGCCCGGTATGGGGCGGACAAGGTCGTGCGCGCGTCCGAGGGCGGTCAGCCGTTGTGTCAGGTCGTGGGCCATTTCCGTCGTCGTCGCCGTCGAACGCGACGCGATCGCAGTCAGTGCGGATGCGATGGCGAACAGGTTCTTGACCCGATGGCTCATCTCGCCCGCGATCATCTCATGCGCTTCCTCGACCTGCCTGCGCTCGGTCACGTCGAGGAAGATGCCGAACATGATCCGGTCGACCATGCCTTTGTCGTCGCCCTGCCCTCGAGCGGAGATCCATCGGGCGTCGGCAGCGTCCCCGACGCGGAAGTCGATCTCGTAGGTGCCCAACACGGCCCGCCTCGCCTCAAACGCCGCCTTCACCCGATGGAGGTCCTCACGATGGATGTGCGCCGAAAGCTCCGCGAAGGTGACCTGCCCGCCTTTCGGCACCCTCCATAAGGCGTGAGCGCGCTCGTCCATGGCGATCGCGTCGGTATCGACGTTCCACGACCACAAGGCGATGCCTGCGGCATCGATGGCCATACGCAGCCATTCCGCATCCCACATCTCGGGGCTCGATCGGTCCCACGACGTCATGCTGTATTCCCTGCGTTCCAACTAGAGCAGCAAAACCAAAACTGTGAAGGCATGCAGCCGGTGGGTGCTGCGCTCCTTCGAACGCGCGGATGTTCCGGGATCATGGCCGATACAATGCACAGCCGTCGATATGTATTGCTGACGGGCAACCAGGTTCTTGATATGTGGACAGCGATAGCGGGCAGACGTCAGCCTCAATGGTAAGCAGGCTCAACCGATGCGTTCGCGAACAAGACGCCGCACCCGCTCGCTGCATCCCGGCACTTCAAACATGTAGTCCCACAACTACCCTGCGTTGCGCTGATCTAACTTCTACCTCGTCGGTGCATGTCCTGTTGGCGGCCATCACGAAGCGATCCTCCGGAGGGCAACTCGCGAAGCATGTTGAAGGCTGTGTGGCCATCCACGCCTGTTGCTGGACAGCCGCCCGGTACGTGCCAAGCGCGGCGATAGGCGGGCTGGGTGCAACCCGACCGACGCAGCTTCGGGGCCGAGCCGCACATTCCGCAAACGGCACTGGCCGAGCGGATCAGCCTTGAGCCGCCAGCGCTGGCTAATGGGCGCAGCAGTTCCTGGCTGATAGCGGAAGCTGTCCCTTCGACATAGCCGTGCTCACGACTGTCAACATGGCGAGAACATGATCACATATCCGTGACCACACTCTACAACGATGTCGGTTCGACATTGTATCGTTGCCTTAGTAACAAATCTACCCATAGATGGCCAGGCACACACCTTCCACACCCAACAAGCTCGTTGCGATCTTGATGCAAAGGCATTCGCCTTCGTAACAAGGTGGCACGACGGAGACTGTCTTTTGAGCCCTGCAAAAAAGCGTGATGCACTGGAGTTGCTTCGCCACGAGACCATTCTGGTCAAGTTCGGGGAACTCGCGCTCAAGTCCGACGACCTCGACGAGATCCTGACCGAGGCCTGCCATCTGGTCGGGCAGGCGCTGGGCACCGACCTCGCCAAGGTCATGGAGCTGCAGGAGAACGGCAAGATCCTGTTCGTGCGCGCAGGCGTCGGCTGGAAACCGGGCGTGGTGGGCGAGGTGACGCTCCTGGCGGCGGACGACACCTCGGAGGGCCATGCGCTGCGGACGGGAGAGCCGATGATCTCTCCCGACATCGACCAGGAGACGCGGTTCCGGTATCCGGTGTTCCTGACCGACAATGGCGTGAGGGCAGTCGCCAACGTCATCATCATCGGCGTCAAGGACAGGCCGCCCTTCGGCATCCTGCAGATCGACAGCCGCACGCCGCGGGAGTTCACCGAGGCCGACACCGCCTTCCTGCGCAGCTACGCCAACCTGCTGGCCGCCGCGGTGGACCGACTGCGCGTCATCAGAGAGATACGCAACGGGGAGGCACGGCTTCGTCTCGCTCTCGAGGCCGGCGAGCTGGGCAGCTGGGACTTCGACCTGGTTAATGGCAACACCACCCGCACCCCGAAATACGACGAGATCTTCGGCTACCCGGGGCCGCCAGCCCCGTGGAGCTACGACACCTTCCTCGACCACGTGCTGCCCGAAGACCGCGAGCACGTGGCCAGTACGTTCCGTCAGGCGGTGGCCACCCGGGCGGAGTGGCACTTCAAGTGCCGCATCCGCCGTGCCAGCGACGGCGCGGTGCGCTGGATCGAGGCGCGCGGCCGGCCAGACGGTGGGCGCGACAACGGCCCTCCGACTCACCTGCTGGGCATCGTGGCCGACATCACGGAGCGCAAGCACGCCGAGGAGGCTCTGCTCCGGATGAACGATGTGCTGGAGGCAAACGTGGCCGAGCGCACCCGCGAGCTGACCGTGGCGAACGCCCGGCTGGAAGCGGAGGCCGAGGAGCGCGAACAGGTCGAGGCGGCGCTACGCCAGTCGCAGAAGATGGAGGCGGTGGGGCAGCTCACGGGCGGCATCGCGCACGACTTCAACAACCTGCTCGCCGGCATCTCCGGCAGCCTGGAACTGGTGCGCATCCGCGTCGCCCAGGGACGCACGGCGGAACTCGAGCGTTACATCGAGGCCGCGATGGGATCGGCCGACCGTGCGGCGGCGCTGACCCATCGGCTGCTCGCCTTCTCGCGCCGGCAGACGCTTGATCCCAAGCCCACCGACGTGAACGGGCTGGTCGCCGGCATGGACGAGCTGTTCCGCCGCACGGTGGGGCCGGGCATTCGGGTCGAAACAACGCTGATCGGCAAGCCATGGCCGACCTTGTGCGACCCGAACCAGCTGGAAAGCGCGCTGCTCAACCTGGTCATCAACGCGCGCGACGCCATGCCCGACGGCGGGCAGCTGCTGATCGAAACCACGAACACCGTGCTTCGCGACCGGCGCGGGGCGCTCAAGGAGCAGCCGCCTCAGGACGTGCCGCCGGGTGAGTACGTGTGCCTGTCGGTCGCAGACACCGGCACCGGCATGACCCCCGAGGTAATCGAGCATGCCTTTGATCCGTTCTTCACGACCAAGCCGACCGGCCAGGGCACCGGTCTTGGCTTGTCCATGATCTACGGCTTCATGCACCAGTCGGGCGGCCACGTTCGCCTGCGCAGCGAGGTGGGGCAGGGCACGACGGTGGCGATCTACCTGCCTCGGCATCTCGGAGCAGCAGCGGGTGCATGGGACGGGGACGGAGCGGCTCAGTCGCAGGCCAGGGCGGCGAACACTGCCGTTCTGGTGGTGGAGGACGAGCCCGGCGTGCGCATGATCATTGTCGAGGTGCTTTCGGACCTGGGCTACACGGTGCATGAGGCGGCCGACGGGCGCTCTGGCCTTCAAATCCTGGGGTCGGGCACCCGCGTCGACCTGTTGCTGACCGATGTCGGCCTGCCGGGCGGCATGAACGGCCGGCAGCTTGCGGACGCAGCCCGCCAGCAGCGTCCGGATCTCAGCGTGCTGTTCGTCACCGGCTACGCCGAGAGTGTGGCCGCCAGCGACGGCCGGATGGAGCCGGGCATGCAGGTGATGACCAAGCCGTTCTCGCTGGACGCGCTCGCGGCCAAAGTCCAGGGCATCGTTGCGGTCAGAGAGCTGAGAGTGTTTTGAGGACCTGCAAGGCAAGCTCCCATCCGGAGTTCGTGTCGGTCCAGACATGGCTCTCCCCCCAGCCCCCGTCGTGGGCCCGGCTCGAACACGATAATGCTCAGGAGCAGATATGATAGTTGGAAAAACAGGGTTCTCTGAGACGGCGGCTCGTGAGCACATCGGGCTCACGCGTTTTATTCGCGAGGACGGCGCGCAGATCGTCAAGGAGTGGACGAGCTTCGCCGGGACGCGGATACCGGCTGGCAAAGGCATGACGAGGCTCGCGCTGCAGGACCACATCGAAGAGATCCTCGATTTCATTGCCGGCGATCTGGAGTCCGCTCAAACAGGCTCCGAGCAGGTCCAGAAGTCCCAAGGTGATGGACCAAAGGCGGGCGGCGCTCAGCGGAGCGCGGCGGAGGTTCACGCCGACCTTCGGCTGAGCGATGGCTTCGACATCGACCAGATGGTGTCGGAATACCGTGCGTTGCGGGCCTGCGTGGTCAAGCTGTGGGACGCGAGAAATCGGGAGTGGGACCGCAGCGACTTCGACGACCTGATCAGGTTCAACGAGGCGATCGACCAAGCAATAACGGAGTCCCTCACCCACTACACGAAGACACTCGACCATTCGCGGAACCTGTTCCTCGGCATCCTGGGCCACGACCTGCGCAATCCGATCGGCGCGATATTGATCTCGGGCGGCCGGTTGGCTGACTTCGGACCGCTCAACGCCGAACAAGCGGCTCTGGCCACCCGGATCAAGGAGTTCGCATCGCGGGCCGTCGGGATCCTGGACGACCTTCTCGACCTCACGCGCGTGCAGTTCGGGTCGGACCTGCCGATCCACACGGGCAGGATGGACATGTCCGTGCTGAGCCGGCAGTTGGTCGAGGAGATGCGGGCCGCCCATCCTCATTGCACCATTGTCCTGGAAACCAGCGGGGATCTGGAAGGGGAGTGGGACAGCCTCCGCATGGGGCAGGTTCTTTCAAACCTGATCAGCAACGCCATCGCACATGGCTTCAAGGAGTCCCCGGTTGAGGTCGGCGTCGAAGGCGAGCCGGAGGAGGTTGTCCTGTCGGTGCGGAACGAGGGGGTGCCGATTCCTCAGGACAGGATGCGGGCCATCTTCGACTCGCACATACGAGGCGATCAGGACGGACAAGAACCGGCGGGTTCGACGCACATGGGCTTAGGGCTCTACATCACCCAGAAGATTGTGGGCGCCCACGGCGGCACCATTGGCGTGACATCAAGCGAGCGGGACGGCACGAGGTTCACCGTCAGCCTGCCGCGCCATCATCCGGCTGCTTCGAACATGACGGGACGGTAGCCATCTCACCGAGAGGCGCGTTTGCCATGCACCGGCGCTATGCCGCGCAGGCGGCCCGAGGCGCGTCAAGCAGCCTGAACCCCTGGGGAAAGGCGGACAGCGGTCGGTTTGATATCCTCTCGCTGACGATGTGCAGCGCGGACACGACGTTGATGGCTAAATAGGGCTTGCTGATGCAGCCCTCGCCTTCGGCCTGGTCCAGAAGCGGGTGGTAGGGGTTGCCGGTGGCATACAGCACCCCAAGCCTGCCGCGCTGGCGCAGCGCCGCGGCGACCTGCGTGCCGTGTTCTCCGTTGGAAAGGCGGAGGTCGATGACGCCGAGGTCGGGATGGTGCTGCTCATTGAGCGCGATGGCTTCGGCGAGCGTGCGTGCGATCCCGCACACCTCGAAGCCGGCATCCACAAGCGTCTCCTCCAGGAAGTCGGCGATCATGAGGTCGTCTTCCACGATCAGAACGGTCAAGATTGTAACCTCTCGTTAGGAAGTGGCTTATTTCGGTAAAAACGGTCACTTCTACGTGTAGATGAGTGATACATCGCTGTCTTGGCAACGAATACAAGTCATGTAATGTTAGGTGGCAAAGATGCCTGAACAGCAGCTAGGTGATAACGTCGAGCGACTGCTCCGTCAGCAAGCGGCACTCGCAAGCTTTGGCAGCTATGCCTTCCGAGAGCCGGTGCTGCTCAATATCCTCAACGAGGCCGCGCGTGTTTGCGCCGAGGGTCTCGGGGTGCCGCTCTGCAAGATCTGCCGGTATCGCGAGGCTGAGAATGACCTTCTGATCGAGGCCGGATACGGCTGGCATGCCGGCGTCATCGGGCGGGTGGTGTCGCAAGCCGACGAAACCTCGCCCCAGGGCCGGGCCTACGTCACCGGCCTGCCGGTGATCATCCAGAACCTGCACGAGGTGAACCACTTCGTGCTCCCTGCCTTCTACAATGAGCACGGGATCATCTCGACCGTGGACGTGATCATCAAGGGAACGGCTGGCGAGCCCTATGGCGTGCTCGAGATCGACAGCCCGACGCAGCACACCTACGACGAGCACGACGTGACCTTCCTCACCGGCTTTGCCAACGTGCTCGCCGAAGCGGTCGCGACCGCCGAGCGGGGCGCGCTGTTGCATGAGACGATCAGGAAGATGGAGGCGCTGGTCGTTGAGAAGGACACGTTACTGGCCGAGCGTAGCATGCTGGCGGAGGAGCTGAAGCACCGCGTCCGCAACAACCTCCAGCTTGTGCAAGGCATGCTGGCCAACCATGAGAGGAACTATCCCGGGGTGAACGAGAGGGCGTCGGTCAATGCGATCATCCGCCGGGTCGTGACATTGGCGGAGGTCTACGAGCAGCTCCTCGGCAGCGGGATGAGCCGCACGATCGACCTCGGCGAGTATCTCAAGGCGCTCTGCACCAGCCTCCCGGGGCTGCAAGCGGAGCGTCACACGCGGGTCGAGCTGACCTGCAAAGTCGAGCCGCTGCATGTCGACCTCGATACCGTGACGGCGATCGGCATGGTGGCCGCGGAAACGGTGTCGAACAGCTACGAGCACGCATTCCGCAATGCGGGCGGCACCATCAACGTGTCCCTCGAACGATCCGAGATGGCGGATCAGGCAATCCTCATCGTGAGCGATGACGGCAGCGGCTTTGTCGAGCAACGAGGGAGCAAGCGGCACGGAGTGGGCCTGGTCCGACGGCTCATCGAGCAGGTGCATGGCACCGTTGAGCTGCAATCTGAGCATGGCGCCACCTGGACATTCCGCTTTCCAGTGATGGCGGGGAGCACAACGCCTGCGCTTGTCGAGAGTCGCTAGAGCAGTGCGCGCGCGATAGCCGGGGCACAGAAGCCGCAGCCCTGGCCAGGGCGCCGCATTCTGGCCTCGCTCTCCCGCTGGACGCCCTACGCCTCGGTGTCGGCGAGGATGCGATCGGTGGCCTGCTCGACATGCTCGACCGCCACCTTCGACCCTTCACACTGCCGGCCCGCCGGATAGTCGATGTCACAGAGCCAAAGACGCTCCTCAGCGCGGTAGATGATCCAAGTTGCAATGCCGTCGCTGTAACCGATGAAGACAGTGGCGGCTGCGCGGCTGGTGCCGGACGGCTTCAGGATGACTTCGAGCCCGTGTTCGTCGCCCCATGCGACAAGGTGAGCCCTCTCGGCCTCGGTGAGGTCGCCATGGACGATAGGTGTCCGATCTGCGGTTACCGACATGGGGTACGCCTTCGTTGTTGATCTGGACAGCACCACAGCGCCTTGAAGCGGGTCACGTCAGGAACGGTCATGATTTTTGCGGAAACAATACCGAGGGATGGAAATGCCGCAGCTCTCGCATGATGCCGCCACGCCGGCTTTCGGCCGCTTGAACCCCCGCGGTTGTCTCGACCATGATCGTCCCATCGTGGCCTCCAAGGCTCGCAACGATCGTCTGCTGACCGACGTCGGCCTGCCCGGCGCGATGGACGGCCGGCAGCTCACGGACGCGGCGGCGCGGTGGCGTCCTGGCCTGAAGGTGCTGTTCATCACCGGCTGTGCCGAGAGTGCGGCCGTCGGCAACTGCCGGATGGAGCAGGGCATGCAGGTCATGACCAAGCCCTTCGCCTTGAGCACGCGCGCAGCCAAGTTCCAAAGCATCAACGGCGATTGATGAAGAAACTGTCCTGACGGCTCTCGTCGGCGCAAGGCCCGCCCCCGCTAGGTCGATCCAGCTTTGCTCTCGATCTCACAGGCCCGGTGCCAGTGCTCATCGGCCCGGCTCTCCGAGCAACCCTCCTGCTGCCATAGGAAGTAGGCACGTTCACGGACGCGGTGCTCGGACCTCTGCAACATCTGGTGCTTGTCCTCTACGGGGTCGCCGTACGGCGCAAGCTGCCCGCCCCGGCTGACATGCGGCCTCGCACGCAGAGCCTCGGCGTCGGGGACGAGCTGCATCTCGGTAGCAAGCACCAATGCGTCCTGCTCGGGATCGACCGCCCTCGGCGTTCCGTCCTGGTTCTCCAGGGCGATCGGGAACACATGCAGGACCGTGTTTGCACCGTTCAGCACGTCAATTAAACAGTTCTTCATGGCGCGTCCCTCATCATGGCTCTCGTCGAAGAGCTACTACACGAGGCGACATCCACGAACGTGGTGGGAATTGTTGCACGGTCGGACGTTTGTCGATGAAGATGGAAAGAACGTCAGGACGCGTGGGGCGCTCGCGCCTGGACGGGCCGAAGAAGGGAGAGCGGGGCGATCAACTGGAAGCTTCTCGGCCAAGCCACACTTGAGATCCCGAGGTTCTCCTATTGCCGGCACGCCGTAGGGGTGACGCACGCGGTCAGTGCCGGGAGAGAAACCGGATGGGTGAAACCCTGTTGCAGTATGTTGAGGGAGCCTGCTTTTGGATAACACGAGCGATGCCGAGATCGAGCGGGTACTAACCTGAAAAATTCATGAGGGCTGGCGGGCATGGTACAAGCCCTTGATCCGGCGTAGAATGTGGTTCTCGAGGCCAATTCTAAGGATCCGGAGCGCCATGCCCGCCAAGGTTGAGACTACCCCTGCGCT
>JAABVA010003628.1_pt1 | contig 14611 bp, 9 predicted proteins | sample 5560331 | NCBI WGS metagenome assembly JAABVA01 (sample SAMN12812661, study PRJNA571458) | rock metagenome | isolation source: Antarctica rocks | place: Antarctica: Victoria Land, Mt New Zealand sud | collected 2016-01-07 | reverse complement strand
GCGGCCATTAGTCCGGGACGCCGAAGCACTACCGAGCACCCCGAAACGCTTGACCAGGTTGGGTCGGAACGAACCGCTCCTTGAGTCGGTGCCCCATCGTGGGCGAGGGGGGAGTTGAACCCCAGAATCCACGCTTCCTACCTGCGACTTTACCCTGCCCAAGCGTGCAGCAACGCCGCTACTGGCTGTTGCGCGCGGTTGTCGGTAGTTCCGGAACCGTCCGTTGTGCCTCGCGGCATAACGGATGATCTTCCTCCTCGTTGCAGGCCGCTGGCCGGTTCTCTGCCGTCACCGCACCGCGGAAGCCGCCTCGGGGCGGCATCTCGTCGCACTGCAACTCCTGCACCACCCCCTCTGACCTCAGGCGCCCGCGTAGGACCTGCCTGAGAACTGGCGACGCCGTCCGCCTTGGGGGCAGCGCTATAGGCTGAGCGGCCTTCGCAACCTGTTACTCGTCGCACTACTGCTTGTGTTACAACCCCATTGCTTGCCTTATTTCCGTGGCGCCGCCGTCCTACGCAGCATCCTGATCTGGCTAGACGCTTAGGAGACGCGCCCTAGCTCGTTCTTCGCGGCGTTAGCCGAATCCAAGACGCTTGTGGGCGAGCCGCTTTGCCTAGACGTGCCACAGGACCGGGGGCACTACCCGGGACCCTACTTTGAGCACTTTCTGCGCGGCTCGCGTCGCACCCCACCGGCTTACGTGCAGACGCTGATAAGAGGGGCAGCCATTCCCGACAACATCTCCAGCCGCGTGGACGGCATGGTCCTGGTCCCGGTTTGACCGGCCCTACGGTTGCCGGAGCCCGTGGCGATACCGCCCGGCACCTTGACAGCAGCCGATCACACCCGACAGCGGACGAACGTCAGGCCCTGTCCTTCCGTGCTCCCATCGTGACGTCGGCGTCGTCCAGGCGGCGCATCAACATACTCGCGAAGGCCAACTCTTCCAAGCCCTCTTCCTCGTCGAGCGGCTTAAACTGTTCATGCGCGTCGGGGTTGCGGATGCCCTGCGTCGCTCCCTTGAACAGGAAGTGCAGCCCTTGTTGGATGTCTCGGCCGGTTTGCGTCGTGGGGTCAGCGAAGCGAATCCGAGGATTCGAAACGCCAAAGACGGCGTCCATCAACTTGCTGCCATCGAGGTCTAAGGCGGTCATTGCCTTGACGCGATTGTTGACGGCCTTGAAGGCCTCGAAGATCGCAACATCGAGGTGGTCCTCGACGAACCGAGCGGTCACCTGACGAATGTCCGCGTGGAGCGCTGCCAGTCGTGCATCTCGACCGAGCGGTGTCGCCGTCCCGGCCTCAGCGAAGAGCCTCTCGCCGATGACGAGGCGACCTTCCCGGAGGTGCCATCCCTGCTGCCCCAACAATGTCACAATGCGTTTCCGCAGATCCGGCGGTGGAGGCGCATGAAAGCGGCCGTCGAGCCATCCCCCGATGAACTGTCGTAGCGCCCGGCGAGCAGCCGAACCGCCGTCATGCAGCGAGGACAGAACCTCGACGACGTACGACCACTTGTCGCCGCTGACGGAGGGCGGCACCGCGTCTTCTGGCACTCCCGAGTCACGGAGGTACCGAGGAAGCTGAGTCGTTGTATAGGTGTCGCCAATGGAGCGAGCAATCTCTTCCATGGTCAAGCCCGTGATAAACCGCCCATCGTCCTCGTCCGGGTCCGGGAGCGCGACCTGAACCACCCTTCCCCGCGCCCGGTCGCGCCCGTCAAGCGTCAACTTGATGTCATCGAAGGACTGCAGCCACAAGTTCGCGTCACTGGTAGGGCTGGAACGGCTCAACCACCGGTCGCTTCTGTCGGTCCACGTGAGGTACCCCTTGTCGTGGGCCAGCGCGACCTCAATCGCGAACTCACGCATGCTCTCGTGCGGTGAAGCACCTGCTAGTCGGGCGAGTTGATCGAGCAAGTTCAGGCCGTTCCCGAGGTACTGGCCGGATTGCTCTTGCTCGTCGATCGAACGGAGGAGCTGTAGGTCATCCCAGCGCATGCGTCACTCTGACACGCCATTGCCTGCCTCTGTCTGACGAGCCGAGCACTCGTGGGGGGAGTTGCGTCCAGTACAGACATGGACTCCGTCGAGATGCTGACTTGGTGTTCCGTTCACGTTCTCTAGGGGGATTCGTCCTGTACTCGCGTATCGTCGATGTTCCCGCTCGTGTCGGGGTCGTTTTGCTGCTGTGTCGCGGAGGTGCGAGCGAACAGGTCGACGATCGTGTTTCGGTAGGCATCTGCGAGGTCAATGAGCGGGTGCGCGAGCGGAGAGTCCGTGGTGTCCGCCGCGTCCATAATCGTTGTCTTGTTACTGGAGTTTGAGTCTGCGCGGCCACCCGGTTCTCGATCCCACCATCGCGCAAGCGCGTCGAGCCGTTGCGTCCTCCCGGCCGCTCGTCGTAACAGCAGCGCCTCATCGGAAGTGAGCTGGTCGCCGAACGTGTCGAGCCATCCTTGCTCGAGGTCGGCGTTATCGACGCCCGTGGCGAGGTCAACGATGACGGCAAGTACGTGGTGGTGCAGGTCATGGAGCCGCCCCGGAACCGTCCGGCGGTACCAGGCATCGTCGTCGAGCCCGGGTAAGTCGGCGAGGAGCCGCGCGATCTCGGCTGCCCGAGGCGGCGGCCAGCCGCTCGGCCACGCGGAGCGTGCCTGCCACAGCTGCAGGACTGCGGCGCGCGCTTCCGCTTCGCGGTCTGCGGTGGCGGGATCGTCGGTCTCCCGAGCTGCGTCGGCAGCTGCGATCAGCCTTGCGGTGTGATGCGCCAGCCAGCGGACCAGGGTGTTGTTCGCGTGGGCGTCACCGAGCTCGGCGAGGATGCGTTCGCCCAGAGTCGCGATCGGGTCAGCGTCGGGTGACCCGCCCGGTCGCGTCGACGAGGTAGATCCGGCTGTAGGGAGCGCGGTATTCGCTGCTGCTGCAGTCGGATCGGTGCCGTCCAATCTGGACCTCCACGATCAGGTTGGTGTCGGTTTGGGCGAGGTGGTGCAGCAGCGCGGCGCGGTCGACGCTGACTCGGTAGCCAGACGATGCCACGGAGGTCAGCGTGTCGAGGTCAGCGTCAGGGTCGGCCCACTGTTCCACGCGAGCAACAACCGATCCGTCTTGGCCGAGAAGGAGGAGGGACGTCGGGTTGAACGTGGCGTGAGCGGTCTCCCTGAACCGCCGACCCGGAAGCGGGACGGTGACACGGATGCCGTGCGCGTACGGGTCGTGCTCGTCAAGGCCTTCGTGCTCCTCGCGGGTCTCGACCAGCCAGCCACGCAACTCGAAGGTCCCGTGCCCGACCTCGAACTCCTTCTCGTCTTCCTCTGGCAGCCTCCAGTCGTGAGGGTTGGATGCGGACGCAAGGGCACGCTGCAGGTCGGCGGCATGGTCGGGTGCGACCACTGCTGAACGTATGTAGATGCTCTCCCGGCCTTTGCGTTGGCGCAGGCTGGTGCTGGCTGCAACGAGTACGGGCTCGGACAACTTGCCGTCGACCAAGCCAAGCGCGCGGTCGTGGTCGGCTGGCACTGGGGTGCCCCAAGCGTCGTCAATCGGCGCGGGCTGACCGAACAGCTCTGGCTCAGACGGAGCGGCTGCCCGAAGGTCGGCAAGCCAGCGGTCCGGCTTGGTGAGATGCCGCGCCAGCCAGTACTGCCACGGATCTCCGTCGTCAGCATTCCAGGTGCCAACGCGGACGGGACGGCCATTGTCCGCGAGCTCGCCTGCGGCGACCATCATCGCGTGGTACTCGATGTACAGGTGCAGTTTTTCCTCGGGCGGAATCGAGCCCTGTCGATGACTCATTCGCTCCCACGAACGCTGGTCGCGCAGCTCGCGGCGGTCGGTCATCCAGTCGTCTTCTCCGAACCCCCACCGGTCAAGGAGCCATGCCTCTGCTGTCTTAGCGACGTCGTCGAGCGGTACGTCGAAAACATGCGCGAGCGGCGCATACCAATAGGGCAGCGTGTCCATTGGATCGAAGTGGTATCGACGGTCGTCGGAGACCCGACGGTCGTTGCGCTCGTGGTAATTCTCCCGACTGGCGTAGCAACAAGTCGGTTGGTTGGCGCTGTGGAGCTCCCTTAGACGTGGATCTGTCGGGCCCGCGACGGCAAGCGCCGCCTGGCGCGCGAGCTCGCGGATCTGCGCATGCGGCAGGTCGCGACTGGTTGCGTGTCGGACGAGCTCGCTGAGGTGCGGAGCGAGGAGACCGGGTCGTTCCACGGCGACTCGCTGCAACCCGACGAGCAACCCCGCCATGGCTGACAGGCGGTAGAAGTGCAGGGTCGGGTCGCGGTAGGCGGCGGCGCCGGTGCGGTCAAGGCAGCGGACGAGGCTTGCGGCAAGGGGAGCAGTCACGGTGTGATCCGGGTGAGCGAGCAGGTCGCGGACCGCGTGCGCGGCACGCCAGCGGACCGCGCGGCGCGGATGTCCGCATGCGCTCCAGATCAGCATTGCGACGCCGGGTTCCGACTCCGCAATGTCGGTTGGCTCGCCTTCGTCGTCGGGAACGCGGTCCTGCAGGAGTCCGAGTAGCGCATCAGCGGCTTCTGCCCGACTACAGAGACTGGCGAGGAGCGCCGCGATGTTCTGCCACCCGAACGCCGTGAGTCGCGGGCGAACCACCGGCAGTGCCAGCAGGACTGCGCTTCGGATGGTGTCGTCGTCGGCGAATGCGCGGAGCTCTCGCGCAAGCAGATTGGTGTCTTGTCGCCATGCCAGGTCTGATAGATGTTGGGTCAGCAGAATCGGGAGTGCGGCACGTGCCCATTGGGAGACGCCCGGCCAGGTCTGCCACGTCTCGACGGTGTCGGCGAGCACGGGCAGAGTCATGACCGCGTGGCGGTGCGGCAGGGCGGCGAGGGCGTCCAGGGCCGCGATTCGGTCGCCCACCGGGCTCGCCTGGACGACGCTGGCGACAAATGCACGTAACTCGTCGCCGTAGATATACGCCGCATCGAGTGTCGCCACGTCCTCGACAAGCGTCGACCATCCGCGCGCCCCAGGGTCATCGATCAGCGACTGCGCCGCCGCCGCGGCGTCCACGTCGTCGTGCCAGCTGCGGCTTGCCGTTCGATCCACACGGTCTGGATCCACTTCGAGCTCGCATACGGCTTCGAGCGCCGTGCGAATGTGGCCGTCGAGTCCATGCTTCGCAGCGGTATCGAGCAGCCGGTGGGCGAGTGCGGGCTGCTCGGGGGCAGCGACGTCCCTGCGCAACCAGTCGGATGTTCGGGAGAGCGCGACGCGGGCATTGGCCGTTGCGTCGGCGCCGCCGCGAAGCATGCATGTAACGATGTCGAGCTGGTAGTCGAGGCGACGTCCACAGTCTTCGATGAAATGGTCAAGCGCAAGCGCTTGCCACGGTTGGAGCTCGTCGCCGTCGACCGCGGCAGTCAGTGCCACCGGCAGCGTTGACGTTAGCCGCACCCGGTCCTCGTCATCCCAGCGGCTCGCGGCCGCAAGCCCAGTGGCCAGATGGAGCCGGGCGGCGGCGCCTGCGAGGGCCTCGTACGGAACGACACCGGACTCGGTGACGTGCGGGGCGATCGCTTCGGCGGCTTGGATCAGCCGGGCTGCAACGGCCGCGCGCGCCTGGGTCGCGATCTCCGCGCGGCCGGCAAGGTCGGCATGAACCTTCAACAGCCGCGCTGCGTCATCGTTGATACCAGTGGCCACACCCACGGCCTTGCCGAAGAGCTGTCTGCCCAGCTCGGGGGCGACGGTGGCAGCGACCTCGGCTGCCCGTGCCACCAGCTCTAGCCGGTCGGTCGCCGGATAGGCCTCGGTGCTTGCGTACTCCGCAGCGCGGGCGCAAAGGTCAGCGGCGACGTCCCCGTGCTGCCCTCGGCTGGTGAGCCACTCGGCGATGTCGAGCCACATCCCGGGTGCCCCCTCACGCAGCAGCGTCGGGGCGACGTTAGCGAGTCGGTCGATCAAGGCGGCGGGGGCGTGCGCTTCAACGATTGCCTGCGCGGTCAGTGTTGCCCATACGCGGTAGGACAGGTCGTAGGTGAACCAACGGTGTTGGGCGCGGCCGGTACGGCTGGCGAGACCAGCCTCGACGAAGGCGACGACGTCGTCGCCGCTAGCACCATCGACGGCAATACGCGCCAGAAGGGTGGAAGCTGCCGCGAGAGGTTCGACAATCTCGGTCCACTCCCGCCGCTCGTGGCCGCGCGGGTCGTCGACGTACCCACCCTCTGTCTTTGCTTGCGGCGGTGCCAACGCTGCGGGGATGAGCGAGCCGAGCGCGAGGGCGACACCGTCGACGACCGCGGCGGTGGCATGGCAGCGCAGGGCAAAGGTGCCGTCCGCGGCGGCGCCCGCGAATCCCCACCCGTGGGTCGGCAGGGCGACCGCCCAGTGTCGCGCGAGTGCGGCGGCGGCTTGGCGATCGCCGTGTCGGAGTGCGGCGTCGAGCATGCGTGAGTGCCAAGGTCGGGTCTTGCCGGGTGGTTCAGCGAGCAGGGCCGCGATCACCTCATGCACCCACGTCGAATCGACCGCCGTGCGTCCCGTTGACACGTACGCGAGGACGGGTGCTTGGGCGACCGTCAGCACGCCGTTCGTCTGCAGCGCATCGCGGGCATCCTCGGGTGTGAGTTCGCCGGCGACCCGCGCAGCGAGGCGTGCGGCCGCGTCTAGGGCGAAGGCGGCCGGACGCCAGCGCCGCAGCTCGTCGATCGCGTCGGGTACGCCGCCGAGCCGGTAGCGCGCTTCCGCCGCGGCGGCAACGTCCTCGGCGGCGACGTCCCAGTGCCTGGTCTCGTCGTCACGGCCGGTTATCCATCGATGCAGCCACGCGTCCGCGTTGTCCAGCTCGTCGCGCGCGGCAGCGTGCCGCTCCGGGTCACGCGACAGCGCCGCAGCGAGCCGCATGCGAACCGGTCCGAGCCACGTGCTGCGGTCCTGCCGCAACGCGTAGCCGCGTAAGAGGTCGAGGTCGGCGTAGCGGGCCACGAGGTCCAAATGCGATTCGACCAGCCGGGAAAGCGTGTCCAGCCGTGACGCGGTGTCACAGCCGCGGGCGGCGACGCGGACGGCCACGGCTGCACTGCCGATATGCGCCGCTGCGCGAGCAGCGAGGTCGAGCCGACGGCCTTGTACTTGCTCGCGACGGAAACCGTCGGCGATGCCCACCGGAGCGTCCTCGTTCAGCACCAGTCCTAGGAGATCGTCGAGACGTCCGGCGGCGTACAGGTGTTCAGCCACCTGTGCTGCGGCATCCGGGTCGGTCGGGCGCGAGGCGAGGAACATCTCCGCGAGCTGGTGGTGTGCTGCCGTAACGTCGGCGGGGTCGACTCGCTCACGTACGTAGGTCTCGAAGTCTTCGTCGCGGAACTGGATCGCGCCGCCCGCCAGCCGGACGCCGGGAGCCAGACCGGCCGCGAACGTGTCGACATTCACGGGGTCGACGTGCAGCGCGGCGGCCATCGTGTCCCGGTCGACGGGGCGGGCGAGGGCGAGCATCAGCGCCAGCCAGCGCGACCCGCCAGCGTCGGCGCCACTGACCTGCAGCGCCGATGCGAGCAGGTCGGCGAACACCGGCTCCGGCGTACGGCTACACGCCTGAAGCAGCGCGGGCATGTCCCAACCGTTCGTGTCCGCCTGGGTAAGCGCGTAAAACTGAGCCCGGGGGTTCCCACCTGTCCGGTCGTGGAAGTCAGCTGCTTCGGGGTGGGTTGCCTCCGGGCAGTGCCGTCGCAGATGGGCCGCAGAGGTCGCCGCGTCGAAGGGGGCTAGTTCGACCTTCGGCTTGCCATCAACGCCGAGGGAGGCGACTCGGTGGCTTCGTGACGTGAGCACGACAGCAACACGATCTGGTAGCCGCAGTCGGACCAGGTCCGGCAGGAATCCGCGGTCACCCCGCTCGCGCGCCGCTACCATGGCGTTGTCAGCGGCGTCGATACCAAGGACAAGGACGGCGTCTTGATCGAGCGTGGCAACCGCCCGATCAAGGGTGCGGTTGAAGCGACGCCACAGGTCCGCATCCATTGCCGGTGGCTGCAGGAGCAGCGGTGTGCCGCATTGCTGTCCAATCTCGTTGATGACCTGCATGGCGAATCGCTGCGGGGTGTGCCGCTCCTCGCCCGAGCTGAGGTAGTCACCTCCGCCGTAACAGTCGAACAACAGGAGCTTCGACCCAGGCGGGAGGTGACCGAGGACTTGCCGCAACGCGGTCGTCTTCCCGGCGCCAGCCGGACCGTGAGCCACGACTAGAGAGCCGAGATGTGCGACGGCAGCGTGCGCGACCGCGGCGGCACCCGGCGCTGGGAGCGGATCGGTCAGATCCTCCAAGCGAGGAGGCGCCGGATACAGGTCGATCAGCTCGGGGGCCTCCAGCGCAGCTAGTACGTCAGCTTCGGTGACGCCGCGTCGGCTGGATTCCGGCATTGCTTCGTTGCGGACAAGATGGAAGAGGCGTCGCGCCGAGTCGGGTGCGCGACCGGGCGTCAGTTCGTCGGCCGACACGCGGACGGCATGCGCGAGCGCAGCCCGTTCCAGCGATCCAGTCTGTGTGAAGTCGAGCGCGACGAGAAAAGCGCAGAACTGCCCACCGTTCAGCCTCGTGCCGACGGCATCTGATAGCGATTGAACGGCGGCAGCGTGCGGCGGGGACAGCGCGGCGAGCAGCGCCGCGCGCCGAGGTGTTCCGGATCGCTCGCGGACCCACGCAGCGGCGGCGGTGACGCTGGTAAGCAGCAGTGGGTCGCCGGGCTGGTTGCTAACCAGCGCAACCCGCGCCTTCGCGGTCGCCTCGATGCCGTGGTCGGTGCGAAGCTGGAGGAATGCCGCCGCAAGGTCTGCAATGACGGAACGCGCCGCAGTCGCAGTCCCGTCTGCTCGGCGACGGCTCCGCGGTTGGCACATCCGGGCTGCGGTCCACGCTGTGTTGGGATGGCGGGTGCTGTACTTCAACTGCGATAAGACGAGAGCGTCAGCCGTGGGGACGGTGTGGCTGCCGTAGTACTCGGCGACGTCAACCGTTTCGTACTGCTCGTCAGCGTCGTCGACGCTTGCGGGGCCTTCAAGCGTGACGCGGCAGAGTTCGGTGCCGGGCCTGATCAGTTCGAGCGCTCGGCTCGCCGCCCACCAAAAGTGGAAGTCGTCGCCGGCGTTGGACTCTGGTGCTCCCACGCGGCAACTCCCTCCCTACGGCGGTCGGCGAGTCGTAGTCGTCATCCAAGATAGCTGTGGGAGCCGACGACCGGCCCGACCTCGAAGATCATCGAGATCTCGCCCCTTTCAGCTGTTACCGGTAACGGATCCAGCTGCGCCACCAAAGCCGCCACCGACCGGGTAGTGGGTCAGTTTGAGTTAGCGATCTTGGACCGCGCCCCGGTGCGCGTGGGACACTCAGTACATGCCTGACCGCTCACGCAAGCGTCCCGTAGACATCAACGCCTTGGCCGCGTCCATCGTCGCGGACGCCATCGACGAGAACAAGCCCGAACTTGTAGACACCCGCGACCCGGCCGCTGTAGCCCTCGGGCACAAGGGTGGACTCAAGGGCGGCAGAGCGCGGGCCGAGAAGCTGACAGCAGAGCAGCGGTCCGCTGCGGCACGGGAAGCAGCATTTTCACGCTGGGGACGCCACGCGTAGCGCTTGCCCTACGGTTCGGGCTCCTCGGCGAACATGCCTTCCTTCATTGGGTCAAGCGGAAGGTCCGGCCAGCCGATGGGAAGCGGCGGCGACCCGTACTTGTGAGTTAGGTTACAAAGGTCTGCATCGAAAGAGTCCAATCGGTCCGCGTTGGCGATTAGTGCCGTGGCAAGGTGGATAGAGTCCTTCGGCTTGATATTGTCCTGCCAGATATGTTTTCTGGCGGCCTCGGCGGTCGGCCTATCCACGACCCTTAACACGATCCACTCATGAAGAAAGAACTCGCGAATGCGCTCCTCCTTGTCGGGGGTGATTTTAGGACGACCTTTGAGGTATAGCACCTCGGTCAGTGTGATAGCAGATACAACGATGACGGCGTCACCGCGCTCCGCTTGTTCTATGACAGCAGCGCAACGCTCGAAGCGGTTATCAAGCACCTCTTCCGCCAAATAAGCTATGCAGGCGTCCGAGTCCCAATATCGAGCAACCGGCATGAGTTACTGCGCCACTCTCAGTACACCTACCGCCGTACTTGCGGCTGGCAAGTCGGTTTCTTTCGGTAAAGCCTCTATGGTCTCAGCGAGGATACTTACGACGATTCCACTCTGCCGGGCTCGGATCTCGCCAAACACCGCGACGCGGCGTTCGACCATTCGACCAATATCCGAAGGAGAGATCCGACGCCCAAAGGTGCACCGCACGCGCTGCCTCGTCAGCAGATCGTAAACACTAAACTCCCGGCTACCGTGCACCGTGACGCTCTCCAAACGTCCCTCAACGGTGCCCCAGCTCCGCACGTTAGGTGCCAACAGTGCCGCTATCCCACTCGCGACACGTTCCCCGAGATCGATGCGGTCACCGTTACTGCCCAACTTGACAGTTGTCATTCCCTTGCCGACGAACTCCGTTAGGTCGCGAAGCTTCTCCAAGGCGCGGTCGCTAAAATAACGCGGTCGAGCCTCGCTACTCCCTTCCAATACGTGAATACCGGTAGGAATGGCATCAATCATCGCAGCTAACCCCGAGGAAGGAACGTAGTCCTTCATATCGTCCGCGACGACGGGACGCACTGCGAGTACAGCCGGGCTAGCTTTCGACATTGCGTCTACCACCCAACGTATGCCCGAACCGTTCTCAACGCTCGTCCCGACCTCTGTAACCAAGACAAGAAGATCACGCGCTGCAGCCACAAGTGCGGAAAGTGGTAGCTCGGGCGCATCGATCTCAAGGACAACCGCTGCTTCCGCTGCGCTGTGCTGCTCCCCTTGACTCACCCTCCGAGTGTGACAGAGCCGGCCAAATACCGGGAGAGGACGCACCACTTGATTTTGCTTGACCGCTCACGCATAATGGTCAGCATGAGCAACAGGTTGAGCACGGAGCAGCGGGCACGGATCATCGGGTGCCTCTGCGAGGGCATGAGCATCCGCGCCACCGTCCGCGTGACCGGCGCGGCGAAAAACACCGTGACCAAACTGCTCGTGGACCTGGGCCAGGCATGCGCCGCCTACCAGGACACCGCGCTAGTAGACCTGCCGTGCGTGCGCGTGGAGTGCGACGAGATCTGGTCGTTCTGCTATGCGAAGGCCAAGAACGTCCCTGCCGAGCACGAGGGCGAATATGGCTACGGCGACGTGTGGACGTGGACGGCGATCTGCGCCGACACGAAGCTCGTCCCGTCGTGGTACGTCGGGCGGCGCAACACCGAGGACGCTTTCTACTTTATCTCCGACCTCAAGAACCGGCTGGCCAACCGGGTCCAGCTCTCCACCGACGGGCACAAGCCTTACCTTCACGCCGGGGAGGCAGTGTTCGGCGCGGACGTGGACTACGCCATGATCCACAAGATCTACGGTGTAGCTACCGGTGCGGGCGATGAACGTCGTTACAGCCCGGCTGTCTGCACGGGCATCGACAAGCGCGTCATCACTGGCAACCCGGATGAGGCGAGGGTGTTCACGAGCTACGTGGAGCGCCAGAACCTCACGATGCGGATGGGGATGCGGCGCTTCACGCGCCTGACCAATGGGTTCTCTAAGAAGGTCGAGAACCTGGCGCACGCCGTGTCCCTGCACTACATGCACTACAACTTCGCCCGGCCGCACAAGACGCTTACTAAGGCCCGGAACGGCTACCCGACCACGCCTGCAATGGCCGCTGGCGTGGCTGACCACGTGGGGACGCTCACCGAAATCACATCCCTGCTGGACTAGGGTCCGCTGCCATGGCGACCACCGGAAACCGGCTGTTCTACGGCGACAACCTCGACGTTCTGCGCCAACACGTCCCGGCCGCGTCAGTCGATCTTGTTTACCTTGACCCACCGTTCAACTCCGCACGGTCCTACAACGTCATCTTCGACCGACACCAGACGGAGCCGGACGCTGACACAGCTCAGATACAAGCTTTTGATGATACGTGGGTTTGGACGCCGGTCACGGAACAGCAATACGCTCGCTACACCGGGAATGAACTTCCCGGCAAGGTTGCGGACGCCCTCATTGCGTTTCGGACTCTCATCGGTGAGAACGACGCTATGGCGTACCTAGTGAACATGGCGCCTCGGCTCGTAGAACTACACCGAGTTCTCAAAGACAACGGCTCACTTGTTCTTCATTGTGACCCCACCATGTCTCACTATCAAGGTTCTATTAGACACAGTATTTGGCCCCGAGCAGTTTAGGAACGAGATCATCTGGAAGCGCGCGACTACGGTAAAAGGTAACTTCGGGCAAGGGCAGAAGGCACTCGGCGCTAATACGGACACCCTGCTCTACTACGCGCGCTCCGACGAAGCGAAGTTCCAGCAGGTCTTCACTGAGTATAGCGACGAATACCTGTCAAAGATGTACCGGTTCGTGGAACCCGATGGCAGGCGCTACCGGCTCATCAGCATGATCGGTCCTGGTGGCGCGGCAAAGGGGAATCCGTACTACGATGTTCTAGGCGTCTCCCGCTACTGGCGGTACTCCCGGGAGCGGATGGAACAACTTATCGAGACTGACATGGTCGTCCAGGCCAAGCCGGGCAACGTGCCCCAGCGGAAGCTGTACTTAGATGAGGGCAAAGGGGTAGCCGTGCAGTCGCTGTGGACGGACATTCCTAACCTACAGGCGTCAACAGCCGAGAACCTCGGTTACCCCACCCAAAAGCCTCTGGCCTTGCTCGGAAGGGTCATTGAACTACTGACGGACCCGGGCGATCTGGTATTAGACCCGTTTTGCGGCTGCGGGACAACTATCGACGCCGCCCAAAAGCTGAATAGACGGTGGGTCGGCGTCGATATCACGTATATCGCCATAGACCTTATCGAGAAACGGCTGCTGCACACCTACGGCCGAACTGCCACGACCACGTATGAGATTCTGGGTATCCCACGTGACCGCGCGTCTGCCCTAGCCTTGTTCAGCCGCTCTCCCTTCGACTTCGAACGTTGGGCGGTGAGCCTGGTCAACGGTCAGCCCAATCAGAAACAGGTGGGCGACAAGGGCATTGACGGGGTGGCGCGATTCGCTTTGGACGCGCGCGGCGCGGTGGGCCGCGTGCTTGTCTCGGTGAAGGGCGGTAAGCAACTCAACCCGAGTATGGTTCGGGACCTGGGAGGGACCGTAACCACGCAGAAGGCCGAGATGGGTGTCCTCATCACCAATGGCCTGCCGACGCGCGGCATGGTTGACGAGGCGAATCACGCGGGCAGCTACCAGCACCCGCATTACGCCGAGACGTTCCCACGCATCCAGCTCATCACCGTGGACGAACTGTTGTCCGGCAAGCGACCTAGGATGCCGCCCACGATCCTGCCTTACATCCAGGCACTCCGAGCTAAGACGCCGGCCGATCAAGGGTCACTGTTCGATCAAGACTGAGTCAAACTGACCCACTACCACCGACCGCCGCTGAATCACGCACACCGATGATTGCCCGTGGCGGATCCTGCGGGGCGGGGCCGTGGCGTAGGCGCCGATCCCTCAGGCCGGATGCTGGTGTGGGAGCGGGATACCGTGCAGCCGATGCTGCGAGCACGCCGGCTAGGTGCCCCAGGGCGGTTGGGAGCTATCTGCTCATCGGCCCGCCCCCGCCCCCTCTGGTTTGGTACGAACGACCGGCCGAGGACGGCGCGAAGCGCCGCCCGCAGGTCGGTGGCGGCCGAAGGCCGCCCTTGATGTCGTATAGAAACTCCTCACACAATTCGTCTCGACCAGGGATGGGCGCGGGCCGACCAACAGGTGATGCGGCGTCTCGGTAACGTCTGCGTGTGTTGGACGCTGGTGCGGCTGCGGCATGGGCGCAGGATCTGCTGGTCGGGCAGCCTGAGCGCTGGGCGCACACCTGCGGCGTCGCCCGGGCTGCTGCTGAAACCGCGGCTCGCATCCCGGGTCTGGATGACGAGCTCTTGGTCGCAGCCGCGTGGGTGCATGACATCGGTTACGCGCCGGCCTTGGCCGAGACCGGGTTCCATCATCTCGACGGAGCCGCAGCTCTCGTCGCCACCGGCGAACTCCAGCTGGCCGGTCTCGTCGCGCATCACACGTCCGGCGATGCCGAGGCCGAGGCACGCGGCTTGAGCTCGCAGCTTCTCAGCTTCGAGGCACCGAACGGACTTATGGCGGCTGCGTTGGCCTACTGCGATCTTCGCGCCGATCCTCAAGGGGTTCCTACAGAACTTATGGCGCGTGTTGCAGAAGTCAAGGTTCGCTATGGACCGAGCCATCCGGTCACACGCGGGCTGCTCGCCGCTCTCCCGCGGCTGCGTGAGCAGGTTGATCTCGTCGAGGCCCTACTCAGCTAGTCGAAGAATGGCTGACTTTCCCCTCGTAGGTAGTCATCGATGCGGCGGCTTGCGCCCGCCGATAGGCCAAGCTTCGCCAGGTCGTCCGGGTGAAACCACTCTACGTCGATGCTCTCCGAACTCGTCTGGACTGAGCCTCCGGTGACGTGGCAGGCGAAGGCCAGTGAGAACTGCTGCCGTACCTCTCCGTCGTCGTACGCAACGAGGTAGTCGGGGCTT
>JAABVA010003623.1_pt1 | contig 14619 bp, 12 predicted proteins | sample 5560331 | NCBI WGS metagenome assembly JAABVA01 (sample SAMN12812661, study PRJNA571458) | rock metagenome | isolation source: Antarctica rocks | place: Antarctica: Victoria Land, Mt New Zealand sud | collected 2016-01-07 | reverse complement strand
CCGGCCAGCCGGTCACGGCGCATTGGGGCTTGCCTGGACCCGGCCGCGGAGCAAGGGGGCGACGCGCAACGCATGCTGGCCTTCCGCGAGGCGTTCCAGGCCTTGGAGCGGCGCATCCGGCTGTTTGTCAGCCTCCCGTTTGCCGGGCTGGACCGCATGGCGCTGACCCGCCGCGTCGAGGAGATCGGCCGCGTGCGCCCCGACAACGCCGAGGGGATCGCATCGTGACCGTCACCATTTGGCACAACCCGGCCTGCGGCACGTCGCGCAACACCCTGGGTCTGATCCGCAACTCCGGCGAGGAGCCTGTGATCGTGGAGTATCTCCGCACGCCGCCCACCCGCGACGAGCTGGCGGTGGCAATCCGGGCTGCTGGCCTGTCCGTGCGTGAGGCGCTACGCCGCAAGGGCACGCCCTATGATGATCTCGGCCTGGATGATCCCATCCTGTCCGACGACGCGCTGCTCGATGCCATGCTGGCGCACCCGATCCTCATCAATCGCCCCTTCGTATTTACGGAGCGAGGCGTGCGGCTATGCCGTCCGTCCGAGCTCGTGCTGGACATCCTGTCCCCGCAGCGGGGCGCCTTCACCAAGGAGGACGGCGAACCAGTGACGGACGCCAAGGGGCGGCGCGTCACGAGAGGAGAAGCGGCATGAGCGCCACAGGGCCGACTGCGATCACGGTCCCGGCGTCCCGGCCGGCGATGAGCGTCTTCGAGCGGTTCCTGACGGTGTGGGTGCTGCTGTGCATTGTCGCCGGCATCCTGCTCGGCCAGCTCGCGCCCGGAGTGTTCCACGCGGTCGGCAGCGCGACGGTCGCGCAGGTGAACCTGCCCGTTGCGGCGCTGATCTGGCTGATGATCGTGCCGATGCTGCTCAAGATCGACCTGGGCAGCCTGCGCCAGGTCGGCGGGCACTGGCGCGGCATCCTCGCCACCGTGGGGGTGAACTGGCTGGTCAAGCCGTTCAGCATGGCGCTGCTCGGCTGGCTGTTCATCGGCTGGCTGTTCCGGCCGTGGCTGCCGGCGAGCCAGGTGGACAGCTACATCGCCGGGCTGATCCTGCTCGCAGCCGCGCCGTGCACGGCCATGGTGTTCGTCTGGTCCAACCTGCTCGACGGGGAGCCGAACTTCACCCTGAGCCAGGTGGCGCTCAACGACCTCATCATGGTGGTTGCCTTCGCGCCGATCGTCGCGCTGCTGCTCGGCCTGTCCAGCATCACCGTGCCCTGGGACACGCTGCTGCTGTCCGTCGTGCTCTACATCGTCGTGCCGGTGATCGCCGCTCAAGCCTGGCGCGCGGCCCTGTTGCGCTCGGGTGGCCAGCCGGCGCTTGCCCGCACGCTGGCGATGCTCGGGCCGGTGTCGCTGTGCGCCCTGCTGCTGACGCTCGTGCTGCTGTTCGGATTGCAGGGCGAGCAGATCGTGCGCCAGCCCGTGGTGATCCTGCTGCTGGCCGTGCCCATCCTGATCCAGGTCTATTTCAACGCCGGCCTGGCCTACTGGCTCAACCGCCGCCTGGGCTCGGCGTGGAGCGTGGCCGGGCCGTCGGCACTGATCGGCGCCAGCAACTTCTTCGAGCTGGCGGTCGCCGCCGCCATCGCCCTGTTCGGCTTCCAGTCCGGCGCGGCGCTCGCCACCGTCGTCGGCGTGCTGGTCGAGGTGCCGGTCATGCTGTCCGTCGTGCATATCGTCCGGGCAAGCCGAGGCTGGTATGAGCGGGGCATCGCCTGATGGTGGGCGTGGGCATTGCCGTCCCGACCTTGCACTCGGTCCTGCTGGCAACAAGCGATTGGCCGCGCCTGCACGCGGCCCTGGACGCGGCTGGGATGCCCGGCGGCGACCTGCTCTTGCCTGGCCGGCGGTTTTTTCGTTTGGGACTGGAGGGCGAGGCGGCCTGCTACGGCGGGCTGGAAGGCGACGGGCCGGAGATGCTGCTGCGTTCCGTCGTGGTGCCCTCATCCGCACGGGGTCGCGGCGCCGGGCGCGCGATCGTGCGGGCGCTGGAAGCCGAAGCGGCCCGGCTCGGCGCGGTCCGGTTGCACCTGCTGACCACGACGGCTGCCCCCTTTTTCCAGAGCCTTGGCTACCGCTCCGCCGAGCGCGCCGCAGCGCCGCCGGTCATCGCCGCCACGGAACAGTTCACATCCCTCTGCCCGGGCAGCGCCGCCTACTTGGTGAAGCCCATCGGGCCGGGCGCGGCGGAGGAGACCTAGTTGGACATGGGACACGACCCGGTCTCCGCGCCGGGCGACGCGATGCCGGCGCTGCGGCGCGAGCTGCTGGCGCCACCTGACCCGGCGCGGATGGAGCCGGAACATCGGGCCGATCATCCGCCACGCATCCTGCTGCTATACGGGTCCTTGCGCGAGCGGTCCTACTCGCGCCTGCTGATCGAGGAGGCGGCCCGGCTGCTTCAGATTCTCAGCGCCGAGACGCGCATCTTCGACCCGCACGAGCTGCCGGTGGTGGGCAGCGTCGGCCTGGACCATCCCAAGGTGCAGGAGCTGCGCGCGCTCTCGCTGTGGTCCGAGGGCCAGGTGTGGTGCAGCCCGGAGGTGCACGGCGCCATCACGGGCGTGTTCAAGAACCAGATCGACTGGCTGCCGCTCGAGTTGGGCGGCGTGCGCCCGACCCAAGGACGCACGCTGGCGGTCATGCAGGTCAGCGGCGGCTCGCAGAGCTTCAACGCTGTCAACACCCTGCGCCTGCTCGGGCGCTGGATGCGCATGGTCACCATCCCGAACCAGTCAAGCATTCCCAAAGCCTACGAGCAGTTCGACGACGCCGGGCGGCTGCGGCCGGGGCCGCTGTATGACCGAGTGGTGGACGTGATGGAGGAGCTGGTGCGCTTCACCTGGCTCACGCGCGACCGGGCGGACTACCTGGTGGACCGCTACAGCGAGCGGATCGCCGCCGGCACTCTGGCGAAGGATATGTGACGCGCTCGGCTGGCCAGCCTGCGCTTCAGGTCATGCCGAATTACATCGACACATTTAGATTTTTCGATATGATGGATACATGGACGAACAAACCCTTCTTGCGGATGCCCAGGCCTTCAAGGCGCTCGGCGACCCCATCCGTCTCCGCATCATGCAGTTCCTGCTCGACCAAGGCGCGGTGTGCTGCGCTGTTCCGGGCCAGGTCTGCGCCTGCGACATCATTGCCCTGCTCAGCCTGAGCCAGCCCGCAGTCAGCCATCACATGCGCCTGCTGACCGCGGCCGGCCTGGTCACGGCCGCCAAGTCCGGGCGCTGGATGCACTACAGCGCCGACCCCACGCGCTTCGCCGGCCTCGCCGCCCGGCTGCAGGCCGTAGCGGATGCAGCCCGACCGCAACGCCGGGCCGCCTGACCGTTTCTTCAATCCGGAGATGTGCCATGCCTGACGGTTCGCTCGCCCACTTGCCTATCCTGCCCGTCGCGGTCATTGGCGGCGGCCCGGTGGGGCTGGCCGCAGCCGCCCACCTGCGCGCCCGCGGCCTTATCCCCCTCGTGCTGGAAGCCGGGCCGGACGCCGGCTCCGTCGTGCGCGCCTGGGGGCACGTCCACATGTTTTCCCCCTGGCGCTTCAACGTGGACACTGCTGCCCGGGTGCTGCTTGAAGCCCAGGGTTGGACGGCGCCGGACCCGGAAGCCTACCCAACCGGGACAGAGCTGGCCGACCGCTATTTGGCGCCGCTTGCCCACGCCCTGGGCAACGTGGTGCGGACCGGCGCCCGCGTTGTCGGCGTGTCCCGCTGGCACCACGACCTGATGCGCGACGCCGGGCGGGAGGGCGCACCGTTCGTGCTGCATGTGGCTGGCCCAGACGGCGCGGTCGAGGAAGTCGAGGCCGCTGCGGTGATCGACTGCTCCGGCACCTGGGCCTCGCCCAACCCAGCCGGCCCGCATGGCCTGCCGGCCCCCGGCGAGGCGACGCACCACGGCCGCATCGCCTACGGCGTCCCCGACGTGCTGGGAACGGAGCGTGCAACCTATGCTGGCCGGTCCGTGCTGGTGGTGGGCTCCGGGCACTCGGCGATGAACGTCGTGCTGGATCTGGCGCGGCTGGCGCAGGACGCGCCCGGCACCCGGATTGCCTGGGCGTTCCGCAAGCCGCTTGGGGCCGTGCGGTTCGGCGGCGGCGTCAATGATGGCTTATTGCAACGCGGTGCGCTGGGCGCCCGCGCGCGGGCTTTGGTCGAGGACGGGGCCATACGTGCGCTGGCGCCCTTCCTGATCGAGCGGATCGGGGGTGAGGGCGACGTGCTCCTCGTCACCGGGCAACAGGATGGACAAACCAGGCAAGTGCGGGTGGACCGGATGATCGTCGCCGCGGGTTTCCGGCCGGACTTGGCCCTTGTAGGGGAGCTGCGCGTGGCGCTCGACCCGGCGGTGCAGGCACCGCCGCTGCTGGCCCCGCTGATCGACCCGAACGTGCATTCGTGCGGCACCGTCCGCCCGCATGGCGAGGCGGAGCTGCGCCACCCGGAACCCGGTTTCTACATCGCCGGCATGAAGAGCTACGGCCGCGCGCCGACGTTCCTGCTCGCGACCGGGCACGAGCAGGTGCGCTCTATCGCGGCAGCGCTCGCCGGGAACTGGGAAGCGGCGCGCGATGTGCAGCTCGACTTGCCGGAGACCGGCGTGTGCTCCGGGCCGGGACCGGCTGCGATCACCGCCGAGGCGTGCTGCACGTCCACGACGCCGCAAGGCGCGTGCTGCGAGGCAAAGCCGGAGCTGGCGGCCACGGCGCCGTGCTGCGGCCCGGCACCCGCCCGCGCCTCCGGCTGTTGCGGGTGAGCCAATCCGTCGTCGTCCTGGCGCTCGGTACGACGCAGACGCTGGCCTGGGCCAGCAGCTACTACCTGGTTGCCATCGTGGCCGATCCTGTCAGCCGCGAGATGGGCATCTCCGCGACGGCCGTGTTTGCGGCCTTCTCGGCAGCGCTGCTGCTCTCGGCTGCCCTCGGCCCCGCGGTGGGCCGGGCCATCGACCGTCGTGGGGGCCGCGGCGTGCTGTGCCTATCCAACCTGGTGTTCGCTGGCGGCTTGGCGTTACTGGCCGCCGCACACGGGCCGATGCTGCTGACGGTAGCCTGGCTGGTGCTGGGCGCGGCCATGGCGCTCGGCCTCTACGACAGCGCGTTTGCAACCTTGGCCGGGCTGTATGGTCGCGACGCGCGAGGCGCCATCACCGGCATCACCCTGATCGCCGGCTTTGCCAGCACGGTCGGCTGGCCGCTCACGGCGTTCCTTGACAGCGCCGTGGGCTGGCGTGGTGCCTGCCTTTGCTGGGCCGGGCTGCACCTGCTGGTGGGCCTGCCGCTTAACCGCTTCCTCGTCCCGCCTGCCCGGCCATCTCTACCCGAGGATGCCGCGACACCGGCTGTTAGCGAGGAAACGGCACCACGAGGGGCAATGGCACTGCTGGCCCTCGTGTTCGCCGCGACGTGGGTGGTCAGCACAGGAATGGCCGCGCACCTGCCGCGGCTGCTGCAGGCTGCGGGCGCGAGCGCGTCGGGCGCCATCGCCGCCGCCGCTCTGGTGGGGCCGGCGCAGGTTGCAGCGCGCCTGGTCGAGTTCGGCCTGATGCGCAGGGCGCACCCGCTCGCCTCGGCCCGGATCGCGACGGTGCTGCATCCGGCCGGTGCCGTGGCGCTGGTGCTGTTCGGCGGCCCGGCGGCCGCGGTGTTCACCGTGCTGCATGGGGCCGGCAACGGATTGCTGACCATCGCCAAAGGCACTCTGCCGCTCGCGCTGTTTGGGCCGGCCGGCTACGGGCTGCGGACGGGAGTGCTGTCGGTGCCGGCGCGCGTGGCGCAGGCCGGGGCACCGCTGCTGTTCGGGCTGCTGCTCGACCGGGTGGGCTTGGGCGTGCTGCTGGTGTCCTCGGGGCTGGGTCTCGCCTCGACGGTGGTGCTGCTGGCGCTACATGCGCCACGCACCTCCGTACGCGGGTTCGCCTCCAGTCTCCTGCATGGTCGAGACTGACTACGCGTTCATGATGCCACGCACTGACCAGCAGATACGGGCGTCAAACCCATCAGCGTAAGCGAAAGTACCGCAAGGCCGGCCGGCGACGTCGAGGACCGCTGGACGCTGCGCGCTGCCGACCGCGCGCTGCTCAGCAACAAGACCGGTGCCACGCGCCTGGGCTTTGCCGTGCTGCTCAAGTTGTTCCAGGCCGAGGGCCGCTTCCCGCGCCGCTCGGAGGACGTGCCCGCTGCCGCGGTCGAAGTCATCGCGGGCCAGGTCGGCGTGGCCGTGTCGGCCTGGCTCGGCTACGATTGGCGTGGCCGGACAATCGAATACCACCGTGCCCAGATCCGGGCGGCGCTCGGCTTCCGCGAAGCCACGCTGGACGACGCCGAGGCGCTCGGCCGCTGGCTGGATGGCCAGGCGCTCGCCCTCGAACGCCGGCCAGACCGGCTGCTGGCCGCCGCACGTGAACGCTTCCGATCGCAGCACCTGGAGCCGCCCTCGCCCGAACGCCTGGAGAGGCTGGTGCGCTCCGTCCTGCGCCTGCACGAAGACGCATTCTGCGCCGCCCTGCTCGCACGCCTGCCACCCGAAACGATTGCCGGGCTCGACGCCTTGCTGCGCCCGCCCGACCCCGATGAAGCGGGCGGCAACGACGATGAACCCGACCCGGCGCCACCCCTACTCGCCCTGCGGTCCGGAACCGGCCAGGCCAGCTTGCAAAGCGTGGGCGAGGAGGCCGCCAAGCTGACCCGCATCCGTTCCGTCAACCTGCCCGCCGGCCTGTTCGACGGCGTGCCATCCCGGATGCTGCTCGCCTACCGCCGCCGGGTCGGGGCCGAGGAGCTACACGAACTCCGGCGGCATCCTGATCCGATCCGGCTGACGCTGCTCGCCGCCTTCTGCCACGTGCGCGGGCGCGAGATCGCCGACACGCTGACCGAGCTGCTGATCACCACCGTGCATCGCATCGGTGCTAAAGCGGAGAAGCGCGTCGAGGGCGAGCTGATCACCGATCTCAAGCGCGTGGCCGGCAAGCCCGCGCTGCTGTTCAAGCTCGCCGCCGCCAGTCTCTCCAAGCCGGACGGCGCCGTGCGCGACGTGGTGTTCCCCGTCGTGGACGAGCAGACCCTGCGCGACCTGGTGGCGGAGGGCGAGAACACCGGGCCGATCTACCGGCGCCACCTGCAGACGGTGATCCATAACTCCTACCGCTCGCACTACCGGCGCATGCTGCCGCTCGTGCTGGACGCGCTCAGCTTCCAATCCAACAACCAGGCGCACCGGCCCGTGCTCGACGCCCTTGGCGTGATCGCCCGCCACGCCGCGCGCAAGATGCGCTGCTACCCGCCCGAGGAGGCCGTGCCGCTGGACGGCGTCGTGCCGGCGGCCTGGCGCAATGCGGTGCTGGAAGAGGATGCCCGGGGCCGCACCAGGGTGAACCGCATCGCCTGCGAGATCTGCGCGTTGCAGGCGCTGCGCGAGCAGCTCCGCTGCAAGGAGGTCTGGGTCGAGGGCGCCGACCGCTACCGCGACCCGGACCAGGACCTGCCCACCGACTTCGACGCGCGGCGGGGGGAATACTATGCCGCCCTCAAGGTGCCGCAGGATGCAACGGCCTTCATCGGGCGTGTGCAGGCGGAGATGACGAGCGCCCTCGCGGCCCTGGACGCTGGCTTGGCCACCAACCAGTATGTCCGCATCCTCAAGCGTGGCGGTGGCCGGATCGCGGTGACGCCGCTGGAGCGCCAGCCCGAGCCGGTGGGCCTCATTGCGCTCAAGGCCGAGATCGCCCGGCGCTGGTCGATGACGGGGCTGCTCGACATGCTGAAGGAGGCCGACCTGCGCATCGGCTTCACCGACATGCTGCGCACCGTGACGGATCACGAGAACCTGCCGCGCTCCGTCCTGCAACAACGCCTGTTGCTGTGCCTCAATGGCATCGGCACCAACACCGGCCTCAAGCGCATGGCGTCGGGCCAGCAGGACGTCACCTACAAGGACCTGCTCTACGTGCGCCGGCGCTTCATCAACCGGGACGGCCTGCGCGAAGCCATCGCCGCCGTCGTGAACGCGACGCTGCGCGCCCGCCATCCCGGCATTTGGGGCGAGGGCACCACGGCGTGCGCCGCCGACAGCAAGCAGTTCGGCGCGTGGGACCAGAACCTGATGACAGAATGGCACTCCCGGTACGGCGGGCGCGGCATAATGATTTATTGGCATGTCAAGCGGCGCAGCACCTGCATCTACTCGCAGTTGAAGACCTGCTCGTCGTCAGAGGCCGCCGCCATGATCGAGGGCGTGCTGCGCCACTGCACCGACATGGAGGTGGACCGGACCTATGTCGATTCTCACGGGCAGTCAGAGGTGGCGTTCGCCTTTTGCCACGTCCTTGGGTTCCAACTGCTGCCGCGGCTGAAGGGCATCCATCGCCAGCGGCTCTTTCGCCCGACCACCGGCGCACCAGACGCCTACCCGGCCTTGCAGGCGGTGCTGACGCGGCCGATCGACTGGGCGCTGATCGAGCAGCAATATGACCAGATCATCCGCTTTGCCACGGCACTCCGGCTCGGCACCGCGGCCGCTGCCGACATCCTGCGCCGGTTCACCCGCGCCAACCTGCAGCACCCGACCTACAAGGCTCTGGTGGAGCTTGGGAAAGCTCTCCGGACGACGTTCGTATGTCGTTACCTGAACAGCCTAAAACTCCGCCGCGAGATCCATGAGGGCCTCAACGTGGTCGAGAACTGGAACTCGGCCAACGACTTCATCCTCTACGGCCGCGGCGGCGAGATCGCCACCAACCGCATCGAGGATCAGGAAGCTACGATGCTGTCGCTCCACCTGCTGCAAAATTGCATGATCTATGTGAACACGCTGATGATCCAGCGCGTGCTGAGCGAGCCGATCTGGGCCGAGCGGATGGGACCGAACGAACGGCGCGGGGTGACGCCGCTGGCCTGGGGGCACGTCAACCCGTACGGCACGTTCCGCCTCGACATGACAGCGCGCCTGCTTCTTGATCTACCCATGCTCCGTGCCGACTCAGGCCAACTCCTGTTCCAGGGTGTCTGATCGCAGATGCCCAACCTTACTTTGCGGCTGGTAGCAGCGATGTTGGGTGAGGCCCTACTAACATGAGCAAACCTACCGGTCGATGCGGGTAGGCCTGAACCAGGGCCAATGCACGAAATTTCGTCTCGATATTGCACCTGGTCCGTTGGCTATCCAACCAGGAGCTTATGCACACAGCCTGAATAATTCTTGATGGTTGGCGGGCATAGTACAAGCTTTTGATCCACTGAAGAATGTGGTTCTCGAGGCCAATTCTACGGATCCGGAGCGCCAGGCCCGCCAACGTTGGACCTACCCCTGCGCTGCCCGGCTTGTCACCTATTGGCGCAACGGCGTGTAACAGCCAGGGCTCACGCATGAGATCGCCCAGGTAGCTCAGCCTGGTCTGGCATGATTATCGTGGTTGAGAAAACGCGTACGTGCGAAGCGTAGATGATTGCTTGCTAGTTAATAGCAAACGGTCTGGTTCAACCCAGAGCTTCTCGTGCGTAGCCCCTGGTGTAACAGCAGCCATCGCATGAGCAGATCTGCTTTTTCCAACCTCAACGCGATATATTATATATGAATTAAGCTATAGGTAGAGTGAAAGGTTTAGGTCTCACAGCACTTTCTGTTATGATATCGTCATGTTCACACGGCGTTCAACACTCCTGGGACTCTGCTCATGTCTGGTCGGCCCGCTGCAGGCTGCGGCGGTTGAGCCAACCCCGCCTGTTATCGCCATGGAGCCCTTTGAAGATGTGGCAGTCGAACTTGAGATGCAGCACCTGCAGGACGCCTTGTCCGAAGAGGTGCCGCACCTGGTCCCGCGCACGCCCGTCAGCGACGCCGCTTGGATTGCCCTTGCCCGCGCGGAGATCATGGGCGCTGAGATGATGATCGACCGCCCGCAGTTGCTTGTGGTGGTGGATCGTAACCCGCAGGTGCAGCAACTCGCCGTCGTGCTCGCAAGGCCGGATGGCGAATGGCAGACCGTTGGGGGCACGAAAGTGTCCACGGGTTCATCGGGCCGGTTCGACCACTACATCACCCCGCGCGGCGTGTTCCGGCTGACCGATGCAGTCCTAGGCTACCGGGCTGAGGGAACCCTGAACGAGAACGGCATCCGTGGCCTTGGTGCGAAAGGCATGCGGGTGTGGGACTTCGGCTGGCAGGTGGCGATGAAGGGCTGGAACGCCGGTCCCGGCAAGCCTGACCGCATCCCGATCCGCCTGATGATGCACGCGACCGATCCGGCCAGGCTGGAGCAGCGCATTGGGCGCCCCGCCTCGCAGGGCTGCATCCGCATTCCCTCGGCGATGAACCGCTTCCTCGACCGCCACGGCGTGCTGGATGCGGAATACGAGCGGTCGGCCGTGACGGACATCAGATTTCGTGCGCTTTTGCTGCCCAGGCGCGAGCCAAGCCTGCTGGCGGGGAACACGCTTGTGGTGGTGGACTCCGGTGAGCAGGCCCCGACCACGGCGACGGTGCCGAGCAGCGCGGCCGGTCCGTTGCTGACCGGGGTATCGCCGCCAGCTATGAAACGCCAGGCGCCAACGCTCTCGCCATGATCCTGCTCCGGCGATAATTGGCTGTGCCAGCGGGTTTGGCCGCTCGCAGCCTCGCCGTCGCGTCATGTCATGGCGGCGCTGAGAACGTGGCCGCATGATGCACCCGCAGCATCGGCAGGTAGCGGTGCCCTAGGCCGTGCCGCAATGCTATTGTGGCAGACCTAACGTGTGGCAGTGCTTTCACCACGCTTGGCGTCGCTGATGCCTGACCCGGACTCAGCAACCAAGGGAGGTGAGCGGACGCCACAGGTGCGAGCGGCAGCACGTCCATGCGCTCGAAGCCTTGATCGAGGAGGATTGTCATCTGACGGTCACGTTCGGCGCTGGACGCCGTACCCAGCACGACGCCCACCAGACGCACGCCAGCACGGACCGCCGAGGTGACAAGGTTATGACCGGACGCCCCGATGTAGCCGGCCTTGATGCCATCGGCGCCCGGATAGGTTTGCAGCATCGTGTTGTGGTTCCGGATCATGCGCCCGTGCCACAGGAAGCCCAGCGCGCTGAAATAGGGGTAGTACATGGGGAAGTCTTGGATAAGATGGCGCGCCAGGACCGCGAGGTCGCGCGCGGTCGTGACCTGGTCCTGGTCCGGCAAACCGGACGCGTTGCGGAAGGTGGTCTGCACCATGCCGAGCGAGCGGGCCTGGAGGGTCATCATCTGTGCGAACCGGCTCTCGTCGCCGCCCATCAGTTCGCCGAGTGCCGCCGCTGCGTCGTTGGCCGACTTGGTAACCAAGCCGAGCAGCGCCTGCTCAACCGTGATAGAGCTTCCGGGCAGCAACCCGAGCTTCGATGGCTGCTGCGATGCGGCGTAGGCCGAAACGGGAACGGGTTGGTCGAAGCTGAGGCGGCCGTCGCGCAGTGCCGCGAACAGCATGTAGGCGGTCATGATTTTGGTGAGGCTGGCGGGGTAGCGCAGGGCATCGGGGTTGACGCCCGAAAGTACAGCGCCGTCAGCCGCGTGCACGACGATGGAGCTGTAACGGCCCGACCCGACCTGCGCGCATATAGGGCTCGCCGCTGCCAGCAGGGCGGCAAGACCCAGCGCCGTCCACACCATGCACCGGATCGGCATGACGATCTGTAATCGTGCCTGCATCGTAATACCCCTCACCGACCCTGCTTGGAAGCCTTTAGCGCGACGTCACCATGCTGATGGAGCGTCAGAATCGTGCGTTGACGATGCGCCAGCCGACAGATGTTCGCTTCAGAACGAGGCGACGACGCGCTGCAGCGCCATCTTGCTGGGCAAGACTCGTCTCACTGGGCCAAAATGAACAATATCAGAATCATTATCAACTAATAATATAACGCTCTTGATACTTTCCTTAGTGAATAGGGCAGCCTGCCCAGGTACGGACCTTGGGTCGAGCATTGAGGCATTTGTCCGGGATTGCATGTCGCTGCCGGCGATCGCAGAGCGGAGAGGGCTTGGTTGCCGAGTTACGCGACCTTGCCGGCGTGCTGGTTGCGAGGTTGGAGCGCTCCGGAGCGTCGCCGCAACGCAGCCGGTGACGATCACGGTATTGCATGCTGATAACCAAATGCTGCGCTGGGATTGGAATTGACCCGGTTTGGATGCTGCTGCAGGGGCTACGCATGAGATTTCGTGTCGGTTTTGCACAGAGTTCGTCGGCTATCCAGCCAGGAGCTTGAGCATGTAGGCGTCGTTCCAGGCGGCCTTCTTGCGCCGGGCCCGCACGCTGGCTTTGGTTGTCTTGTCACGGCCGACGATGTTGAGCGCGATCTTGCGCAGGAGGGCCAGGTTGCGCGCGGCCGTGCGGCCGCGCACGCGGCTGTCGTCCTCGCGGAATGTCACATCCAGTGCCCAATGCAGGGTGTTCTCAATCGCCCAATGCGAGCGGACAGCCTGGCCCAGGACGGCCGGACTGTCGGGACAACTCGACAGGAAGTAGCGGATCTCGCTTTCGACCTTGGTGGGCGCGCTGTTGACGCTGCCGATGCTCTCGACCGCCAGCACGGTGCGCAAGCCCGGCCAGCCGCTCAGGGCTTCGAGGGCCGCCGCATCGGTGCTGGCGAACACCATCGCCAAAGGCGATCCCCCGGAGGGATGTCAGCGAAGCTGACACGGGCGCCGGACCAGGCGGCCGTGCGTGCCGTCGAACGCATCGCAATCGGCACGGCTGGCTGCGCCGCGGCGGAAGCATCGCTGGTCGAAGTGCTCGACCACGGCCGCGTGCGCCAGGGGGTGGTTGCCCTTGAGCGTTAAAAGGTAGTCGCCCCCGCGTGCCAGGATCTTCTCGGCAATCGCGGTCTGGCACCCCATGGCGTCCAGGGTCACGATGCTGTTCTGCAACGCAAGCTGGTCCAGCAGCTCAGGCACGGCGGTGATCTCGTTCGACTTGCCGTCCACGCAGCGCTGGCCCAGCACCAGGCCCTGCTCGCTCGCCCACGCGCTCACCACGTGCAGCGGCGACTGGCCCCGCCCATGGTCGAACGAGCGCCGGATGGTCTTGCCGTCGATGGCAATCACCTCGCGCTCGAACCTGTCCGCGAGCGAGCCGACCCAGGCCGTGAACCCGGCCTCGAACGCATCGGGGTCGATCAGCATGAACACGCGCCGAAAGGTGTCGTGCGACGGGATGCCGTTCGCCAGATCCAGGAACGTCCTGAGCCAAGCCAGCTTGCTGTGGCCATACAGCGCGATGTCGTCCCAGCTCTCGGCGCAGGCGATCACCGCGCACACCGCGATCACCAGCACCTCGATCAGGCGGTGCTCGACCTTGCCGGAGCAGCGCGGGTCTTCGATCACAACAAGATACTGTCCCAGCTTCTCGATCAACACGCTCCGTTCCCCCGCAATCGTGAGGGCGCGTCATCATACGTCAGGGCGCGGCAGGCGAGAGAAATCTCATGCGTAGCCCCTGTGCGATCACCGCCGTCGGATGCACGCCGGCAACGACCTCCGGCGCCGCATGGAACAGGGCCGCGACCTGGGCCCAAGCGACGAAAGGGTCGGCCACGACGAGCGCCGCCGAGCCGTCCGGCACACGAGACGCCATCTCCGTACGCACCAGCACCGCACCGGTGTCGTTTCTCCTTAACGAGCAGATTCCAGTGGTCAAAAAGTGCGCTCATGGCTGGAAATGTTCACCTGGGTGACCGTGCCTAGGCTCACGTGGCCGGAACTCTTGGCTCGAACGGCGTGAAGTGGCCGTGTTAGGTCGCGCTCTTTCCAACCATGTCAGGCAAATTCCAGTGTTCAACGGGCAGAAACCGTGCTCTCCGTCGCACCGAACCCAGATACTACGGACGTCAAATTCCAGTCGTTAAAGCAAACCGACAACCGGCACGCGTGTGGTCCAGTTGCGTCACGAGCCGCTTGCTGCCGAGGAAACTCACGTGCTCCGGTCCCGCATTCTCCAAACCTGCGAGCCCCGTCAGCACCGCCTCGCGAGACGGCGGCGCACATCCAACGGCTTGCGCGACGGCGGCGAGCGCGTGCGGCCCGATGGTGGCGAAGAGACGCGGATCGCCTATGCCCGCGGAAGTCGTCATGACAGCCACCTTCTGATGTCCCGGCCGTGCGCGTCGATGCGTGCCCGCGCCGTAGGCGCCCATTGCCGGAGGACCAAAGTACCGAGTACCCGCCCTTTCACAAAAACCGATTAGGTGAGCCTGAGGACACGCGTTCGGAGACACTAAACCCGGCGCCGACCGTCGTGGAACGACGCATCGGCCGCGATCCGCAGCCCGCCGATCCGGTCCAGCGACCGCCGCTCGGATCGCGCCGCAACGATGTCCCGTGCGCGGCCGGGAATGTAGTGCAGCACCACCAAGACAGCGAAGGTGACCGCGGAATAGCCAAAGTACACCGCAGTCGTCATCAGGTTGTGCGCCGTGTGGAAGAACAGGAAGCCGACCGCGCAGAACAGCCCCATGCCGAAGAACACGGCCGACGCCAAGCCGATCACGCCCATGACGAGCCAGGCGACCATGCCGCCGATCATCATCACGAAGACGACCAAGCCCGCCACGAACACCGCAACCAGTTCCCAAACAAA
>JAABVA010003621.1_pt1 | contig 14623 bp, 14 predicted proteins | sample 5560331 | NCBI WGS metagenome assembly JAABVA01 (sample SAMN12812661, study PRJNA571458) | rock metagenome | isolation source: Antarctica rocks | place: Antarctica: Victoria Land, Mt New Zealand sud | collected 2016-01-07 | reverse complement strand
GCTGCAGCCGACGCATGCAGTGCAGAGCCTCCCCGCGCACGTAGATGGCGCAGAAGTTGGCCCGGATGGCGTAGCTGGTGATGACGATGCCCTCTATCAGCGAGTGCGGATCGGCCATCATCAGCGGGATGTCCTTGCAGGTGCCCGGCTCCCCCTCGTCGGCATTGATGACCAGGTACTTGGGCTTGACGCCCGGACCTGCCGTCTCGCCCGGTTTGGCCTGCGGGATGAAGCCCCACTTCATGCCGGTCGGGAAACCAGCACCGCCGCGCCCGCGCAGGCCCGAGGCCTTGACCAGCTCGATCAGCTGCTCCGGCTGCGCGGCAAGGGCGGTGCGCAAGGCCGTGTAGCCCTCGAGCTGGGTGTAGGTCTTCAGCGTCCAGGAGCCCGGCGAGGACCACCGCTTGGTGAGCACCGGGGTGATGGGATCAGTCATGGCTACTTCTTCTCCGGAACCGGGGGAAGGGCATGGATTTCCGTGGCGTCCTCGGGCATGGCGGGCGCCTGCCAGCCGTTCTCGTTGGCCATCACCACTCCGCGCAGCGTCTCCGCGGCCGCCGAGGGGTCATCGGCCCCTGCCGCCTCGTTGAAGAACCCAGCCAGCTCCAGCTCCGCCTGCCGGAAGCTGGTCAGCGGCACCCCGCGGGTGGGAGCCGGGCGGCGGCCCGCCCGCAGCTCGTTGACCAGCTCGATGGCCGAGGCGGTGCTCTGGTTGTCGTAGTACTCGTAATTGATCTGCAGCACCGGCCCGAGGTCGCAGGCGGCCAGGCACTCCGCGTGCTCCAGGGTGACCGAGCCCGCCTCGCCCGGCTCTCCGGCGGTCTGTTCGTGTCCCAGTGGCGCGCCGTCCCCGCCGAGTTCGGTCTGCAGTGCCTGGTAGATGTCGTCACCGCCGAGCATCGCGCAGAGGGTGTTGGTGCACACGCTGATCAGGTGCTCGCCGCAGGGGCGGCGCTTGTACATCGTGTAGAAAGTCGCGACGGCGCTGACCTCGGCTGCCGTGAGGTCCAGCTTGTCGGCGCAGAAGGCGATTCCGTCCTGGCTGACGTAGCCCTGCACGCTCTGCACCAGGTGCAGCAACGGCAACAGGGCGGAGCGGGACCGCGGGTACCGCGCAATCACGGCCTCGGCACGCAGATGCGTCTGTTCGTCGAAGGTCTTCGCAGCGGAGGTCAGTCGCTGCACCCCCACGTCGCTTCGCTCGCTCAACGGTCCACCCCTCCCATCACGGGGTCCAGGGAAGCCACCGCGGCGATCACGTCGGCCACCAGCCCTCCCTCGCTCATCGCGGGCATCGCCTGCAGGTTGATGAAGCTGGGCTCGCGCACGTGCGCGCGCAGCGGACGGGTTCCCCCGTCGGACACCAGGTGCACCCCCAGCTCTCCGCGCGGGGACTCGATGGAGCTGTAGGCCTGGCCCGCCGGCACCCGGAAGCCCTCGGTGACCAGCTTGAAGTGGTGGATCAGCGACTCCATCGACTGGCCCATGATCTGGCGGACGTGTTCCAGCGAGTTGCCCAAGCCGTCACTGCCCACCGACAGCTGCGCGGGCCAGGCGATCTTCTTGTCCTGCACCATCACCGGTTCGCCGGACAGCTTGGCCAGGTGATCGACGCACTGCTCGATGATCTTCAGGCTCTCATGCATCTCGGCCACCCGCAGCAGATACCGGGCGAAGCAGTCGGCCTCGGTCGCGGTGGGGACCTCGAACTCGTAGTTCTCGTAGCCGCAATACGGCTCCACCTTGCGCAGATCCCAGCCGAGACCGGCCGAGCGCAGCACCGGCCCGGTGATGCCCAACGCCATGCAGCCGTCCAGGGGCAGATAGCCCACACCCTGCAGCCGGTTGCGCCAGATGGGCTGCCCGGTGAGCAGCGCGTCGTACTCCGGTAACCGCTTGCGCATCTCGGCGAGGAAGGTCGCGATGAGCTTCTCGTAGCCGGCAGGCAGGTCGCGGACCACGCCACCGGGCCGGACGAAGGCGTGGTTCATCCGCAGCCCGGTGAGCTCCTCCAGCAGGTGCAGCACCGTCTCTCGTTCGCGGAAGCCGAAGGTCATCGCGGTGGACGAGCCGAGCTCCATGCCTCCGGTGGCCAGATACACCAGGTGCGAGGAGATCCGGTTCAGCTCCATCAGCAGCACCCTGATGACCTGCGCGCGCGGCGGCGCCTGCACCCCGAGCAGCTTCTCCACCGCGAGGCAGTAGCCGGTTTCGTTGAACAGCGGAGCGAGGTAGTCCATCCGCGTCACGAAGGTGACGCCCTGGGTCCAGGTGCGGGCCTCGATGTTCTTCTCGATGCCGGTGTGCAGGTAGCCGATCACCGAGCGGAGCTGGGTGACGCGCTCGCCCTCCAACTCCAACACCAGCCGCAGTACGCCGTGCGTCGACGGGTGCTGCGGACCCATGTTGATGACGATGCGCTCGTCCGACGCCGGGCCGGCCCCGTCGCCGCCGAGGGAGTCGGTGAAGGTGTCCCAGTCGCCGCCGGTCACCGTGTAGATGCGGCCCTCGGTGGTCTGGCGTTCACCGGCAGGGCTGGGTTCGCTCCCCCGGGCGAATTCCTGGTCGGCGAACTTCTGCCCGGCAGCCGGCTCGCTTGCCGCACCGGAATCGGGCACGGTGCCGCCCGAAGCCAGTCCCTGTGCTGCGGTCTCCGCGCTGGTCCGTGGACTCATGAGTAGGCCCTCCGCTGCTCGGGTGGTGGGATCTCCGCGCCCTTGTACTCCACGGGAATACCGCCCAAGGGGTAGTCCTTGCGCTGCGGGTGCCCGGCCCAGTCGTCGGGCATCAAGATCCGGGTGAGCGCCGGGTGGCCGTCGAAGACGATGCCGAACATGTCCCAGACCTCCCGCTCCTGCCAGTCGGCAGTGGGATAGACCGACACGACGCTCGGCACGTGCGGGTACTCGGCCATTCCGCCGTCACCGGGAACGTCCATGGCAACCTCGAGGCGGATCCGACGCCGGAAGGTCATCGAGGTGAGGTGGTAGACGACGTGCAGCCGCTGCGGAAGGGGCTGGTCCGCGTCGAAGCCGTAGTCCACGCCGGACACCGAGCTGCACAACTCGAAACGCAGTGCCGGGTCGTCGCGCAGGGCCTGACAGACCTCGCGCACCGTCTCCGTGCGCAGGTAGTAGGTGATCTCCTGCCGGTCGACCACCACCTGCTGAATGGCGTCCGGGACCCCGCGCTCGGCCAGCGCCGCCAGCAGGTCGTCGGTGACCTGGTCGAACCACCCTCCGTAGGGCCGCTGCGCCGCAGCAGGACTGAACGCCGGCAACCGCAATCCGCCGTACCCGGAGGTGTCCCCGGAGCCACGGATACCGAACATGCCCTGGCGCGCCCGCCCGGCGACCACGCCCCCGCGGTCCTCGTGCTCCTGCTCCACCTCGCCACCGCGGTCGGCAGATGCCAGGCCGCCGTGCTGCTCGGCCTTGGTGGGCTCTGGAACGTCCGATCCCGGGGTGCTCACCGCGCCCGCACCTCCGTCGCCCGCGCCGTCTTTCCGTACCGCACCGACGAGGGCACCATCTCGGTGCGGGCACCGCTGGCCAGGCGCTGCGCCGTGCGCGCGGCGCCGAGCGGCTCGTCCATGATCTTCGCGTGCAGCTTCAGGATGGCGTCGATCAACATCTCCGGACGCGGCGGGCACCCGGGGAGGTAGATGTCCACCGGGACGATGTGGTCCACGCCCTGCACCACCGCGTAGTTGTTGAACATGCCCCCGGAAGACGCGCAGACCCCCATGGCGATCACCCATCGGGGCTCGGGCATCTGGTCGTATATCTGCCGCAGCACCGGGGCCATCTTGTTGGTGACCCGGCCCGCCACGATCATCAGGTCGGCCTGCCGCGGCGTCGCACTGAACCGCTCCATCCCGAAGCGGGCCAGGTCGTAGCGCGAACCGCCGACCGTCATCATCTCGATGGCGCAGCAGGCCAGCCCGAAGGTGGCCGGCCACACCGAGCTCTTGCGCGACCAGTTGACCAGCTTCTCCACGCTGGCCAACAGAACTCCGTTGGGCAGCTTCTCTTCAAGCCCCATGCTCACTCCAGCCCGTCACAGATCCAGACGTCCTCATTGCCGACATCTCAGTTCCAGTCCAGCCCGCCGCGCCGCCAGACGTAGGCGTAGGCGATTCCCACCGTGCCGATGAACAGGGCGATCTCGACCAAGCCGAACAGGCCGACGTCGTCCGCGGCGACGGCGAAGGGGTAGAGGAACACCATCTCGATGTCGAAGAGGATGAACAGCATCGCGGTGAGGTAGTAGGCCACCGGCATCCGGCCGCCGCCGACCACCGGATGCGGGGACGGCTCAATGCCGCACTCGTAGGCATCCAGCTTGGCGCGGTTGTAGCGGCGGGGACCGACGAAGGGCGCTACGGCCACCGAGAAGACGGCAAAGGCGCCCGCCAGGGCTGCCATCACCACCAGGGGGATGTAGGGATCCCGCACCGCGATCTACCCCTTTCCGCACAGCCTATTTGCCTCATCACATGATGACGCACGCCACAGTACGCAGCGCAGGCGAACGCCCCCCGAGTCGGGGTGAGCTAAGCCACAGCGGCGATCGCGGGCGGTCCGATCACTGCCTCGACGGAGCGGGAAGGATACTGGGCTGATGCCTGACTCCGAGCTGCCCCACGGCGCCACCGACGTCCTGGTCGTGGGCGCCGGTCCGGCCGGATCGGCTGCGGCAGCGTGGGCGGCGCGAGCCGGGCACGAGGTGCTGCTCGCCGATGCGGCGCAGTTCCCGAGGGACAAGACCTGTGGTGACGGATTGACCCCGCGCGCCATCGCCGAGCTGGAGCTGCTCGGGCTGGGTCCGTGGGTGCGCACGCACGGAATCAACCAGGGCCTGCGGGCGGCCGGGTTCGGCCAGGAACTGCTGCTGCCCTGGCCGGGTGGGTCGCTGCCCGGCTACGGCAGCGCGGTGCCGCGCACCGAGCTGGACGCGCGAATTCGCAGCGTGGCGCTGAATTCCGGGGCCGACGAGCTGCAGGGTGCCCGCGCCGTGGACGTCGTCCGGGACACCGACCGGGTCAGCGCCGTGTGCTTCCGCATGGCCGACGGCTCCCGTCACCAGGTGAGCTGCCAGCGGCTCGTCGTCGCCGATGGTGCTCGCTCGCCGCTGGGCAGGTTGCTCGGCCGGCAGTGGCACCAGGACACCGCCTACGGAGTCGCGGCACGCAGTTACGTCCGCTCCGGCCGCAGCGACGACCAGTGGATCTCCTCGCACCTGGAACTGCGTGGCTCCGAAGGAGAACTGCTGTCCGGCTACGGCTGGGTGTTCCCCCTCTCCAACGGCGAGGTGAACCTCGGGGTGGGCACCCTGGCCACCGCGAAGCGGCCGGCCGGCATCCGGCTACGGGGCCTGGTCGACCTCTACGCCGCCTCCCGCTGGCAGGAGTGGGAGCTCGAGGGTGCCGTCCGCCATGTCTCCTCCGCGCTGCTGCCGATGGGCGGCGCGGTGTCGGGGGTGGCCGGGGCCAACTGGGCGCTCATCGGGGACGCCGCCGGCTGCGTGAACCCCCTCAACGGCGAGGGCATCGACTACGGGTTGGAGACCGGTCGACTGGTCGCCGCACTGCTCGACACCGAGGACGAGCTGGCGGTGGCCTGGCCCGCCCTGCTTCGCGCCCACTACGGCACGGCGTTCTCCATCGCCCGGCGGCTGGCGGGGCTGCTCACCCTGCCTCGGCTGCTGCCCGCCGCAGGCCCGCTCGGCATGCGCTCGAAAACGCTCATGACGGTGGCCCTGCGGGTGATGGGCAACCTGGTGACCGAGGAGGACCGGGACCTCACCGCGCGAGCCTGGCGCCTGGCCGGGCGGCTCTCGGTGCGCCTCGACGAGCGGCCGCCGTTTCCCGCCGCCGACCTTCGCATCCCGGCATGAGCTGAACCGATGAGAACCCCGTGATGTCTGGTCTGCCCGGCGGCTGGGTGCCGCCGTGGGTCAAGGGGGTCGCCGGCATCCCGGCGGGACTGCTCGGCGCCGACATCTGGTGGGCGGTGCCGCTGGCGTTGCTGCAGGCCATCACCACGGCGGTGCGCGAGCGGTTGATCGACCGACCCATCGAGCTCCTCGTCGGGGAACACGTCGTCCGGCTCACCCTGCGCCAGCTCGTGGTGGTGCCGCAGCGGTTCGGGCTGGCAATCGGCCAGTCGGGGGATGTCCACTTGCTGGTGGAGGACGTCTGTTGGCGCGGCAAGCGGGTCGAGCGGATGAGCATGCAGCTGCACAACGTCGCCCTGCGGCCCGGGTTGCGGCTGAATCTCGTGGCGTCCCCGGTGGAGATCGAGGCGGTGGTGGCCTCCGACGACCTCGGCGAGTGGCTGCCGGGGCAGCTGACCGGGGTGCGGGTGGCGATCGGTCCGGACGCCTCCGTGCGGGTCGCGCCCACCAGGTTCGCCAAGTTCGCTCACCTGCAGCTCGGACACCGGATCGGCGACGGCAGCCTCTGGCTCATCCCGAACTCGCTGGTCGTGTTGAGCAGGCGCATCTCGGCACGTCGGATCCCCGCCCGGCGCGTCGCGCTGCCCACTCTGCCTGCCGGGCTGCACCTCGTCGACGTCGCGGCCGGCCGCGGCGAGCTGCGAGTCCGGCTGCTCGCCGACCGGTGGCGCTACGAGCTGACTCCCGGACTGCTGCCCGAACTGCTGCGGCGGGTGCGCACCGCGCAAGCCCGGCTGGAAGTCCCCGTGCCGCAAGCCCCCCGGACCGACACCGCGGAGTAGCTACTCCCGTTGGTCGCGAGGGACACCTGCGTCGGGAATCCCCGACAGAGCCCGGGACTGCTCCCGGTGTGCCTCGTGATCGGCTTCGGTCAACGCCTCGATCTGCTCGGGAGGATCCGGCCGCAGGAGCCCGCCGGGGGCAGCCCGCCCCGCCAGGCCGAGCTTGTTCATCTTCTTGGGAACCGGCGCGCCCTGGTACTCCAGCGGGACGCCGTGCCCGTGGTGGTCGATGCCGCCGAGTGGCTGGTGCACCTCGATGAAGTCTCCGCCGGCTCGGCGCCGGATGATCCCGGTTTCCACTCCGTGCTCGAGCACCTGCCGGTCGGAGCGTTGCAGCCCGAGGCACCATCGATAGGTGACCAGGTACACCAGGGGCGGTAGCAGGATCAGCCCGATGCGGCCGATCCAGGTCATGGCGTTCAGGGAGATGGAGAAGTGGAAGGCGATGATGTCGTTGCCCGCGGAGATCGTGAGCACCACGTAAAAGGCAATCGCCATGGCGCCGAGTGAGGTGCGTACCGGCACGTCGCGGGGGCGTTGCAGAAGGTTGTGCGTCGCGTCGTCCTTGAGCAGCTTGCGCTCGAGGAACGGATAGACCACCAGCAGGCCGAGGATCGCCCCGAGCAGCATCGCCGGGATGGCGGGCTGCGGAATGGTGTAGTTGCCGATGTACATCTCCCAGGCAGGCCAAAGCCGGATGATGCCGTCGGTGAAGCCCATATACCAGTCCGGTTGGGAGCCGGCGGAGACCTGGGAAGCGTCATAGGGCCCGTAGTTCCAGATCGGGTTGATCTGAAACAGCCCGGCCATCAGCGCCATCGTTCCGAAGACGATGGCGAACCAGCCGAGCCCGTGTGCGGCGAACACCGGAACGATCCGGACGCCGACGACATTGCGCTCCGTGCGGGCGACGCCAGGGAACTGGGTGTGCTTCTGGTACCACACCAGCGCCAGGTGGGCGGCGATGAGCGCCAGCAGGATGCCAGGGATGAGCAGCACGTGCGCGATGTAGAACCGGTCGAGGATGATCTCGCCGGGGAATTCGCCGCCGAAGACCAGCCAGCTGATCCAGGTGCCCACTACCGGGATGGCGAGCATGATCGACGAGGTGATCCGCAAACCGGTGCCGGAGAGCAGGTCGTCGGGCAGGGAGTAGCCGGCGAAACCCTCGACGATGCCAAGGATGAGCAACAGCGCGCCGAGCACCCAGTTCACCTCACGGGGCCTGCGGAAGGCGCCCGTGAAGAAGTTGCGGAGCAGGTGGACGACCATGGAGGCAAGGAACAACAATGCGGCCCAGTGGTGAATCTGGCGGATGAACAGTCCGCCCCGGACCTCGAAGGAAAGATTCAGCGAGGTCTCGTAGGCCCGGGACATCTCGACACCGCGCAGATTCTGATATGCCCCGTTGTAGGTCACCTCCGTCATGGACGGGTCGAAGAAGAAGGTGAGGAAGGTGCCGGACAGCAGCAGGACGATGAAGCTGTACAGCGCCATTTCGCCGAGCAGGAAGGACCAATGGGTCGGAAAGACCTTGATAATCTGCCTGCGCATGCCACTGGCCAGGTGGTAGCGCTCGTCTGCCCACGTGGCCGCGGAGGCGCCCATCTTCTCGGCCCTATTGCTTGCCTCTGCCATGGCTGCTCCCAGCACCCTGCACCGGCCCGACGTTCCGCTGTTGGAACATCAGCGACACCAAGAATGTAACTCCCCAGGGCGTCGGCCGCAGCCCTAAGCTCGGCAGCCCTTAACTTATCCGGCCGGAAACTCAGCCAGCCGAAAACGGGGAGTTCAGTCCGGCTTGACGGCCCGGTGCAGCGCCACCACTCCCCCAGTGAGGTTGCGCCAAGCCACCGAGCCCCACCCGGCGCCCTGGATCTCGGCGGCCAGCGCGGCCTGGTTCGGCCACGCGCGGATCGACTCCGCCAGGTAGACGTAGGCCTCCGGATTGCTGCTGACCCTGCGGGCCACGACCGGCAACGCCCGCATCAGGTATTCCAGGTACACGTTGCGAAACGGCGCCCAAGTGGGGGTGGAGAACTCGCAGATGACGAGGCGGCCGCCCGGCTTGGTCACCCGGGCCAGCTCGGCGAGGCCATCGGCGTATGCCACCACGTTGCGCAGCCCGAAGGAAATGGTCACCGCGTCGAAGACCTCGTCGGCGTAGGGCAGGTGCAGAGCGTCGCCGGCCACCATCGGCACGCGGCGGGACAAACCGGCGCGAAGCATTCCCCGGGAGAAGTCCGTGGCCACGCACCACGCCCCCGAACGGGCGAGTTCCGCGGTGGACACGCCGGTTCCGGCGGCGAGATCGAGCACCCGTTCACCGGACCGTGGTGCCAGCGCCTGACGGGTCAGCCGGCGCCAACGGCGGTCCTGGGCGAAGGAAAGCACCGAGTTGGTGAGGTCGTAGCGTTCCGCGACACCATCGAACATCGCGGCCACATCATGCGGATTCTTGTCCAGCCCAGCTCTCGCCACCCGCTGAGGCTACCCGCGCGCCCCGGCGAACTCGCTGCGCCTGGCGGACCGGCGCAGCACCAGCAGCAGCCCACCCGCGACGAGCCAGGCAGCCGCCACCAGGGAGCCGGCAGGCAGCAGCGCGAGCCGCGCATCACGGCCCGCCACCCGAACCAGGTCCGGGTTGACCCGCGCGTATTCCACGTCGATGCGCTGGCCGGCACTCAGCCCGGTGGGATAGAACACGCCGAGCTTGGGGCTGTGCGTCACGCCGTCGGGAGTGCTGAAGCTGACCGCGGCGAACACCCGACTGACCGTCAGCACGTCTGCCGTCGCTCGCCCCTGGTCGCCGCCGATAATCAGGTCGTCGCGGACCGCACCGGCGATGAGCAGTACAGCGAGCACCGAGACGCCGATCGCGAACACCAGCACCATCCGGCGTAGACGGCTCACGGTGCGGATGCTCACGACTGGCGAGGGTAGTCGGACCGGGGCTGTGGCAGCAGCGCAGTCGGGCAACTTCTAGTCTGGAGCGGTGACCCAGGCCCCCGACGCGCCCGCAGAGCTGATGGTCGCGCGTACCCGGGTGCTGTCATCGGGCGAGAGCGCGCCGGATCTCCTCTCCCTGCTGCCGACCCGCGACGCGGTGAGCTCCTGGGTCCGGGGCGGCGAGGGACTGGTGGCGTGGGGCGAGGTGGCCAGGGTGCAGATTGCGGGCCCGTCCCGCTTCGCCGATGCTGCGGCCTGGTGGCAGCAGTTCTGCCAGCAGGTGCGCGTGCACGACGAGCTCGGGGTCCCCGGGTCTGGGATGGTCGCCTTCACGTCCCTGGCCTTCGCCGATCGGCCGGGTAGTTCGGTGCTGCTCGTGCCGCGGGTGATCGTCGGCCGCCGGCAGGGCGTCACCTGGATCACCGAAATCGGCGGCGACATGCCAGAGGAGTGGCAAGCCGTCACCGCACCGGGCCAGTTGCGTTACTCCACCGACTCCCATCCGGTGACCCGTTGGCGTTCGGCGGTGACCGGCGCGGTGCAGCGGATACGCCATGGCGACCTCGACAAGGTCGTGCTCGCGCGGGAACTCGTCGCCGAATCCGACGCACCGATCGACCCGCGGTTCGTCCTCGCCCGGTTGGCCTCCCGATACCCGCAGTGCTGGACGTTCGCCGTCGACGGACTGCTGGGTTCCACCCCCGAGCTGCTGGTGCGCAAAGAGGGCACCGCCGTGTCCTCGCGAGTGCTCGCCGGCACCACCTGGCCGCGGGCAGGCAGCACCAACGCCGAGCTCGCCGCGCAGCTGCTGTCCTCCGCCAAGGACATCGGCGAGCACGGGTATGCGGTGGCCTCGCTCGTGGAGTCACTGCGGTCGTTGTGCTCCTCGGTGCAGGAGCAGGAGGTGGAGGTGTTGCAGCTGCGCAACGTGGCGCATCTGTCGACCACCGTGACCGGGCAGCTGCAACAGCGCAGCAGCGACCTGTTCGCGCTGGCCGCCGCGCTGCATCCCACCGCGGCGGTCGGCGGCACTCCGACCGCGGCGGCGATCGGGCTCATCGCGGAGCTGGAGGAGATGGACCGGGGCCGCTACGCAGGTCCGGTCGGATGGGTCGATGCCGACGGCGACGGGGAGCTCGGGCTCGCACTGCGCAGCGCCGAGATCACCGGCCGTCAGGCCCGACTGTTCGCCGGCGGTGGGATCGTCGCCGAGTCCGATCCGGACGACGAGGTCGCCGAGACGGACGCGAAGTTCGCCGCCGTCCGAGATGCCCTGGAAGGCCTCGAGGGCTAGCGGACGCTCTCGCCCTGCAGGGCGGTGGCCAGGACGCATCCGCCGAACTGGACCAGGCGCAGGTGCCGCCGCAGGGTCGGCGGTTGAGCCCGTTGGGCGAATCCGCACAGCGTGCCGTACAGCGACCCGTCCAGCATGCGGATCGGGACACCGATGTAGGCACCGGGCACGCTGAATACCCCCAGGCCCAGGCGGTTCAGTTCGGACCGGAGCTCGGCGTAGGCCGGAACCGCGGACACCACCGAGGCGACCTGCGGTCCACGGCCCTGCACCATGCGGTGGCAGAACGTGGCGGAAGACGGCAAGGACAGGCCCGGCTGGATCGGTCCACGCTCGGGATAGACCGAGAGCGCCGTCTGGTAGTCATCCGCCAGCCGCGTGAGCATCCACAGGTCGAGCCCGATGTGCTCCGAGAGCATGGCCAGTACCGAACCCGCACTGTCGTCCAGGCTCTCCCACGGCCGCGCCGTGTGGCCCGGGAGCGCGGTGGCGGTGCCCATACTGGACTCCCCCTTTGTGCCAACAAAGATCCTTATACCCCAGTGTGGTGCTATTAGCACACCAGTGCAACACGTTCAACCAGCAAACGTGCATTGTGACACGGCTCGCGTTGCGTCCGCTTGTCGGGTCAATGCCCACGCAGCGCGGCGTGCAGCTCGCGCAGGCGCGTGCGCTCGGTGTGTACCTCCAGTACCCGCACACCGTGGCTCGGTTCGGCCAGCCGGGATGCCAGCGACGCGACGTCAACCAGCCGATGCGGCACCCCGTGGGCGGCGCACAGGGCGCCGAGGTCCGTGCCGTGGGCCGTACCGAATACCCGCTCGAATGCGGCCGCGTGCTCCGGGGCGCCCTGCTCCAGCAGGCCGAAGATGCCGCCGCCGTCGTCGTTGGCCACCACGATGGTCAAGTTGGGGTGCGCCTCCTGCGGACCGGCCAGCAGGCCGCCGCTGTCGTGCAGAAAGGTGAGGTCGCCCATCAGCGCCACGGTGCGCCCGCGGTGGGCCAGCGCCGCGCCGTGGGCGGTCGACACGGTGCCGTCGATTCCTGCGACCCCTCGGTTGGCCAGCACGCGCACGCCCGGCCGGGGCAGGCCGGCGTAGGAGGCATCGCGCACCGGGTTGGAGGATCCGAGCACCAACAGGTCACCCTCGGCGAGACTGTCCGCCACCGCCCGGGCCACGTGCAGCCCGGTGGGCGGGCTCCCGGCCAGCACCACGTCGACCCGCTCCCTGGCCCGCGCGGAGGCGACGCGCCAGGCCTGCAGCCACTGCGGTGCCACCTCACCACGGGTCACCACCCGGGTGCCCACCGAGCGGACGGTGGCGGCCACGTCGGTCCATACCGGACCATCGGTGAGGACGTGCACAGCGACCTCCTCCGCGGCGAACAGCTGCTGCACGGCGCGGTGCAGCGTCGGCCGACCCGTGACCACGACCTGCTCCGGACGACGGTCCCCCAGCGCGAGGGGATGCACCGGTATCGCCGGGGCGGGCGCGGACGGTTCAGCCACCGTCGGTACGCCGGCGAGCTGGGGATGCGCCATGGCGCCGTCGCCGGCGACGACCAGGGTCGGCACGCCGAGGTCGAGTTCCACGGGGGCATCGACCGCGGCGGGCACCACCCGTGACCACGGACCACCGTCGGCGCGGCCGCCGAGGTCTTGGGCGCAAGCGTGGCGATCCGGCACCAGGGGTTCGCGCAGCGCCACGTTGAGCTGCACCGGTCCCGGGTTGGCGTCCCTGGCCCCGGTGGCTGCGGCCAGCGTCCGGCAGACCGTGGCCCGCCAGCGCTGGTGGGGCCATGGGGGCTGTTCTGCGGGGTTGAGGGTGACATTGAGCCGGACGGCGGCACCGAAGATCCCGTGCTGCTGCACTGTTTGGTTGGCGCCGGTCCCGATGAGCTCGGGCGGCCGATCGGCGCTAAGGACCACCAGCGGCACCCTCGAGTAGCTGGCTTCCAGCACGGCCGGATGCAGGTTGGCGACCGCCGTACCGGAGGTCGTCGCCACGGCCACCGGCGCACCGCTGGCCCGGGCCAGGCCCAGCGCCAAGAAGCCGGCGCTGCGCTCGTCGATGCGGACGTGCAGGCGTAACCGCCCTTGCTGGTCGGCGGAGTGCAGCGCGTAGGACAGCGGCGCGTTTCGCGAGCCGGGACACAGCACCGCCTCGCGCACCCCGCCGCGCACCAGCTCGTCGACGAGGACGTTGGCCTGCGCGGTGGAGGAGTTCACACCGCAGAGCCTGGCAGAGATGGCTTTGCCGCATGCGAGGTGGCAGCGTGAGGCCCGTGCGTACCGACTTCGACCCCGACGAGACCGGGCACCGTCGCTTCTACAAGTTGCTGACCTCCGTCGTCGTTCCGCGTCCCATCGCCTGGGTGTCCTCCCGTTCGGCGCAGGGAGTGGACAACTTGGCGCCGCACAGCTTCTTCACCGTTGCCGCGGTGAGCCCGCCGGTGGTGCAGTTCACCTCAGTGGGCCGCAAGGACAGCCTGCGCAATATCGAGGCCACCGGTGAGTTCGTGGTGTGCCTGGCCGCCGAGCCCCTCTTCGAGCAGGTCAACGCCACCGCGACGAACTTCGGCAACGACACCAGCGAGTTCGACACCGTGGGACTGGAGCGCGAGCCCAGCCGCACGGTGTCGCCGCCGCGGGTGGCCGCCTCCCCGGTGGCCCTGGAGTGCCGGCTGCGGCAGGTCATCGAGGTGGGTGACTGCTTTGTGGTGCTCGGTGACGTATTGCACGCAGCGGTGGATGCCAGTGCGCTGGGCGAGGACGGGCTGCCGGTCCTCGAGCGGCTTCGTCCGCTGAGCCGCTTGGGCCGCGACGAATGGGGGCTGTGCCCGGAGGTCTGCGAGATCAGCCGAATCCGCGTCGAGGAGTGGCCCGGCCACTACCAACGCTAGTGGCGCTCGCCAAGGCACTCTGCGCACGCACTGGCGGTGGCTGGCTGGCCGTCGCCGCGGCGACGTGCGCCACCGTCGCGCTGTTCGGCGCCCTGCAGGTTCCTTCCGCGGCGCTGGTGGCGGGTCTGGCGGTCGGCATCGGGTTCGCGCTGACCGGCGCGAGTCCGGGCGTGCTGCCGAAATGGGGCATGACCGCGGCTCAGGCGACGCTCGGGGTGGTGATCGGCGCCTTGGTGCAGAGCTCGACGGTGAGCGCACTGAGCGCGGTGTGGCTGCCGGTACTCGCGGTGAGCGTGGCGACCCTGGCCCTCAGCGTGCTCGGCGGTCTGCTGCTGGGGCTGCACCGCGAGGTGGACCCGCTCACCGGCTCACTGGCCCTGACCGCGGGCGGCGCCTCCGGGCTGACCGCGATCAGTCGGGACCTGGGTGCCGACGAGCGGCTGGTGGCCGTGGTGCAGTACCTCCGGGTGGTCGTGGTGATCGCCTTGATGCCCGTGGTGACCGCCCTGGTGTTCCGTCCGTCCCCTGCCATCGGTGGCCCGGGTCCTTCCGATGCCGCCGCGCCGTGGTACGTCGATCTCGCGTTCCTAGGGGCGTGTTGTGCGGCTGGTCTGCCGGTGGGGCGGCTGCTGCGCCTGCCGGCCGGGGCGCTGCTGGGGCCGCTGCTGGTGGCGGCGACGCTGACCTTGACGGGCGTTTCGATGCATGCCGCCGTGCCCGGGATGCTGGCCGTCGC
>JAABVA010003619.1_pt1 | contig 14626 bp, 14 predicted proteins | sample 5560331 | NCBI WGS metagenome assembly JAABVA01 (sample SAMN12812661, study PRJNA571458) | rock metagenome | isolation source: Antarctica rocks | place: Antarctica: Victoria Land, Mt New Zealand sud | collected 2016-01-07 | reverse complement strand
ACTGTGACGTCGTACTCGTCCCACAGCCCGAGAGCGAGACCGACCGCGTCGAAACCCGGTCCCAGGTTGGCCGTGCTCGCCGGGACGCGGATCCGGACCGACGCTGCTCCCCCGGGCGTAGCCGTCGTCATCCGTCGAGGCCGAGGGCCGTCGCCGCGGTGACCGCGTCGACGGGCACCCGCACGGGGACCAGCTCGGACCCGTCGGCCTGGCGCAGGGCCCACTGGGGGTCCTTAAGGCCATGCCCCGTCACGGTGCAGACGATGCGCGCGCCGGCCGGCACCAGCCCGGCCTCGTGCGACGCCAGCAGGCCCGCCACCGACGCCGCCGACCCTGGCTCGACGAAGACCCCCTCCTCGGCGGAACAGATCCGGTGGGCGGCGAGAATCTGATCGTCGGTCACGGCGTGGATCAGGCCGCCGGACTCGTCACGGGCGGCCTCGGCCTGGCGCCACGATGCGGGGTTGCCGATGCGGATGGCCGTGGCGATGGTCTCGGGCTCGTCGATGGGATGACCCTTGACGATGGGAGCAGCGCCCGCTGCCTGGAATCCCCACATCCGCGGAGTATGCGTTGCCGGCCCAGGTTGCTCCCAGTCCTGTTGATATTGGCGGTAACCCAGCCAGTAGGCCGTAATGTTGCCGGCATTGCCGACGGGCAGGCAGTGAATGTCCGGAGCATCGCCGAGCGCGTCGATGACCTCGAAGGCCGCCGTCTTCTGACCCTCGATGCGGGCTGGGTTGACGGAGTTGACGAGGTCGACGGGGTAGGCCTCGGCCAGCTTGCGCGCCAGAGTGAGGCAGTCATCGAAGTTGCCTTCCACCTGCAGCAGCGTGGCGCCGTGGGCGACCGCCTGGCTCAGCTTGCTCATGGCGATCTTGCCCTCGGGCACCAGCACGCCGCAGGTCATGCCCGCCTTCGTGGCGTACGCCGCCGCCGAGGCGCTGGTGTTGCCCGTGGACGCGCAGATGACCGCCTTCGCGCCGCGACCGGCCGCGACTGAGATGGCCGTGGTCATGCCCCGGTCCTTGAAGGAGCCCGTGGGGTTGAGTCCCTCGAACTTCAGCCACACCTCGGCGCCGACCAGCAACGACAGGTGCTCGGCGGGGATGAGCGGTGTGCCGCCCTCAAGGAGGGTGACGACCGGCATACCGGCCAGCGACGGCAGCCGGTCGGCGTACTCGCGGATGACCCCGCGCCACTGGTGAGCCACGTCAGGATCCCTCGACCCGCATCACGGAGTCGACACCCCGCACGATCGGCATCGCGGCCAGCGCGTCGACGGTGGCGGAGAGCGCCGAGTCGGAAGCGGTATGCGTGACGACGACGAGGCTGGCCCGATTCTCGCGACCGCCGCCGGGGGTCGCGGGGATAATCTGCTGCCGGACCGTCTCGATGGAGACACCGTGGTCCGCGAACGCGGTCGCCACCTGAGCGAGCACCCCAGGGCGGTCAGCCACGTCGAGGCTGATGTGGTATCTCGTCTGCGCCATGCCCATCGGCAGCACGGGCAGGTCGGCGTAGGCGCTCTCCCCCGGACCTCGGCCGCCACCGACGCGGTGCCGGGCCACCGCCACGACGTCGCCGAGCACCGCCGACGCCGTGGGGTCGCCCCCCGCGCCGCGCCCGTAGAACATCAGCTGTCCGGCCGCGTCGGCCTCCACGAACACGGCGTTGAAGGCCTCGCGCACCCCCGCGAGCGGGTGGGAGCGGGGAATCATCGCCGGGTGCACCCGCACCGACACGCCCTCGTCGGTGCGCTCACAGATCGCGAGCAGCTTGACGACACAGTCCATCTCGCGCGCGGCGGCGACGTCGGCGGCAGTCACCTCGGTGATGCCCTCACGGTGGACGTCGGCTCCGGACACCCGCGTGTGAAACGCCAGCGAGGCGAGGATGGCCGCCTTGGCGGCGGCGTCGAACCCCTCCACGTCGGCGGTCGGGTCGGCCTCGGCGTATCCCAGCGCTTGGGCCTGCTCGACGGCGTCGTGGAAGCTCGCACCGGTCGTGTCCATCTTGTCGAGGACGTAGTTGGTGGTGCCGTTGACGATGCCAAGCACCCGGCGCACGTCATCACCCGCCAGCGACTCGCGCAGCGGCCGCAGCAGCGGGATGGCCCCGGCCACCGCGGCCTCGTAGTAGAGATCGACCCCTGCGTCCTGGGCAGCGGCATACAGGGTCGGCCCGTCCTGAGCGAGCAGGGCCTTGTTGGCCGTGACGACCGACGCGCCGTTCTTCATGGCCTGGAGGATGAGGGACCTGGCCGGCTCGATGCCCCCGATGACCTCGACGACGATCTCGGCCCGCGTGATGACGTCCTCGGCGTCGGTCGTGAACAGCGCCGGGTCGACGCCGAGGTCGCTCCGGTCGCGTCCGGGACGGCGCACCGCGATCCCGACGATGTCGAGGGGCCGCCCGACGCGGGCCGCCAGGTCGTCGCGGTGCTGGGTCAGCAGCCGGGCGACCGCCGACCCGACGACGCCGCAGCCGAGGAGCGCGACGCGAAGCGGGCCGTCAGACCGCGTGCTCGTCGGGGAGGTGCTGACCGGGTCGCTCACGGGGTCGATCCTGCCGTCCGACCACGGGCAGGCACGTGGGGGTTCCGCGATCCGGACCTCACCAGACGTCCAGGGCGAGCAGGTCGTCCACCGTCTCGCGCCGTACGATCGCGCGCGCAGCGCCGTCGCGCACCGCCACCACCGGAGGGCGCGGGGTGTGGTTGTACTGGCTGGACAGGGACCGGCAGTAGGCGCCGGTGCCTGGCACGGCGACGAGGTCACCGGGGTGGATGTCGGCGGGGAGGAACTCGTCCATCACCACGATGTCGCCGCTCTCGCAGTGCTTGCCGACCACCCGGGAGAGCCGGGGCGGGGCGTCGCTGGCGCGGCTCGCGAGGGTGCAGGAGAAGTGGGCTTCATAGAGGGCGGTGCGGATGTTGTCGCTCATCCCGCCGTCGACCGAGACGTAGGCCCGGGACGCCCCACCGTCGAGGCCGATGACCTTCACCGTTCCGACCTCGTAGAGCGTGAACGTGCTGGGGCCGGCGATCGCGCGCCCCGGCTCCACTGAGATCCGGGGCACGGCGACCCCGCTGGCCCGGCACTCGCGCTCGACGATCTCGGCCATCCCCGCCGCGAGACTCTTAGCTGGGAGCGGGTCGTGCTCCGTCGTGTAGGCGATGCCGAAACCCCCGCCCAGGTCGAGCTCGGGGAGCTCGACACCGTGCATCACCGCGACGTCGGCGTGCAGGCCCAGGACCCGGCGGGCCGACACCTCGAAGCCGGCGGTGTCGAAAATCTGTGAGCCGATGTGGCTGTGCAGCCCGATCAGCTCGAGCCGTGGCGCGTGCCGCAGGATCCGGGTCACCGCCTCGGCCGCCTCGCCCCCGCTGAGCGAGAAGCCGAACTTCTGGTCCTCGTGAGCGGTCGCGATGAACTCGTGGGTGTGGGCCTCCACCCCCACGGTGACGCGGACCATGACGCGGGCGGTCGTGTCCAGTCGGTGGGCCACCTCGGCGAGGCGCTCGATCTCGTCGAACGAGTCGACGATGATCCGGCCCACGCCGTAACGCAGCGCCGTCTCGATCTCGGCCACTGACTTGTTGTTGCCGTGCATCCCGAGCCGCTCACCGGGCATACCGGCGCGCATGGCCACGGCCAACTCACCCCCGGTGCAGACGTCGAGGGACAACCCCTCGTCGCGGATCCAGCGCACCACCTCCGTGCAGAGGAAGGCCTTGCCCGCGTAGTAGACGTCGGCCCCACCCCCGAGGTCCTGAAAGATCTCGGCGTAGGTGTCGCGGAACTCGCCCGCTCGCGCGCGGAAGTCGGTTTCGTCGAGGACGTAGGCGGGGGTGCCGAACTCGCGGGCCAGCTCCCGCACGGAGACGCCCCCGATGGTCAGAGCCCCATCGGCACCGCGGCCCACGGAGGACGCCCAGAGCCCGGGGACCAGGCCGTTGACGTCCGGGGGGACCGAGAGCCACGCGGGGCTCCCGTAGCCCTCGGCGTGGAGCGCGCCCGCCTCGTGTGCCCGCATACCCCCAGCCTATGGCGGTGGCGCGGGGCGTCCGGACGTCGCCAGCGCCCCGACCAGGTCGACGAGAGCCTCCGGTTCGAACGGCTTGGCGACGAAGGCGTCCACGCCGGCGGCGACGGACCGCTCCCGCTCGCGCTGTTGGAGGGCCGCGGTCACCATGACGACCGGCAGATCGTGCAGCTCGGGGTCGCTGCGAATCTCCGCGATCGCCTCCCACCCGTCCATCGGGCGCATCTGGGCGTCGAGGATGAGGACGGCCGGCGGCCGGTCGCGGGTGGCGCGCAGGAGGGCCAGGGCCCCCTCCCCGTCGCCGGCCTCCCTCACCTCGAAGCCGGCCAGCTCGAGGTTGATGCGGATGAGCAACCGGATGGACACCGTGTCGTCGCAGACGAGGACCCAGGGTGGTGCTCCGTCCGCTGGAACCGTGCCCCCGACGGAAGCCGCGGTCGCGCCCGGTCGCGGTTCCGGTTCCATGGATCGAACCCTAGGCTGCTAGCCTCGCCGGGCACGATGAGGCGGTATGCCGGGTCGCGCGGTCGGTGCTCGAAGCTCGTCGTCGAGGATCTGGCCCCCGTAGCTCAGGGGATAGAGCGCCGCCCTCCGGAGGCGGAAGCGCAGGTTCGAATCCTGCCGGGGGCACTAGGTGGCAGGCCCCTGACCTGCGGAAACACATGAGCGCAGCCCGGTCGTGCAACATGCATGCAACAACGCCGACGCTGCTTGTAGCCATAGCTGACGTCGGTTTGAGGGTGACCACCACCACCGCTTGCGTGCGCCCGAACACGACGGGTCCGTTCGGGCACGCCAACTAAGACGACGGCAGTCCCGCCCTTAAAGCCGACCAGCGCCCACCAAGAAGCGCGGGGTGGGGCCGCAACCGTTCACGGGGAAAGCACCGGCACAGCGACGTTGTGGGCCTTAAGGGGTTTCAACGCGCTTGGTTCCGGCGGGTCCAACAGAGGGCCCGCCGAGGTGCCCGGGGGTCCGGCGCCGGGCGGGGCTCAATGGCGGCAAAAGGTCTTCCGGCCAGAAGCACGCCCACCTCGACCTCGAGCGCGCCGGCGATTCGGGACATGTCCTCTGCGGTGAACCCGGACGCGCCGGCCAGCCGACGCACTACCGGTCGAGCAGCAATGCTGCGGGTCAACGTCCCCGGAGGCGAGAGCGTCACCGGGACGCCCGGCGGCCCCCCGCGAGCTCGCCCACCGAGCGAACCACCGCCGCCCCGCCTAAGCAGTCCGTTGATGACTGTTGGCGTAGTCAACGGAACTGTTGGGTTGGCCCTGCGGCGGGGAACGTCTGAATCTCGGCGAGGGCGCCGAGCAGTGTCTGGTAGCGCTGCGGGCCGAGTTGGTGGACTGGCCGCTGCTGGCGCTGGCGGGCGGCGCCGCCTTGGTCGCAAGTCAGCGGGGGTCGGTGGAGAACGTGAGCGTCTCACGCCGCCACGGCTGAAGACCCCACCTACGCCAGATCCTGGCCACCCACACATTCGAGGTCACTGTGCCCTGCGGGGGACCGCGTGCGACCCGGTGTTCCGCCCGGGCGTGCAGCGCGTGGCTGCCGCCACGAGGACCGCCGGGGTGATGGTGACCTACCTCATTCCCGGTGGCGTGTCACACCTCCGCGGCGCCCTGAACGCCGGACTGGACCAAGGCATTTGCCGTAATCACACCACGGTTGGGACTGGCGCGGCCGCGGCCGTTACGTGTTGGCCGGACCTGCTGCTGACGTGCCTGGGGGTGGCCCGGACGGTGTCCGGACCACCCCCTCAGCTCGGTGTCTTCGGTCAGGGTGTGGTGGCGGAGTCGGCGACTTCGGGCTGCCCGGGGCCGGACTGGGCCTCGGTGGCGTCGTCCGCCTCGTTGGTTGCTTCGTGTTGTCCGCCCTGCGGATCGGCCGGGTTGTCGGCGGTGTCTCCGGGGGTCAGGGGGTCCTGGCTCGGGGTCGCGGTGGCGGTTGTGGAGGAGTTAGGCGGGGTGGGGGCCTGAGCCGCGTGCGCCACGGCAGCTCCGCCGATCAGAGCGGTTCCGGTGAGGAGAGCGGCAACGGCTGCGGTGCGAGGGGTGATGCGTCGCATGGGATTTGATCGCTTTCTGTTGAGTTCTGCCGATGATTTTCGGCTGGTCGTCCTACTGTCGTTGTTGTCCGCTGAGTTGGCGCTGAGTGTTGCTGAGCGGACCAGAATGGGTTCCATGCGCAGCGGCCCAAGATCACGGCGGCCCTTCGGGGTTAGGAGCCAGACGACGGCGGTCGCCGCCCTGGTTGTCGGCGCTGCCCTGCTGCTGGGGGGGCTGGCCCTGGTCCTGTTGCTGCAGCGCTCGCTCACGTCCTCGCTCGAGGCCAGCCTCGAAGCCCGCCTGGCGCAGGAGGCCGGTACGGTCAGCGAGGACGGCCCTGACGGCCTCGCCTCGAACGAGCTGGGCCCCGGCGACGGGGTCCTGGTCCAGGTCCTGGCCGCCGGCGGGAGGGTGGTGTTCACGTCGGCGCCGTCCAGGACGGCCGCCGTGTCGTCAATCCGCCCCGCACCCGGACAGCTGGACACCAGCGGACGAACGCTGCTGCCGCGACCGGGAGACCTGGCGCCGCCGCTGACGGTGGCCCAAGGCGTGGAGCACGCGGGCCAGCCGTATGTGGGTTGGTGAGCGCGACGCAGGACGCCCAACAGGAGGCGGTCGTCACGACCGGCACCCTCCTCCTGGTCGGGGTGCCCCTGCTGATGGCCCTAACCGGGCTGGTCACCTGGTGGTTGGTCGGCCGGGCGTTGTGCTCCGTGGAGCTGATCCGGACCCAGGTGGAACGGATCGGCGCCAGTCGTCTCAGTGAGCGCGTCCCCGTCCCCGGGGGCCGGGACGAGATCGCCCATCTCGCCTCGACGATGAACGCCATGCTGACGCGGCTGGAGACCTCGCACAGCACCCAGCGCCGGTTCGTCGCGGATGCCAGCCACGAGCTGCGATCACCGCTGGCCACACTGGCCGCGTCCCTCGAGGTCGGACAGGTCGACCAGTCCGAGCAGACGTGGCGAGATCTCATGCCCATCCTCCAGGCCGAGACGCAGCGGATGCGCCACCTCGTGGACGACCTGCTGCTGCTCTCCCAGGTCGACGACCGTGGCATGCCGGTCTCGCGGGCGGATGTCGACCTGGACGACCTCGTCGACCAGGAGTCCAGGCGTCTGCGTGGTCTCGGGCAGGTGAGAGTGACCACGAGGGCGACACCGACACGGGTGACCGGAGACGAGCACAAGCTCGCCCAGATGATCCGCAACCTCGCCGACAACGCCGCCCGAGCCGCCCGTGCCGAGGTGCGCCTGTCCGTCCAAGCCGACGACGGGGGCGCATTGATCACCGTCGAGGATGACGGCCCCGGCATCCCCGTGCAGGACCGTCACCGGGTCTTCGAGCGATTCGTGCGGCTGGACGAGAGCCGCTCGCGTCAGTCGGGGGGCTCCGGCCTGGGGCTGTCCATCGCCCACGAGATCGTCCGCGCCCACGGTGGCGAGCTGGCCGTCGGTGAGTCCGATCTGGGTGGGGCCAGGCTCACGGCCCGGCTTCCGCTCCCGGCCGGGTCACGCTCCGCAGACGGGGAGTCCGGGCAGACCCGACAGTGAAAACGAACCTGGGGCCACAGGCCGCCAGCACCAGCGCCCCGACCAAGGGACACCGATAGGGCCGCAGCAACGGCACCAGTCGGCGGTATACCGCCACATCCGACCTCGTCATGGCCGCCTCTCCGGTTGCACGTGTCACCCGAGGGTGACCTTCCATGCCTGAACCCAGCCTGAGAGCGACGAGCAGGACCAGTGGTCGCCGGCCGCCACGACTCAGCCGCCCTCAGCGTGGCCTCAGGCGGGCTGCGTCATGGTCAAGGCAGTCCCCACCTCCGCAGGGAGCGGGACCCCCAAGACCCCCAGACATCGAAGGGAGGTAACGACATGGCAGAGAACACCACCGGCCTCGAGCCGGCCGAGAACCCGTCCACCGAGTCCGACACGGGACCCGACGTCGAGCAGGAAGGCGACTTCCAGGGCGAGTACTAACCCCGTGAAGACCGCGCCCGGAGTGGTCCCATCCCCCCGATGGGCCGCTCCGGGCGCGTTCGCGCGCAACGGCCGTACACTCACCCGGGCACTGACCCGGACAACGACCGCGCGAAGCAAGGAGCTGACGCCATGCTGGACCGGATCACCCGTCGACCCCTGTCTGTGCTCGCGGGGCAGGTCGGACCGCGACGTGTGTGGGTCATCCTCGTCGGGTGGAGCATGGGGTGGTCCGTCCTCGCCGCCCGGGGCGGGGGCTACTCCTGGCATTACTTCGCTGAGGGCGCCCACCTGCTCAGCAACCCTGGTGTGAACGGTGGTGGGCTCCACCTTTATGCCGCTCACCCGGACCTCCAGATCGGCCCCCTCGCGCTACTCGTCGCGGTCCCCCTCAACGTCCTCGGCCCGACCGGTGGAAGGCTGGTCGCCGAACTGATACTCGCGTTGCTGGGCCCGCTCCTGCTGTACGTCCTCCTCCTCGCCCGGCGGCGACTGAGCGGCGCGTCACCGGCACCGTTCCTGCTTCTTGGCACGGGTCTGCTGGTGATGCCCGTGTGGTCCGAAGTCGCCACCCACTTCACCCACCTCGACGATGCGCTGGCCATGGGCTTCTGCGTGCTGGCAGTGTCGGCTGTCATTGCCCGCCGTCCATACCTGAGCGCCGTCCTGCTCGCCGCCGCGATAGACAGCAAACCCTGGGCTGCCGGGTTCGTGGTCCTGATCCTTGCCCTGCCCTCAGCGACGCGTTGGCGCGCTGGCCTACTGGCCGCTCTCGGTGTCGCCGGCGCGTGGCTCCCCTTCGTCGGGGCTGACCCAATGACGCTGGCCCTGAGCCGTTTCACCATCGACAACGTGGACGACTCCGCCCTCCACGCCCTCGGCGTGTACACCGCCAACACCCCGTCATGGGATCGACCTGCCCAGGCGATCCTAGGGGCCGTCGTAGCGATCGTCTGCGTCCGATGGGGTCGTTGGGCAGCCGTCCCGCTGGCCGTCGTGGCGGCCCGACTCCTTCTCGACCCGCAGACCTACCCCTACTACAGCTCGGGTCTGCTGGTCGCGTCGGCCATTCTGGACCTCCTGACTCCGACCCGCCGATGGCCACTGTGGACGGCTGCGGCCGGGACCTGGTACGTCTCGAACGCCGTTGCGGGTGCTCTCCTGCCGCCGGAACAGGTGGGCGCACTCCGCGTCCTCTTCATGGTCGGCGTCCTCGTCACGCTCACCCTGCTCCCCGATCCGACTTGCCGGCCACCAGACCAACGGGTGGGCTCGCGGGCCCGCTCGGACCCGCGCCGCCCAGGGGTCGAACTCGTTTCCGGTGCCCGGGCACGGTGAATGGTTCCAAGCTGCGCCTCCCTTCGGCAGGCAGGACCGCGCCCATCGAGGCGATGGCCAGGTACACCCAAACAGCGCGACCATGGAGCCACCCGGCTGCTGACCAGCGAGCAGCCCAGCCGTCTCCTGCGCGCCGGCTGCGCAACCCTCGCCCCACCGATGCCCACTGACAGTGAACTCGACCTGTAGCTCGGGGCCACAACCGAGACGCCCACGCCCATCGCGTGTCCCCCCACCTATCGCGCCGCCGACGCTCCTCCTCATCGCACGGCGGGGCCGGGTCCAGCCCCGTTCGCCTGGCATCGGGAGTAACGGTGTCGCACGATGACCTGGTGAAGCTGAAGCTTGACCTGCACGACGTCTACAACCGTGGTGATGAGATGAAGCGCGCCCTCCAATCCATCATCGACGAAGCCGTTGCGAAGAGGGCACCGCTTGTGGAGATCATCCCGGGCAAGGGCTGGGGGCAGCTGAAGAAGCGCGTGCTGCGCTTCCTGGACCGCAAGGACATCAAGACCTTCCACCACCGAGTCGAGAAGGACTCGGACAACTTCGGCCGCGTCTTTGTCCACTTCCGTTGGAAGTACACGCACTGATCCACCATGGGGGCCTGGCGTCGCTCATGCGGCCGGCTGCCTGGGCGGCAGATGTGGGAGCCGAGTTGTCAAGGCGCCGTGACGGGCCGCTCCGTGGTTTGCGGTTCGGGGTGCGGACGCGGCCCGGTCGCCGCGGCTAGAACGGCCGCGTTCGGCAGTGAGAATTTGCCTTCGTCCGTCATCAGCTCGGTGTAGGTAAGGCCGATCCCGACAACCTGACCGGTGTACTCGCCGCCCAACCCGCCGGAACGCAACAGGATCCACGAGCCGATCTCAAACGGTCGCGAGGTGAGCAGGACCAGGCCGGCGAAGAGGTTCGCCAGAGCCTGCTGGGCGGCGATGCCTAGGACCACGCCCGTGATCGCCCCGGACAACAACAGCTTCTCGATCGGCACTTGGAGCAGCGTCAACGTGGTGGCCGCCACCACGACGTAGCCGAGTACGGTGATGCCCAACCGCAGGTTCGACGTGGTGCCGGTGCTGGCGCGCAGACCCGCGGCCCGCGAGACCTCGTTCGCCGTGCCTCGAACCGCGACGGCCGCGATGACGGCGAACACGGCAGCGCCGGCGAACCAGACCGCTCTCAGTCGCCCGTCGGACCCGGTCGGCACCCCCAGGCTCGACAGCACAGCAAACAGCAGCAGTGCGACCATGCCGGCGATGCCAGCACGCCGCAGGTCTGGCCTGGATGCGGTGGCGGACGGTAAGGGACGCAGTTTCATCAAGCAAGTGACTCCAAGGGTTGTCGGATAGAGGGCGCAGCACGCGTCGGCCCAAACATGCAGGCCAGTCCACAGGCGAGCGTTGACGTCAACGGTATGCAACCCCGCTGGATGCCCATCGGCCCACCCCGCCGACGTCCACCCGCGCGACCCCGCCATAGTCAAGGATGTGAGCCACCTCATAATGATCCGGAGGTCAACAACCGAGGGGCCACACCCCGGCACGGTGGCCTGACGAGGAACTAATTTGGGTCGCGGCGATGCTGGTCGTCCTACCGCCCCGGTCACCGTGGCGTGGCGTGGCTTCTACGCCGACGAAGAGTGCAGGACGCCACCTCGCCGCATTCCCGTCGACCCACGAAGCACGGACCGTCTCGGCACGTGACTGGCCTACGGTAGCCGCGATCAGCCACTGAACTGAGGGACGACCAGGCCGGCCGCGCGGGCGTTCACGCGACTTCAACAGCCCTCAACAACCCGGGCAGGATCGTGACCCACCAAGAGACGCAATCGTTCCCGGTGGACAACGATGTGCGCGGTCCTGAACGGCTTAAAAGTCGGATCCTCCGCCGCCGCCGAAGTCCCCGCCAGACCCATCCTGCCCGCCGCTGTCTCCCCAGTCGGCACCGCCTTGGCCCTGGTCGGACTCCACGAAGCCGCCCTGATCCTGACCCTGTCCTTGGTACTGGCCGCCGTCGTCGTCGCCGCCGCCCTGACCCCCGCCTTGGTGTTCGCCGGCCTCCTTGCCCAGCTCGTACCCGATCAGACCGCCGCCGAGGCCGCCCATCGCGCCGCCGGCGAGCATCCCACCCACACCGCTTCCCCCACGGCCGTAGCCCGGGCCAGCCCCATAGCCCGGTCCGTAGCCCGGCCCAGGTCCTCCGTAGCCCGGACCGTAGCCTGGTCCCGGTCCGTAGCCGGGTCCGGGGGCACCGCCGTTGCCTGGGCCATAGCCTGGGGCAGCGTCTTGCGGGCCGACGAGGGCGCGGCGCCGCCGAGAACGCATCACCAGCAGCCCGGCGACGGCGGCCACCAGAAGCAGCGGCACCAGCAGCCCAGCCCACGGGAATGAGCTCTGAGGTTCGACGGGCGCAGCGCTGCCGCCCTGGTTGGGTGCCCCGTTCGCTCCGGGGCTGCCGGCGGCGTTGGTCAGACTGGTCAGCGCGGCGGTGACCCCTGCGGCCCACTGACCCTGGCTGAAGGCGGAGTCGGCGGCCGTCTTCGCGGCCGTCGTCGCCGCCGCATTCAACCGCGCGCTCCGGGCCGCGACATGGGTGAACTTGTCCACCGTGTCCACCGCGACCACCACCGTGTCGCTGCTGGTCACCAGGGCGTCCGCCGCGGACACGAAACCAGGCTTGTTCCCGGCGTACCCACCCTTGGCGGTCCACACGGACACCGAGAACGGCGCCCGCGTCGCCGCATCCCGGATGCTCTGCTGATCCGCCGCCGTCAACACAGCCGCGTCATCGCGCACAGTCAGGCCCCCCGCGACGGCGGCCGACACCGACGTCAGACCGGCCACCAGCACCAACACCAGAACCAGCGGCCACCGGATCCATCGACGCACCAACACCACACTTCTCCCCATCACGGACCCCCCCTGGGCACCGTCCTCATGCTACGGCCACCTCGCCAACCTGCCAGGCGGGTCCCCTTAGGGTCACTGCCACACCCCCACGTGACGGGGCCGCAGGCCCCCACCGGCACTTCAAAGCCAGACCTGGGCCCCATAAGGGCAGTCAACGCCCAACCGCCGCCGGGACGCAGGCTGGCAGCCCCCGATCCTCCCGAGGACGGGGTTCTTTGCAGCGTGCTCAGGGACCGGCAGGCGTGGGTGCGTGCTTTGGCGGTCAAGGCGTCATTTTTTGGGGCGCCGGACCGGTCGCCGTCGGCGTTGCGCCCGACGGCGGGACCGTGCAGTGCTGGTGCTGCAGCACCCGCGGAACCACCGCCCGGATGGTCCACCTGGGTGACCCCCCCGAGGTGCATCTGTGGCTGCGGTGTGCCCACTATGTGCACGTTGTGCACGTTGTGGACGTTGTGCACTTTCAGGCGTGGCAGGTGGAGGACCGGGCGGGGCTGGGCTCGGCGCCCGGTCGTGCCCTCACTGCGGCGGGGTGCGTGAGGCCAGCGCGTCCAGCGGGACAAGGGCCACGTCAGCTCCCCCGCCTGGAGCGTACGGGACGGTCACTAGCCGGGTTATTCCGATGGGGATCCCGTCGAGGCCGGCGGCTTGGAAGTCGGGCCCGTCGCTACCGCCGGGCAGTGGACCGGCCACCATCGCGGTGACCGGGGTGGTGCTGATCATCGATGTGATCCGCGCCCCGGTGCTGTCGGTGTCGACGCTGAGCCCGATCCGGGTCCGGTCCGATAGGTCCACGGGGCGGCTGTAGCTGCCGGCGGGTGAGCCGGTAGCCGGTGCGCTGGTGCGCCGTTGGTCGGCGCCTGAGATCACCGCTTGTAACCGCCGGCACCAGTCCGCTTAACGTGAGCGCCCCGGTCACGCGGCCTGGTTGGCATGGCAGCGTTGACACCCCACCCCGGTTCAGCCGGCACCCTTCCGCGCAGGACACGCTCTTGGCCAAGGTGACCGGGCCGGGCTCGGAGATCGGCAGGGCACCGACGGTCACCGAGAACGGCTGCTGTCCCGGGGGCGCGCGGAACGCGTTGACGTTCGCCAGGACCGGCGCCGCGGCTGCCCCGGCAGATGTGGCGGCGATGTGTACGTCGGATGCGGTGATGGTGATGACGGTGCGGGTCAGACGACGTCGGGTGCGGTGGGGGCGGCGATCTGAGCCCAGTCGAAGCTGCTGGCGTCCCGCGGCAGCAACGCGATGCGGGCGAACTGGTCGGGACCACGGCCAAGGTGGTCATCGCGTCGACGCCGGGCTGGACGACCCAGGCCACCGCGGTAGCGGCCTGCCGGGCGGGGTCGGCCGTGCTTAAAGCCGCCTGCAGGGTGCGCATGTCGGTGGCGTCGGTGACCTGGACCGCGGCGGCACCGGTATCAGCCTGCGCGCGTTGGCCACGGTTGCCGGACCCGATCGCGTTGGCGTCCGCCGCGAACACGCTAGTGTTGCGTGTCGTAAGTGACTTTATGGTCCGTGGTTGAGACAATGATGCATGTCGCGTGCGAAGCCGTTGGTGTTGAAGGCCGGGGACGAGCAGGTGCTGCGGGAGTGGGGCCGGTCTTCCACGATTACGGCGGGGTTGGCGCAGCGGGCCCGGATTGTGCTGCTTGCCGCTGAGGGCAACAGCAACGCCCCGGTGGCCCGGCTAGTCGGGGTGAGCCCGCCCACGGTGCACTCCTGGCGAAGCCGTTACAGCAGTGGGGGTTTGACGGCACTGGATGATCTTCCCCGCTCGGGACGACCTGCCGTACACGACGAGCAGGCCGTCATAGCGGCCACGTTGGACCGGCCCCCGGAGAAGCTGGGGGTGACGCACTGGTCGGCCCGGTTGCTGGGTGACCACCTCGGGATCAGCTTCGCGACCGTGGCCCGGGTCTGGCGGCGGTGGTGGCTCAAGCCGTGGAAGGCGGAGACGTTCAAGTTCTCCACCGACCCGGAGCTGGAGGCGAAGATCCGTGACGTCGTCGGGCTCTACCTCGACCCGCCGGCCAAGGCGGTCGTGGTGTGCATCGATGAGTTGGGTCGGGCTGAGGCGCGTTGACGTTTTTACAGACGTTACGTTTCCTCAGCCCGCCCTCCGAACCGGACGTGCGTGTCTCCACGCATCCGGCTCTCCACGAGCCCATGCCTCCGGGTTATGCGACCGATCCTTCTGCTTTTCTTGCCCACGGTGTGGCGATGTTGTCGGCCCGGTACCGGTAACGGCTGACCGTCATCGTCTGGGGTTGGAACAACACGACCCCGTCCTCGGTGGGACGC
>JAABVA010003613.1_pt1 | contig 14633 bp, 7 predicted proteins | sample 5560331 | NCBI WGS metagenome assembly JAABVA01 (sample SAMN12812661, study PRJNA571458) | rock metagenome | isolation source: Antarctica rocks | place: Antarctica: Victoria Land, Mt New Zealand sud | collected 2016-01-07 | reverse complement strand
GTAGCTAAGCGACTCGCTAAGGCACATGGCTGGGTCCATGTGGCTAAATGGCTAAGTAGGCTATTCGCCTAATAGGCGAAGGCGGCGGCGGCGAGGTAAGCTGTGGTCAGGTGATAATCCTGACATATGCACTCATACTGAATCATAGCTGAACTTCTTACACAACAATTAATAAGCAAAGTACTATATAGACAGTCTTTACATACAAATCTTTTAAAGTTTCTTAGTTGTTAATCTTCATCAATACAAGATCTTAACATCAAAACTTCATTGAATAGCTGTTGTAATGCAGTGTCTCACATTGTTACATATCTTATTTATCAGTCTCTTATAGATAAAAGACTCATGAATTTACAATTTTAACAACTTTATCTTTTTAAAAAGTGACAATTCATTACATTGTAATATGCAGACTAGAAGTCAGCAAAATGAAACAGAGTTATTCTTTAACTATATTAAGATTTAAATAATCTTTAAAGAATGAGAATCTGTAAAGATTTAGACTGCTATTTAAACTGTGAAGAAAAAGAATTAATATTTAAATAAATAGATTTATTTAACTGAAATTAGACAGATCAATGATGAGAAAAGATGATGATTCATGAAAATTAATTGTGAACTGTAAGCATTTAATATACATAATGAGATTGACAAACTTCTGAAAGATGAAGACTCTTAAATTTCATTTAAAAAAGAACTGCATATCAAATCTTTTTATGCTTTCATCAGCTCTTCAAGTTCAACAAAGCAACATGTATTCAAAGTTATGTATACATTTTTAACAAAACAGATGCAATAACTAAAGAACTTGTTCACATATAATGAGAAGTTTATTTATGAACATACTGAGTTTATACACAGTGCTGTAATGATGTTTCACTTAATTTCTGAAAACTTCTTCAATAATTACAATAAAATTCTCTTTGTCATGCAGTTCTTATCAGAAGAATCTTAAGATGCATGATTTTATCACATTAATGAGAGCAAACTTCTAAATAATAAGTTATAAATATTCTTTTTAGAGTTTCTGCTCAATCTTGTTAAGAACTTAATGAACTGCAGACTTAACACAGTACAGAAATACTTAAAATTTATGTAGAAATCTATTTAATCAGTTTAAGCTTTTATGACATATCTTAATATGCTAAAAGATCAGCTTCTGAGTTATATAAAGAAACAAAGAATAAGTTATTTCTTTATGAAAATTTGACTAAAGATTTAAATGACTTTAATTAATTATCAAGATTCTTTAAAGACAAAAGAAAGTCTAATAGTTTTAACTGTTAAACTAAAGATTAATCAGTGATTTATAGATGATTATACAGTTTAAAGTCACATCATTAAGAAAATTTATGAGTACTGTTTGCATTCTTTTACTTAGACAGCAAAGTCACAGCAGAATAATTGTCTTAACTCTGAGACTACAAAATCAAGTCATTATAACTGTCATGATATCACTATGTGCTCATACCAAACCATAGCTGAACTTCTTACACAATGATTGATAAGCAAAGTACTATATAGACAGTCTTCACATACAAATCTTTTAAGTTTCTTAGTTGTTAATCTTTATCAATACAAGACTTTAACATCAGAACTTCATCAAATAGCTGTCATAATGTAGTGTCTCACATTGCTGCATATCTTACTCATCAGCCTCTTATAGATAAGAGACTCATAAATTCACAATTCTAACAACTTTATCTTTTTAAAGAATGACAATTCATTACATTGTAATATGCAGACTAAAAGTCAGCAAAATGAGACAGAATCATTCTCTGACTGTACTGAGACTTAAATGACTTCTGAAGAACAGAAATCTGCAGAGATTCAGACTGCTATTTAGACTGCAGAGAAGAAGAATTAACATTTAGATGAACAGATCTGTCTGACTGAAATTAAACAGATCAATAATGAGAAAAGATGATGACTTATGAAAATTAATTGTGAACTGTAAGCATTTAACATGCATGATGAGATTGACAAACTTCTGAGAAATAAAGATTCTCAAGTCTTATCTGAGAGAAAATTACATACAAAATCTTCTTATACTTTCATCAGCTCTTTAAGTTCAACAAAGTGATATGCATTCAAAGTTGTGTATGCACTTTCAGCAAAACAGATGCAACAACTGAAGAACTTGTTTACATATAATGAAAAGTTTATCTGTAAACATACTGAATTTATATGCAGTGCTGTGACAGCATTTCACTTAATCTCTGAAAACTTCTTCAGTGACTGCAATAAAATTCTCTTTGTTATGCAGTTCTTAGCAGAAGAATCTTGAGATGCATGATTTCATCACATTAATGAGAATAAACTTTTATATAACAAATCATGAATATTCTTTTCAGAGTTTCTGCTCAATCTTGTTGAGAACTCAGTAAACTGTGAACTTAGCACAGTACAGAAATACTTAAAAGTCATGTAAAAATCTATTTAATCAGTTTAAGCTTTTATAACATATCTTAACATGCTGAAAGATCAGCTCTCAAGCTACATAAAGAAACAGAGAACAAGTTATCTCTTTATGAAACTCTGATCAGAGATTTAAGCAGCTTTAATTAATTATTAAGATTTCTTAAAGATAAAAGAAAGTCTAATAGCTCTGATCATTAAGCTAGAGATTAATCAGCAATCTGCAGATAATCATACAGTTTGAAGTCACATCATTAAGAAAATTTATGAGCACTGTTTACATCCTTTCATTTAGATAACAAAGTCACAGCAGAACAATTGTCTCAATTCTGAGACTATGAAATTAAGTCATTATGATAACACAGATAAACTTCATTTTGAGACTGATGTTAAGAAGAATGACTGCTATAACTGTGAGAGGTCAGATTATTTTACAAAGAACTGCAGAAGTTTTCTGAAAAATCTTAATTACATTAAGATTAATGCAGTCAAGACAAAAAAAAGACAGAGTCTTATTAACTGCACTTCAGCAATGAAAATTAGATCAGAGATTATAAAGAAATCTAGCATTGTAATGAAAGATTAAGTTTAAATTAAATTTAATTGAGTCTCTATCAGTGTACTATTAAACACTGCAGCAGAGATCAATGTGATGTCTTAGCAATATGCTGTTGCTCATTAATTGATATGAGTTGATGTGAAACTTTTAAGATCAAAGCTTCTGAGAAGACAACATGTTTATTGCTATAACACATATTGAATAAAGCATAAACTCATCAACAGTTAAAGACAAAAGCAAACTGAAGAGCAGTTGTTCTATATCTTAAATAAAAATGAATCTGAACTCATCTTTGATCTTTTAGGTCTGAAACAGCAACACATTCATATTAATTGTGACTTATACACATGACATTATAAGATAAAATAAATGTCCCTGACTATTGATGAGTCTGAAGTGTTTGTCAACAACATTTAAAATTAATTCACTGTTTATACATTGTTGATGATGCCTGAGTCAGATTCATTAACAACTGTCATATATGTTGTCAGTGAAACATCAACACTATCTCAGCAATATAACAAATATGCAGATGTGTTCTCTGAAGAGAATGCTGACAAATTATCATCTCATTAAGATCATGATTATGTCATAGAGACAGAGAGACATGAATTACTCTATGATTCACTCTACAATCTGTTGAAAACAGAGCTACAAGTGCTTAAAGAATATCTAGACAACATTTTAATGAAGAAATAAATACAACATTTTGTCAGCTTTGTAGAAGTATCAGTTCTGTTTGTCTTAAAAAATGAAGAGAATTTACATTTATATATTGATTACAGAGATCTTAACAAGATTACTGTCAAGAATTGTCACTCTCTGTTGCTGATTAGTGAGACACTTAATCATTTAAGTAAAGTTAAGATGTTCATCAAACTAGATCTTAAGAATGCTTATCATTGCATCAGAATTAAGAAAGACAACAAGTGAAAGACTGCATTTTATACATGCTATGATTATTTTAAGTACATAATCATGTCATTTAAACTGATTAATGCCTCAGCAACTTTTCAAGTCTATATTAACTGAGCATTAACTGAGCTAGTTAATGTCTTTTGTGTAATATATCTAAATGATATCTTGATCTATTTCAGTTCTCTAGAAGAACATCAGAGTCATGTAAAACAAATTCTGAAGTGACTTTAATGATTTAAACTGTATGCAAATCTAAAGAAGTGCACTTTTCATACTATACAGATGAAATTTCTTAAGTTCATTATCTTTACTACTGATGTTTTGATGAATCAATGATGAATTAAAATCATAAAGAAATGACTGATATCTAAAAGCTATCATGAGATACAAATATTTCTAGAGTTTGCAAACTTTTATCATTGCTTTATACAGAGATATTCTAAGATCACTGCTTCTTTAACTGATCTGTTAAAAGACAGCAAGAACAGCAAGAAGATAGATGTCTTTAAGTGATTATAAATGACAATGTAAGTGTTTTGCAAGCTTCATAATGTCTTTACACAGACATCTATTCTGATGCACTTTAACTCAAAGCTAAGAGCTTAAGTTGAAACTAATGTCTCAATAATTAAGCTGATAAATATCTACTTACAGCTTCAGATAAATGCTCAATGGCACTCTGTTGCCTTCTGATTAAGGAAGTTAAACTCAGTCAAAACACACTATGAAACTCATGATTAAGAATTGTTGACAATTGTGAAGGCATTTAAACACTGACAACACTACCTTAAGAATAGTCATTATTTCATTGAGATATTCACAAATCACAATAATCTATAAGAATTTATGAATGTGAAATCATTAAATAGAAGACAAGCATGCTAAGTTATAAGGCTAGCTGCTTATGATTTCATAATCACACATTAATTAGAAAAGACAAATCTCATTAATGTGCTGTTGAGGTGCTCTGACTACAAAGTTAAAAAGAACATGAACAGATTGCTGTCAACATTGCAATGAAAGCTGATCACACTATCTTAAAAATTAGAATTAAGCATTACTGCTTTAGTTAGTCAGATCAACACTTGAAGCTTAAATCTGCAAATTATGCTGACTATTTTATTAAAAGAATATTGATTAAGTACTTAAGCTGAAGATCATGACTGTTAAGAATAAGTTAATGAAAAATTTAGAGAGTCTTCATTCAGAAATGAACTGAAGAATGATGATTATATATCTAGTTTATTTATGTATAATGTAGCAGAAGAGCTGCTTAACTCTGTTGCTGAAACTACTGATTGTAAACAGTTCATTTTATGTACATTAATTCAGAAAGTGACTGATGACAAAATGATACATAACAAGAAGCAATCACTCTTTCTTGAACTTATTCATCTCTTGCAGAACACTGATGTTTTAACAGCAAAGATGTGATAAAACTTAAAATTACAGAATAACTGCAGTCATTAAGACATCAGTGACAGTTTATGAATGTTTAATTTTACTGAACTACTTTGTTACAAAAGCAAGATATACATATTATCTAATGAAGCTGTTAAGAATGAGCTTATGAAGCTGCATCATGATGATGTTTTAACAGAACATTATAAAATAGACAGAATGATCAATTTATTGTTTAGAAAGTATTACTGAGTCAACATGATGAATAACATTTAAGAATATGTTGCTTTATGTGCTGTATGCCTAAGAGTTCAAGTATTAAGGCACTGCTTATATGATGAATTACAGTTATTGTCACTATCTACTTAATCATGAGAGAAGATAACAATGAACATGATTACTGGCTTGCTGCCTAGCAGATGAGAAACTGATGTTTATAACTTCATATTAATAATTGTAAATTGTCTCATAAAGATAGCCTGATATATTTCTGTCACTAAAAAACTCACTGCAATTGAGTTAGCTGACATATATATTGAACAGATCATATGTCACTATAAAGAACTCAGAAATATTGTTTCAGACTGTTGAGAAGTGATGTTCTAGCTGCTTCTATGAAGTGAAGTAGAACTAGCATCAGAGACTGAATGAAGACTCTGTTCACATTGACTGCAGTCAACATTCTTTCTATTTCTTCTGTAACTCTCTCAATCAAGATGTGCTCATAGGCAACATGATTTAGGGATTTCACTAGACAGCATAATATAGCATGAATATTCATTTCTTTTAATAGATTATGAGCTCAAATTAGCAAGAAGCTTCTCAGAGAAAGTGCATACTTTTAATGTAAATGACAGCTGAGTTTGCAGACTTTTGAGATTTATGATGAATCTGACTTTAGCAGTGTTACTGGCTATTGAGATTTATGATAAATTTGACTTTAGTGAAATCAGCACAGTGATGACAGCTTGATATGCATCTGTTAGGCAAACAAGCATTTTCAGCAGCTGAGTATGTTTAACTGAAAGATTCATGAAGAATTGATCTTAACAAAAATCAGCATTTACAGTTGCTCATAGAAGCACTGTTCTTCAGCAGCTTAATATGTGTCTTCAGTAGGCAAACAAGCATTCACAGTTACTCAGAAAGCACTGTTCATTGATAGCTTAGTATGAGTCATTAGAACAAATAAGTACTACTATCTCACAGAATAAGAGGCATAAAAGCTTTCTATTTGTTTTATTTACATTATCTTTGATGCATACATTGTTACTTTACTTTATTCACTTCTTATACTACATGCCAACTATCATCATCATGAACTTCAACAACTTCTTTACAAAGTGACAATTCATCTCAATTCTTACTTGTGAGAACTGCAATCAATGATTCATTCTTATGAAAAGATAACTGATAGAAGAAGATCTATAAAATGTTGTTAAAGTCTCAGCAGTCAACACTTCTGTCAGTGAATTCTTAGACTCATTTCTTCTCAGCAGTCTCAGCTTTGAAAATCAGAAAACTGATGCAAAAATCTTATATTGACTTATCATCTGCATGAACACAGATGATTAAGAATATCTGATGAACAAAATCAGCACAAAGAATGTTTGAGATGTGCTAAAGTTTAAGTACAAGAAGAAGCTGCAGATGACTGAGAGACAATATCTGATGAAGTTTGTTGAGTATAGAATGTTAAAGAATGTGTTCATTAAAGAAGCATAGATTTATCTGAGCAAACTTGACAGAAAGATTGCTGTAACTCAGTCTGATATGATTAGATTGTTTAAATCAGAATAATGATTTCAGATGCTGCTTTAAGTGCTATCAGTTAAGTATGTTGTGATTCACAATGTCATTGATGCTCAGAACAATCCAGACATCAAGAGAGATCTATAAAAGCTTCAGAAGAAAGAGACACAACTTAAGACTGATGAGACTGTCATTGTCTTGTGAATAAACAAACAGAAAGAAGATCAATATTCAATGAATTAGAACTGCAGTTCATTGAATTACTGCATAGCTAATATTAAGCAACACTATTGCAGATCATTCAGTTTAGACAGTGATCATTCTTCTCATTACTTTATTAAGTGCTTTCTTTGCAACAGCTTTCACTTCATTAAAGATTGTGAATTTCTTTCTGATATCAAGTAAAATGCTTAAAAGAAGGTAAGCAGATTAACTGCAGTCAAGCTGTATAGATTGACTGCAGTTAAGTTATATCAGAAGTCAGTCTACAAAGAAAAAGAAAAGAGATACAAAGTCTTTGACACAGAAGTCAGTGACAGTGATGATGATGACTTTTTCTCTGAATCTGATGAGAAAGAAAAAGTTAGTGATGAAATTGCTGCTCTATTTAAGAAGACTGTCAGTAAGATGCTTAAATTTAAATGAGTTGCAGATTCTAAATTCTTCTTGTACATAACTGATTAACTTCAACTCTTCAGTGATTCTCTTATACAAATGAGATGTCAGCAAATTAAAGTTAAGAAAGAACATTTATACTCTTACTATTGTGAAGTGATCATTATGTAAGTCAGGTTGAGAAATTCTGTAAGACTGAGTTCAACACTCTATGTGCCTAAACTTAAGGTCAATCTTCTGTCAGAAAAGTGAATGTGCAAAATGAAACTGCATAAGAGCTTTAATCAACACTGTCTTCAGATGTGTAATAAGCACAGCAAGACTATAATAGAAGCATCAGAGCAAGATGAAGTCTATATAGTTAAGTACATTGCAAAGAGTCTTAATGAATTTGCTCTGATATCTGCAGTGCACACATCACATTCAGAGATCATCTTCTCTGCTGCTGCTTCAGATGCAAGCTCATATGTTCAGACCTATGAGCATAACCTCATGACTGACTTTTTAGACATCAACACTGCATCATTGAACAGAAAGATCAAGGCTTACAGGCTTTAACATTGATGATTTGCTCATCTTGATTCTGTAAAGTTGTGTAATCTTTACAAGGTGACAATTCTTGAAAAGCCAATTCTCATCATTGAGAACAACAAGAATGTATGTGAGATTTGTGTCCTGATTAAGTTCATCAATAAGTAAAGTTACACTGTAAGCAAAAGAAAGACTAATGTTCTTGTTCTTGTCTTCATTGACATATGCAGCTCATTATTCTTGTCATTTAATGAATATCAGTACTTTCTGAAAATAGTAGATAATCACTTCTGAAAGATGTGAACAATACTGCTGAAGCAACATGATGAGATCTCACAGACACTGCAAGAATGATGATTAAAGACTGAACTTCAGACTGATGCAAAGGTTCTTGCTGTACAAAGCAACAACAGAATAGAGTTAAAGTTCACTTTAAATGACTGATGCAAGTCTCTTAACATTACATTGCAATACATGATGCTCTACATGTCAATTCAGAATGACATTGTCAAAGAAGTCATTCAAGTCACTGAGAACTCAGTGTGTGTCATGATCAAAGAGACATAACTGTCAATAGAGTTCTAAATGCAGACAGCATAGACAGATGTTTATCTTTGTAATTGAATAGTAACTGATTTCTTGATTAATGACAAGCAGACAACTTCTGAGAAAGCTTTCATCAGTATGAAGTCATTCATCAATTACATCTATATATGAGAATGCAAGTACTACAGCTATGTTGATTTCAAGTCACTATCTGAAGACAGATGTGACAAGTTCATGAATTGAGGATGAGTAAGAGTCTTCATGAACTATATTGAGAAAATTACAAAGCAGTATCAGCTTTAAGCTTCAGATCTTAAGTGCATCATTAAGAATCATGCTGTGAAGTTTGCTGAAAGCAAGAAGGAAGGCACTGTTGATCTTAGACTGCAATGATAGATATTAAATGTTTTTTTGAACAGAAGATTTATTAAATGTTTACAGAAGAAGTTAATCATTGTGAAGGTTACAGCTTCAGATCAGGCACTTATGACTTAGAACAGTAAGATGCAGTCTGACTTGATCATGGTCAAGATTAACAAGTCTTAAGATAAACAACATGAGGTTAAGTTGACTGCAGTCAATTTAGATGAGTCATTAGATGAGAAGATCAACACTAATTAAGTCAAGATAATGACATTCAAAGAAGTCAGAACCTTTCTGTGTGTTGAGATTCTGAAATGAAAGAGAGACAATGATGATGATGATTAAGATGTGAATGAGTTCTTAATTAAAATATTAAGAGTTATGCTGACACTTGCAACATTCTTTACAGACAAAGAAGACTCTATGATTAGATTTGACATTTCAATGCCTGTCATCTATGCTGAAGCAGTGAGAGACTCAATCTGAGAAGAAATGTGAAAGAATGTCATTCACACAGAGCTGACAGTCTTGACAGTAAATGAAACATGAAAAGAGACTGTGCCATCAAGAAAAGTCAACATTGTAATCAGCAAATGAGTCTTTAAACTCAAGCTGAACATCAACAGATTCTTAAATAAGCTTAAGACAAGACTTGTAATAAGAGACTTCTTATAGACATACAGTGTTGACTATAAAAACATCTTTATTCTCACTGTTAAGTTTAACATTCTGCAAGTCTTTCTGACTATTGTTGCACTTGAGAATCTAGAGTGTCATTAAGTGAATGTCAATAATGTCTTTACAGAATTCTTTCTGAAGAAAACAATCTATATAGCATCTTCTTCTGAAATCAATATTGTATCTAATCATGTTCTGTGCATACTGTGCAGCCTTTATGATCTCAAGCAAATCACACAGAACTGACATGAACAATGTATTACTGAACTGCTCAAGTTAAGTTTTCATCAAAGCAAAACTGATTTCTGTCTTCTTCTTTACAGCATCAAAAGAATCATGCTGCTTCTTTATGTAAACAATATTGTTATGACTTCAACAAATCTGTCACACATTCTCTGATTTAAGCAAGCTCTTGTGAGTGTGTTCAAAGTCAAGAACTTAAGAGAGACACAGAAAATTCTTGACATTTAAGTTATACATAATCACAAAATGAGAATCCTGTGCCTGAATCAGACTCATTATGTGAACAAGATACTAAAGAATCTTTACATGCAATCTGACAAGCACAGAGTCATCAGCATTTCATTCAATGAATATGATGTTTTTCACTCTGTCAGCTCAACTGATCAAAGAATAGATCAAAGACAGTATTAACAGGCAATTGAAAGTCTAATGTATGTGGCAATTCATATTCAGTTAGACATCATCTTCACACTAAATTGATTAAGTCAATATCTCAGTGATTCTGTAAAGCACTATGAATACACACTCAAGAAACTACTGCAATACATAAGATCAATCATCAATCTCAGCATCATGTACAGCTTAGTGAAAGTCAAGCAATGCTTAAATACTCTGACTCTGACTATACTTTGAACAAGCAGAATCAGAAATCAATTTTAGAGTGCATCTACATGCTTAAAGATGAATCAGTGTTGTGAACAAGTTAAAAACAGAAGTCTGTCATCATCTCAATTACTGAGACTGAATACATGATTATGTCAATGTGTGTAAAGACTGAGATCTGGCTTGAACAGATGTTAAGAGACATAAACATAGGCAAATATCTTGAAGTTAACTTACACTGTGTGAGCATTCAAGAGAATGAAGCTCATCAAGCTTCTTCATTTATTCAGCTTAGAGAAGACAATCAAGCTGTCTTGATCTTAATCAAAAATATACATGTACATGAGCAGTCAAAGTACATTAATGTCTTCTATCACAACATCTGTGATCTGCATAAGTGCAACCAGATTCAGATAGACTTTGTGCTCAGTTAAGAGATGATTGTTGATGAGTTTATCAAGTCTCTGTTTAGATGAATCTTTGAGTGATTCATTAAATTCATGAAACTCACTATTGATAATTAATTAAATTCTTAAATGATTTGTTGAACTCTTAATGATGTGTTTAGTTATCTAATGTTTGTTGTCAGTGAGAGTCAATAGATGCAGCCTCACTGAGTAAAAGTGTTGAGAAGTGATATTCTAGCTGCTTTTATGAAGTGAGATAGAATTAGTGTCAGAGACTGAGTGAAGATTCTGTTCATGTTAACTGCAGTCAACATTCTTTCTACTTCTTCTGTAACTCTCTTGATCAAGATGTGCCCATAGGCAACATGGTTTAGGGGTTTCACTAGACAGCATAGTATAGCATGAGTATTCATTTCTTTCAATACAGACTAAGAATCAATCTTTATCAGTGCATATTGATCTGAATTCTATTATCAACTTTAAATGAAGCAAAGATTAAGCATTATCTTTTATTCACAAACTAATGATTAAATCAAAAGACAGAATTAAACTTTAAAACACTATCTGTATTGTTACTGTTGTGAAGAACAAAATGACTGAGTGTTCTTTCTGTTAATGACAGAGTTTGTGTATGCAAACAGAAAACATACAATGATTAATTAAACACTGTTTAAGACATTAATGAGCTACTATTTAAGAATTGCTCAACATGTTAAGAACAATGTCTGTGAAGAGAAGATGTCAGCAGCAAAAGACTGAGTGCAGTAAATGAAGAAAATTTATGTCACAATGATAAAGTAATGATAAGCTGCTGTAAAAGTGCAAGTCAAGTACTTTGACAAAAATCATATTTAAAAAAGCTACAACATTGATGATCTAATGCTATTGTTCATCAAGAACTTGAAGCAATGCAGATTAAGTAAGAAACTGTTGTACAAATTTATTAAGTCTTTTTGAATTGTCAATCTTATTAATAAATAAGTATACTGACTGGCTCTGCCTGCTCATTACAGAATTCATAATGTATTTTATGTCTCATATCTAAAGTTTTATAAACACTGTCTAAACAATAATTCTTTGTCAGAACTGTCTCTTCTAAATCTCATAAATGATGAGAAAGAATACAAGATTGAAGATATCTTGAGCAAGAGACAAAGAAGAGAACAGTTACAATATGAAGTTAAGTGAGTAAAGTATTTGAAAGAATACAATGAGTGACTTGAAATAGAGAATATGAAGAGTACAGAAGTGTTGCAATAAGAATATGATGCAAGGGCAGAGAGAAAGCAGAAGTGTAAATAAGATTTAAGAAATTAAAAACTTCTATTAAAAATATTCTACATAGTATCATCTAAAAGAAGCAAAGTCAAACATAATTAACACATCAGCAAAATGCTATCAAATCACTTTGTTATCTCTGCATTTATGTTGCTATCAGAAACAAAAGATGAGAACAGCAACTACTTATCAGTGTTGTAATCACTGTTGAAGTGACTGAGCTACAGCATTAAGTTATGAGAGCTTTTCAAGATGTTGTCACTTAACTGAAGAGAGAAAAGCTCACACTTAAAGTGAAGTAAACAACATGATGATGACAGCAAAGCATAAGAGAATTAAGAGAACAAATCATAAAGTGAAAGATGTTTAATATGAATGTCTGCATTGCAGTGATTACTCACTGCTTTTAAATCATGAGCAGCAACAGATTATAGATCTCTGCAGACTTACAATGACTGCTGTGACACTCAGCAACACAAATAATGTAGATGATGACATGCTTAATAAATGATGTCTGCATATGATCAAGATGATGCTGAAGCTGAGGCTGATGAACATTATTAACTGTCATAATGATGACATGATTAACAAATACATGCAAGTTATTAACTCAGCAATTAAAGAATGCAGAGACCTATTACTGTTAATGCATCACAAAATGATAAGAAACTTTCTGTTAAACTGAGTTGCACAGTTTTCAGAGTGTCTTGCAATAGTTACAATTTTGATTTTTAACAATGTTGCATCAGCTAATGTTGTTGCTGATATGTTTTGAACAGTAAAGACAACAGAAAGAATTCAACTTGTTGTTGATGTAATAACTATGATGTGGCATCAAGGTGGTGTCAGTGTGAGCAAATAAGGAAGTAGAGAAATTGCTGAGAGTATGATGTTGTGAAGTGATGACACTCTTGAGAGCTGAGATGAAAATGAAATTGAAGCATAATGTGTGTGATGACATTACTGCAGAAGAGAAATGTAATGTGTAATACAGAGCAGAGAGATGTTCATTAATTACAGTCTTAGACTCAGCATTCTTCTGAGTAATGAGTTTCTGATAAGTTAATTACATCATAAGAACAGTGTTCTGTGATATCAGCAACACAGAAACAGTCATTAAGCAAGCATTTTCAATTAAATCTGTCAACAACAGCTCATCTGTAACTTGAGAAAGTGAGGGCAGAGTGCAAAAAGACAACATTTTATTATCAGAAAGATTGAGTAAATATGATTGCATCTACATACAGTGATAAAATCTCTGTTGCTGTCTCTTCTATGCAACAATATTATTTAGAGTGTGCATCTTATTATTGTTGTGTAAGCATTTTGTCAGCAGATTCATCTTGAGACACTTACATTTCTTATGCACAGTATTCATCTTTGCCTTGTTCTGTTTCTGCATTTCATTTCAGCAGAACAAGTATGTTAATGATGTTACTTATAATGCTCATTACATTCTTCACTGACTTAGCTCTCACAGACTTAGTCTTCAGAACTGACTCTGATAAGTTTATTAATTCATTGACATTTAAGACTGTGTTGATGAACAGTGTCTGATGATGAGAGCAACAGAAATTTAAAGATTTATTGTTGTGTTTCTTTATACTTGTACAGACACATTTCTTAGACTGCAACATTGTTAAATTATGTTGATGTCTTAAATGCTATACATACAGAAATCACTGATAATTCTGCTGAATTCTTAATGAGAGACACAGCAAAGAAAACATCTCTTTTATTTTTCTTGATGATCATGATGTCACTGTTGTTGTGCTGTCACTATTGTGCTGTTTACAAGGTGTTACAAGAGAGAAGCACTGATCAGAGATACAGAGTTGTTATGACTTTGATATATTAAGATGTTGAAGAAAGAATGAATGTAAGTTATGTGTGAGAAAGAGTTTCTTATATGTTGTGATCAAACAAAGAGATCATTGATCTAATCAATTTAGAAATAAAGAAAAGTTGATTTTACTTATATTTTGTGTATTATTCACTGTTGAACAAAGCTGAATCATCATCTATTCAAATGTGGCAAACTTGAAGTATTGTGCAAGATCATCAGCCTAGCTAAGATAGGCAACAAGCAAAATATGTAAAAAGTTAAGTAAATCATCACTTACATCTTGCTGATCTAATTTTATGCAATCACAGTGTATCTATAACTTCAGTGATACATCAATGTACTGAAGAATCAGTGCATAGAAGAGAAGACAATTGTTATGATATCATTATACATTCATACTGAATCATAGCTGAATCTCTTACACAATGATTGATAAGTGAAGTACTATATAGACAGTCTTTACATACAAATCTTT
>JAABVA010003610.1_pt1 | contig 14638 bp, 16 predicted proteins | sample 5560331 | NCBI WGS metagenome assembly JAABVA01 (sample SAMN12812661, study PRJNA571458) | rock metagenome | isolation source: Antarctica rocks | place: Antarctica: Victoria Land, Mt New Zealand sud | collected 2016-01-07 | reverse complement strand
ACGCGAGGGCGTCGGCCGACCTCCTCAACGCCATGGAGACCGTTGACAAGATCGGCGAGAACTACGACGAGCAGGACACCCTCCAGGAGCTGATCGACCCTTACGCGGACCTGGAGCGCGCGAGCCTCGCCGCCTTCGACGGCGACGTCATGGTCGGCTACATGAAAGCCACCCACAAACCGCCCGCGGAACAGGTCCACCGGGTCGTCCTGGACGGCGGGGTCCATCCCGGCTACCGCCGCCGGGGTGTCGGCACCGTGCTCGTGGAAGCCGGGGTCAAGGCTGCACAGGTACTGCACGACCTGGATCACCCGACGCTGAAGCTCGTGGTCGACGTCCAGAAGGCCGAGCACATCGCCGGCGCGGCCGAGCTGTTCCGATCCCAGGGCTTCGCGCCGGCCCGCTACTACCAGCACATGGAGCACCCGCTCGGCGACGCGATCCCCGCCGCGGCGATTCCCGACGGGCTGCGGGTCGAGCCCTGGTCGGAGCAGATCGACGAAGAGTTCCGGATGATCCGGAACGAGTCGTTCAGCCACCAAGGCGGTTTGCTGCCGATGCCCGTCGACAGCTGGAAGAACAGGATGACCAACCACACGTTCCGGCCCGGGGTCAGCTTCCTGCTCCGGGACGTCGCGAACGGGGCTGCGGCGGGCATGCTGTTGACCAAGTACTGGGAGGCCGACACCGCGGCCACCGGAGTCCGCGACGCGCACTTCATCCTCATCGGCACGCTCCGGGACTACCGGAAGCGGGGTGTCGCCAGCGCGCTGATCGGGCACGCGCTGCGAGCCGCCGCCGACCAGGACTACGACCGTGCCAGCTTGCGCGCGGACTCAGCAGACGAGTCCGGGGGCTTCGGGATCTATGAGAAGGCCGGGTTCACCCCGAAGCAGCGGCACCTGCGCTGGGCGCTGGAGGGCTGACGTCTCAGAACCGCTGGAGTGGATAGGTGCCTGGCTCGGGGCACGCAGCGCCGATACAGTTTCTTCGTGCTGCGACCGCGGTTGCGGGTGACGTCCGTATCAATTGCGGCACCTGATCCACGCCAGCTTGCCACGTTCTACAGCGAACTCCTCGGGTGGCCGGTGACCTCTACCGACCCGCCCCGACCTGATTTCCCGCCCCAGGATGGGTGGGCCCAGATGCGGCCACCTGCCAGCGTGTCCGGCCCGACCCTGAACTTCGAGTACGAGGCGGAGTACGCGGCGCCGACGTGGCCGTCGATGGAGGGTCAGCAGCAACTTCAGACGCACCTCGACATCGCTGTCGACGACCTGGCCACCGCGGTGGCGTGGGCGCAGCACGTTGGCGCCACGCTCGCGTCCTACCAGCCTCAGGACGACGTCCGGGTCATGCTCGATCCAGTGGGCCACCCGTTCTGCCTGTTCCAGGCCGCCTGAGGGCCACGTCCCGGCCGGGAGCGACCTCGACTCGTTCGGTGTTGCGGGAAGGACGTCAAAGTGTCCCGGTAGCAGACGATCGGTCAGCGGGACTGCTGCTGCTCCAAGGCCGTGAGCCTGTGCTCCAGCGCGGCTCGCACCGTCGGCCAGTCCTCGGTGACGATGGAGAAAAGGACGGTGTCACGCACGCTTCCGTCGGCTCGGCGCTGGTAGCGGCGCAGCGTCCCCTCGTAGCGGGCACCGAGCCGGGCGATGGCCTGCTGGGAACGGGTGTTGCGCACATCAGTCTTCAGCTGCACCCGCCCGGCGCCGAGCACCTCGAAGGCGTGGGTGAGCAGCGCGAGCTTGGTGTCCGGGTTCACCGCCGTCCCCCACACGCCGGGCGCGTAGGCGGTGCCGCCGATCTCCAGGCGGGCGTCCCCCACCGAAACGTCGAGGTAGGTGGAAGTCCCGACGACAGTTCCGGCAAGCAGCCCCGCATACCCGGTGCGCAGGCGCACTATCCACGGAAAGGCTCCAGCGGCACGCCGCTGCTCCAGGCGCTCCGCGACGGCCTGCGGCCCACGTGGGCGACCGGCCAGGTGCTGCCACACCCGATCGTCATCCAGGGCTCGGAACAGCTGTTCCGCCGCGTCGCGCTGCGTGAGGGCGGGAACGACCTCGACGAGACGACCGGCCAGCCGGACATCCGGTGGGGGTGGCCAGGTCATCACCGGCCAGGGCACGTCCTCCGGTCGAGCGTCCCGGATGGGAACGAACCGCTCGTCCTCGGTCTCGGGCGCGCTCACACCCCGAAGTCTCCCAGCGCGCGAGGTCACCCGGGGCCACCGCGTCCCACTCACCGATCGGCTGCCGGACGTTCAGTAGTGCATGTCCATGACCTCCCGGACCTGGTCCAAGGTGGCCTCCGCGGCCCGGTTGGCGCGGGTGTTGCCGGCGCGCAGGACGTCACCGAGGTACCCGGGGTCGAAGGACAGCTCTGCTCGGCGCCGCCGCAGTGGACGCAGGTGCTCGTTGACGGCCTCAGTGGCCAGCGCCTTGAGCGCTGCCGCTCCGCGGTCGCCGAGGGAGTCGGCCAGCTCGGCCGGGTCCGCGCCGGTGCACAACGCGGCGATGAGCAGCAGGTTGGCGACCTCGGGGCGGCGCTGCGGCTCGTAGGTGATGTTCCGCTCCGCGTCCGTCTTGGCTCGGCGGAGGAGCTGGGCGGTCTGGTCTTCGGTCGCGCGCAGGTCGATCGTGTTGCGGCGGCTCTTGCTCATCTTGGTCCCGTCGGTGCCCCGCAGGGCCGGGGCGCGGGTCAGCAGTGCGTCGGGTGGGGAGAAGACGTCCGCGCCAGCGGCGTAGCGGTCGTTGAAGCGGCGGGCAATGCTTCGAGTCGTCTCCAGGTGGGGCAGCTGGTCACGGCCGACCGGCACCAGGTTGGCGTGGCAGAACAGGATGTCCGCGGCCTGGTGAACCGGGTAGGTCAGCAGCAACCCGCTGAGCGCTCGGGTGCCGGCGGCCTCGGCTTCAGCCTTGACGGTCGGGTTGCGGTGCAGCTCCGCGACACTGACCAAGCTCAGGAACGGCAGCATCAGCTGGTTGAGAGCCGGCACCGCGCTGTGCGTGAAGACCGTGGCGGTGGTCGGGTCGATGCCGGCCGCGAGGTAGTCCAGCAGCAACTCGCGGACGTTGCCGGACAGATCACCAACGCTGTCCCGGTCGGTGATGACCTGGTAGTCCGCGATGACGAGAAACACCTCGACGCCGGCGCGCTGTAGACGCACCCGGTTGGCCAAGGTGCCGAAGTAGTGCCCCAGATGCAGGGGCCCCGTTGGCCGGTCACCAGTCAGCACACGGAACCGCCCCGGATCGGCGACGATCCGCTCCTCCAGGGCTGCGCTGCGCACGGCGGCGACCGCGAAGGACTCCGACGAGCTGTCAGTGATGGAGACGCCGGTGGTGGACGTGGTCATGAGAGCTCCCGGAACGGACAAGAGCTGCTCTTCGGCCCCGTCGCCACCCGCTGTGCGCGCCGTCGAGCCGCCGTAGGGCAGCCCGAGACGAGATCAGGTCACGGCCGCCGCGAGGACGGCCACCACCCGGTGCGCAAGACAAAGAACACAAGCACAACCTAGCGAGCCACCAGCTGCGGCTCATCACCTCGTACCGGTAGCCAGTGGTACGCCGTTTCTGCCTCGAGCGCGCTACGTCGCCTGCTCGAGCGGCCACACCTCGACGACGCCGTGGGCGACCGCGCAGGGCGTCCGCGAGACCATCTCGACGGCCTCTGCCAGCGTGGCGGCCTCGATAATCGCGAGCCCGGCCACCGGCAGCGGCGAGCTCATGAACGCGCCGCTGGCCGTCTCGACCCCGGACGCGTCGTGATTGCGCACCTGAACCGGCGTGCCTGCGATCCCCAGGCTGACCCCGGCGCTGCGCAGTTGATCGTCATGAGTGTGAGCCGCATCGCGAACGGCCTGTTCGGTCGCGTCGTACCCCGCGCGGTCGCCGTATCCGATCGTGACGAAGGTAGCCATGCTTCATCCTCCTGTTTGGTGTTCTCAGTGCCGCTGACGACGGCTGCGATGAGTTTGACGTCGCAACGGGTGGTAAGTCATCGAAGCGCGGCTTCGTCAGGACGTGGGTGAGACCAAGCTGAGTCCGTCCCGCAAGCCCCCTAGCGGCACACGCGGCTGTCCCACAAGCGGATCCCTCTTACGGAGACGCTGTCGGCACCTACGTCGTGCGTGCCGATGCCTCTACGGCCGTCCACCGGCGGTTTCGCTCCCGGGGAACATGCAGCGAACCATCACTTGACGTTGGCGTGCCTGGTCCCGGGTGGTGGCCGCGTTCAGGTGAGGACGGCCTGGGTCTGCGTGACTTGCGCAACCGACCGACCGTCTGAGTCGACCAAGTCGGTTTGGATCACGATTAGGGTACGGCCGCGATGTAGTGGCCGGGCAGTGGCGGTGACCTGGCCGTCGCGGACCGCGCGGAACAGGTGGGTGGTGGAGCTGGTCGTGGCGGTGCTGGTTCCGGCTGGCAGGCCGAGGTACGCGCATACGGCGCCGATGCTGTCGGCAAGTCCCATCAGCGCGCCACCGTGCAGGACTCCGCCGGCGGTGCAGCGTTGCGGTGCCCACGACAGGTGCCCGACCGCCTGCTGTGCGCTGGCGAAGTCCAGCTCGACGCCGAGTGTGACCGCGTAGGGCATCAGGGATAACAACGCAGGGTCGGCAGTCGACCGCTCCGGTTCGGACGCTGGTTGCGCCGGCGGGGGGTCGGGGGTCATGTCTACTCCTTCGGGATGAGGTGGTCTGCTTGAGATGCCAGGCCAGCGCAGCACTCATTCGGCCGGCCCTACCCGCACGGATTCGGCGGACGGTTAGGCGGCGTCAGGAACCTTTCGAGGAACCCGAGCACCGTCTGCAGCCGGCCGGCTCCGTCGGTGACGGCGACGTCGAACCCGACGATTGGTGCCTGCTGGCCGGCCGGGCCGAGTTCCCAGCTGAACCGGGCTTGGTCGTGGTGCGCATCGACCGGCCCGGCAAGGCGGAAGACGAATCCGGGGAACTGGTCCTGCACCGCAGCGATCGTGGCGGCGATCGCCTCCCGGCCCTCGGCGAGCGCCATCGGGTCGATGTAGCGGGCGTCCTCGCTGTACAGCTCGTCCACCGCCGCCCGGCAGGCGGCGGGGTCGGTCTCGTTCCAGGCGGCGATGTAGCGCTGCGCCAGTTCGTCGAACATGGTCATGGTGGTGCTCCTTCTGGGTCCGCGGGTCGGACGGTCCGGCGCCGACAGGTTCCACCCTCACGAGCGAAGCCCGGCTCGTCGATGACCCGTCAGGTAGTGCCGGCGGCGGCCCGGTCCCCGCAGGCATGACCTCACAGGTCATCGCGTCGCTCGTCACACCGGTCCTAGCGTGGCCGGGTGACCACGACGACCGAGCCCGCGGGGCTGTTGATCCGCCGGTGGCGCCACCGCCGCCGGCTGTCCCAGCTCGAGCTGGCCGGGCTGGCCGGCACCTCGACCCGGCACCTGTCATTCGTGGAGACCGGGCGGGCGACACCGAGCCGGGACATGGTGCTGCGGCTGGCTGGTGCGCTGGACGTGCCGTTGCGGGAGACCAACCAGATGCTGCTCGGTGCCGGCCTCGCGCCGGCCTATCCCGACGCCCGAGTCGATCGCGCTGCGCGGGCCGCGCTGCTGGACCTGCTCGACGGGGTCCTCGATGGGCACCTGCCCAACCCGGCACTGGTGTTGGACGCCGAGTTCGACGTAGTGGCCACCAACGCGGCCGTGGACCGCCTGCTCGCGACCCTCGTCGACGCCGACCTGCTGGACCCACCCGTCAATGTCGTCCGGGTCACGCTGCACCCGCGGGGCCTCGCGCGCCACCTCGGCAACCTCGGGCCCTGGCGGGCGCACCTGCTTCGCCAGCTCCGTCAGCACGCGATCGCCGCGCCGAGTCCGTCACTGGATGCGCTGCTGGCCGAGGCAGAGGCCTTCCCGCACCCCGAAGCCACCGAGCCCGAGGGCGGCACGTTCGCGCTGCCGATGCAGCTGCGCGCCGGTGACACGACGCTGCGTCTGTTCAGCACCGTGGCGACGTTCGGCACGCCGCTGGACGTCGCTGCCAGTGAGCTCGCGATCGAGACCTTCCTGCCCGCCGACCTTGCCACCCGGCGGTGGCTGGCCCAGCACAGCGAACGCTCTCCTGGCCGCCATCCGGCCCCATGACCGGCGAGGTCATCGACTCCGCGCCGGGCTCGCGCCACGGTGAAGCAGCCCCACCGACATCGACTCCCAAAGGAGCACCAGCTATGAGTACCGACCCAACCGGGCGCACCGGCGCCCGGAGCATGACCCGGCCGGTGAGTTACGCCGTCGGCCTGCTGGCCGACGTACGGCACGGCAGTGCGTTGGAGGCCTATCTCACCGGCATCGACGACACCTTGGCGCCGTACGGCGGCAGCTTCCTAATCCACGGCGGCTCGCCGCGGGTCGTCGAGGGATCGCTCGAATCCGACCTGATCGTCATCGGGTTCCCCAACGCCGACGGCGCCCAGCAATGGTACGACTCGCCCGCCTACCAGGAGCTGGCTGCCCTCCGTCGCACCTTCGCCCACGGGGCCGTGCTGCTCTGCCGCGGCGAACCCGCCGGCCACCGCGCCCTGGACATCCTCGCCAACGACGGGCCGACGCGCTGATGCCGAACCACGCCATCAACGACGGCACCCGCCTGTTCTACGACGACCTCGGCGCACACCCCGATGCCAAGCCGGTGGTGCTGCTGCACGGCTGGAGCCTGGACCGGACCTGCTGGGAGCACCAGGTACCCGCCCTGCTCGCCGCCGGACGCCGCTGCGTGGCCTACGACCGGCGTGGCCACGGCCGATCCGACGTCCCCGGGCAGGGGTACGACGCCGACACGCTGGCCGACGACCTCTCCGGGCTGATGAACGCCCTCGACCTGCGCGGCGCCACCCTGATCTCGCACTCGATGGGGGCGGGTGAGATCGTGCGATACCTGGCCCGGCACGGCGCGCAGCGGGTGGACCGAGTCGTGCTGCTCGCGCCGACCACCCCGATGCTGCTGGCCACCGCCGACCACCCGGTGGGCCTGACGCCGCAGATGGTCGAGGACGCACTAGCCGAATTCACCCGAGATCGGGCGCGGTGGTTCCAGGAGCGGCGCGACGACTACTTCGCGCTCGGCGCAGGACAATCGCGGGTCTCGCGCGCGTTCGCCGAGCACACCATGCAGATCTGTCTGGCCACACCGCCGCACGTTGCGGTCTGCTGTCAACGCGTGATCCTCACCACCGACTTCCGCTCCGACGTCGCGGCATGCACCGTGCCGACCCTGGTCCTGCACGGGGACGCCGACCGCAGCGCGGTCCTCGAGCTCACCGGCCAGCCCACGGCCGACCTGCTGCCCGACGCGGACCTGCGCGTCTACCCCGGCGCCCCCCACGGGCTGTACGCCACGCACGCCGCCGAAGTCAACGCCGAGCTGCTCGCGTTCCTAGACGGCAACAACTCGTCGAGGAAGACCTGACCCGGTCCAACGAGCAGCGCTCGAAGCAACACCGGAACTCGATCGAACACCCGGCGCGAGACACGGACCCCGGTTCCCCGTAGAGGAACCCTCTACGGGACGGCCCGTAAGGGGATCGGCTGATGGGACAGGCGCGCGGTGCTCGTCCAGCCGTCGCCGTCGGGCAACGTCAAGGGTGAGGCAGCCCGGCTTGCTGGGACTCGAGGAAGCTTCGCTCCACCTTGTTGGACGTCAGAGAGATGGCCTGTCGGAACGCCTGTCCGGCCTCAGCGACCCGGCCCGCCCGCCGCAGAAGGTCCGCGCGCACAGCGTGGAACGGCTGGTACCCCTGCAGCGCGAGCCCATCGACAACCTTCAGCGCCGTGGCGGGCCCGGCCACCTCCGCCAGCGCCACGGCCCGGTTGAGCGCCACCACCGGCGAGGGCTGCAACGCGAGCAGCAGGTCGTACAACGCCAGCACCTGCGCCCAGTCCGTCACGCCGTCGGCGTGCACCGCCTGGATCGCCGCCTGTATCTGGTAAGGGCCGGGCTGCCCGCGCCGCAGCAGCCGGCGCACCAGCGCCTGGCCCTCGGCGACGAGCGCCGGGTCCCACCGCGACCGGTCCTGCCCCGCCAGCGGCACGAGCGACCCGTCGGCGTCTGTACGCGCGCGACAGCGTGACTGGAGCAGGAGCAGTAGGGCGAGCAATCCCAGCGCCTCCGGCTCGTCGGGCATCAGCTCGGCGAGCACCCGCGCGAGCCGCACCGCCTCAGTGCACAGCGACGTGTCGACAAGCGCCTCGCCGCTCGCGCTGTGTCCGGCGGTGTAGATGAGGTAGACGACGGTGAGCACACCGCGCAGGCGGTCGGGCAGCTCGGCTTCGCTCGGCACCCGGTAGGGGATCCGCGCGTCCCGGATCTTGCGCTTGGCTCGGACGATCCGCTGGGCCATCGTGGCCTTGGGGACCAGGAAGGCCTTGGCCACCAGTGGGGGCTCGAACCCGCCAAGCAGGCGCAGCGTCAGGGCGACCTGCGCCTCGGTCGACAGCGCCGGGTGGCAGCAGGTGAACAGCAGCCGCAACGGATCGTCGCGCACGGCACCCACCTCCGCGGGTTCATCGGGAGCCGCGAGCAAGGCGGCCTGAGCGTGGCGCTGCTCGCGGGTTGACTCGCGGCGGAAGCGGTCGATGGCTCGGCGGCGCGCGGTCGTGACGATCCAGCCGCCGGGGTTGGGCGGTGGGACGTCCCACGTCTCGAGCGCTACGACGAACGCGTCCTGGACCGCCTCCTCGGCGAGCGTGATGTCGCCGAGGAAGCGAACCAGGGTCGCGACCGCGCGCCCGTACTCCTCCCGGAAGACCGCCGCAGCGGCGTCTGTCACTCGCCCTGGAACGGCCGGACCTCGACCGCGGCCCCGCACGCCGCGGAGCCCCTCTTCGCGATGGACAGCGCCACGTCGAGGTCGGCGGCCTCGACGACCCAGAAGCCCCCGAGCTGCTCCTTGCTCTCGGAGTACGGACCGTCGGTGACGAGGACGTCACCGCCCTTGCTCGCGTCGACAAGAGTGGCGGTCTCGCGCGGCATCAGGCCCCCGGCGAAGACCCACGCGCCGGTCACCCGCAACTCGGTGTTGAACGCGTCAACGGCGGCGAACATGCGCTTCGCCTCGGCCTCCGGCGGGGTCGGGTAGACGCCGGTGTGGTGCACGGACAGCAGGTACTGCGTCATCTCGGTCTCCTCCTCCTCGGCAGCGGCCCAGTGCCGCTCCCACGACCTGTCCACGAACGGGAGTGCTCGAAATCGACAGCCCGAGCGCACCTCCTCGGCCGCGACCACTTCTGCTCGCTACACCCGCTCAAGTTCTCGGTTGACGATCGTCAACCGGTCTCGGGGGCTCCTGGCTAGCCCTTGGTGGGGCAGGACGCGCGGTAGGAGCTCGGTGTGAAGCCCAGCACGGCACGGAAGTCGCCGGAGAGGTGGGCCTGGTCGGCGTAGCCGAGTTCCGCGGCCACCGTTGCGAGGTCGGCGTCGGGGTTGGTGCGCAGCCGCTCGGCGGCTTCCTGCAGCCGGCGCCGGCGGATCATCGCCGCGGGCGACAGCCCGACGTGGCGCCGGGCCAGCCTTTGCAGGGTCCGGGCGGACACGTTCAGGCGGGACGCCGCGTCCTGGACCTGCAGCACGGTCGGGTCGCCGTCGACGAGCTCGGCCAGAGCGTTGGCGAGCAGCCCGGCGGCGTCGGGGGGCGGCAGCGTCGCGACCAGCCAGTCGGTGAACGCCTCGACGGCACGGGCGCGGCGGAGGTCCCCCTTCCCCTGGCCGGTCATTGCCGCCGCCACGGTCCGGTGCAGGTCGGGCAGGTCGAGGGACTGGTAGCGGTCCCGCAGCGCGTACGGGTCGGTCGTGAGGTGCGGCACGGCCGCCGGTCGCAGCAGCGCCCCGACAGTCCAGCCGCGTCCGGCCAGGTCGCGATGCGATCGTCTAGTCGTTGGGCCAGCGAGGCCGACCAGGGTGGGCTCGACGGCGAGGTTGCAGGCCGGAAAGGCGAGCAGCTCCTGGCGCGACGCGCGGCCGGGCGCGATGTCCCACTCCGGGATCCAGAACCACCTGACCAGCGAGGAGACGCGCCCGGGCGGGGGCAGCCGGTGCAAGGTCGGCATGGCCGCGGGATAAAGCACGCCCCGCCCGGTCATGAGAAGAGCCAACCCGGCCCTGTCGCGAATCTCCAAGCCGACGGACCCGTCCCGCCCCTAGCGTCTCAACCCATGGACGAGACGACGCAGCAGGTCCGCGCCGCGCACGGCGCGCACACGACGGACGGCATCCCCGGAGGCGTCACGAGCCTGACGCCGTTCCTCGTCGTGCCCCGGGCCCGCGAGGCGATCGCCTTCTACCACGACGTCTTCGGCGCGCGGGTCGTCGACATCACTGAAATGGGCGGCGTCGTGGCCCACGCCGTCCTCGACTTCGGACATGGCCAGCTGCAGCTCGGGGAGCCGCTCGCTGATTACCACCTCGTGCCTCCGCCCGCCGGTGAGGACGACTGCTACTCGATCGGCCTGTACTGCAAGGACGCGGACGCGGTGGTGGCCCGGGCCGAGCAGGCCGGCGCGACGGTGCGCGAGCCGCTGACCACCTTCGTGTCCGGCGACCGCTTCGCGAGCATCCGCGACCCCTTCGGCGTGCGCTGGTCGATCCTCACCCGAGTCGAGGACCTGTCGGAGGAGGAGAGCGCGCGGCGGGTCGCGGAGTGGGCGCGGCAACAGAGCGGGGCGCCTGAACAAGCGGCAGGTGCAGCTGCGTCAACGGTGCGACCCACCTCCTAGTCCCGTCCCTGCACCGCAAGCGGATCCGCCGATCAGTGAGCGGGACGTCGTGCTGGGTCACGTTGCGGTGCGCCAAGACCACGGTGTCCGTGACGGCCGCGCGCTTCTGACCGGCGGCGACCGCACGGGAGACGGTCAAGTCTGGTCCAGGCGTGAACTCAGCGTCGGTCCGCTCGGTGGCCCGACCGATGAGCCGTCGATCCACCGCCACTCGACGTGCGTGAGGTGGTTGACGATGCCGAGCAGGCTGATCAAGGCGCCGTCCGGTTGCCACCGTGCCTGCGCTTCGGGGAGGCCGACGACCTTCCGCAGGACCGCACCGCGCAGATAGCCCAGCCAACAGAGCAGCAGCTCGCGCTCGTCACTCGATCCGGCCGGGAACTATCTCGTTGTCCGGCACGGCGACAAGCTACGCACCCACGATGGCGCTGCGTCCCGTTGATCGATCGGTAACCGGACGAGGGCGGGATGGAGTCGGCGGGCGCCGACCACTGGCAACGCTGACGCCGCCCTCTGTGGCGGCTCCAGTTGCGCCGGGCCCGGGTCGAGCACGATGGCGGCGTGACGACCGGACCGCAGCGCCCGACAGGTGCGGGCCCGGTGCTGGTGTTCGACGTGTTGGGGTCGCTGCTCGAGGAGGACACGGGCCAGCGAGTTGTGGTGCAGGTCGTGCTGAACCTGCCGACGGCGGCTCAGCAGCGGTTCCTTGACGGCTGGTCGGCACGCTTCCGCGACCTCGTCACGCTGATCCGGCACGGCCGCGAGCCCTACCGGAGTTCGGAGGACCTCTACCTGCAGGCGGCCGTTGAGACCGCGGAGGAGCAGTCGGTGCCGCTGCCCGCACGGGCGGCGGCCGAGCTGACGCGGTTCGGACGCTCGCTCGAACCCTTCCCGGAGGTGCCCGCTGCGCTGGAGGCACTGGCGCGTCGGCATCCGCTGGTCGCACTGACCGACGCCGGCTGCGCGCAGGCGTTCACGATGTCCCGCCACGCAGGGCTGCGATGGACGACCTTGCTGTCCGGGGAGGTGGTCCAGGCTTACAAGCCGGACGCTCGGATGTACCAACACGCCGTGGACGCCCTCGACCTTGACCCGGCGGCGTGCGTGTTCGTCGCCGCTCACCCATGGGACCTGGACGCGGCCGGCGAGCACGGTTTCCGCACCGCCTACCTCGACCGTTCCCGCGACGCTGGGCACGCGGACTACGACTTCAGGGCGCCCGACCTGGCAGCGCTGGTGCCGCACCTGCCCTGACCCGCCGAGTCCACCTCAGGCCGGACGCGTGCCGCTTGTCGATCCTCAGACAGCACGCGAGGATCAACTGGTGGGGGTCCGGTTGAACAGGCGGCCGGCGAGGTCGACGCCGGTGACGACGCCGGTGTGGTCGCGGGTGAAGAAGCCGCGTTGGCCCTGAAAGGCGCCGCTGATGATGACGTACTCGTCGGTGCGGCCGGGTAGCAGGCCGACGTCGAAGGGGGCGTGGTCGGGCGGTAGTTCCTTGTCTGCTGCCGCCCGGATCGCCGGTTTGATCAGGACTTCCAGCCGCAGACCTGACTGGTCGGTGGTGATGGCCAGTGTCATGACGTCGTTGGCGTAGTCGCCGACGAGCTGACGGGCGCGGGCCGGGTCGTGGGGCAGCGGCTGGGGGTCCTGGTCGACCAGTCCCAGGTAGGTCCACAGCGCCCAGCGCAGGACGGCGCGGTTGAACGGGATGCCGTCGGGCCCGGCGTTGGACAGCGCGACGACGGCGAAGCCCCGCTCTGGGACCAGGAGCAGGTCAGCGAACTGGCCGTTGGCCGACCCGCTGTGCCCGACGGTGTCCGCGCCGTCCACGTCGCGCAGGAACCATCCCAGGCCGATGGCGTCGCCGAGGTTGCTGGCCTTCAGCTCGGCGGTGGGCTGCTGCATGCGCTGCAGCACGTCGGCGGGCAGGACGCGGGCGCCGCTGTCAGCGCGACCCTCACCAAGGTGGAAGCGGGCCCAGCGCAGCTGGTCGGAGACCGAGGACGCCAGTCCGCCGCCGGGGTTGTCCCCCCGGGCTCGGCGCCACAGCCGGGCGATGAGCAGCTCACCGTCCTTGCCGTCGTGGCCGTCCTGGCGACGGTTGTGCCCGACGGCGAAGCGCCGGGTCATGATGTCGTCGCGGGCGTAGAAGCTGTGCGACAGCCCGAGCGGCTGCAGAACCAGGCACGCCACCGCCTGCTCGTAGGTCATTCCCGTGATGTTCTCCAGGACCCGCCCGGCCAGGTTGTAGCCGGCTTGGCTGTAGGAGGCCCGCGCACCCGGCGGCCCGAGAAGGTCCAGACCGGCCAGGCCCGCGACGTAGTTTCTCAGGGCGTCCTCGCCCTCGCCGGAGTCGGTGATCAAACCCCAGTCCAGCCCGGAGGTGTGATTGAGCAGTTCCAGCACGCTTACCGTCTCGGTTGCCTGCTCGTCGGCGAGGACCAGCTCGGGGACGTAGCGGCGCACCGGTGCAGCCAGGTCGAGCTCGCCACGGGCGAGCAGGCGCATCAGCGCCGTCGCGGTGTAGGTCTTGGTGACCGAACCCAGCAGGAACAGCGTGTGCGGGTCCACCGACAGAGGGTTCTCGGTGCTGGTCACGCCGGAGCAGGCGACGCGCTCCTGGCCGTCAGCCCACACCCCCACGGCGACGCCCGGTACGCCGTGCTGGACGGCTAGACCTGCCACGACATCCACCAGTTCACCGCTCCCCACGGGCCCTCCCGGACTCGACCTGCTCGGCGACAGCCAGCGAGGACGCCGGCAGGACTCGAACATCGTTCAAGAGCAGGCTAACCCGGTACTCGAACACTGTGCAAGGAAGCGGTTGGATCGGCTGAGACGGACTGCCCGCGGGCTACCGTGAGTCGTGCCACGCGAGACGCTGACCCGGGAGCAGATCGTCAGCGTCGCCGTCGACCTGCTGGACGCCGAAGGGCTCGAGGGCCTGAGCATGCGCGCGCTGGGGGCCCGGCTGGGGTCGGCAGCCACCGCCGTCTACTGGCACGTGGGCGGCAAGGACGAGCTCGTCGCCCTGGCCGGTGACCAGGTGTGGACCGAGATCGCGCTGCCCGACCTGTCGGCCAACACCTGGCAATACGCTGCCCGCGCGATGGCGCGTGAGCTACACGACATGCTCATCCGTCATCCCTGGCTGATGCAGGCCTTCGGGACCGTCCTGCTGTTCGGACCGGGCAAGGCCCGGCACGACGAGCACAGCCTTGCCGTCTATGAGGCAGCCGGGTTCACCGGCTTGCAGGTCGACCAGGCCGCCGCCAGTGTCTTCACCTACGTGCTGGGCAACGCCCTAGGCCCCAGCGCCGCGGCCTCCCTGGGGCGGAAGGTCGACCGCGACGGCCAGTCACTGCACGAAGAAGGCATGGCCCGCGCGCGAGAAGTCGCCGCGCAGTTCCCCCGTCTACAAGCCCGCCTGCACACCGCCGCCGCCGGCTACGCCGCCGCCCCCCAAGGCAGCTTCGACTTCGGGCTCCACGCCATGCTCGACGGCCTCGAAGCCGAACTCGCAATAGCCAGCCGCGCCAGCGACAGCCGTCGTCCCCCGCGGATCGACTAGTGAGCGCCGCTCCTGCCGGGTTGGTGTCGTGTCCGAGCTACGTCCCGTGGCCTTGCACGACCAACGGCCCGGCGAAGCTCAGGACCTCGTCGACCAAGCCACCTCACTGGTGGCGGTAGCTGATCACGATGGTGTGCAGCCCCACGTACACCCCGACGAGCTCGAAGCGCAGGTCTGGGATGCGACCGCCACGAAGATGGAGGCATGACGTCGCCGACCGGTCTGCCCGCCATCGGCCCGACCCTGGTCAGCGCGAGGTCCTTCGAGGAGTACCTCGCGATGTTCAACCTGGACGACGCTGACCTGACTGGGTGGG
>JAABVA010003609.1_pt1 | contig 14640 bp, 17 predicted proteins | sample 5560331 | NCBI WGS metagenome assembly JAABVA01 (sample SAMN12812661, study PRJNA571458) | rock metagenome | isolation source: Antarctica rocks | place: Antarctica: Victoria Land, Mt New Zealand sud | collected 2016-01-07 | reverse complement strand
ACTCACCACTCGTCACTAGTCACTCACCACTCGTCACTAGTCACTCACCACTCGTCACTAGTCACTCACCACTCGTCACTAGTCACTCACCACTCGTCACTCTCATCAGCGATCCCGATCTCCTGGGCTTTAGCCAGGACAGCGGTGAGGCGGCGGCGTAGCCGCAGATAGATCTCAGCGTCATCGGGGGCCGGGCCATCGTCCCGACGTTGCTCGAGATACTCGTCGCTCTCCTGCAGCAGGGCCAGCAGGTCGGCGCTGATCGCCCAGTAGGTCGTGATGTCGGCCGGCGCGATCTGCACGTCCTCGAGCAGCAGTTCGGTCGCGCGCATCTGTTCACGCAGGTCGAGCCAATCGCCTAGCGTCGCGGTAGGCTGTAGCGGTTCCATCATCTCGTCCATTTATCCGCTCACATCGTCGATATAGGCGGCGATACGCGCGCTGTCCTCATCGCCGTGTGTGTTCACAGCCATCGAGTACGTTTCGAGCGCTGCCGCCGCGAGAGGCGCGCTCGCGCCCCGCTCGTAAGCGGCGGCCACAATCAGCCATAGGTCCTTGCGCGCCAAGCGCAGACCAAAGTCGACTGCGGCGTCGGGATCGAACATGGCGGCGCGCTTGCCCTTGAGCGCCGGCGAGACCACCGTCGTCTCGCCCAGCATCTCCACGGCCTGTTCGCGCGGCAGTCCCCAGCGCGTCATCACGGCCACCGCCTCACCGAAGAGTTGCATCGAGCCAGCGAGCAGCAAGTTGGCGGCCAGCTTGGCGGCGCTCGCGCTCTCGTTGCGCCCGAGGTACTGGACGGCCTTGCCCATCGTTTCCAACAACGGACGTTCCCGCTCGACCAGCCTCTCGTCCCCGCCAGCGAGAACCAACAACTCGCCCTTGGCGGCCGGCCCTAGTGTGCCCAACACAGGAGCGTTGATAACCCTGACGCCGCGCCCCTGGGCCGCCTCGACCATGGCAAGCGCGTCGGAGGGCCCAACCGTACTCATGTCGATCAGCGTCAACCCTTCGCGCGCCCCGGTGAATACACCCTGCTCGCCCATCACCACGGCGCGCACCGCCGCCGGATCGCTCAACATCAAGATCACCGTGTCCGACCGTGCGGCGACATCACGCGGCGAGTCAGCGACCCCGGCGCCACGCCCCGCGATGTCGCGCGTCTTCTCTTTGTCACGGTTATAGACCGTGAGCGGATAGCCCGCCGCCAGCACATTCCCCGCCATGCGCGCGCCCATTGCCCCCAGCCCGATAAAACCTACCCGTTCCTGCTCGGCCATCTTTATATTCTCCTCACACTATTCATCGCCAGAAGGGTGCAAGAACGCGGCCATACACTGTCTGTGGGAAACGATGGCGCCAAACGGCTACACTGAATCCAGAGAGGTGACGCATGGACATGGATGAGCAGCACATCGTCGGCTCGGCCGAGCCGCTAACGCCGGAGCAGCGCGCCGTCCGCCTGCAAGAGTTGAAGGCGTGGGGCATCGACCTGAGTTTGGTGCAGTCCAACTTGAGAATGACGCCTACGGAGCGCTTACTCGCGGCGCGGCATTTATGTGTGGTCGCAGCGGAACTGCGGCGCGGCATGGAAGTTTATCAAGCCAAACGACGGGCGGCTATAGTGGAATCGAGCTTTTAACACTAAAAACAGATGCCGGCTCCCTCGACCTTATCCGCGTCATCCCCGGTGTCGGCAGCTACGCGGACGTGCGTGCCGCGTCCGTGCCTGTCGACTTCTTCGACATGCGCGTCATCACACTCGATCTGCCCGCGTTGATCGAGAGCAAGCGCGCGGTACGCCGTCCCAAAGACCTCGCGGCGCTGCCGCACATCGAAGCGGTCCTGCGCACGCGCGAAGCCGACGCCGCGAGAGACGCGGAGAATCGCTAGCAATCCTCAGTGCCGAGATAGATACTTCGCACGACCCCCTGCGCCTGGTATCCTGACTCAGTGCATACTGAAAACTGTATCATCATGGACGCGCCCGCAGCGCGCATCTACGAGCTCGCCGCCCACATCGAGCGGTGGCCGCGGATCCTGCCGCACTACCGCTACGTGACGCTGCTGCGCGACGAGGGCGACTGGCGTCTGGCCGAGATGGCCGCCACGCGCGATGGTTTCCCCGTCAAGTGGGTCTCGATCCAGGAACTATCTCCCGCTACCCATGGCATCCGCTTCCGCCATGTGCGCGGCGTGACGCGCGGCATGGACGTGGCGTGGATCATCGAGCCGCGCACGGAGGGCGGGATGCTGGTACGCATCGTGCATGACTTCGACCCACCGTGGCCGCGCCCGCTCGGTCCGCTCGTCGCCCGCTACATTGTCGGCGACCTCTTCGTGCACAACATCGCCAACAGGACGCTGCGGCGCATCAAGCAGCTGGTCGAGGACGAACAGGTCAAAGGTGGAAAGTCGAAAGTCGAAAGTAAGGCGGACGTGTGAATATGGCGGAGGGACGCCGCGTCGTCATCACGGGGGTAGGGGCGGTCACGCCGATCGGGGCCGGCAAAGAAGAGCTCTGGCGAAGTGTGCTGGAGGGCCGGCGCGGCGGCCGGCGCATCACGCTGTTCGACCCCTCGACGTATCCCTCGCAGGTCGCCTGCGAGGTCCCCGACTTTGACCCACTCGACCACCTCGACGCCAAGCGGGCGCGCCGCCTCGACCGCTGCTCACAGTTCGGACTGGCCGCCGCGCGCATGGCGGTCGCCGACGCCGCACTGGTGATGGAGCGCGAGGACCGTGAGCGCGTTGGCGTCTACCTCGGCTCGGCGCTCGGCGGCATTTCGTACGCCGAAGACCAGCACCAGGAGTTCATCGAGGGCGGGCTGCGCCATGTGAGCCCGATGCTCGCGCTGGCCGTCTTCGGCGGCGCCAACGCGGCCAATATCTCAATGGAGCTTGGCGCGTTCGGCCCCAGCCTCGGCAACGCCAACAGCTGCGCGTCGGGGGCGATCGGTGTGGGCGAAGCGTTCCGCGCGATCAAGCGCGGCGAGGTTGACGTCGCGGTCGCGGGCGGCGCCGAGGCGCCGATAGCGCCGCTGACATTCGGCGCTTTCGCCGTCATCAAGGCTATGTCGCTGCGCAACGACGACCCCGCGACGGCCTCGCGTCCCTTCGACCGCGACCGCGACGGCTTCGTGATGGCCGAGGGCGCGGGCGTGCTCGTGCTCGAAGAACTCGGGCACGCTATTACGCGCGACGCGACGGTCTACGGCGAGGTGCGCGGCTTCGGCGTCACCAGCGACGCCTATCACATGACCTCGCCGCGCCCCGATGGCACGCAGGCCGCACGGGCCATGAGCGAGGCGCTGGCCGAGGCGGGCCTGACGCCGGAGGGCATCGACTATGTCGCCGCCCATGCCAGCGCGACGAAACTCAACGACTCGACCGAGACCCTGGCCATCAAAAAGGCCCTGGGCGACTATGCCTACGAGGTACCGATCAGCGGCACCAAGGGCATGCACGGCCACGCCCTCGGCGCCAGCGGGGCGATCGAGTTGGTCATCTGCGCCCTCGTGTTGCAAAGAGGCGTGCTACCGGCCACGGTCAACTTGTTCGAGCCCGACCTCAGTTGCGACCTGCGCTATATCCGCGACCACCCCGTCGAGCGGCGCATCACCACCTTACTCAAGAACTCCTTCGGCTTCGGTGGCGTCAACGCCGCATTGGTGCTCTCTTCCGGCTCGCCTGGATGAGCACATTCCCCGGCGCGCGCAGTAGCCGGCGCAGGCGCACGTCGCCGTAGCCGGTCTCACGCAGCCAGGCGCGGACCTGGGCGTAGGGGTAGATGCCGCCGCCAAGTTCGTTGAGCAATAACAGGCCGACCAGCGCCGCCGCGTAGCCGCCGAGGCGTGTAAAGGGCTCACGCAGACGGACCTGATCGAGGATGAGCAGTGTCCCATCGTCGTTCAACGACGCGTGCAGCCGCCGCAGCAGATCGACGATGGCGGGCGGCCGCTGGCCGTGGATAATGTTGCCCAGTAGCGCCACGTCATAGCCCACGCCGAGGTCGTCCGTGAGGAAGTCGCCGGTCATAGTGGTGACGCGATCGGCGAGGCCAGCGCGCGCGATCTCGCGCTCGGCCGCGGCGACGCCCTCGGGCCAATCATAGATGACGGCGGTCATCCGGGGGTAGCGCCGGCACAGCGCGATGGTGTAAAGGCCGTGCGAGCCGCCAACGTCGAGCAGGCGCAGCGGCCCCCCGCGCAACCTGACCCCCCGCGCTACCGCGTCGATCGTGAACAGGGCGATGGCGCGCATGCCGTCGTGGAAGGCGGGCCAGCGCTCGGGCCGCCGGTTGTAGAATTCGTAGGCCGTGAAGGGCGGCCGCCCCTCTTTGATCGTCTCCTCAAGGTGGTCCCACCGCCGCACGAAGTCGTCGAGGAAAGGGATGGCGGGCACGAGCGATTGCGGCGAATCGGCGGACAGCCAGCGCCGCGTCGTCGCCGTATTGGCGTAGCGCCCGCCGCGCACGGAGACATACCCCAGGCGGCGCAGCAGGTCCAGAAAGGGCTCCAAACCCTCGGGCCGCGCGTCCAGACGTTCGCTGAGTTCGCGCAGGGTGAGCGGCCCCTGCTCCAACGCCGCGAATACGCCAAGGCGGTGGCCAGCCAGCAGCAGCCGGAAGGCGGCGTGCTGTAAGAAATCGACGAGCGGCGCGGGCACGACGCCGAGGCGCAGCAGCGCGCGCTCGGGCAGGCTGGGGATGATGGGCATAAAATTCCTTTTAAAAAAGATGCGCGAATTGCAGCACGACGAACACGGCAAATGTCGCGCCGCCGGCGAACTGCACGAAGACGAGGCGCCGGAAATTGACGAGCAGGGGTTGATGGGCGAACTGTAGCCCGACGACGGCGGTCAGCGCGCCCAGCAGCGCGTAGCCGCCCGCGAGCAAGAGACCGTCAAGCGGACGGCCCATGGTCGTCAGCACGCGTAGCCCGGCGGCGGCGGCGATGGCGAACATGGACAGCGCGAACAGAAACGAGCGCCGCGCGCCCAGCGCCATGGCTAGCGTGCGGTCGCCGCGCGCCGCGTCCTCGTCGACCTGGTAGATCTGCGTCAGCGGATATAAACCGATCGTCGTGCAGGCGGCGACGAGCGCCATCAGCGCGAAGCGCGCGCCGAGCAGCGACGCGGGCGCCCCGCCTCCGGCCAGCCAGCCAGCCAACACACCGCCCATGCCCTGCAGCAGGAAAATGACCAGCGTGCTGGCGTAGGGACGCGCCTTCAGGCGCGGACGCGGGTGCGAATAGAGCGCGCCCATGGCCGCGTAGACGACATAGAACACGGCCAGCGGCAGGCCGGCAAAGGCGGCGAGGACCAGGCCCACACCCTGCCAGGCTAGCGAGAAGACCAGCGCCCAGGGGGGCAGGGGTACGGGCCGCTCCATCCCCGCGATTGGCCCCTCGTCGCGGTCGTAGTACGAATTGTACAGGGTCGTGCCGCCATACAGGAACACATGTACGGCGACAAAGGCGACAATGGTCGCCGTCGACCAGCCGCCCCCCACCCCGAAGACGCCCCACAGGTAGAGCGGCGCCAGGGTGAGTTGCAGCGGCAAGCGCAGGTGCGCGAGCACATGCGCCAGATCGCGGCGAGTGTCGGTCATTGCACAGAGACCAGGAACGCGCGCACCAGCCGGTTGAACTCGATCTGCCGCTCCAGGTTGAGCGAGTGCGGCGCGTCGGGCATGACCTCCAGCCGCGCGCCGGGGATCGCCGCCGCGAGCTCGTGGGCTAGGGCCGGCGGTGCCAGCGCGTCGCGCTCGCCGACCACGACGAGCGCCGGCACGCGCAGTGCGGGCAGGCGCGCGCGCACATCGTGGTCGAGCGCGGCGTCGACCTGGCGGTCGAAGGCGTCGGGCTCTTGCCTGTAGGGGCTCTCGGCCACGTAGCGCAGCACGTTCTCCACGTTGCGTGGGCGCTCGAAGAAACGGTCGGAAAAAAGCCAGCAGTTGGCCTGGCGATAGAACGTCACCACGTCGACGCGGGCGTAGATCTCGCGCCAGGCCAGCAGCAACGCGCGCTGCTTCGGTCCCTGGTGGGCGAAGGTGGACACAAGCGTGAGCGAGCGGACCAGTGCGGGATGGTCGAGCGCGAGGCGCTGCGCCACGGCGCCGCCCAGCGAGAGGCCGACGACATGCGCGGGACCGGCGCCGAGCGCGCGCAGCAGGGCGGCGTAATCGGCCGCGACGTCGGCCAGCGTATACGGCGCCGTGGCGCGGGACGACCGGCCCACATCGCGGCTATCGGGGGCGATGCAGCGGAACTCCGCGCCGAAGCGCGCGAGCTGCGCCGACCACGCGGTGTGCTCGGCTCCCAGCCCCTGTATCCACAATATAGGCGGCCCATCCCCCGCATCGACGTAGTACATGTCTATCCCATTGACCCGTGCGATCGGCACGACGATACCTCCTGTAGCTGTTAGCTGTTAGCGATTAGCCGTTAGCAACGCGCATCGTACGTGCCGCAAGCAGGGCGCACGGTTGGTGGTTACGTCAAACGCGGGTGGTCGCGAACGATGCTAACCGCTAATTGCTAACGGGCTAATCGCTAACTCGAGTTTACCTGCTTTACTACCGATACTTACCTGTATAGATACGTTCTCGATGGTCCGTTAGGAGGCAATTAGAGCATAGCGCACGCGCAAGAAAGCATATTCTTGCGGCATTAACGCAATGAAAAGGCGTGGGTTAGTGCAAATAGCATGCGCCGTGTTACACTACCATACGTGTAGCGCCGTGAGCAAGAGAGGCACGCTGTAAACTTCCCCACGGCTACAGCCGGGGGCTTTCAGCAGCCCTGCCACCGGGTTGGTCTAAGCAACACAGCGGCGGACCTCCAGGTACCGTTACGGAGTACCCGAGAAGCGCGATATTCCGCGCCCCGTTATAGTCGGCATCACCACACCAGCGACACGCGGCGTTGAGGCAGGCAAACCGTTTACCGGAACGGTCGCCCATATGGAGACAGCAATGACACATCTGAGAGGTATAGGCCGGATTGATCAACACGAAGGGCACGCCTGCCGCCTGGCACTTGTAGGCCAAGAAGCACCGCAACTGGGAGAAAGCCCACGCGTTGGACCGTCGCCGTTCCATCTTACTCCGCGGTTGCGTGTTCGTGCGCTCCCTGATGCCCGTCAAGTCCTCGCAGGCGATAGCCCGCCCGGACACGACCGCGCCATCCACGATGCACTTGCTGATGATGTGATTGACCTGCGCTTGAAAACGATGTTCGCGCCCCGACAAACGTTTCTGAGCCTGCCGACAGCGCCGGCGGGTACTTCTCGTGCCTTTCGAGGCTTTCCGTTGCCTGCGCGTCCGATTGCGCGCGTAGCGATCCCTGATCGCCGTGACATGCGCCCCGCTGAATGTAGCGCCATCGCTGGTGACCGCTATATCGGTGCGCCCCAGATCGACGCCGATCACGCTATCCGTGTCGATGGGTGGCGGGTCGACGTAGTGGGCGCTCACAAGCAAGCGCCAGCGCCCCTTGTGGTCGCGTACGAGGTCGGCTTCGGCCAACTTGACGGCGTTCGCGAGTTGTTGGCGCTGAAAACCGCCGATGTTCAACTCGACCTTGAGCCGCCCATCGCGCGTCGTGATAGATGCACGGTTGTGCTCAATGCGATACAGGCGCGGCGTATCGAGCACGACCGCCGCGGCGGGCTTGAAGGTGTGCCGCGTCGCCTTGTCGGCTGTGTAGCTGTCGGCCACGACCCCGATAGCCCTGACCGCATGTTGGGCCAGCAGGCCGTAGATGGCGCGCACGTCGTAGTAGGCAAGCCGATGCAAGCGCACGCTGTTAAACTCTTGCTCGCGCCACGCCACCTCCGACACATAGTTGCACGCCTCATTGAACGCCGCTTGCAGGCGCTCAAGGGCGGCTTTCTCCGTGTCGGTCGCCTTCAAGGTGAGGGCAATAGTGCGTACGCTCATCCTTCTATTGTACCAGATTTACTTAGTGTTTGCTTCATAGGCAACGCGCCGCTTGTCGCGGCTCCTTGCTGGACGGCAATCCCATTCCTCCCCACGGCTACAGCCGGGGGTATCCTGGGAGGTTCTTGATGAAGAGCAACGAGTTCGCCAATCGGCCACCGGGGACGGCGCGCCCGTCTCCGCGCCCACCCTCCGCCGCGCCACGCGCCATGACCATCTTACCTGTCGTCGGACGCTCCGATGTGACGCGCCACTGCTGGGAGGTTATCCAGTCGCGCGACAACGACCTGCATGGCGATTGCGAGGAGTGCTACGCGCACTTCGTGCAACAAGACTGTTGGACGCTGTGGGCGTTACGCAAGGCGGGACATAAGCCGTGCTGCCAGAAAAGGGAGGACTGCGCGACATGCCCTGTCCTCCTGGCGCAAATAGCGCCACACACGAACGAAACGGTGCAGGTTCGCGCGCGTGCGCCCATCAAGGCCCCCGTCATGCGCGCGGGCAGCGCCAAACAAGTCTGCCGCTACCTCGACGCTGGCGCTATCCCCGTGTCGCCCGATAGTGAGCGGTATATCAGCGCGGTGTCACGCGCCATCCAGACACGCAGCGCGTCCTTCCGCTGCCGCCTACGGGGCGTGCATCTCGACACCGGCTTTGTGACGGATATATGCGTGTCGCGGCATGTGCAAGAGTGTGTGTTCCTCGAAGAACCCCACCCCGAAATCACAGTGCGGGAATCCACGCTCAAGTCGCCCCTGGACAAGCGGCCGGACGACGGAGTTGAAAGTCGGAAGTCGGAAGTCGAAAGTAACGGAGTTGAAAGTCGGAAGTCGAAAGTCGAAAGTTAGGCGTCCTCGCCATACGGTCGCCCGGCTAACACGGGGGGGGCACATCTTACTTCCGACTTCCGACTTCCGACTTTCAACTCCGTTACTTTCGACTTCCGACTATTGATCGAAGCGCCGCCGGCCGCACTCGACAGCGCGCCTGAACTCGGCGGCGGCCTCTTCGCTACGCCCTTGTTTAGCCAACAGGAAACCCAACTTGCGGTGTAGATCGGCGCGATGAGGCTCGGCGCGCGCGAGTTCCTCCGCTCGCATGATCGAGGCGGCCAACAGCACCGCGTCCCCGTCAGCCGGCGCGGGAGCCGTTGGTCTACTACTAGTGTCCCCGCCCACGGGCGCGACGCCGCTGTCGCCTGTCGCCTGTCGCCTGTCGCCTGTCGCCTGTCGCCTATAGGAGCCGCGCCAGCAGACGTCATAGGATCGACGCCGGGCCATCGGCTCGGCGCGCTGTTCCATGGCGGCGGCTCGGCGGCGAACGGCGTCGTGGCCGCCGTCAACGGGGGCGCGGATGTCGTCGACGTCACGGGTGGGAGATCGTTATTGCCTCCGGCGCCCGTCATGCGGCGCTGTAACGCGCCTGCCCCCTCCGTGAGGGGCGGGGCAATGGTTAACCTGGGGGATACACGCGGCTCCGACTGGTCATCTACGTCAGGCTCACACGGGGTCGGCTGACTCCGTAGAGGGGCCGGGGCTAGGCCGCTATCGTTCGTGATGGCGGAGGATGGATGAACGGCCTGATGCGCGCCGGCATGAACGCGTCCGCCCGTCCGGCGCTCGATGAGCGTCCCGCCGGCGTCTCCAGACACCATAGCCGAGTCGCGCGGCACGGCGCGCGCGTTCATGCCGGCGCCATAGCGCGCGAGGACCGCGCTCGCCTCCTCGTGGCGCCCCAATCGGTCGTAGGCGCGACTGAGGTCAAAGAGATACATGCGGTTCCCCGGCTCGACGGCCACGGCCTGCCGCAGGGACGCGACGGCGTCTTCGAAACGCTCGCGCTCGCTATGGAGACGCGCGAGCAAGTGCAGGTAACGCCCGTTCGCGGGATCGAGCGTGGTGGCGTACTGTAAGGCCTTGAGCGCCCCTTTGTGGTCGCCCCGCCGCTTCGCGAGGCGGGCGAGGCCGAAATGCGCCTCTGGGTGCGTGGGCGCGAGCCGCGCGGCCTTGTGATAGAGATCTTCGGCGTCGCGGTGGTACCCGTCGTCCTCCAGGGTTTGCGCTGTGTCCAGATACGAGGCGACATCCATGGGGTTATACGAGAGATTTTGCCCGTTACGGCGCACCTTCTCGGCTGTGTGCTCACGACACTTCCGGACCAAGGCGTCGACCGCGCCAGCCGCGTAGCGCTCCTCGCGACGGCCGGGTACGGCCACGCGCACGCCCTCGCGCAAGACGAAATCGGCGCGGTCAATCGTGTACTCGACCTGGATGCTATCGTCGAGCTCGTGGATCATAACGGCCTGGGCATGGCGGTTGTCGAGCGTTTCGCCGAGCGCGCGCAAGACGTTCTCGTAACCCATAGGACACAATGGGTGCGACTTCTGGAACTTCAAGGCCTCGCTCTGGCGGAATCCCAAGACACTCTGCAATCCTTGGAACGAGCCATCCGGTTCCGACTTGCCGCGCTGTCCATGCAGTAGGTCGTCGAGGTCAAGCGCCTCGGAGCTATGGATAGCGCGGCTGTTGACACGGCACGGATCGCCCTGCGCGAAGTTAGTGCAGCAGAAACCCATCGTCGATCTCACACACGGTGACCATGCGCGCTTTGGCGCCGTTCAACAAGCGCCCAAGCACACGCAGGCTCGTCCGGTATGGTACACGATTCGTTGCCATAACGTCCCCAGTAGTCAGTAGTCAGTAATCAGTAGCCAGTAGTCAGTAATCAGTAGCCAGTAGTCAGAAGACCTCTCGTACAGGGGCGTTCTTCACTACGTGGTGGGCGCATGCCGAAAAACCCTCTGACTACTGACTACTGGCTACCGACTACTCCGTCAATGGCCTATTCGGGGGGCGCCCATGACGTCGCGCGGCTAGTACGAATAGGGGATAGGATAGCTACGCGAAAGAGGAGTAGCATAGGCATCACGTCTAGACCGTAGCAGACACGACAGCGCGAGGACGTGGGGACCGCGGGGCGGCGCCACGGGAAGGAGGGGCCGGACTGCCATGTACGCGTATAAAATGAATGTTGACCTCGATGAAATCAGCGTCGAGCCACTCGAAGACGGCTACGGGGCGTTCCATACGTCGCTCAAGGCCGTGCTGGAACGTATCGCCCCCCTCGTGGCTACCGCGCCCGGCATGAAACCCGAAGACCGTGTGCGCCGCCTCGGAGCGGCGATTAACACGACGCTCGATACACTGGAAGACCTCACGGGGATGGTCGATACCGCGCTGTTGCCGGCGCTTATCGAGCGCATCACCGATCTGGCCGTCACCGGCAACGATGTAGAGGTTCAGATCGGCGTCGCCGGCGACCTTGGTATCGACAAACGACACCGTCTCATCGTGGACGAGTTGCTCGTCGCCTGCGCGCGCGTCCCTCTGTCGATGCGCGCGGCGGCGCTGCGCGAAGGCGTGAGTACGCTCCAACGTTTACTCGCGCTCCTGCTCCTCCAGGGCTGGAGCGACGAGACATCCAGCAGCCCCGAACCGGCGCGCCAGCACGCCCGACGCGCCATCGTCGAGGCGGTACAAGGCAACATGCTGTGAGTAGTCAGTAGTCAGAAAGTCGTCACGGATAATCAGCGGTTGGAACTAAACAGCGGAACATTCATCGCCGCCCGTTCTTTCTGGCTACTGACTACTGACTACTGACTACTTCGAGAGGGACACATGCAAAACAACCGATTCTGTGTGCTGATCGTCGAGGATAGCGCGACGATCCGCTACGCTTATAAGCGTCTATTGGACAGCGAATATACACTGGTCTTCGCGGAAGACCCGCTGACAGCCTTGAAGCAAGTGGCCGCGGTCCGCCCTGACGTCGTGCTGCTCGACATCAACCTGAAAGACCACGCGCGCGGCGCCCCCGAGGGCCAACAGGTCAAGCGCATGGATGGGCTCAACGTGTGCGAGATGATCAAACGCTCGCCGTTCAAAGACACGCCCGTCATTATGCTGACCTCCAAGGATGGCTTTATCGACAAAATGCGCGGCAAGATGGCGCACGCGGACAAGTATCTCACCAAACCAGTCGATCAGGACGTGCTGCGCTCCACCCTACGCGACATGCTCGCGGACAAGGCCGTCGCGCGCCGGCTCAAAGACAGCCCCTACACCGAGCGCACCTACGCCGAGACCGCGCCCGCCCGCGAGGAGGCCTAGGCGATGGTAGTGCGGGAACGCGTGCCGGCCCTCATTTTCACCGTGCGCGGGCAGGCCTATGGCCTGCCCCGAGACGGCGGCGCGGCGCTGCTGCCATGGCTGCAACGCTATATCGCCGTGAGCCCGACACCCGGCGTGCCCGCGTGGATGATCGGGCTGCTCCATGTGCAAGGCACGGTGCAGCCGATCGTCGATCTGGGACTGTTCATGGGGCAGGGTGAGAGCGCGCGGGACGCCGGCGCGCGCCTCATCTTCATCGAGCGCGCGGAGTTGTGCGTCGGCCTCCTCGTCGACAGCGCCTCCGGCATTCGCTACCTCGACCACATCGCGTACGACGACGACGCAAGCGGCCAGCCACTCCTGGCCGGGATGGCGTCGATGAACGGAGAGTCCGTGCGCGTCCTCGACGGCAGCCGCTTGATCGACGCGTTGGCGCGCGCGCTCGACGTGAATGAAAGGAGCACGTAGATGACAATGACCGCGAGGGGCCGGTTGGCGCACGGAATGCGCCGACGGATCGCGCCTGTAGGTATCGGCTACTGGCCGTTGCGCGTCAAGCTTACCGCCGCGCTCGTGCTCATGGGCGTATTGCCGACGATACTCACTCTCTATATCGGGCGCTTACCGCTGTGGCTGGCCCTCCCCCCGATCGTCGTCGTCGTCCTGTTGACGACAGTGCTGGCGCGCCGCCTGATGGCGCCCATCGTGGCCCTCGAAAGGACGATCACCCGCGTGCAGGCCGGAGACCTGACCGCGCGCGCGCGCCTGCCCCGTCACGACGAAATCGGTGAGATCGGCGCCGCCTTCGACGCGCTGACCGCGCGCGCCCAAACCTCAATCGATGACCTGGAGAGACAAAGGATCGAGTTGGAGAACGGCATTATCAAGCTTTTCATGGAACTCTCCGCGGCCGCCAATGGCGATCTCACCGTGCGGCCCACGCTCAGCGAGGGCTCGCTCGGAGCCGTCGCCGACTCTGTCGCGGTGCTGTTGCGGCGCTTCAGCGCCATCGTGCATGGCATCCAGGAGACGGCGCGCGAGGTGAGCGGCGGGACCCAGCGCGTGGCAATGACGGTGCAACAGGTTTCGCACGAGGCCCACGAACAGGCCGCCGCCCTGGCGCGCGGCGGCGAGACCATCGATGCCCTGGCGGCGTCCGCCGCGGCGGTCAGCGGGCGCACACAGTCGGCCGTGGTCGTGGCCGCGCACGCCCTCGACGCCGTGCGCGACGGCCATAACGCCGTCAGGACCGTGCACGAAGCGATGAACGGCTTCCGCGACACGACGCGGCGGGCCACGCGCACGGTCAAGAGCTTGGGCGAAAGCGCGCAGTTGATGAGCCAGGCCCTGATGCTGGTGCAGCGCAACACCGAGGAGCTGCACATCGTCGCCGGCAACGCCTCGATCGAGGCGGCGCGCCACGCCGACAGCGGCGGCATCTTCCGCGCCGTAGCCGACAGCATCGAGGCGCTGGCCGAGCAGTCGCAACTGGCCCTGCGCCAGATCCAGGACGTGGTCGAGCGCAACAGGGGCGAGACCGTCGGGGTGATCGAGGCGATCGAGGATATAGCGGCGCGCGTCACCGCCAACACGGAGGTCGTGCGGACAGCCGCCGAGGCGTTCGGCGCCGTCGACGGCGTGGTACACGACCTAGCCGACCTCAACACATTTATCGCCGCCGCCAGCGCCGAGCAGGCCCGCCAGGCCGCCGAACTGGTCGCGATGATGGGGACTCTCAACGGCATCTCGGTCCAAACCTCGCGCAACACCGCCGTGTCGGCCGAAGCCGCCGTGCGCTTGCGCCACCTCACCGACCGTCTCAATGATTCGGTCGCGACCCTCAAGGTGAGTTAACCTATGGATACCTCGACGACGCGTACGCGCCACCATCATGGACCGCTAGCCCGAGAAGCCGCTCTCCACGAGACCGCTGACGTTGAGGGCGCCGGCGCGGCCCACGGCGCCCTGTCTGGCGTCCTGGAAACGGCCGAGTACATCAGCGACCGCACGACGAACCTGGCGACAAACGTGACAGAAGGCATCAAGGCCGGCGAAACCCTGGGGGCCGTGGCCCGCCAAATCCGCACCCTCTCCGCCAACACAAGCCTGGAGGCGTCGCGCTTGGGGGGCAGTTTGACCGTCGCCGAGATCGCGCGGCAGATGCGCCTGCTCTCGCAACAGGTCAGCGTACTCAGCGAACACGTCGCGGCGTGCCTGCGGTCGCAGAACATGGCCTTGAGCGACCTGAGCGGCGCCATCGACACGCTGCTGGCCGATACGGCGTCGGCGCAGGCCGTGCTACAGGGCGACGCCCTCACGGCGGCGTCCAATCATCTCCCCCCGCTCTCTCAGCACTCTCACACGGAGATAATGGCGGACAGCGTCGGGCGCATGGAGAGCCCTACCGATGGCTAAAGACAACGCCCCCGACCTCATTAGCCTCTTCGGGTTGAGCACGGAGGAAGCCGCAGGCCTCGGCCTCGCGGCCGTGAGCGGCGCGGATGCGCGGCCCCACGACCTCCAGGAGTC
>JAABVA010003608.1_pt1 | contig 14643 bp, 16 predicted proteins | sample 5560331 | NCBI WGS metagenome assembly JAABVA01 (sample SAMN12812661, study PRJNA571458) | rock metagenome | isolation source: Antarctica rocks | place: Antarctica: Victoria Land, Mt New Zealand sud | collected 2016-01-07 | reverse complement strand
ACCGCATCCTGCATCAGCAGCGCCCCCAAGCGTTTGAGCTTGCGCCACACATAGACGCGTGGGGCGCTCGGCTCGCGCGGGATCTTGTAGTGCAACAGGACCCACGTCTGCACGCGCCCACTCCTCTTCGCCCGACAGAAGCCGTAACCACGGTTACATTATGCGCTATACTGGACGCGGAGGCAAGGGTGCCGCGCCCGGTCACTCTAGAGGGAGGATGATATGACGCTTCAGTTTCGCCAGGCCATCGACCTGCCGCCGCACGCGACAGGCGGCTTCGACCACGCCGACGTCCATCGGCCGAGCGGGTGGGTGTTCCTGGCCCACACGGCCCTCGGACAGGTGGACATCATCGACGGCGCCCAGGGGACGTATGTGGCCTCGACGCCGGGCTGCCCCGAGGCCAGCGGCGTGCTGTGCCCGCCGGACACGGACCGCGCCTTCGCCGCCGCGCGCGGGGCGGGCCGGGTGCTCGTGCTAGAGGCCGCGTCGGGGGCGCTGCTGCGGACACTGGACGCCGGGTCGCGACCCAACGGCCTGGCGTGGGACCCCGCGCGGCGGGGCCTGTTGGTGGCCGATGTGCAGGACCAGCGGGCGCGCCTGCTCGACCCCGAGACGGGGCGCGTCGTGACGGCGGTGGAGCTGCCGGGCCGGCCGCGGTGGTGCCTGTACGACCGCCAGGGCGACCGCTTCCTCGTCAACATCGCCGATCCGGCGCGCGTCGTCGTCCTGTCCGCGGACACGCTGACGCCCGCCCCGTCCCTGCCCGTGCCGCACCAGGGGCCGCACGGCCTGGCGCTCGACGACGCGACGGGGCGCCTGTTCGTCGCCTGTGACAGCGGGGATCTGGCCGTGCTGGACCGCGTCTCCGGCGCGGTGCTGCACACCCTCCCAATCGCGGGTCCGCCCGACGTGCTGTGGCTGAACGCGTCGCGCCAGCGCCTCTACATCGCGATAGGGACGCCCGGCGTCGTGCAGGTGCTCGATACCCAGGCGATGACCCTGGTCGCGGAGATGCAGACGGAAGAGGGCGCGCACACGCTCACCTTCGACGTGGACCGGCAGCGGCTCTACATCTTCTTGCCGCGGAGTGGCCGGGCGTCCGTGTACGACGAGGTGTAAGCGGGACGACGCTCCTGTGTGCCGGGGGGCGTCGCCCCAAGGAGTAAACCTATGGATCAGCACGCCATCTTCAAGAACGCTGCGCGCCATGTCGCCGAGCTCTGCGCGGTCGCGGCGATGACCGCCCCCAAGAGCGGCGGCCAGCTCCTGGCCAGGGGGGCCAAACCGTTCATCGAGACGGTGATCGTCGAGGACCCCGACACGTTGGCTCGCCTCGCCGCGTGGCTGCGGGAGCGCGGGACCAGACTCAAAGACCCGATTTGGTTCCGCGACGCGGATGTGACCGAGAAGCTGGACCTGGTCCTGTTCATCGGTTTGGCCCACTGGTACCCGCCCGTCTACGACTGCGGCGCCTGCGGGTACGCCACCTGCGCGCAGTTCCTCAAGGCCCGCGCGGTGCAACGCGAGAAAGAAGAGCGGGACGACTGGGAGTTCCCCGGCCCGATCTGCCAGATCCGCTGCATCGACCTGGGGATCGCGGTCGGCTCGGCGGCCAAGATCGCTAGCCTGAACAACGTGGACGCGCGCTGCCAGACGCGCATCGCGGCCGCCGCGCGGCATCTCGGCGTCATCGAGGCCGACCTCGCGGTTGGTCTGTCCATGAGCGTGAGCCACAAGAACATCTTCTTCGACCGCACGATGCCGCAGGTCTCGTTCGAGGACGAGCCGAGAGCCAACGCGATCCCGGCGGAGTGACGGGTCGGTGACGGGTCGGTGACGGGTCGGTGACGGGTCGGTGACGGGTCGCGGATGGACCGACAGAGGGACATGATGATCAGAGATGACACGCGCACGATATGGGGGTGCCGACGCGGCATCCGACCACGCGGGCTTGTCGGCGTCCTGGTGGCGCTGCTCCTGCTCTTGCTCCTGGCCGGGGCCGCGCCCCGCGCCTCCACCCCCCCACTCCGGTTACGGACCATCGCCGATGTACCGCTCGCCGGTGGCTCCTCGCGCCTCGACTACGAGAGCCTGGACGAGCGCACGGGGTTGCTCTTTATCGCCCATCTCGGGGCCGGGATTGTCAGTGTCTTCGACATCAAGACACAGCGGATCGTCGCGAACATCCCGCAGATCGCCGGTGTCCATGGGGTGCTGGCCGTGCCCGCGCTCGGCCGGGTCTACGCCTCGGCGACGGACGACAACCAGGTGGCCGTCATCGACGAGCCGACGTTGCGCGTCATCGCCCGCATACCAGCCGGCGACTATCCCGATGGCCTGGCCTACGATCCGGGCGCGCACACTGTCTTCGTTTCCGACGAGACCGGTGGGACAGACACCGTGATCGACACGCGCACCAACCGGCGCAGCGCGACGATCCCGCTAGGCGGCGAGGCGGGCAACACGCAGGACGATCCCATCTCAGGCCGCCTGTTCGTCGACGTGCAGACCCGCAACGAGCTTGTCGAGATCGATCCGCGCACCAATCGCGTCGTGGCGCGCGACGCCCTCCCTGCAAACTGCCAGCACGACCACGGCCTGCTCATCGACGCGCCGCGTCGCCTGGCTTTCATCGCCTGTGACGGCAACGCCACGCTCCTGGTGTTCGACCTGCGCTCCGCGCGCGTGACCGCCGTCCAGTCAGTCGGGGCCGAGCCGGACGTGCTCGCGTTCGACACCGCCGCACGCCGCCTGTACGTGGCGACCGAGAGCGGCATTGTGTCGGTGTTCGATGAACGCGGGCACACGGTCCGCAAAGTAGCCGAGGGTTTCGTCGCGACCGAGGCTCACGTCATCGCCGTCGATCCCCGCACGCACCACCTCTATCTGCCACTTCAAGATGTTGGCGGCAGGCCGGTGTTGCGCGTTGCGGTGTTTGTGCCTTAACGGGGGGTCCCAGAGCAAGTTGTTGCCACCCCCGGAATGGACCTGTTCACATGACAGAGGGTCTTGCGCATATAACGTGAACGGGGGTTGAGCCGCGTGAGGGATCGGTCGGGACCGTCGGTCAGAACGGACAAATCCCCATCTGAGAGGGTGGTGCCAGTGCCATCTTCGCCCCCAAAGAACTTCATTCACGTTATATGCGCAAGACCCATGACAGACGTACTCTGTGGGAAGCTATTTCTCCCCGCCTAACAACGGGCTGACCGAGAGCAGACAAAGAGAATACACGTTCATGCGAGAATTGGCCGACAGATGCGGCATAGGGCTCATATATCCTGAACCGTTTCTTTAACATGACGCGGAAGTATTTCCTCCCACGGAGTACGTCTGTCATGTGAACAAGTCCACCCGGAAAGCCTAGTGGCTATGCGCGTCGTGGCCCTGTGTGCGACCTCGGCTACAGCCCGGCGCCCGGTCGTTCTCTTGCCCCGGCCCCTCCGCGCACGATGGCCTCGACGCGCGGGTACACCTCCCTCACCTGCTGCCACAACTCCCCCGATAGGCCCGATACTACCCCCGCCCTACCGCCCGATGGCGATGATCCGCAAGGCAGCGTCGTTGCCGGCTACCTCTCGATCGACGCTCAACCGTCGCGCCGCCCACACGGCGAGTGCCCAGGCAGTGGGCAACACGAGCCACGTTTCCCAGGGCCGATCGGCCGGCTGGAGCGTCAGCAGCGGCAGCCCCGCGCCCAGGCCCGTCAGCACGAGCGCCGCCCAATGCGAGGCGAGCAGCGCCAGGACCGCGACGAGCAGGACGACGCGGCCGGCACGGGGCAGGGCTGGCCACGCCGTCACGCACACCGCCAGATCGAGGTCCACCAGCGTCCAGCCTACCGGCCGGCCCAGGTAGAGCAGCGCGAACGCGAGCGCGAACGCCGGCGCGAACGGCAGCCGGCGGCCGCGCACGAGCCAGGCCGACGCGCCCAGCGCGGCCAGCCACACCAAGCCGGCGACGAGCTGCGCCGGCGCGGCCGGCAGCCCGAGCGCGATCAGCGCCTGCAGCGGCGTGCGGTTCCATGCGCTCATCGGCGTCTGCTGCGTGACGGGCAGCACGAACCACTGCGCGTCGAGGGTATGCGCCAGGTAGCCCACGGCGTCCCCGCGCAGCGCCGGCCCCCAGCGGACGGCCTCACCCGCGAGCAGGAGCATGGCCAGGCCGGCGAGGTCGCCGTTTAGTCTCGTGACATGAGCGCGCTCCCTAAGTGCGAACGGCGGGCGACGATGTGCCTTGCTAGGATACGCCTTGCCAAGCCGAGGGAGAGGTCGCTGCACAGGAAGCGCGCATACTGCGGCGGTGTTAAAGCTGCGAGCCTTGCGAGCGCGCGGTCCCACTGCCCATCCGAGTAGGCCGACAAAGCCTTATCGACGCTATGAGCGAGTCGTAGGTTGCGCCCGTACCGCTGTCGCCATACAACATCGTAGGCGACGAGCGCCGCGGCGGAAGGCAGGTGCCCCATCACAAGCCTATGGAAGCCCGGACGAGGGCCCCCCGCCGCGCACGGCCGCTGTGGCGCAAGTAACGTGGGCAAACCTCGCCCGCTACGAGACATCGAGCGCGGCGAAAATCGCCACGCACTCGGTACAAATAGAGGCGGCCGCTACCCCGGCCGCCGTGATGAGGCGGCGCCGCGCGTCCTGCGGGCGGTCGCAAAAGGAGCAGACGCGGGGCGGCGCCTGTGAGGCCATGTCCCCCGCCACGCCCACGCCGGCACGCCGGCACCCGGCGCCCGGGTAGTGCTCCACGTCGATCGGGACGATGTCATCGGCCACGAGCGGGGACACCCGCGTGCCGGAGGGGCCATGCGTATCACTCATCCACCCACCTCGCATTCGCGCGGTCGACCATTGTGACCGGGGACACAGCCGCGTGTCCTCGGAAGAATGACACCACGCCTTCGCTCAATTCACAGTCTACACTGCGCCATGGCATGGGACAACGAGACAGGCGGGGCATGCTCCGCAAGTTCTCCGAGTCCGCAATCCGCGCCCCTCGAATACCTCACCCCCTGCCCTCTCCCGCCCGCGGGATGAGGGGGGGCCCTTTTAGGCGCTGGCGGGGGCAACGCGCCGCGCCGCCAACATACAACAGTGGGGGATGAGGGTCCACGGATCCTGAAATGCGGGGCCCGCGGGCCGCGCGGGGGGCGCGGGTTGTCCAAAGGCACGCCACCGGCCAACCACAGGCAAGTCGACCGATGGCGTGCCATCCTGCCGCGCTGTCCGGGCGAGGGCGCTACTAGCAGGGGGGGTCCTTGGGGGACGGCCCGCCGGGGATCGTCCCACCAAGCTTGAGCACGCTGGAAACGAACCGGTTGCCGGACCAGTCCGAGGCCTTCAGGTTGAAGTCGAAGGTGGTCGGCCCGTAACGCGCTTTGCCGTCGATACACTCCATGCAGGATGTTTCCCGAGGGGGAATGTCCCAATGGCCGGTCTCATCCTTCGTCAGGCCACTGTTGAATTGGGCCTTGTACCCGGTGGTGTGCGTCTGGCCGAAGCACGTCCCCTGCACGACTACCGTGATGCTGAGCGGCTTGACGGCGACCCCGCAGCTGTTGTGGATGTAGCCTTGCAGATGATAGGCGGTGTTGCTGGCCAGGCCGAAGCTGCCCGAGAAACGGTCCAGGCAGGCGCGCGGGCCAGCGGCGTCGGCCGACATCGCGGCGTCCGGGCCCGCCGCCGTCGGGTCGCCTGAGTCCGCCGACGCATCCTCCCCGCTGCCGTCCATGGTAGCAGCATCCGTGTCGGTCGTATCCGTTGCGTAGGTAGAGGCGGCAGCGGGGTCGGTCGTGGGGCACTGATTGTCCGGCCCGGTATCCCCGTACGGGTTGCACGCGTCGGCATGGGCGACAGCGACCGACAGATGGGCGATCCGGGGCAAACCGGGGCCGGTGCCCGCCAGCAACATCATGACGCTTAACGTGGTCGCCCCGACGATGGACGCCGTCAGACTTCGTCTTGTGATCATCACTGTTCCTCCAGCGGCAGCACGATGGTCCCCCGCCGGATGCGGCCTGGGGGGACGGGGCGGGTACATCGTGCGGGTCCACACCCCCGGCCGCGCCCACCGCCACGATAACACGCCCCTCGGAGGGCGTCAAGCGCGCGCCGATTGTTTAACAAGCTATTAACGTTGTACGACGCAGGGAGGGGCTATGCCGCGGCCAACAGGGGGCGGGGGAGGAGGCGCGCCGGACTGTATGGCCCACGACCATCGTTTCCTGGGCGGCCCCACCTCCTCGTCGCCCGTGGCCTCCCTGCGGCATGCTCAGGCAGCAGGGTAGGCGGGTAGTCGCCCAGGGGCCGCGTTGCCCCCGCACCCCGCCGCGCTTCTCATCGGCGACCCCGACGCCTGGCCGCGGGCCGTCCATGGCCGCGGGTATGCGCGCACAGCGCGAGGCAGCAGCGTGGCCATGGTCGATCGCCTCCCCTACCACAACGGCTAGGGCCTCGGCTGGAGGTCGCGCTGGTGGTGGACGCGCCGGCGGGCGAGTCCGCGGTCATCCATGGCGCGCGGGAGATGAAGCGCCTGCCGATGAAGGGGCTCAGCCGGCGACTCCAGCCGTTCGACACCGTGGTGGAGCGGCTCTACAGTCGGCGCGAGAGGACGACAACGGTCCCGTCGTGGCGACCGCCCGAGCCGCGTCTGACGCCGTGGGCTACGATGAGGTGGCGCCGCCCGGGAGACGATGGTCGTGGGCCACACACGCCCTCCCACTATACGAGCCCTCGCCGCGTCAGCCCTGGGCGACTCGCGTGAGGTCGAATATCATGACGCTACCCGCCACGGTACGCCGACGCGGGCGCGGGAGCATTGACAACCGTTGCCGGATGGGACGGGGGATCCACCCCCACGGATCGGGGTCCGTCGCCACGCCACCCCCGGCGTTGACCACCAGCACGCGCCCGGTTGGCGCGTCGACAAGTGGTTGCAGGGGACCACGGCCCAAGGGGAGGGTCCGCATCGCGCGCCCGCTCGCGCCGTCGAGCACCACCAACGCGCCGTTGCCCGTCGGCTGGCCATGCGCGCAACAAGGGCCGGCGTCCGTGACCAGGACGCGATCGCGCGGCCGGTCGAACGCGAGCTTGCTCGGGTGGATGCCCACCCCCACCGTGCGCAGCGTGCGCCCCGTGCGCAGGTCGTCGGTGGCCACGGTCCCGCCCGCGTCGTCCGCCACGAACGCGCGCTGCCGCCCCTCGTCGAGCGCCGCCGCGGCGAGCGCCAAGCCGCGCCCCGGAGCGCTCGCCCGCACGAGCCGCCCGCTCCACGCGTCGAGGACGGCGTACCCGGACAGCGACTGGTAAGGGACGAAGACGCGCCCCGCCGCCGCGTCCAGGATGGGGTCCGCGGGCCGGGCGGCGAGCCGCACCGTGCGGACGATGGCCCCCGTCCGCGCATCGAGGGTGGTGACGGCGTCGGCGGCCGGATCGGGGACATAGACGCGCGGGCGGCGTCGATCAGGGGGCACGCGACTTGGGTACCCAGGCCCGCGTTCGACGGCAGCGGCGGTGGCAGGGCAATCGTGCGCAGGAGGCGACCCGAGGTCGCGTCGAGGACGGACACCGCATCCTCGTCGATGCGCCCGACGAAGACCCGGCCGGTGGCCTCGTCGACGGCGAGCGGCGAACTGTCCACTTCCCAGGAGCCCCCCCCCGCCCGCCAGGGGCTCAGCGCGACCGTGCGCAGGACGCGCAGGCGCGCCGTATCGACAGTGAGCAGGGAGGTCGCCGGATAGCTGAAGGGGAGGACGAAGAGGCGATGGCGCCGCGCGTCGGTCGCCAGGTACGCGTCCAGCGCGAGCGATTGGGGCGGGAGGGGCGCGGTGGCGGACCCGATCGCGCGGCCGGAGGGGAGGTCGATCGCCGCGATCGTCACCCCCGTCCCGCTCGGGCGCGGCGCGGCCGGCCAGGCCACGAACGCGCGCCGCAGCCCCGCGTCGTCGGCGACGGGGAGCCACGCGCCAGCGCCGGCCCCGGCGCCGGCCCCCCCCACCGCGAGCGTCCCGATCACGCGCCCGGTCGCCGTGTCGACGATCCGCGCGCGCGCGCCCATCCGGTCCACGAGGACAGCGCGGCCCCCCGGGGCGAGCGTGAGCGACGGGGAACCGGCGACATCGGCGATGGTGGCCACCAGGGGATCCGCCCCCGCCGGTGGCCACACCGCCAGCGCCAGGAGGACCGTCAGCGTCCCGACGACCACCCCCGCGCTAACTCTCCACGTTGCTCCAGGCTGTCGCATCGCATCCCCCGGGGCCTCGCCCCTCGTCACGGCCGTACGCTCGACGCGCTCGCCAGGACGCTAGCGGCCCCGAGCCGGGCACGGGTGCGATCGCGCCTCTCCCCGCAGGATCATGCTAGCATGTCCTGACCATAGAGGCCCATGCGGCCGCCGTGACGGCGTACTCGACGGGCCCTGTAAATTCTAGAACTGGTTCTGGCACATATTTGATGGTGCCAGTCGGTGGCCTGTGTGTCATCCATGATGGAGGCACGCTTCAGAAGTGGTTGAGGAACTCCGTACGCCCTGTAGCCCGGCTTCCGCTCGTTCTACCGCCAGATCGTGTCGCCGTTTTCAACAGTCCTAGGCAACGTCAGAACCCGCACCATCAAATGTGTGCCAGAGCCCTAGAACTCAGCACGATTCTAGGGTAAAATGCGGCATCACGGACACGCTCGGCCTCCCGGCCGCCATCGTCGACGCGCTCGCCGACTGGCGCGACGTGTACGATGCGCTGGACCGCCTCTGGCTCGACTCCGGTCCCTACGAAACGTGGGCGCGCGGAGTTGTCCGACATCGGGAGCGCGGCGAACACGCGGGGCCGCTCCGTGCAGCGGAAGATAGACGCGATCCGTCGCTGCTATAGACGTTCAGATAAAGAATGAGAATCTGCGGGCGATTTTGACACTTAACCGCTTGCCCGGCTCTCTCAAACATTATCTGAGAAGCTATACTACTGGTACTCCCAGGACCAATCGGCGGACGATTATCGTCCCCTCACCGCTTGTCCGGTCTGTGCCGAGCCGTTGCTCGACGACGAACCGGGGCGCGTGCGGCAGCGCGTGTGTGAACGCGATGGCATCGTTGTCCCGGCATGACGCGGGATACGTCGGAGTGAAGGTAACGCGCCAGGGCAGGTATCACCTAAAGTGACAGAAGGGGCCTTGGCACACGACAGAAACGAGCGGCCTCGTCGGAGGGACAGGCGAGCCGCAGGAGGTGACGCATGACCGACGCTCAGGCCCGCGCCCGCGTCTGGACGCTCTGTCTTGCCGCCCTCGTGCTCGCGGCCCTCACCGGCCCCCTCGTCGCCCTCCTCACCCCGCTGGCCCACGCCTCCTCGACGGCCCTCACCGTCGTGGCCGCCGTCCTCGCCGCCGCTCTCGTCGGCGCCTACGCGGCCCTGGCTGCCCTGCTCACCGTCGCCGTCCTCCGTGTTGTCCGGCCCCGCCCGGACGGCCGCCGCTAGCCCTCCCGGACACGCCGCTCGCACCCTCCTAAGCACCCTCTACAAGGGTGCGAACGGCCCTCTCCAGGGTCTCAGATCGTGGCGCTATTTTGGCTCTATCGCAGCGCCATTGGCCCTCAAAACGTGGCGCTATTCGTGGCGCTAGTGCTACAGGCATGGCGCTACGATAGAGCTACGATTCACACAGGAAAACGGGCCGTTGGCGCTACCGTGGCGCTACTCTTTATCCTGGGGTGGGCGCTACCCCTAGCTCTAGCGCCATTGGCGCTGTAGCGCCATGGTAGCGCCATACGCCCGCGTGGGACGGGCGTGAGGCGGGCACGGCCGGCCCCGCACGCAGCGACGGGGCGGAGGGGAGGGCCAGCCGGCCGCGCTCACGGGCGATCGTGGACGATGAGGCCGCCCGTCGTCGTCGCGCCGCCCACTGGGTCGGGGGAGGGGATTGTCGCAGGCACCGCCCGCACGACCCGCTCCCCTCCTGATCGACCGCAGCGATACCTATGCCCTGCGTCACCACATGCACACCTGTCGGCGGCGTATGCTATGGGGGGAAGGGGGGGAGTGCGTTGTGCAGGCCCCTGTGCAGGCTCCACGCTGGAGAGGAGGAGAGGACCGATGCCCACGCGCACCTTGCCCACGCGCGACGTGACGCTCGCCGATGGGCGACGCCTGTACTACCAGCAAGAGGAGAGCCGCCGGTGCGCCGAGGCCGGCAAGGCGACGGCGGTCTACATGACCAAGCGCGGCCCCGACGGCGCGCTGCGCATTCTCATCACCGTAGACGACGAGCCCGAGCGCGGCGAGCACTACCACCTCTCGGGCAGTTATTCCACGCGGACGCCGACGCCCGACGAAATGGTGGCGGCGCTCCGCGCGTTGATTCCTGGCGGTGGCCACTTCGGGGTGATGACGCCCGAGCGCAACCCGAAAGCCCTGCACGGCCACGTCGTCCACCTCAGCGAGGAGACCCCTCGCTACCTCGCCCGCCACGCCGCCGCCGACGCGGACAAGCCACCCGAGGTCTACGCGCACAGCGTGGGGTCCCCCACGCGGACGGATGCACCTGACACAGAAAACCGGGTCCCGCTCGCGGAACGCCTGGAGCATCTGCGCATCGACCTTGGGTTGGTCCCGCCCTTCACGTCGGATGAGTTGCGCGAGGCGCTGGATCAAGTGCGCGCCCGGCGCGGTCTCGCCCCTGGCGTCCCACCACCGTACTCCTGCACGGAGCAACGCGGCAAGGACGTTATTATCCCGTACCCCAGCAACCTTCCTCCCTCGGAGCAGGAGCACGCCCAGTGGCATGGCATCGCGCACCTCATACTTGAACATCAGCAGCTCGCCACGGGCGTCTACTCGCTCAAACAGGAGCGCGATGCGGAGGCGTGGGCCGACGCGATGATGACCTACGTTATCTGCGGCGATACCGACGACGATGCGGATGCAGCAGACGAGGAAGGCTAGTGCTTGCCCTCTGCGCTACACCTACCGCGTCGAATGACCCGGCAAGTCCATGCTGAAGAGCGTTGGGCCGACGGGCTGGCCGAGCCAGACGTGGGCCATCCAACCGGTCGAAGGGTAGAAGCGGCCACCGCGCGCTGTGCAGGCCGTCGGCGTGTACGCGGCGATGACGTGTCCCGCGCGCGCGCCGCCCACGACGCAGGTATCGACGTGCTTGTGCCACGGGACGAGAGACCGGGGCATAAGCCGATCGAGGCGGCCAGGCGAGGTGTCAGCAGGCACGTAGTACATGATGCCGGCGAGGCGCGCCCCGTTGTAGACAAGGAAGGGCGGCCGGGTGACATCGAACACACCAAGCTCGGCGGTGGCCGCGGCGAGCGGATCGTAGTAATGGATACCCTGGCTGGGCACGTTGAGGGCGGGGTATGTGTGGAAACCGGCCGCCCGCGCCGCAGCGGTTGTGGGGTAACGGGCCGCGATCTGTACCGCTGTCGCGGCGAGGCGCACGGCGTACGCGTGCTCGGCCGCTGTCGGGGCTTTGCCTGTTAGGGGCAACATTTCCATGCGGTAGGGGCCATCGTACATCGTCATCGGCGTGGCCATCGTTGCCCTCGTGGGACCGGCGGTAGGGGTACCCATCGCCATACCAGGCATAGCGCCCATCGTTGGCGTTGCGGGGCGGGCCAGCATCGCATAGGCCGCGTTGACGCGCGTGGGCCTATCCATAGCAAGGCCACTAACGATCAACGATGCCACTCCGGCCGTCGCAAGGGCACCGACGAGCCGACGCCGAGTTGTTCGCTTGCTCGCAACAATCTCGTCAGCAACATGTCCATTCATGTGATTACACTCCTAATCAAGAAAGCGTTGCTATCGTGCTACTGTAGCGCAACGCGGGCGGGGTACACCTCTATGCGATCTGCGCAACCACCAAGGGGACGTTGAGCGAATGATCGGTCATGAGCTGCACGCGCAAGGTGATGGGTTTATTGAGCGCGACATGTGACAGCGCATGGTTGCGCAGGAAAAGCCTCTCCCCACCGTTGGCCGATGCTGTATCGATGCGGAAGTGGAAAATGCGATTCAGCCAATCGACGTGTCCCACGTCTACCCCAAGTATGCCAGGGTCTGTTGGAGGGGGAGTGATGAGGGCATAGACAGAACCTATGCCGAATGATACAGCCACGACTTCACCACGCACGCGCAGGGTGCGACCGATCCAATGTGAAGGGTCTTGAACGACATCCCTCTTTATTTCACCTATGCTGTAGACCTTTTGAGATGCGTCTTGGGGGGCGTGGTGGTATAGCAAGACGGTCCCTGCCACCAAGACGCCCGCAAGTGTTACGAGAAGGAGAGTAATCGCTCGCTTCATATTATTAGTGTAGCTAAGCAATCCGATACATCACTTACCCGCGCTCGCGGCGCGATCGCTCCCGTTTTGCTCCGGTGGGAGCACACGGAGTACTCTTGCTCCTGCTGGGGCTATACGGCGCTCCTCGCTGCGCGTGTATAGTTCGGCGGCAATCATGTTGGCCACCTTGCGACGCATCCCCCTGGATGCGAACGGCTCCGTCAGCTTCAGATCGGAAGACCTGAAGTGGGGCGCGACCAAGACGGCAACCTGACACGCCTCCACGAGCAGATGTCCTGATTCCTGCGACCAGCGCGGTATGTCGGTCAACATTGGTTGGTCATCGACAACCGCCCCTTGTCTCTCGCCTATAGCCTTCATCCGATTGGACCGGCTCGCCGTCACCATGCGCGTCGCCATAAGAGCAACTTTCGTCCAGAACTCATTGATACCCTGTTCCTTGCATTGGGCCTCGACGGCGCGTAGGGTGTCAGGATCACCGAATATTTGATTGAGCAATTCAGTGATCAAGACGACGCACTGCTGAAGGGCTTCCAGGAGTTGGGCGAGTCGTAGTCGGTGCCACAGGGGGCGCAGAAAGCCGTTCGTCCACGGAAAGACCAGTGCTAAGATAGCGGTTAGGGTAAAGAGCGGAGAACGTAACGCGGCTACCCAGGTTGCATTACCCGTAGCCGTTTCCGCTATCACGCCCACACCATACACCGCGACGCTCGCATAGAGAACGATAGCGGCCGAGGCCGACACACGCTCCCAGGCCGTTTCGGCCTCGACAAACGGTTGGTAATACTGGCTCGTGGCCAGGACCCCAACATACAGGGTGCAGAGGCCGCTTATCAGGTTCATGATCAGCAGGGGGAGGGGATAGCTACCATATCCGTGGTAGTACAGGTCGAAAGCACTTCCTCCAGGGGCAAGGTGAGACAGGCCCCAAAAGACGGCGACTAAGGCAATGAGCACCCCGTAGACGCCCACCGCTACTGTGCGCCAATGCGACCACCTTTCGGTTGACACACAGATGAAGACAAACGTGGAGACGACGGCTAAAGTGCCCAAGAAATCGACCATGAGCCGTCCCACCCCAACCATATGCACGAGATGGTCGATGCTGCGCGCATTCACGGTAGGCATGAGCGTGAAAAAGAGGGTTCCGGCTCCTCCGCTGAGGAAGGCAAGCCAACCTGCCAACGTTGGCAATTTGCGTAAGGCCCGCCATGCCGGCCAGTAGAGTATGAAGCCGACGAGGGGTGAGAGGTATTGAATCGTCAGGAAGTGATCCATGGTTATACCTCGAAGTGACTCAGCATCTTGCCGTAGCGAGAGAATCGCTGCGTCCCAGTCGTAGCTAGGCGCTCCGCGAGATCACGGCCGGTTATGATTTGCGCGTGTGCCGCCATACACCGCGCCCACTCGTCCGCGTCCTTTTCCTGCTGGGGAGTCGTGAGCGCGATGAAAGTCCCGTCGCAGAAGACTCGCTCGCTCTCCAATGTGACGTGTCCCAGCCAAATGTGGGCAAGTTCGTGGTAGATGATAAGCTCGCGCAGCACCTTGGGGGTGTCGCGCTTGTAGTAGATAAAGAAAACGCGGTCGTCGAGGAAAGGGCCGACGGCCCCCCATAGGGCGTAGCCGATCATGGGATGTGGCTCTACTTCGATCAGGCATTCTCGCGTCCAGGCTATCCTCGACACAAGGTCTATCGCCTCAAATGGCGGGGTTAACCCTAACGCTGTGCTCACCTCGATGACTTGCTTACGCATGCCGGGTGCTTGTACTCGTTTCCCCAGTTGGAACACCGTGTGCCGTCCCTTCCGATCAGCTCTCCGCGGATAAATCAACGTGCTCGTCGCCGTGTTCAATGGCTGCCCGTTGCTCTCTATCCCGTTGCGCCCGTATCTCTGCCGCGCGCTTCGATGCGCGTTCCATCATCTCCAAAACAAGCGCGCGCTCTCCTTCCCCAAGCTCCCCAGCTCGCAGGGCCATCTCTCGAACAAGAGGCTTGGTTAAGGCGCGCTCAACTGCGTCATCACCGGATGGCGCCGTCTGAGCCGGATCGAAGGACACTCCTGTGAAATACTCGGGGTCTATCCCGAAGACCCTGGCCAGCGCGTGCAGGCGCCCACCACTGGGCATCTTGACCTCGCCGTTGCGCAATTGGCTGATGTAGGCCGCAGAGATACCTGTTTCCTTCGCCACCTCGCTTTGCTTGTAGAGCTTGCCACTTGGTGAGCGTCGGTGCTTGAAAAGGTAGTCCAGCCGCTCCGCGAAGGTGTTGGACGCTCCGGGCGACTCAGGAGCCGTATTGCTATCCAATTCCCTTGACGCCTTTACACGAACG
>JAABVA010003607.1_pt1 | contig 14645 bp, 11 predicted proteins | sample 5560331 | NCBI WGS metagenome assembly JAABVA01 (sample SAMN12812661, study PRJNA571458) | rock metagenome | isolation source: Antarctica rocks | place: Antarctica: Victoria Land, Mt New Zealand sud | collected 2016-01-07 | reverse complement strand
AGTAGATTCATTAGCTGTTATTTATTTGTCAAGAAAACATTGAGTTCTGTCTTGTCTGCCTTCTGCTTAGGTGTGTAAAGTATAGTAAGTAACATAGAGACATTGAAGCTGATGTTTATTTGTGATGATGTAGTCATTTCAGTAGATGCAGCAATGATATTAAATGCAATCAGGCCTTAAAGTGTTGACTTTGACAACAGTGTTGATTGAATAAAGAAGTTAAAGATAGATTTTGTTGCTAGATTCAGTGTAGATGATGATGTCATTATGGTGAACAGAGCTGAGTTTAATGATGATGACAATGTTATTGTGATAGATGAAGCCATATTGATGTTTTAACACAATGAGTCAGCTTAATTCAACAGTCTAGCTTTTGTGACTTTCATGATAGACATTTTTGCTTTGTTGTCTTTGATGATCTTTTTTGGTTTAGAGACTGATTGTAAATTAAGATGTATGATCTTGTTGTTAAATTGAAGTGATTTGTCATCTTCAATTTAATACATATCATAATGTGTTTTTACATCTGCTTCTCTTCTCTCTTCTTTACATAACTGATAATAGTTCTTAAAAACAGCATAGCAGTCCTCATCAACATTATTTATCATAACAATCTCATTATCATAGTTAGCTCTTAAGGCTCTGATATCTCTCTGCTGATTGAAGTCTGCAGATCACATTGCATCTCTCTTGTTTCTCTGCATCTTTTGTATAATCATGTAAACATTGTAGTCATTAAGTCTTACTTTATTTGATGATGATTCATCTAAGTAATCTGACATTTCAGTGTAGAGCTTTCATTCTTTTCATACTGCCTGAGAAATGTTACTTGCTTCAGTTGTATTAATCTTTTTGTCTGATTTCTCATCACATCATAGTTTGTGATTCACTGACTCTGAGTTTTTCTTTTAATTAATCATTTTGATGTCTTGTGATAGAAAGAGTGAATGAATGTTGTATGTGTCTTGTAGAAATGGTTGATGAGCTGAAATTGCATGAAAGATGTAAAGAGTAGTAGTTGATAAAAGTTCTGATCAATGATGATGTTATTTATTTCTAAATGTTTGTTTACTTTTCTAATATCTGCCATTTCAGTTTAGATCATGTATATGGAATTCACTGCTTGAATAAGAAATGCTGTCATATAGTTATGTATTAGGTGTTTGCCTCAATTTATACAGTCACATTAGCTCTTTAACATTTTTCAAATCTCTGATATTGACTCAGCTGTCAAATTCTGAGTCATACTTTAGTCAACAGGCTAAATATTTGATAGTTATGTCTCTGTCTCTTTAATATGTTCTTTTAAACAGCAGTTTTTCAACTTCTCACTTCTTCTTGTTATTCACTATAACTTCTTCTGACTCTTCTGATCTTGATTGCTGATATGAATCATTGATATGAGCTGATTTCAGGTGTGCTACTGATATAACATCATGAATGCATCAATTCAATAATAATTCTAGTCAATATGTCAGTTTTTTAACACAATTCAGAACTTTCAGCAAACTCATAAATTGCTGTCTCAGCTTCTTATTCTTTTCTTTTAGACTGAGTAGTGTATAGCTCTTGTGTAAACATAGATTTATCAAATCTCTCATTTTGAAGTAGAGAGATTTATGTTTTCAATTGTAATAATATTTCATTGTCATAATGACATATGCTATTGCATCTTTAACATCTATATGCACTGATCAGTACTGATTCATCATTGTAAAAGTAACTAACTTTCTTTTCATCTGTTCTTCATTATAATTAGAGTCTATTCACTTCATGTTAGACTCTTTTACTTGAAGCAAGTTCATGACTTTATGCATTTGCATATCAAAAATGATCTGATTAAGACTGAGCCTGATCAAACTGTACTTAGTTAAGTTGTTTAAAGCAGCTTGTAGATGTGTCAGTACAAATGATCAGAGATCTGACTCTTTTAAAATTATTAGTTAATATTAAAGTGCAATTTCAGCTGTTTAATTGATTGCTTCTGAGCTACTGTTCATTTGTGAATGATAAACACTTAAGTAAAGCAAGTCTATCTTGAGTTGCTTGAATACTTCTTTTTACAGACTCACTAAAAATTTGTGATCTCAATCTGATATGATTGCTCTAGACAAACCTCAGTTTAGCAGTGTTAAATGATTTAGTAGTGCAATTACTCAATCTTTTGTCATTATAATGTTTCAGTTAGATATAAGAGTGATAGCTTTGCTGAATTTGTCAGTGACTGACATGATTGTGTTATACTTATCTGACTTTGATAATGATAAGATCAGGATAAAGTCAATTGTCAATGTATGAAAAGGGCAAGAAGATGTAATTATTGACTGTAAGACATCATAAGACTTGTGATGTGATGTTTAACTGAGCTGACATTGTGAGCAATGTTGTATGTACTCATAAAGATTCTTTAATAGATCATAGAAATAAAGCAAATTAATCAATCTCTCATGAATCTGTGCATATCCTGAGTGATCAATGTTGTCATAAACTATCTTGAACATCCTGCTATAAAGACTCTTTGACATACATAGATGAGGCTCTTTCTCAAGATCTTTATAGAAGATAAGATCATCTCTTATTTCATATAAAAGTCTTGCAGCATCAGGTCTCAGAGCATTCTTTCTTTCTAATATCTGTAAAATGTGTTCTCATTTTAATTCTTCAGCATATTCATGCTTAATATCTTGCTGCAATTGATCTGAGACTTTCATTAAGATTCTCATGTAGACAGCTGTTCTCAAGTCAGTCTGCAAGACTTTCAATATGAAGTTGTCTGTTTTCAGTTGATTCTCTTAATTGACTAAACACTCACAGATATTGTTATTGCTAAGCAATTAGGACAGAGCATCTGATATTATGTTTGATCTTTCAGACTTATAGTGAATGTTTAGATGAAAGTGCTGAAGATATTTAAATGCTTAAATAAGATGTAAGTTAAGCTTCTTCATCACAGTGATATTTAGACTGAACTGATGACTGATTCTTACTGAGATCACATGATCAGTATAGATAATTACATTTTTTGCTGTCACTTCTATCATGTGTCTGATCTTCTTAACTATTCAGACCAATTCTGTCACTTCAAGTTCAGTTAATCAGTATTGCATTTTGACATCTTGAAGCAGTCTGCTTAGAAACAGAACAGACTTCATGAACTTTTATTTTGAAGTACTGTCTTCAGCAAACTCTTTTGTGTAATATACATGCACTTCAAAGCTAAATTCTTTGAATACATTCAGATCAATGTAGAGTTGCTGTTTTGACAAGAAATGCATCAGAATGATTGACTGAGAGAATAGAGACTGAAGATAATGAAAGACATTTAGCTTCTTTAAAATTAACTTATTCAGTCTAATAATAATGATCATTCACTTTCTAGTGTTTTCTTTTGTCTCTTTTGCTCAAAGATCTTGATTTAAGAAGATTTTTTGCTGCTGAAGCAGCTTGATGATAGCTGTGTAATGTGAAATATATTGTCACAAATAATCAATTAGATCAAGATACTTTTCTAACTGACTCAGACTCAAAGAAAACTTAATTCTGAATATCACAGCTAACTTGTCTTTCAAAGTCATAAGATTCAAAGCATTTATCTGCTGACTCAACAGCTAAATGAATGAATATGCTAGATAGAACTTCTCTGATGAAAGACAGATTTTCATTTTGTTTAATATGTCAAATATGTTGTGAAGGTGGTTTAAGTGCTCTTCTAGTGTATTGAAGAAAATGACAATATCATCAACATAAATTCTGATGTATGATCTCTGTTGTCATAGAATTCTATCAATCATTTGTTAAACATATGCTGACAAGTTCTAATAACTCATAACTGCAATCTTGAAGATTTTCTGATCTCAGTGTGAAACAACAGTCAGATGATGCTGATGTGTCTGTTTTACTCTTTACTGATAGAAAAAGAAGCTGCAGTCAACTGTGAAGATGTATTTGATTTCTTAAACTGCAGTTAAAATGTCAGCCTAACTCAGTACTGAATAGGTATTCAGCATGATGATTTTGTTGAGTGCTCAGATGTTGACTACTACTCTGTTTTTTTGAATCTCATTCAGTAGGTTTTTTCATATCACAAAACAGAAATAGATGAAAGAAATGAAGCTTGTAGTTCACTTCAAGCAGCCTTGTGCCTGTAACTTGTCAAATATCATATCAATTACTTTACAGTTCTTTTGTTCAACTAAGTATACACATACTTGTTCTGATTTGTACTGAGTCTTTCAATCATCAATGAGTGAAATATTCATTCATTCTTTCTTTAAGATCTTTATCAAGTTGCCTTGATCTGTTCAAAGATGAGAATATGAGTGCATAACTGTTGCAATTTAAATTGCTACAGCATTAGATCTGTAAATCATTACTTCATGCATGATCTTTCTCTCAGAGCTAGTCATCATTCTTAGATGAAATGCCATCACTGTAATCAACAGGCTTCAGAAACATATTCTGATTTAATTTGTTCATTTTCTGATTGTGAAGACTGCAAGTTTCAAATTCTGCAAATTGACTAGATAACATCTGTTGACTTCATATTTCACAACATGGGCAAGACAGATTTTTCATGAAATGACAAGAGGCACATTCAAGTCATTTTGCACTTATACTGTCAATAAAGTATAATCAATGATGTGAATATATATTGCTGTGTCCTCTGTGTGGCAATCTGGTTCAAACAGAAGATCATGATTTTGAGATAGAGCAGTCTTGACTATTAGCACATTTGTGTGACTTCTGAGCTGTATGATCATATTTTTGTGAGTCATTATGATCTTTTGCACTGAGTTAATTAACTGTGTAATGACTGTTAATGATAGTTCAATGTCATCACAACTATTCACAATTGCTTTCCTGCTTAAAAGCATGATAGAAATATTCTCTAAAACAAGAATGTTGATGTCTACAAGCATCTTGATCTTCAGATTATTAACAATATACATCTCTTTAATGATTACTGCTAGTTGATCATTATTGTTAGGCAGGTAGATGATCAGAATGATGTATTTGTCACAATGATGAATTTCAGTTCTCAATTCTCAAATCACAATGAACAATGAGGTTCATTTAATCAAGATATCTGAAATCTGTTTCTTTAGAAAGCTTCTGTCAATTAGATTCATAATGCAGTCTATGTTAAGACAGATTGACTCTTCTTTTGCTGTGAGCATCAGTTTTGCTAAGACAGTGATGTATCTTCAGTTCTGAAAATCATAACTGATAGACACATAAGAGAACAGGCTAGTTATAGATCTAATCAGTGTAGATCTTGATGATTTGACAGATTTTAACTTCTAAATTATCTTATTGAGCTTCTGTTTGACCAATTTTCTGCTGTTGTATTCATCATGCACATGCTTGTGCAATTTGTTGTTGAACAGAAAGATTTTATGACAGCTGTGACAGTCATTTTGTGTTTCAGTCATGTAACTCACATTTACAGCTTCTTCTTTGTTCTTTTTGTCCTCTAATTCTTGCTCTTAATCTGGCTCATAGGCCTCTTCTTCTTTCTGAATATTGAGCATATCAACTTTCTGATATGTATTGTTGTAATAGACATTCTCAAATCCTTGATAGTCAGCCTGATCATTGACAGAAGGTCTGTCCTTAGAAGAATTTGCTTTTTAAGTGAAGTATGCTCAGTTGCTGTATTCACTGCAATTGCCTTGTCATGAGAGCTTATTGCCTCTGTTTAAACAGTTAAAAGATTTTTTAACCTGATTTTCAAATCTCTGATTTGATGTGTTTGTCTCAGATGACAGTCTTTTGTTTTTAAAGATGATTTGAAGAGATGTCTTGAAGCTCAATTAAGTGTTTGACAGAGTGCCTTGCAGACAGAGTTGAAACTGTTGTGACTGATTATTAGGCTGTCATTGTGGTCTGGGTGAATATGAGAAATTGCCATATCTTGATGATGAATATGATGGGTAAGAGAAAGATTGACAGTCATAGTTATCTTGATCATGATTGTCATGATTATACTGATCTTGCTGATTTCATTGAATAAATCTATCAGATCAAGAATTGCACAAATAGCTATCATATCAATTTGTCTGTTTGACTAAAAGAGTATTGACAAAATCTTTGACAGATGTTTCATTCTTAGATTCATTGATGTCTTGTTGAAGAGACATGTTAATATGCATTCATGTCTGAATTATTAGACTGAATTCTGATTTGCCTTGATTACAGCTTTTGACAGCAGTCATAAGAGTAATAACATATTCTATTGAGCTACAGCAATTTCTGACATCTTCAACAGTGTATCTGATCAAGTTAAACTTATTTCAAGTCTTACTGAGCAATACTTTAAAGCATTTCTTTAATGTCTTGCATCATTCTTCAATGTTATTAGAATGAGCTACTAATTCAAGATGAGTAATCTCTGATAGCTGACTATTTCATCACAGTTCTGCTTCTCTGCATAGATTAGTGTCAAGATTTTAATGTATTTGCCTGATGTCTTAAGTGATAATTGCCACTCTGACTCAATTAATGAAGACATAAACATTCTAATAATAATTCTTGTTATTCTTATTGATGATATCACTGTCTTCTCACTCCTTGAGCAAGTTTGAGTAGAATAAGCTGATATTGATCAGCTTTCAAGTTAAGTTATCTTCACAAAAGTTATCATTGCTGTTGACATTGCCTCTGTGAGAATCAGAAGAGCTGAGTGAACTGAGTAATTTAGACATATCTCACTGTAAAGCATCTTGTTCTTATGATTGAGCAATTAATGCAGTGATGATCTGCAGAATCTGTGCTCAAACTGCAGAGTCCATATTAGCTAAAGAAGGTGTATTGTCATTATTGTCTTGTGAATCAACATTTTAATCATTGTTCATCATGCTTTGTGATGAATTTTAAGAAATGTTTTCAGTAATGCTGAAGCTAAACTCAGACTCAGTGACTTGAGATGCTTACAATGTGATAGAATGCTTTAAGATATTCAGATTAATTTTCAATGAGATGATGATGAAACATTGTAGTCTTTATTTAGTCATAAAGAAATTTAATAAGTCTGAATCAGACATATTACTGATCTCTAACTGCTGACTGACTGTTTTGACTGCTCACTGAAGAAAGAATGAGTCTGTATATAGTATTACTGCATTTTAGTTAAAGATCTGTAGTGCTGAATTGAATAGGATCTGATTATGTGCTCAAGCAAAAGAGAATATGTCAGAAGGCACTGAGAAAGCAGTCTGAATTTCTTGAACACTTGACTGTTTGTATAGAGTTGTAACTTCATGAATAAGAGTGATGATGTTGTCAGATATGAATGAGACAAAGTCAAGATTCATTAATTCATACTCTCTAAGCTGATAAGCTAGAGTTACTGTATGATCAGATAGTCTTAATAGATTAGGCAAAGAGAATTTGTTGAAGATCTTTGTCAGCTTGATGAGTTGAGGAGCTTTTTGACTATAAGATGAAGTTACAGGGCAAAAGAGCAGTGTGATGTGATAGTAAGATGATGAAATTTCTTGATGATTTAGTCTATTAATCTCATTGTTATCTGATGCAGCACAGAAGTCAAGCTGTAGAACTGATGATCTAGCAAGTTAAAATCTTAATGAACAATTGATAATTGTTTTGATGAAACATTGTTGATGCTATTAAATTGTTACTGTCAGATAATGTTAAGAGATAAAAAGCTGTCTTGTTAAGTAAGCAAGAAGCCTCAGCTATATAGTTGTCTGACTATTACATTATAAGGGCAGGCTGACAGGAGCAATTTTTCATAATGATGAATAAAGCAAGAACAAACACCTAAATGAAAAGAAATGATGAAACAAGAAAAGGTCATAATGGTGAATTAGTGTAGTGAGAGAAAGAAAGGCACCAGCACCATAACAGTAAGTTAACTTCAAGATATTTGTCTATGTTCATGTCTCTTAACATCTGTTCAAGCCAGATCTCAGTCTTCATGCACATTGACATGATCATGTATTTGATCTCAGTGATCAAAATAACAATGAACTTCTGCTTTTGACTTGTTCACAACACTGATTCATCTTTAAGCATGTAGATGCATCTTAGAATTGATTTTCAATTCTGTTTGTTCAAAGCATAGTTGAAGTCAGAGTATTTAAGCATTACTTGACTTTCATTAAAGCTGTACATGATGCTGAGATTGATGATTGATTTTATATACTGCAGTAATCTCTTAAATGTGTGTTCATGATGTTCTGCAGAATCACTGAGATATTGACTTAGTCAATTTAGTGTGAAGATGATGTCTAGTTAAGTATAAATTGTCATATACATTAAGCTTTTAATTATCTGTTAATACTGTCTTTGATTTATTCTTTAATCAGTTAAGTCAGCAGAACAAAAAATGTCATATTCATTAAGTAAAATGCTGATGACTCTGTGCTTGTCAGATTGCATATGAAGATTCTTTAATATCTTGTTTACATAATGAGTCTGATTCAGATGCAGAGTTCTCATTTTGTAGTTGTGTATAATTTAAATGTCAAGAATTTTCTGTATCTTCTTTAAGTTCTTGACTTTAAACATGCTCACAAGAGCTTGCTTAAATTAAAGAATGTATAATAGATTTGTTGAAGTCACAACAATATTGTTTACATAAAGAAGCAGCATAATTCTTTTAATGCTGTGAAGAAGAAGATAGAAATCAGTTTTGCTTTAATGAAAACTCAACTTAAGCAGTTCAGTGACACATTATTCATGTCAGTTCTGTGCAGCTTGCTTAAGATCATAAAGGCTGCACAGTATGCACAGAACATGATTAGATGTGACATTAACTTTAAAAAAAATGTTATATAGATTGTTTTCTTCAGAAAGAATTTCATGAAGACATTATTGACATTTACTTGATGACACTCTAGATTCTTGAATGCAATGATAGTCAGAAAGACTTATAGAGTGTTAAACTTAACAATGAGAATAAAGATATTCTTATAATCAACATTATATGTCTGTGAAAAGTCTCTTGCTACAAGTCTTGTCTTAAGCTTATTTAAGAATTCATTGATGTTTAGCTTAAGTTTAAAAACTCATTTACTGATCACAATGTTGACTCTTCTTAATGATACAGTCTCTTCTCATATTTCATTTACTGTCAAGACTGTCAGCTCTGTATAAATAAAATTCTTTTACATTTCTTCTCAGATTGAGTCTTTCACTGCTTCAGCATAGATGACAGATGTTAGAATGTCAGATCTGATCATAGAATCTTCTTTGTTTATAGAGAACATCATAAGTGTTAGTATAATTCTTAATATTTTAATTAAGAACTCATTTACATCTTAATTATCATTGTTGTTGTTTCTCTTTCATTTCAGAATCTCAACACACAGAAAGATTCTGACTTCTTTAAATGTCATTATCTTGATTTAATCAGTGTTGATCTTCTCATCTAACAACTCATTTAAATTGACTACAGTCAACTTGACCTCATGTTGTTTATCTTGAGATTTATCAGTCTTAATTATAATCAAATTAGACTGCATCTTACTGTTTTAAGTCATAAGTGCCTGATCTGAAGCTGTAATCTTCACAATGATTAACTTCTTCTGTAAATGTTCAACAAATCTTCTATTTAAAAGAACATTTAATGTCTACTGTTGCAGTTTAAGATCAACAGTGTCTTTCTTTTTGCTTTTAGCAAACTTCACAGCATAATTCTTAATGATGTGCTTAAGATCTGAAGCTTAAAGCTAATACTGCTTTGTGATTTTCTCAACATAGCTCATAAAAACTCTTATTTATTCTCAATTCATGAATTTGTCACATCTGTCTTCAGATAGTAACTTGAGATCAATGTAGCTGTAGTACTTACATTCTTATATATAAATGTAATTAATGAATAACTTCATACTGATGAAAGCTTTCTTAAGAGTTATCTATTTATCATTAATTAAAAAATTAATTACTGTTCAATTGCAAAGATAAGCATCTGTCTGTACTGTCTGTATTCAGAACTTTATTGACAGTTATATCTCTTTAATCATGATGTGCACTGAGTTCTCAGTAATTTAAATGACTCTTTCAGCAACATCATTCTGAATTGACATGTAAAGCATCATGTATTGCAGTGTAATGTTAAGAGACTTGCATCAGTCATTTAAAGTGAACTTTAACTCTGTTTTATTGTCACTTTGTACAGCAAAAATCTTTGCATCAATCTGAAGTTCAGTCTTCAGTCATCATTCTTACAGTGTCTGTGAGATCTCATCATGTTGCTTCAGCAGTATTGTTTACATCTTTCAGAAATGATTATCTATTATCTTTAGAAAGTACTGATATTCATTAAATGACAAGAATAATGAGCTACATATATCAATAAAGACAAAAATAAGAATGTTAATCTTTCTTTTGCTTACAGTGTGATCTCACTTGTTGATGAACTTGATCAGAGCACAAATCTCATATATGTTCTCATTGTTCTCAACAATGAGAATTGACTTTTCAAGAATTGTTATCTTGTGAAGATTACACAACTTTGTAAAATCAAGATAAGCAAATCATCAATGTCAAAGTCTGTAAGTCTTGATCTTTTTGTTTAATGATGCAGTGTCAACATCTAAGAAGTTGATCATAAGATCATGCTCATAAATCTAAACATATGAGCTTGTATCTGAAGCAATAACAGGAAAGACAGTCTCTGAATATGATGTATGTATTGCAGATATCAGAATAAATTCATTAAGACTCTTTGCAATGTACTTAATTATATAGACTTCATCTTACTTTGATGCTTCTATTATAGTCTTGCTGTGCTTATTATACATTTAAAGACAGTGTTAATTAAAGCTTTTATACAGTTTCATTTTGCACATCTGCTTTCTTGACAGAAGATTGACCTCAAGTTTAGACATGTAAAGTGTTGAACTCAGTCTTACAGAATTTTCTGACTTAACTTGCATAATGATTATTTCACAATAATGAGAGTATAAATGTCTTCTCTTAACTTTAATTCATTGACATCTCATTTATATAAGAGAATCACTGAAGAGTTGAAGTTAATCAGTTATGTATAAGAAGAATTTAGAGTCTGCAACTCATTCAGATTTAAACATCTTATTGACAGTCTTCTTAAACAGAGCAGCAATTTCATTATTAACTTTCTTTTTCTTTTTGAATTCAGAAAAAAAGTCATCATCATCATTATTACTGATTTCTGCATCAAAGACTCTGTATCTCTTTTCTTTTTCTTTATAGACTGACTTTTAATACAACTTAACTGCAGTCAATCTGTGCAGCTTGATTACAGTTAATCTGCTTGTCTTCTTTTGAGCATTTTGCTTAACATTAAAAAGAAATTCACAATCTTTAATGAAGTGAGAGTCATTGCAAAGAAAGTACTTAATAAAGCAGCAAGAAAAATAATCACTGTCTGAGCTGAATGATCTATAATAGTGTTGCTTAATATCAGCTGTGCAGTAATTCAATAAACTGTAATTTTAATTCATTAAACATTAATCTTCTTTCTGTTTATCTATTTACAAGACAATGACAGTCTCATCAGTCTTAAATTGTGTCTCTTTTTTCTAAAGCTTTTATAGATCTTTCTTAATGTCTGAATTGTTCTGAGCATCAATGACATTGTAAATTACAACATACTTAACTGATAGCACTTAAAGCAGCATTTAAAATCATCATTCTGATTTAAACAATCTGATTATGTCAGACTGAGTTGCAGCAATCTTTTTACTGAGTTTACTCAGATAAATTTATGCTTCTTTAATGAACACATTTTTTGACATTCTGTACTTAACAAACTTCATCAAATATTGTCTTTCAGTCATCTGCAGCTTCTTCTTGTACTTAAACTTTAATGCATTTCAAACATTCTTTGTACTGATTTTGTTCATTAGATATTCTTGATCATCTATGTTTATGCAGATAATAAGTCAATATAAGATTTTTGCATCAATTTTCTGATTTTTAAAGCTGAGACTGCTAAGAAAAAATGAATCTAAGAATTCACTGATCAGCATATTGACTGTTAAGACTTCAACAACATTTTATAGATCTTTTTTTATCAGTTATCTTCTCATAAGAATGAATCATTGATTACAGTTTTTGCAAGTAAGAATTAAGATGAGTTGTTGCTTTGTAAAGAAGTCATTGAAGTTCATGATGATGATAGTTGATACATAATATAAGAAGTGAATAAAGTAAAATAACAATGTATGCATTGAAGATAATATAAGTAAAACAAATAAAAAGCTTTTATATCTTTTGTTCTGTAAGACAGTAATGTTTATTCATCTTAATGATTTGTATTAAGCTGCTGAAGAACAGTGCTTTTTAAGTAACTGTAAATGCTTATTTATCTATTCAACAAGATGCATATTAAGCTGCTGAAAGAACAGTGCTCTCATGAGCAACTATAAATGCTGATTTTTGCTGAAATTAATTCTTCTTGAATCTTTTAAATTAAACATACTCAGCTACTGAAGATGCTTGTTTATCTAACAGATACATATTAAGCTGTCATCACTGTGTTAATTTTACTAAAATCAGATTTATCACAAATCTCAATAGTCAGTAACACTGCTAAAGCTGAATTCACTGTGAATCTTAAAAGTCTGCAGACTCAGCTGTCACATACACTAGAAGTATGCACTTTCTCTGAGAAGCTTCTTGCTAACTGAGCTCATAACCTATTGAAAGGTGGCACCACACTAGTAGCACAGCTATCATGAGTTATACATTTAACACTTTCACATTTATCTTGTTCAGTTCATCTTGAATGTAATCTGCAAGAATATATAAATTCAAATTAAGAGCATTAATTTGACTGAAGATCATACTTAATTATAAGAATTTCAGATTATTCAGTATGAATGCTTTACTCAAATCATTATTAAATTAAATAGAAGCTTCTATTAACTTATTCATGAACACTTCTATATTTGTGAACAACTTTAATTTTTTAAATCATTTAAATCAACTTCAACAATCTTCAGCTTCTTCTTGTCTTTACTTTTTCTCTTATTCTTATTTTTATTCTTATTTTTACTCTTATCTTTATTCTTATCAATGTTCTTGTTGTCTCAGCAGTCTTTAGCTATATATAAGAACTTTTTATAATGAAAGTACACTTTATTCTTTTTACATCAGATTTAATAAGCTTTCATATTTAACTTGTTTAATTTAAATATAATTGATCTTTCATAGCTTTGAGATCAGTCTTAAGAATTGTTCAATAAGTTATTATAGTTTAAATTTAAGTCATTAAAGACATTAAGATAATTTTCATTATGTATTTCTTAAAGACTTTATTTAATTTAATTAGCTCATCAAATTAATTCATTAAAAATAGTCACTTCAGTCTCTGAATACTTTCAGAGTTTAAATCAAATCTTTTACTTTAAATCTTAAATGAACTATTATTTCTGTTTATATTTGACTGATATAGACTGAAGAAGTTGTACAATTTTTGTAAACTTTACTTCATATTGTTAAATTGATTTTGTTTATTTCAGTGTCTCATAACAGCAACATTAATGTTTCATCTCATTAACATTTTTAAAGATCAGTAGAAATGCTAAAAAGAAGTTATTTATATTTTAAAATTTAATATTTAATAAGTTTTCTTCAGCTTGAAGTCATTTTTCTTTTTGAAGTCATCATATTTTGATAGTACTTTTTAAATAATTAATCATAACAGTGATCTTTACTTCATCATTTAAAAGTCAGTTCATCAACATTTTATAAAATTGAAAATAAGCTTTCATTTTAAGAACTTACATCTCTGTAACATTTACTTTTCAACTATTTTTATAAATAGACAGTATCTTCATCTTCAGAGAATTCTTAAACATTGTTATAAAAAAAAATATTATTACATTAAATATTTCTTAAGTTTCTGAAGCTGCATTAAATAGAGATGTGATCTCAGACATAAAGTTAAAAATTAATTAATTAATATAAACATTTCTTAATTAAGTTTGAAGAAATGCAATTTAACTTATTATTATTTTATAATTAATTTAAGAAGTCATTTCTGACACTGTTGACTGATTAATGATAGTAAGTTTATTTATCATTATAGAAATAGAGTTGAGCTTTATATTGAGAGATTGTAAATGATTGAAGATATTAATTAATAAATTAATTTTAAGTTGATTTAAATCATTATTAAACATATTACAATATAAGAAAGATAGAACTTTTCTTCATACAATATAGTATAAAAATTTATTTCTTTATTCTGTAGTCTCAATGCTGAAGTAATGATAAGCACTGAAAAGAGAATGAATACATAGTTTATGCATTACTGTATTAAAACTTTTATAATTAAAATATAAATTAAATTAACTCAAATTAAAGTCTGAGCTTCAGAGCTGCTTAAAAGTGTGTTTTAAATCTTTAATGTTATTAGATGTGAATCAGTTTGTAGAAAGTTGTTCCTATTTGTTTACACTATGTAGAGTATATATAGGAAATGATGACTAAGACATAAATAGGGGTGCTTAGTAAGAGATGAGTAAGCAATGATATCACATGCTCTATATTCAACAATGGGTTGTTGTGAGAGGAAAGGGGGGTCATCCTTTGGGTTTGGGTGCGAAGATCAGCTGGGGAGATGGGCTTGTTACATTGGCTCGGCTTCACTTATTCGAGATCGAGTTTGTGGATTCTTGTTTGGGGTCCTG